>JAABUX010005922.1_pt1 | contig 14812 bp, 14 predicted proteins | sample 5561851 | NCBI WGS metagenome assembly JAABUX01 (sample SAMN10711883, study PRJNA513361) | rock metagenome | isolation source: Antarctica rocks | place: Antarctica: Victoria Land, Richard Nunatak red sandstone | collected 2016-01-03 | reverse complement strand
GAGACGCCGCTCGGTGGTGAACGTCGGTCGTGGAGCGAGGCGACGCAGCGCGGATTCGACCGCTTCCTCGACGCCATCGACGCCATCGACGGCGGGATACAGTCCCCCAACCCGATCCTGGCGGCGACCGCCGTGCGCCTGGGACGCGCGGACGAGTAGACTGTCAAGGGCGAGCCGATCCACAGGGGACTGGAATCGCCACGACGGGGGCCGATCGCCTCATGGATGACCTCATCGAAAGGAACGTTTGTCGCATGGCCTTGGAACAAGACGAGAGCAAGAATCAGGGCGATGTCTTGACGATTATGACCACGGAGCACTACAACCTGCAAACCGCGCGATCCGCCACGATCTCCGAGGCCAGCGGCCGCTCCAGCCTGTTTCTGGCCACGGTGTCGAGCAGCCTGGTGGCCCTTGGCTTTATCGCGCAGGCGGCGGGCCCCAAGGGCGAGACCTTCTTTGTGTTCGCCTTCGTGCTGCTGCCCTCGCTGTTCTTCCTCGGCCTTGTGACCTTCGTGCGCTCGATCGAGCTGTCGATCGAGGACATCGTCTACGGGCGCGGCATCGCGCGCATCCGGCACTACTACCTCGATAGGGTCCCTCAGATGAAAGACTACTTCATCCTGGGGTGGCACGACGATATGGCCGGCTCGACGCTTAATATGGGTATGCTGTCGCCGCGCTTGCAGCCGCTGATGACGACATCCGGCACCATCGCGGTGCTGGACAGCATCATCGCCGGCTCGTTCATCGCCTTGCTGGTCAGCCGTCCGCTCGGGTCATCGGCGGCGGCGCTCCCGGTCAGCGTCGTGCTCGGCATCGTCGTGTTCGCGGCCAGCCTCGCCGTCCACCTGCGCTTCCAGACGTGGCAGTGGCGACGCTCCGAGGCCGGGATACCGGTCCTCTTCCCTAGTCCACTGGAGCAGCAACAGAGTGATGCCCGCCGCTGACGTCCTGGTCTTCGACCACGGTTTAGTTATTATGTGCGGTTAAACTGGATGTGGTCGACGCTGACGCTCAGGGACATCGGCGTTGCTCCGTCGCGGAGGCTTCCACGAATGCGCGCAGCCGTTGTCGGAAAGCGCCGACATCGAACGTGGAGGCGTGCGCCCGCAACGCGGGAGGGTCATAGGCGTCCGGGTCGAAGCTCCGCAACACCTCGACGAGCGCGTCCGGCGTCTGCGCGGGGAAGAAGCGCCCCGTCACGCCCTCGACCAGCGTCTCCAGCACCCCGCCACCACGGAAGGCGACGACGGGACGGCCCGAGGCCAACGCCTCCAGAGGCGCCAATCCGAGGTCTTCCTCGCCCGGCCAGATCAGCGCCTGGCAGTGGCTCAGATAGTAGCGGCGCTCCTCGTCGCTCACCTGGCCGGCGAAGCTCACGGTTGGACCGGCCAGCGCCCGCAGTCTGGCCTCGTCGGGACCGCTGCCCGCGATCTTGAGCGGCCAGCGCAGCTGGTTGAACGCTTCCACGGCCACGTCGATGCGCTTGTAGGGCAGCAGGCGCGCCAGCACCAGGAAGTAGGGCTCCCGAGAGGCCGATGGCGCGAACTCGTCGACGGGGATGGGCGGGTGCAGCACGGTCGCCTCGCGGTGGTAGAAGCGCGCGATGCGACGCGCCGTGATGCCTGAGTTGGCCAGGTACAGCGTGGGCCGCTGCGCCGCCGCGTAGTCCCACACGCGCAGCCGCCCGGTCAGCAGCGGGAGCGCGGCGCGCGCGGCGCGGCCCAACCGCATCTGGGCCACGTAGTCATGGTACATCCAGGCGAAGCGCGCCGGGCTGTGGCAATAGCAGATATGGACCGTGTCGGGTCCGGTGATGATGCCCTTGGCGAAGGTGCTGCAACTGCTCAGCACGGCATCGTACCCCGAGAAGTCAAACGACTCGAAGGCCATTGGATAGAGAGGGAGCAGCATCTTGGCCACGGGCAGGGGCGGATGGAGCCGCTGCATGAAGCTGGTGCGCACGTCCACGCCGCGCCAGAACGGGTCCATGACGCCTGGGTCGTAGAGCGAGGTGTACAGTGGGCTGGCCGGGTAAGCGCGGCAGAATTCGCGCACCACCCGCTCCGCCCCGCCCTCCTGATTGAGATAGTCGTGGGCCAAGGCCACCTTCATACGGCCGGCTTGTCCCCGTCCGCGTCCCGCACCTGGACGATCAATTCGACCTCGACGCAGGTATCGCGCGGCAGCACGGGCATGCCCACGGCCGAGCGCGCGTGCTGACCCGCCGCGCCGAACGCGGCGTGCAGCAGCTCGGAGGCCGCGTTCATCACCTCGGGCTGTTGGGTAAAGTCCGGCGTCGAGGCCACGAATCCGACCACCTTGACCACGCGCTCGACGCGCTCCAGGTCGCCGACGAGGCCTTTGATCGCGGCAAGGGCGTTGACCGCGCACTGCGCCGCGGCCTGGCGCGCCGTGTCCAGATCGACCGCCCCCCCGACTTTGCCCTGATAGCGCGAGGGCAGCGCGCCCTCAATCATTGGAATCTGGCCTGAGGTGTACACCAGCGCGACGCCCGCCGCGACGGGGACGGCGACCGCGGGCACATAGGCGCCGGCCGGAGCCGTGGGGGCGGGCAAGGGAAAGCCCGCCGCGGTCAATCTGTCCTCGACACTCATCGCTCGCGCTCCATTCCGTTATGCTTACAGTCGTTCAGGCGCCGGGTCGGTACCACTACCAATGGTACACTACACCGTATGCAACCGCCACGCCAGTCACGACCGCAAGCGCCGGCCCGCCCGGTGGGCAGTGCCCGCCCCACCGCGATATCGCCACGGTTCAGGCCGGGCGAACTTCGCCCGCGACGCCTGCTGGTCGCGTTCGCACTGATCGCTATCGGGCTGGTCTGGTCCTATCTGGATGGGACCGCACGGACGGCCAGGAACACGGCGGCGCCCGCCACGGTCATCATACATGGGCCGGCGGCGGTACAGGTGCGGAGCGGCGATGGAATCGTGGCCGCCCCCGAGGTCATTGCCGGCGGCCCGTCGGCGCCGCGCACGCAGATCGACTTCTCGCTCAGGAATACGGGGACGGCGGCGCGGCCGGTCGCGCCGCGCGATGTCGCGTTGCGGGTGGGCGGGCAGACATATCGTCCCAACCTCGACGTGGTCAACCCGCTGCAGCCGCTCAGCCTCGCGCCGGGCGTCACGATCAAGCGCGCGCTGCGCTTCGACCACCCGCTCGGGGCGGGCGCCACGTTCGTCTACACCCCGTCCTGGGACACCAGCCACCCGTTGCGCTGGCTGCTGTATCAGTAGTAATCCGGTACGGCTAGGGCTGGGTGAAGAGGCTCTGTTTGCAGGTCAACCGACCGCAGTCGGCCATGGTTTGCCATGCGACACATGCTTGACCCGCCCCCCAGACCTTAGCCGCGGGTCTGCCGGTCTAGCCGGGCAGTCGCAGGCCCCAGGACCGCAAACAGATCGCTTACCCCTGCCTGTGATCGACAAGCGTCGCGGCCACCACCGCGGCGCGGACGTTGCCCGCCCCAGCGTCGTGCAGGGCGCGGATGGCGGCCCCCAATGTCGCGCCCGTGGTGTACACATCGTCAAGCAGCCAGACGCGGCGGTCGCGCACGATCTCCAGGCTGGCCGAGAACGCCCCGCGCAGATTGGCGACGCGCTCTGCCGCGCTCAACGTCACCTGATCGGCCGTGCGCCGGTCGCGCCGCAACGCCTTGGGAGCGGGCTCTAACGGCAGGAGACGGGCCAGCTCGGCGGCCACGATGGCGGACTGATTGTACCCGCGTTCGCGCAAACGCGACGGGTGCAGCGGGATGGGGATGAGCAGGTCGCCGTCCTGGGCCAACGGCGCGACGCGCGGCGCCAGCAGTTCGGCCAGGGTCGCGCCAATACCGTGCCGCCCTTTGTATTTCAGGGCGTGCACGGCCTCGCGTAGCGGTCCCGCGTAGGTCCCAACCGCACTGATGGTCAGCGGCGTGCTGGGGTCGCGACGGCAGCCGTGGGCCGTGCCCGCGGGGTCGACGGGGTCGCGGCAAACCCCGCAGAGGGGCAGCGGCAAGCGTTCGATTCCGGCCAGGCAGGGCGGGCAGATCCAGTGGCCGCGCGCCCGGCAACCCACGCATTTGGGCGGAAAAAGAGTATCCAGCAGTCGCCTGGTCATGGTGTGCCGGGCGTCGATCGTGGCCTGCATGCCGCCGTCCTCCTCGATCTCGTACAATAGGGCTGAAGCGGTCCTCGCTCCTCGCGACGAGGCAGGACCACGCGTACGCGCACGGGCCCATAGCTCAACGGTTAGAGCGAGGGACTCATAATCCCGAGGTTCTGGGTTCGAATCCCAGTGGGCCCACCCGCCATAGACCCTATCACGTCCCATAGCCCTCTGTCGAGCGGCGCTCGGCGTGAGCGCACTTCACCGCGCCGATCGAGACAGAGGCGTAAGCCTTGTGTCACTGGAATGTAAGCGCATCGTTACCGTCGGGTAAGCGGCGCGTAAGGTCAACGGGTGATGCTTGTAAAGGGCCATCGAACGGCCCTCTCACCCAGTTGTCCCGTCGCAGCGGATGACATTCACAGAGGAGAAATGGATGACCGATTTTACCGTCGAGCGCATCATACCGATGGAGTTAGAGGACACAAGCCCGCTCTCGGAGATGTACACGCTCAGTCCCTTTGTGTGGCGCGAACGCGGCCACTACGGGCTATTGCTCCGCGCGGTCAACCGCTCCGCCAACGCGGCGGAGAAGGTCTCGCGCATCTACTACGGCCAATCGGACGACGGCGTGCGCTTCGCGATGGGGCGCGATCCCATCATCGCGCCGGGACCTGAGCCCGATGACCATGACGGATGCGAAGACCCGACCGTAGCCCTCGACGGCGGCGTGACCTACGTCTACTATTCGGGCTGGAACGGGACGGACGGGCGCGGCCAGTTGCTGCTCGCCGCGGGCGCGGACGGCGCGCATCTACGCAAGCGCGGCGTCATCCTCCCGTCGACCGACGACGTGCGCAACCCGAAGGAAGCGTCAATCGCGCGCATCGCCGACGGGACGTGGCGTCTCTTCTTCGAGTATGCGGCCGATGGCGCCTCGAAGATCGGCCTCGCGTCGGCCCCCGCCGTCGACGGACCCTGGACGGTCCAGGAGCCCATCATTGTGGCGCGTCCCGAACACTGGGACGGCTGGCATCTGAGCCCCGGACCGCTGCTGGAGGCGGATACGCAGCGTCCCGTGATGTTCTACAACGGCGCCACGCGCGATACCACGTGGCGCATCGGGTGGGTCGCCTTCGACGCGGGCTTCACCCGTGTCGTCAACCGCTGCGACGACCCCGTGATCGTCCCCCCGCCACCCGAGGGAGACGCCACGGATATCGCCTTCGCGGCCTCGGCGGTCGAGCTGGACGGGACGATCCAGCTATACTATTCCGTTGCCGACAAAGACCTGATGCGCGCCACGCTGCGCCGGTCCTAGCTGCCGCGCCGGCGCTCCCGCCAGAGGCCGGCGCCGATGGCGACGCTCCCTGCTGTTTGCGCCGCCAACCACGCCCAGCCGGCCCCGGCAATGCCCAACAGCGGGAGCAGCAGCCAGGCCAGAACGAGAGCTGTGCCGGCCATGGCCAGGTTGAGCGCGGCGGCGCGGGATGAACGTGCACCGCCGCGCCCGACGCCCACGTAGACGTTGGTGATCGCGTCGGGGATGGCCGAGACGACCAGCACGGCCAGCAGCACCGCACCGTAGCGCGGGTAGGCCGGGCCAAACAGTCCCAGCACAAGGCTCCCGCCAAGCAGCATCAGCACGATGGCCGGCCCCAACAGCGCCGCGATCAGCGCACTAGCGGAGCGCGCGGCCGTACCGACACCCTTATCCCCGACGACATGCGCGGCTTCGGCGAATAGGGCCGCGGCAACCGCCGGAGAAACGGCGAAGAATAGCCCGCCGACCATCCAGGTGGTGTAGAAGTAGGCGTTCTGCGCGGCCGAGAGCCGCGCGGTCACCAGCAGCGGCAACAGATACATCGGCGCCGCGCCGCCGACGTCGATCAGTTGCTGCGCCGCCAACGACCCTCGCAAGACATGGATGTCCGCTCTCACATGATGCCAGGCCAGCGGATCGTAGTCGGGCTTCACCCCTCGCAGGAGGACCAACCCGGCGGCAAGCGCGAGCGCCGTGGCCAGGACCCAGGAGCCGACGATGACGGTCGCGCCGTCGGCGCCATGGCGGCCCACCGCGAGCGGCGCCACGAGCAGCGTCGCCTTGAGCACGGAGAACACGGTGTTGCGCGCCAGGATGTTGCCCGAGGCGCGCGCCGAGAGAAACACGGCGTCGAGCACCGCCGAGGCCGTCCGCAGCGGCACGCCACACAGGATGAGCGCGATGATGAGGGGATGGCGACACAGGTCGGCCAGCGCGGGCGCCGCGACGGGGAGCATCAAGACCGTCACCAGGCCCGCGATGAAGCCGGTGGCGAGCCCGCAGGCCAGCACGGCGTTCAGCAAGGTCGACCACGCCCGGCTCGCGGTCCGTCGCGGCAGCAGCCGCACCAGCGTCGCGCCGAGGCCCAGACTTGAGAGCGACGAGGCCAGTGTGACGGCCGCCGTCAGCGCCGCGCCGAGGCCAACATCACGCGCCGCATAGGCGCGCGCGGCCACGATCCAGTACAGATAGCCTAGCGCCGACGTCGCGGCGGTAGTGGCCATGCCATAGATACTGTTGCGCAGCAACGAGTCGCCACGGACGCGGCGCGCCAGCCGGCGCACGCGGGCTAGAACAGGCGCGCGTGGCAGCGATGGGTGGGCTGGCCGGTCGGTCTCGACTGCCCCGGTTGGCGGGACGGGAATCCCGTACATCTGGTATGCCTCCCGTGCGAGGACAAAAGAGGGAGATGATCGCCGGCTACGGGCTGGAGAAGCCGTGGGGTCCGGGCGCGGGGGGGCCAGGCATCGCGTGCCGCATAGGGGAAGGTCGGACCGTCCGCCGGTATGTCCGTGGGGACATTATAGACTATTCTACCGTCGGCTATCCAATGGAGTTGGTGTGCGGGCAAGGTCTGTAACAAGTCGCCGGTGCGCAGAAGTACTGGGAGCGCGGGCGGCCCGCCCGCCTGGGATAGCGACTTGTCGGGAGCATGGACGGCGTGGCGCACCAAGCCACCTGTGCGGCCGCGACGGAAGCGGGCGGGCCGCCCGCGCTCCCAGTCGGTCCACAGCATCGACATCGACGACAATTCACAGACCCTGGGTGTGCGGGCAGGGTCTGTGACAAGTCGCCGGCGCAGTGATTGGAAGGACGTCCATCCGATGGGACGGCGTGGGCCTGGAGCAACAACATGGCTGGGCAGGCGTTTAACCGTCCGACGCGATCTTGGAAAGCGTGAGGGCGCTGGTGCGGCATAGCGCCGACTGACCTCCGTTAACCCTGTGCAGTGTCGAACGCTCCATGGAAGCCGATCGTCCCATGGGCGAGTGCGGGCACAAAGGGGTTATACTCAGCGTATGGACACCACACCAGCGTCGCGGGGTCATACGCCGGCCCTATCCGCCGATCTGGCGCGCCTGCGCAACGAGTTGCTGCTGCGCCGGGTCGCCGACGCCATGCCCAACGATTTCCCGCGCCGCTTCGGCCTGGAGTACCCTGACATCGTCGCGGTGTTGCCCACCGCCGTGCCCCCGCCCGAGCCGCCGCGGCGCTCGACGCAGGACAATCCTTTCGCCCACCTGTTCGCTGCTGCCCTGTCCGACGCCGTGTCCGAGGGTCTCTTGCAGCGCCTGGGCCTGGACCTGCCCCCGATCGTCGGGATACTGCCCCACGAGGACCTGCCGCCGCTGGATGTGAAGACGGACGATGCGCTGCTCTTCCGTCTCGCCGACGACACGCTGCTCCACGTGGGGTTCAAAGTCCATCCGGACGTCAACGCTCTGCTGGACGCCATGACGATCGGCGTGTCCGCGTTCATCCACTATCACCAGCCCATCAACACGGTAGTCCTATGCGGGGCCGCCGTCGACGACTCCCCGGATACGCTGGACACCGGGTCGCTCACCATCCAGGCGACCAACGTCATGCTGGGTCGGGAAGACGGCGCCACCATCCTGGAACGACTGCGCCGCACAGCCCGGCAACAGGAGCCTTTCACCAGCGCCGACCGGGTGGACATCATCCTGCTGCCCCTGCTGCGCCACGACCGCCCGTTGCGGGCGCTACTGCCCGAGGTCGTCGCGGTGGCCCTGGCCCTACCGGACGCGGAGCGCGCGACGGTCGTCGGCGGGCTGGCCGCTCTGTCCATACGCTACGTGGACGCGGAGTTTGCCCGTGCCCTGCTGGAGGAGTTGCACATGACGGAAACACTGGACGCGCTGATCGACGACGGCATCCGCCGGGGACACGAGCAAGGCAAGGCCGAGGGGCTGGCCGAGGGCAAACGCGCCGCGCTGCGCACGGTGCTCTACACTCGCTTCGGCGTGGTCCCCCCGGCCCTGGAGCAGCGCATCGCCGGGGCGGACCCCGAGGCGCTCGACGCGCTGCTGGTCCGCGCGGCGCGGGCCGAGCACATCGAGCTGCTCTAAGACGGAGCCATGATAGGATGAGAAACGACCGATGAGCAACAGCACGCGGACGGTCGCGTTCCAGGGCGAGTTCGGGGCCTATAGCGAGGAGGCGACGCGCGCCTGCTATCCCGATGCGGCGCCGGCTCCGTATCACGGCCTGCGCGAGGTCTTCGCAGCCGTCGCCTCGGGCGAGGCTGATGGTGCGGTGGTCCCGGTGGAGAACTCGCAGGCCGGCTCGATCAACGACACCTACGATCTGCTGCTGGAGCACCACGACCGCATCATCATCGTCGCCGAGTATATGCTGCGCGTGCGCCACATGCTGCTGGCGCTGCCCGGCCAGAGCCTGTCGGATATCCGCACCGTCATCTCGCATCCCCAGGCCCTGGCGCAGAGCGAACGCTTCCTGTCGTCGCTGGACGCGCGGGTCGAGCCGGCCTACGACACGGCGGGCTCCGCGCGGCGCATCGCGCTGGAGGACCTGCGCGGCGTGGCGGCGGTGGCCGGGCGCGGGGCAGCGGCCGCGTACGGGTTGGACATCCTGGCCGAGGACATCGAGACGAGCGGCGACAACTACACGCGCTTCCTGGCGCTCGGCCGCGAGCCGGCCGCCCCCCCGCGCGCCAAGACCTCGCTTGTCATCAGCACCGGTAACACGCCGGGCGCGCTCTACCACGCGCTGGGGCCGTTCGCGGCGCGGGGAGTCAACATGATCAAGCTGGAGTCGCGGCCCAGCCGCGCCCGCCCGTGGGAGTACATCTTCTACCTCGATGTCGAGGGCGACGCCGCCGAGGAGCCGGTGCGCTCGGCGCTGGGGGCCCTAACTGGCCTCACACCCCTGCTGGTCGTGCTGGGCTCGTATCCCACGCTGCCGTCCGTGTAGGCAGCGTTCTCCCGTGCCAGCCCGGATTATTCGTTGGCGCGTAAAAGTCCTGAGAGTACAGAATACGAGCCCCTGTGCGAAGAAATCGGGGCCGCGCACGGACGAGGCAGTTGTGTCGTACATGGCTCATCCGGGCCGTTTTAAGGCCCGTGCACGTCACGGACAAGTTTGCTCCGGCGCGCGTCTTCATCCCGCGCCGACGTTCCCCACCGCCGCACGGCTGACCACGGCCGGTGAGGCGACAGGTCTTACCCCTAGAGGCGTGACGTATCGACCACACGGATGTCCGCACCCGCGTCGTACCCACCGCGTTCACGAGGCGGCGCAAACGGAATGTGGTCGCGCAGCCAGGTGGGGAATGCTCTCCAGGGCCACGGATCCGTCGTCGCAACCGAGCCACCGCGCTCAAGGACGAACAGCTTATGCGAGCGGTTATCGAGGACGGCGCGCGTCGGGCTGCATCCAACGGTAATGGCACCCATGATGCGGCCCGTGCGCGCGTCGAGTACGCTGATCGTACCGGGGACGGGCATGAAATTGGCTTCGCCGATCTGTGATCCGTAGGTAGTGTCCACGCGCTGCGTCGCGACGTAGACACGCCCCATGATGGTGTCGGTCGCAACCACGTGGGCGTGTGGTCCGACCTGCACCCTGGCGATGAGTCGCCCCGTCTTTTCATCGCGCACCATCAGCGGCTCGGACTGCAACAGCCCAACATCAGTATAGATGATGCGTCCAGAGACAGCGTCGATAGCGCCGCTGCCGTCGCTGGAGGGGAATGCCTGGCAGGCAAAGCGATACCGTTCGCGTCCGGTGCGCAGATCGATGGCGCGCACGTACGGGGTGTTGGCATCGCCCGGAACAAAGGCGAGGTGTTGGTGGGTGTCGATCACGAGGTTCGACAGCGTGGCGCCGATGCGGAGGCGGGACACGGAACGCACACCAATCTCGCGGAAGACATCGATGCCGGCATCGCTGAGCGCGTAGGCCTGGCCGGTGCGGTCGTCAACAGACAGTGTCGGAAGCTCGTTGGACACGGTGTCCAAGCGCACATTGGTCACCACGCGCGCCTGCCGGATGTCGATGACAAGAGCATGGACCGCGTGCGCCGGGTTATTGGCGTCTTCGGAGACCGTTGCCACGAGGCGACCCGCCCGCTCGTCGACGGCGAGCGCGTAGGGATTGCCCTCGATCGGGACCCGCGCCACGACATGGCCGTCGCGGTCATCGAACAGACCGATGCTCCAGCGACTGCCCCTGTCCTGTGGGACGAAGACGCGCTCCGCGTGGGCATCGAGTGCGATAACCGGAGCGATTGCTTGCGGCGGCACGGCCAATGTGGTGCGGATCGTGCGCTCGATGCGGTCGGCCTGGACATCGACGACCAGGACAGCAGGATTGGTCCAGGACAAGGAGAGTGCGACAAATACCTTGCCCGTCGCCTCGTCGATGGCGACCGATTGCACGTTCGAGTCGTCGAGCGGAATGGTCGCGCTGATAAGACCGGATGGCGAGAACACGGCGTAGGCAAAGCCACCAGCAACGAGCGCGATCGCGGCGAGGAGCAGTACCAGCACGCGCCGCCGCATCACAAGACGCCTGACCTTCAACGTGCTTCTCCCTCGTGTGAGAGCGATGATCCAGCGGAACGTATGTCCTCTGGAGTTCCAACGTTTATATAACGGGCACGTCCGAATGCTGCAACCCTTCCACCAATACGTCGCTGCGCTCTGTCCTGTTTACAGACAGGACGTGGCCGGACCGGTCGCGCTTAACCTGGTATGTAAGGCGGCTAACGAAGATGCCATGGCCACCGCCGATCACGAGCGTGGCACAACTTGCGTCGCGTATACTACGTTCGCTTGTAAAGAGCGGGCACTGGCTCAACTGCACGCTAATCATTGGCGCTCCCGACACTGGCACGACAATCCAGATACTCAAGAAAAGCAGCGCCAGCAGAGTGGCGGCAATAACACGAACAGGGCGCTTGCGCTTCATTTCTGGAGTATACGCGCATATCAGTTAGTGGTCACGTGCAGGCGTGGGGTCTCAATGACGCGACCACACGCGAGCTATCCACGTACGACTCACTCGATGCAACAACAAGCCGTGGAGCGCCCACATACATACCGCTCTAAAGTGCGGAAGTCGTTGTTTTCTCCAATGATGTAAGGCGCCGTGTAGCAACAGAGCAGCCAACTGGGTTGAGGTCCTCTTTACAGACGCGCCATATCAAGCACATACAAAGCACCATATCCATCATAGCTCGACACGAGCGCACGCCGCGACTGCTGCTCGACCACAATACCGATCGCGCCCAGGCCGACGTGGAGGGAGTGCAGCGGCGCACCGCTGCGCGCGTCCAGGACGCTCAGCCTTCCAGGACCAGCCGCCTCCCCGCCGAGGTGCGCATCCTCGCCGTCCGTGACCAGGAGACGCCCCGTTTGCTGATCGAGGGCAATGCCGCCTATTCCTCCTGGCCGATCTGGCCGATGGAAGGTGATCGTGCGCAGCAGGCGGCCATCTCGATTGTCATACATCCCAACGATGCCGACGAACGCGTCGGCGACAAACACGTGACCGCTCTGGTCGTCGACGAGACCACTGAGCCCGTTCTCGTCGCTGTCAGACGACGTGATGCCGCTGAGGCCAGCGCGCATCCGCTGACCGTCCTCAGTGTGGAGCGGGTTCACGCCGCCTGCCAGTGCAGGCGGCGGGTGAGGCAGCCGTAACGTGCGCACGAGTCGCCCCGTGATCGCGTCGAGCACGCGGATCGCGAAGGCTTGCAGCACGAAGAGTCGTCTGGTGTGCGTATCGAGGATCAACGATCCCACGCGCTGATCGAGAAAGACACTGTGGAGGAGGCGCCCGCTCGTCGCGTCGAAGATAGTGACGACGCCTCCCAGCCCATCCTCGACGCCGTAGAGGCGATTGAGCCTGGCGTCGAGGATGGGCAAGTCTTCCACTGTCCCTATGTTCGACGGGTTGGGGAGAGCCGGAGGCAACGTGGTGCGCAGCAACCGTCCGCTAGTGGCGTCGAGCATCTCGATACCATCGGCGCCGTAGCGCGCGACGAAGACCCGGTTCGCGCGGGGCGCCACCTGCACGGACGAGGCCTGAGCGTCTCCGTTGATCTCCTGGTCTTGGAGTCGCGTGACGCGCGTGAGGCGTAATGTCCCCGCGTCGAACGTGTCAAGGCTCACGTGTCCGGCGGTCCGGACAATATCTTCCTGATCACCGATGAGCACGAAAACGCGCCCGGCCCGTGGGTTCGTCGCGAGGACCGTGCTCGCCTCATAGTAATGCGCTCCAGGGACGCGCACCGTCCGAATGAGTCGTGCGGTGCGGATGTCGTACGCGCTCAGGTAGGGGACATCCGCCTCGCTGCCTCCCGCTGTTTGGTAGCCCGGTCCGTAGAGGACGAAGACTCGGCGCCGTGGCGCGTCGAGGGCCATGGAGGGGTTAGCGAACCCGTAGAATGGGAACTGGAGGGTAATGGTTCGCCGAACGCGGCCGCTGGCGAGGTCGATAACGCGGATGCGATCGCCGTTGTCGCCGATGAGCACCTGTCCCGCTGGCGCGTCGAAGAGTGGCGGCACTACCCTGTTGACATGGATGACGGCAAGGACAGGACCGGGCTGGCGGTGCTGCGCGAGGCCAACACGCGAGGACGCGGCAGCGACACCTAGTACTGTCATCACGGCAAACGCGCAATGTCGTAACATATACCCTCCACGTCTGTCGCGTTCGTTTGTCAATCGGCGCTGTCTACGTCTCGGAATCCATAGCGAAGCGGGATGAGACGAGAGCTTGTTCAAGGTCATAGCTGAGAGCAGCCAATCGCGAAAGGAGCGATGACGTATCCGGCTGCGAGTGTAGCATGGTTGCCGCAACCCGGCGAGGCGCATGGTTAATATCGGTGTGTCCCCCACCCCACGTCTCCTAAACGAGAGAGAATGCCTACAACAACGGGAGGACACCGGTGGCGGGAGCCAAGTCAATGGTCGATACTTGTAGGACGGATGGTTTCGAGGGCACGACACACTCTGGCGTGCCTATCCGAGAGAGCATGCGCGCCCGAAGCTCTTGCCCCGTCCCAGGCAGGATGACGGACGGTGTGAGAGGGGCGCGAACGGCGTGGCCGCACCAGTTGGACCACTCGAGGGCGGCGAACGCCCTCCGTCCTGGTCGCAGGACGCCGCGCCGCCAATCGTCGGGTGCCACTCCTCGAAGCGGACGCTGCTCCCACGAGCCCACCACGGGCATATCACGCACGGGCAAGGGATGACCCAGGCCATCGATGATGCGCACCGTCGGCTGTCCCTGCAGGACGCAACTGGCCATCGATCGGTTCGCGAAGGTGACATCCCCATACAAATGAGTCGCCGCACCGACCCATTCGGCTTCTGCCCGTAGGTTCGACGCCGAGCACGCGGGAACTACCGTCACACCGTTCCGCGATGGTGTAGGTAAGACGCTTGCTAACCCTACCGGCATACTGCCAATAACGGTCGCGACTAGGCCGAGGGCCAGGACGACGGGCGGCCTCATGTGCGCCTCCTTTTTCGGGTAGCGAAGCCAATGGTTGCTTAGAGGTATTCGTCAGATCGGTAACTGATAGGCCTGCAAGCGTTGGCGAGTCTGCGATGAACGCGATGCCGGAATCGTCGATCAAGTTGTTCCATAGGTAGGATAGAGCATTTGCAGGTGCGTTAAGCAGGGCAACTGGGCAAGGGACAGAGCGCCGACCACCTCAAGGTCTTGCTGGAGGGATCAAGCGGTTCCAGGGACGATCGGATTATTGTCAAACTCCTTCCCCAAAGCGGAAGGTGGGCGATAGATGGGCTCACCCACCGGCGCTGGTGTAGCTGCCGATGGCCTTGCGCCACAACCAGTGGGAGGCAGTGGCGCTGGCCACAGCGAACAGCGGCGCGTAGAGATAGAAGACGGGGTCGTGGCGCCCCGTCAGCACGCCCGCCGGGACCGTGGCGGCGACGCCGAGCGGCAGCAGATACGAGAAGAGCAGGCCCAACGCCCCGCGGTAGACCGAGACGGGCAGGCCGGCCATGTTCAGGACCTCGTCGAAGAGCTCCCGCAGGCCGTCGACCTTGACCGTCCAGAACGAGACGGTCATCACCATGAACAGGATATTATAGAAGATCGCTACCGCGCAGGCGACCAAGGCCAGGTAGGCCAGCGGCGCGCCGGGCCCGTGGACGGGCGGCAGCGCGTGCAAGGCATAGGCGACCAATCCCGCGCCGATCAGCGCGTTGGAGGCGGCGCCCAGGTTGACCCGGCTGCAGGTCAGCAGGAAGCGCGCGCTGAGCGGCTTGAGCAGCACAAAGTCCATCTCGCCGCTGCGCACACTGTCCGGGATGGCGCCGATATTGTCCTCCACGAAGAAGTAGAGGACGCCCT
>JAABUX010005920.1_pt1 | contig 14814 bp, 29 predicted proteins | sample 5561851 | NCBI WGS metagenome assembly JAABUX01 (sample SAMN10711883, study PRJNA513361) | rock metagenome | isolation source: Antarctica rocks | place: Antarctica: Victoria Land, Richard Nunatak red sandstone | collected 2016-01-03 | reverse complement strand
GGCCATCAGGTGCGCGCTCATGCCTTGCGCGCGGCATGCTGCACTTTGCCATAACTCTGCAGCGGAGTGCGACTCCTCGCACGACTAGCACGAGCCTAGTCTGAGCACAGAAGACGACCATTAGCGTCGGCGGACTTGGCGTGAACCCCTCTGCGCGCAGGGCTGAAGCCAACCCACAGGCAGAGCTTGCCCACGGTGGGGAGGCCTTCAGCCCAGCATCGCGCCCAGGTTCGGAGCCGACGCGGTGCAGCGAGGCGGCAGCCACCGTTGCTGCCATCCAGAACCGCGATGTGAGCAGCTCGTTTCGCTCTCCATCCCTGTACAACGGACAGAGGGGTTCGAACATCTGCAAACCGCACCTGTCTACTGTGTTCATACGTGCTGTTCCTGGCTTCACTGTTCCGCCGGAGGCTTGCAGGCCGCTGTTGCCGCTGTCAGCGTGCCTGCGAAGGCCTTGCAGAAGGCCGTCTCGGCCAAGGCTGCTGCAGGTATGTATAGATTTGCACAAAGCAGCAGACTGCCAATGGAGTATCGTATGCTGGCAACAACCAGCGACCCATGGTTGGAGCGCTCCAGGGTCGTGTTGTGCTCACTTTCGGTGCCAGCATCGCAGGAGGAGCCAGCACGCGCGGCGGCATGCGAAGAGCACGCTCGGCTCGTGAAGGCGGTATGGCCGAAGCCGAGCCACGAGGCCTCAGAAGCCTACATGAGCAAGCGCCAGGTGCGATTACGACGGATCTGTATCGCGAAGTCCTTGCCCTGGAGAGTTGTGAGGGCTCACCGCCAGCCTGATCCCTGAAGTTGCCTGCGGATTCGTGCTATGACAGGGCCATTTGGCGCCTGAGGACGCAGGCCCACAGCGTAATGACAAGAGCAGCAGCCCTTGCAAAGCGGAAGCAGACGCCGCCGACGGCTCAGAAGGCACGGAGAAGTACCGCACGGTGTCGATGTCGTGGCGGGACTGGTCCCACTCCGACTTGTTCCACTGATGAGCTTCACACTGTGCTGACGCGCATCGCCGCTGACGATCATGCTCCTGGAGCGTGGGGGTAGTTGGGTTTCTGATCTGTACCATCAGACACATTGGTAAAGTGATTCCTGTAACCGCTGCCGGAACAACAGCACTGCTGTTAGTGGCAGCTGAACTGCGGCAGCGCCTGGCTCGAGCCTTGGCACTCTTCACGTGAAGCTCGTTCGACCATGATCATGAGACTGCCAGACACAGTCTGTGTTGAGGCCGCCTTGTTCACTGACGATAGTCGCCGGAAGCGTTGTATTGTGTTGTCAATGAGTGCTCACACGGTGCCATGTAAGACTGCTGGACCAGGTCGTGAGCCTCGCTTGCAGCGACAGTGCCTGTTCAATGCGTGTCAGTGCAGCACCGCTCATGCGCGTCAGTGTAGCGCCGTGGGCCACGCAAGTTTCAGTTAACAGTTGAACCAGGCGAGCACTGCACCATGGCGCTTTCACGGGCCTAGTCCAAGAGAAACAAGCACATGAGTGACATAAGGGCCCGGGACTGCTTGCTGCCCGTCAATCCGCTCATGCGTTCGCAGCGCTGCTGCAGCGCTATGGCGCTATGGAATAACGCGCGGCTCACTTGGCCGCTCAACTCAGCCTGCGGTGGGACCAGCGTTCAGCAGCAAACAATTTGCCATGAAGAGCGGGCCTGCGATCTGTCTACATGCTGGCTGTCGGAGTCTGGTGCTGGCGATTCGAAGGTTCAAATGTCGATGTGCTCTGCAGGCAACTTACAGATCGAAAGGCGTGCCGCAAAGTAGCAGGATCAGGCGTGTCAATGGCGTCCCCCTTCGCGAGTGGCGCTGTGTTGGCCGGCGGAGCAGTGCTGGGGTGGATCAAGGCACAGGAGCGGTGGGGCCGGCCCCGTCGCCCGCTAGACTACCGGTGCGTTCCCTCGACATTGCCTGCCCCCCTCTCCTTACAGAGAGCCCGCAAGCTTTCTGCTCTGCGAAACTACTAAACATCTCCCGCGTCCGCAGGGACGATCTCCTGCAGACCCCCGGCCCACAGACCGGAGATACCCGCGACGCTCCCCTGGGCACGAACACCTTCCTTCGGCGACCTGTCAGGGGAGCGGGTGCTCCGTCGGAGTCCAATGCGGCGCAGAGTCCCCGAGGCCTGCTCCGTGAGCCTCCCAGCGCTAGCACCCTGCAGGTGACGCTTTGCTGCTGTGAGGATGCCACTCCACGGGCCAGAGGTCCACATTTGAACGGAATGGACATGCCAACGTCGCTGAGCTCCTAACTGCCTGTATGCTGCTGAGCCGTTGGCGAAAGCTCGTGCATCCTGCATGGCTGATACAGCCTCAAAGTCGATTTGTAATGTGGCATATGTCAGTCCACATGCTGCTCGCTCACCTTTAGAACGGATGACCAGCTAGCTTCTTGCATCGGTAGGAACGTCAGCAACGGAAGCACAACGTGGACCATCAGGCCTTCCGAGATCTTGCTGACCCAGCGTTCAGAGGATGCCGTGCAACGTCATGGCTGACCCCAAACCCTAACCCTTACCCTAACCCTGCAGGACGGGAACCTGGTCGCGCTGCACACCGCGGAGGGCGCGCTGGTGCTGGTGCGCCAGGAGGGCCGCGGGTGGGGCCTCGCCACCGTGCCCGCGCCCGACAGCCACAGCCCCGCGGCTTCTGGTGCGCGCGTACTGGGTCGAGGTTGCATTTGGGGTTACTCCTGCGATCATCCGCGCTGATTGCCCTGTCGCAGACAGCTTATGTGTGAATTGCGGCGGTCACACCATCACGCCACAGCATGCTTGCCTATCATTCAATCCGGTACCTTACCACCATGGTGGCTAGTTGATGCGCTGCAATCACCTGCGGCGATGTGTGCATGCCAGCCAAAAAACGTGCTTTGCGCGCTTGTCGTGATGTGAGGCTGTCTATGTAATTTGGCAAGGGTTTCGCCACAATGACATGTCGACTGGTGCGCTGGAGAGGGCATATCCTCATGATGTTAGCGTCTGCAGGGCGCCTGTCGCTGCCGTTCTTCCCGTCGGAAGCCGTCTTCGCCGTGGTCCGCGACGGACACCGCATCGGGTTCCGGTCCATAGGGTGAGCGCTGCACGATTACAGGAGGCTTTTGATCCACGCAATCCTGCACACATCGGGAGTTGCACGCCTGCATCAACCCGCAGCAGCTTTCCATCAACGCGTTCCCGCATAATTGGATGTGGCGATGCTGCCGATTTGCCTGCCTCTCTAAGCTCCTGCCAGACGGCATGGGATAGCCTCCACAACACAAGCTGCCACCAAATGTGCCTGACCGTCTGGCTGCCATCGCAGGGCGGAGGGGCGGCCGCTGCAGGCGGATCGCGAGCCGGGCAGCCGGCCGCGCGTCGCCGGCGGCCACGGCATCGGCAACGCCGAGTCGTGGACGCTCACCGCGGAGGGCCTTGTGAGCTGCCAACACCCCGGCGAGGTGCGCCACAGTGACTGCGGTCTGCCAGTCAGGGTCAAGGGGCAGGGTTCGGTCTGGCAGCCAAATGAGGACTCACGAGCCGTGGACAGCGCGTCACCCTCGTGGGAGTGCCTACAACGGCCTGTGGATGTCGATGTGAACCGCCCGCCGTGCGATGCATTACTGCGCTGGCGCACAGTTGTGGTTTGCTACTGCACGGCAAACGCCGATCGTCTCCCTGGCAGCCTCATCATCGAGTCGTGCAGGAACTCAGCAATGTCTGGTAGGGTGCCTGACCTGCTTCAAGCTGCGCAGCAGGTGCTGCGCTACGACGTAGCGGAGGTGCGCCCCGTGTCGCTGCGCGACATTCGCCTGGCGGAGCGCGAGCGGGACAGGGACGCCCGGCAGCTGCAGCAGCAGGTGCGTGCTCAGCAAATCGGGCCTTAGCCATAGCGCCAGCCAGATGTGTTCAGAACAGAGCACGGTCTGAAAGCTGCCAGCATCAGACTCCTCCTGTCATTGCCCGGAACTGATCAACCTGCAATGTGGCTTGTCCGGGTGTCCCCACCCAAATGCCCCGTGCGGAGGCAACACTGAGGTCAGTTGGCTGGGACGCTCGAGTTGCCAGCTTTGTGGGTCGACGAAGCTGCCAATTGCCTTGCATCATGCGCACGTGGCGTTGCTGCCCGAGCCTGCGTCTTAGTTGGCTGGCCAGATGATCTAAATAGCTGGCTCAAACGCTGGTCAAAAAGTTTGACCACCTATGAAAACTGCTGCTCACTTGGACTGTCCTGGCAAATGCAGCTGGCGACGTACAAGCAGCGGGCGCGTGAGGCAGAGGCACGCATGTCTGAGCTCGGCTCATCGGCCCAGCAGCGGGTGTCCGATGCCCACCAGCAGGCGCGTGTAGTGTGCATGGCTCTGCACTGCATTCTGTGTCGGCACCCTGTGACATGGCGTCGTCAGTCCGTGGCCTAGGATCATCCTGTCGAAGCTGCTACCCAGCTGCGCTGGCCAATGTGACCACTTGCGCTGCCAGCGTGCCAGCGTGCTCGGCACAAGCGGTGGCTGCTGTCTGTGAGGTCTGTCAATCTCGCGGCAGAACACCAGCCCGCATGTGACCGCGCACTCGCAGCTGTACAGCGGTCAGCAGGCCGCGGTTGCGAGCGCATGTGTGGTGGTGTCAGCCGGAGCATTCACAGAGTTCCACAGCCGGGAGCCCAAATCGGCCGGCCCCAAACCTAACCCTCAAACCTGACCCAAGCCCTGTCCGCCGCAGGTCAGCAGGCTGCGGTCGCGAAATGCATGCGTGCTCGTATCAGGCGGAGCATCAGCAAACCCTATAGGCGGAAGCCCAAATGAGCCGGCTCATACCCTTATCCTCAACCCTGAGCCCTAAGCTAAACCCTGTCCATCGCAGGTCAGCAGGCTGCGGTCGGGGCTGGACGGCGCGGAGGCCGCCCGAGACGACCTGCAGCTGCGGCTGGCGCGCGCCGAGGCGGCCCTCCGGCAGGCGCGCCTCCGGGCCGAGGAGCTCGCCGCCGACAAGCAGGTGCCTGCACAGCTGACATACATAGCACCCACTCGGCCATGTGATCAGAGGCATCCATCTTGACAGGAGGCGAGGACATGGCGGCAGCCCCCTATTTGCGACGCAGGCTATGCTCAGGAGTAGGTGCCACTCCTGCTCGAAAGCCTCGCATAGCATGAATGCACACGTTCAGATCAAATGCATCGGTGGATGCAGCACGCGGAGGAGGCGGCTGAGCGCAACGCGGACAGGGTCGTTGATTTGGAAGACGCTTTGGAGGATGCTCAGCGGCGGTCGGATCGAGCGCTGGACGAACAGGAGAGGTCCGTGCTGCAGCAGAACACTCCGGCCCTTTTGCACACCTTGCAATCTGCAGCCGGCAACTCTCCCTACGACACCTTGGTACACTACAACAATGATGAGGTTTCACGGGGGCCATTTTACCGACGCGGTCGGCGTGCTTGGTTCCAGCCTTTCTGCGATCGTGGCTGTGCATGAGGTCACACTCCTGTGTTGGCAGCAGGCTTGGGCTCCGCATGGCCGAGTCTACCATGCGGGTGGTCTAGAATGCTGGTTGACCAGGGGCTGTTCCCTGCGCAGGGAGGTGCAACACCTGACGGCAGAGCTGGAGGCGAGCCGAGCCACGCTCAGAGCAAACGCCGAGGCTCAGCAGGTGCGTGAAACCTCCATCGTGCCCTTGGATTCTCTATTGTTGCCTTGACTGCCTCGTCACTATGCTCATCAACACTGGTGTACTGGTTCTCAATGCAGTCGAAACTGCCGAGTTTGATGAGGCGACCATGTCTGTGCAGGCAGCACAGCAGCAGTCGGAGGATGCGGCAGCTTCAGGGCGGCTGCGGGCGGAGCGTGACGCGCAGATCGAGCGCCTGCGCGAGGAGCTGACAGGGTATAAGGAGGAGCGCGACCTAGAGATGGAGGCGCTCACGGAGGAGCGTGACCGCCTGGACGCGGCCCTGGCGGTGCGTCCTGGGCTCGAGTCAGGGTTTGGGGTCAGATTTAGCGCTTAGGGTTCAAGGGCTAGGGTCAGGGTAAAGCGCTGAATCAACCGTCAGGATTGCAGTATATTTAGCAAGGGCTGGGGGCGCTCACAGAAGCGGCGCTGGCAGATGTACGCTTTGCAACGTCACTGCAAAGAAAACAAATGCGTCAAGACCTTCTGGCACAGCAACCACCTCCACGGCAGATCAAGGCCGTTGGTACCGTGCGGTACCGTGTACCGCAGCCAATGCGCTATGCCCATCGTAAATCTTCTGCTTGTTGTCAAAAGCATGGCCGTGTTAGCGGGCATGTCGGGGGCCACCAATGACCTGCAGTGACGCTGGTCGTGCGGCTGCGCAGAGCATCCAGTCGCAGATCAGCCACATCACAACGCCGCTCATGGCTGGGGGCGGCACCAGCGGCAGTGGCAGCGATCCCCCCTCCGACGACGCAGCATCGCTGCAGTGCGCATGCATGCGTTGAACGCTGCCCTGACAGCATCCGCCTGCTCAAAGGTTGACAAGTTTTAGCTGTGCGCACCCTCACGGTGAAGGTGCACTGTGCTGAGGCCAGCTTCGTGAGTTAGCAACAGCCGTTGCTTGCCAGCCTGGTGCATTCCTCGGTGGCAGCGCCAGCACGCCCAGCCACCCACATCAGTCCAGCACACAGCATTGTTTGCACACGTAGGGACATAAGGCGGTCCATGGAGGAAGCCCTGCAGCGCGGTCTCGGCGGCCGCAGCAGCGGAGGCGGCGACGACGGAGCGCTCGCCGGGGGGGCGGTGGCGGCGGCGGCGGCGCAGAACGGTGAGTCGCCGCCCGCCCGCCGCCCCGTCGGCGGCGGCGGCCCCGCCTGCCTGCCAAGTTCCGCATCGCCCCAGGCGGTGCGCATTTGCGCCGCGCTGCGTCTCTAAGATTCACGTCTCAGTGTATGCGTCCCTAACTCGGATGCCGATCACGAATAACGCGGGCGGATTTGCACCAGCTGCATGACTAGAGTTGAAGCCACGCCTCCCTGATTGCTAACTCGCATGACACGACGTGGGTACCACTTGTTGCAGCCAAGCCTGTACAAGGGATCTGGGCTGGATCTATGGGAACCTAAGGTGTTGTCAAAACATTTCAATTGTGACTTGGGACCTCAAGAACCTCAACACGATGAGCTGAAAATGCTCCGCTTTGCCATGGGCACCGTATGACGTTGCTTGTGAATGTAAACCCTCGTCGCCGCTCACCTGACTGCTCCGTGCGCCGTGAGTGCAGGCCCGGCCGAAGGGCGGGAGGCAGCCCACAGTGGCGGAGCGCAGCTTCCCGCATGACAACTCAGCATCGCAGCCCCAGCGTGAGCCAGAGGCAGGCGTTGCGACACCGTCGGAGACCAGACGCAGCACAGCCGCGGGCATGCAGGTGGGGGCTTGTTTGATTCACACTGCTCGGCTCTGAATGGTTGTTGTCCTTGCCTGTGCTGCGAAATGTCCCTGTTGCTAACGGATGACAACATTGCACATGAGGTGGGTCAAGGAAGGTATCGCCTTCAAATGCTGCATGGCTGTTGCCCTAGCTCCGCTCATCGCATGACCTGGCTTACTCACACGTAAACAAGTTTTGATTCCTGTGCGCTGCCCGCAAGCAGACGCCTGCCTCGAGGTCCGGTCGCCACGTCGGGGGCGGCGGGCTGGCGCTGCTGGGAGGCCTCACGCCGCAGCGCGGCAGCCCCCTGTACGACCTCCTCTGCGACGCGTCGCGCTCCAGCTCGTCGCCACGGTATGTGATATCGGCTAGACACCTGGGATCCTAGCGAATTGCTGCTGTAGCTGCATGAGTCGAGGTGCTTCGCCTGTCAGCTGGGCCCTCGTGTCTCCAACATCATGTCTGTGGTCGGACGTGTTGATCTGTAAATGTGTTAGTCATGTGTTGAACATGGGGCTGGCGTTCATGCTCGTCTAGCCCCTGGCATCACACAACGGAAACGATCACGCACGCTCGAGAGGCCACCTGCACTGCGGCATGCCGACGCTGTCGTTCCTCTCCTTGAAATTCAAGCTGCACAGCGTGCCAGCCTCGTCAGGCGCCCTGACGTGAGCTGCGTCCACCACGATGCAGGTCCAGCGTGACGACGCCGCGCATCGCGTCCCCGGCCTCCGCGTCTGCCGCCCTCCGGCACAGCCACTCGGCCGGCGCGGCCCCCGGCCGGGTCGCTCTCGGCGACCAATTCGTCAGCCCCGTGCGCGGTCTGTCCGCCGCCGCTCCAGCCGCCAGCCCGCAGCAGCATGGTGAACGGCGTTCTGCTCTGCACTGATATGCTGAATTTCAAATCCACGACCTCGGGATTTGAATTTCAAACTCAGGTTTCAACCACGTCCTCGGTAAGTTTGAGAATTTGCATCTCAAAACCACCCGGCAAGCCTGCCAAAACCCAACGACGTTCTTGCCGGTGCAGTGCGCCAGCCTCGCGGCAGCCCGGAGCAAGATCGGGACGAGCAGGAGGCCCTCACGCCGCAGCGCAATGAGCCCCAGCACGCGGTCACACCTGAGGTTTCGCAGCGATCAGCTGCGGCGTCCCTCAGGGCGTCCACGGGCGGCATCAGCGGCCGGCGCAGCGTCACGTGGCAGCGCGGCCCCTGGGACTCTCGTGTGGATGCTCATGGTGACGGCGACCGCCGCACGCCCTTCTCGGAGCCGCGCCACCACCGGCCGGCGGCGGGCTACAGCGAGATCACGCCAGCAAGCCCGCCCAGACCGGATGCCGCACTGCCGAGGTATGCATGTTGCCACCGTGCTGCTCCTGAGATCAACTCACATCTTGCTTCTGAGTGCCTCATAGCCTCCATCGAATATCGCACAGCTTTGATAAAACCTGTATCGCAGACCGTAGCCGATGTCAATCGGGTCATGACGCGCTGTCGCATAACGGGCGGCCAGGGGTTGCCATGCGGGCGCCGGCTGCTGCTTGGATGACCTTCGGGGTCGTAGATCACTTCACACCGAATCACGTACGACGGCTCATGGTCGATGGCGTAGTATGACAGGCTCTTGGCCCAATGTATACAGTCGACGCAACGTCCTATGTGCGACGGCAGGGGTCGACATACCGGCGGTGCGGCTCAGTTGGTTGATCACCACGGCGCCGACGCGGAGGACGTGGAGCACATGGCGGAGCGGTACCTGGACGAGCGCCCGGGCGGGGCAGTGCCGCCGTGCAGCCCCTCCCCGCCGCGACCCAGGTGCCCAGTATGACCTAGGCCCTAAATCCTGATATTAACAGTCAATCTGACCCCTCGACCTGACTGTGGCCCTGGCCCTGATTCTGACCCTTGCCCTAACCTAACATAACTCCAACCCTATCCCCAACCCTATCCCCTCCCTGCCGCGACCCAGGTGCGACGCCTCGCTTTTGCGCTCTAACCCCAACTATCACCATGACCTAGTACAACCTGACCCTAACCTCAAGACGCTGAAACGCCAGGTCTGAGTGTCCGCAAGCCATCGCATGCCGCTGCAACAGTCATATATTGCCTCCAGTCAGTGAGCACGAGGGGTCCCTTACATGCAGGCATCTCCGCGCCCGTGAACTGCTCATAATGGCAATGCTGCTGCCGACAGCTTTCGCAGCCATTTCGGGTCTGGAAATGCAGTGCGCTAGCTCCGCTGTAGCAGAGCGACTCAGCATCGTTCCTGCGGTAGACCTAGCACCGCCGGCTGAGTACCCACATCCGCTGGTAACCACACGAACCTACCGATGCAGGCTGACGGGGTTCGTTGCAACATAGACAGTCAAGCCATTCGGCTTCACCTGCGCACGGATGCCATCGCGTTGCCGGCGCCACGGCCTTTTGCGTGGCCATTCGCTGGTGAGCGTCTGAACTCTGTTCCTAGATGATCCCAGCCCTAGCCCACAACCCTAACTTGACGAACGCAGGTTGGCGGAGTTCGCGCTGCTGACCGGCGAGCAGCGGCCGCGCAGCGGGGGCCCGCCGCCGCCGCGGCACCGGCCGCTGTCGACGCCCCCGCGCATTGTGGAGGAGGAAGGAGATGACGGCGACGACGATGATGACGGCGACGGCGGCATCTGGGGCCGCACGCCGCAGCAGGAGAACCGGGTATGTCAGCCTGATATCAAACCTAGCCGATCACCCTAGATCTAGCAGTGGTCGGCAAACAAGCTTGTACAGCAGCCAAGGTTTATGTTATTGCACTCGCCCGTAAGCGGCGCATCGTTGATATGCGCGTGAGAGGCCTGAGCCCTGCACAGCAGGGTAGCGTCGTATCGCTGGCAACATTTGCTGCGGCCGCAGCTTTGAGGCCTCAGCAAAGCGGGACGTCAGCTGAAGGGGCAGAGATCACTGCCCCGCCTGCAGAATTGCTCATCGACCGAGCTCCTCAACATACCTCTTGACCATCGCTTTGCTCGCTCACGCAGAGGCAGGCCCACATGGCTGCGCGGTCGGTACCCAAAGCAGCAAGCGACGTGGCTTGCGCAGCGCGGCAGCACGACAGGGCGCCGCTCAGCCCCGACGCCCGCGCGCTGGGCTGGATCGCCAACGTGGCCGCCAGCCCGGACCCGAAGTCGTCGCGCGCTGTTGGTCCCCCGCCCAGCCCGCTCGGCAGCGGGCGCAGGTCTCAGGTGAATGCCGACACGACTGCGCTCAGGGCAATGACTCTGAGACCTTAAAAAGGCATATCGGGATGCGCTGCGATTGTGGGCGGGCTAGCGGCAGTCATGCTGTGCAGATCGGGCATTATCTGGATACTTCAGAGATACATCCTTGCATTGTGTTGTTCTGCCAGGTCAGCCTCACCGTCAAGCTGCTTCCGGATCCAGTCTTTGACAGAAGCCCTTTCGCGTTCTGTCAGAGTGTTGCAAGTCGTGACGGTCCTGTTGCACAGCATGGTGCTGATGGTCTGTGGCGTGCTGCTGGAGCAGATTGGTTTGAGGGCGAGCGCGACGAAGGTGCCAGCCGAGCGGCTGCGGGACAGGACAGCGGGGCTGCGCATGTCGTACGACAGCGCGGTCAGCAGCACGCGCAGCTCGTTTCTCTCGCGGAAGCCCCTGATGCATGGCGACCTCGACGAGGCCTGAGACTCAGCAGTGACTTTGCCAGGGGATCACATGTTAGTGAACACTGCAGAGCTTTAGCAGAACGCAATGGCACAAGGCGCGTATCGAATCAAGGTTTCCGCTGGAATGAACAAACGTAAGAGATGCCAGACTTGCGAACAGACAAGTACAGCATGCTCCAGTATTAGTCACGCAGGTAGCACAAAGGCGTGTATTGAGCTGCAGGAAGTGATATTAGGTTCGCCAGAATGTTCAAGCAAAGTCGAGCACAACAGGGCCAGCGAGGTTCTCACGCAGTTGCCAAATGTAAAGGCACGTTCAATATGCGTTTGCGTTGTCAGGATTCATTGCTGCGCGCGGACCTATGGCGGTCACACAATGAGTAGCGGGTTCATGCACGTGTGAGCGGTTCGCTGGGTGGCCGATGACACGCAGGCGTCTTGTATTGTGTCAGGGCGCAGCAGCAGCTGCTGCGAGGCGCTGCAGCGCCTCCTTCTCACGCTGCACGCCCATGAGCGTGTCGCCGATCGTCTCGTCAAGGGCCACCTGCGTTGCAACATTTAGACATGCTCACTGACCAGGCACTCTGAAACCGCACTCAGTAGCAGGGAGGGCAGCTGTGTTGAAGCCGTGAGACCTTCCGTTTACTCCCTCGCTGCTCAGAGGAAAAACACGACATGACCCAAATCATGCGGGTAGTTGGCATCGATACTCATTCGTAATCCTAAAGTGCCACTGTCATGTCGGAACTACAGGGCGGAACACTGCATAAACACGTGCCTCAAAGCGCTGCAGGCTGGCGAACTTCTCCTGCACGTCCATCAATTGCTCGTCCATCCCCGCCAGCTCCGCCGCGACCTCCGCCGCTCTCGCCGCACCGCCCTCACCCTCAGCCACCTGCGGGTTTCGCGCCGGCAGCGGGCTCACATCAGGCTGAACCCAAATATGGGTTGTCACATGCAGCTGATACTATGCCATTGATGCACCGTCGAAACGGTCTCAATGTAATGCGACATTGGCTAGCTTCCAGGAAGTGCCTGAGGAGCAGCATGTCCGCTGAAACAAGGCTCCCATCATAGTTTGCAGTACATCGGGAATCGCTGCCTGGACCCTCGACTCCGCACCTCCTGCAGCGCCTGCTGGACGACCGCGAGACGGTGTTGCAGCAACGCCACGTTACGCATTCCAGCCACAGGATGCCGTGTCGGGGTAACGCGTCATGCCCCAGAATGTTACGCAACGACCCCTGACCCCGCACCTCCTGCAGCGCCTGCCTGGCATTTGCGAGGCGCTCCCTCAGCGCGGCCAGCTGCTTGTGCGCGACGCGGTGCAGCAGGTCCGTGAACTTGGCCGCCCACGTGTTGGCGTGCTCCACCAGCGCGGCCTGCAGCGCGCCGCACTCTGCCATCAGGTACCTGCGCGGCAGCTGGGGTGTCATCAGGGTGGGTTTGCATGAGACCACTCCACGCGTGGCGGCCAAGAAGAGTGCAACAGCTGTCAGCAAGATCAGATCTTCACTGCTTGATGTGCGAGACCTTGCTGCTACAGGTGGGTTTCGCATTGCCTGTGTCTGGATCGAATTTGATTCCTGTTCACCACGCCAGCTCATCAGTTCGGCGGCCAGAATGCACCACAGGCAACAGGCATTTCGCTGACATGCCCGCCTCCTTTGCGGGATTACTGAGCCCGCTGACGCACCAGTCTGGAGCGATTGGGACGATTCGCTTAGCATGGTGGGGAGGCGGTACAGCTCAAGAACAGACTAGGTTCTAGGGTGCCGCACTTGACGCCCTTGCTGGAGCTCTCGGCCATGACGTCCTCGCCGGCGTCCAGGTGGCGGAAGATGTCCGCCTCGTAGTTGCCCAGCGTCTTCTCCGCGCGCTCGTACCGCCTGCGAGCATCGGGCTGTTCGATGGTCCTCTCTCAGAGGTGCAGGCATATACATGTGCCGGAACTTGTAAACCCAGGTAGTCTGGCAGGATCAAGCGCTGTATTGACCGGCGGCGGCGCGGGATAAAGCATGTTCCAGGGTAAGGGGCCTATCCGATGCTTGCGTTGTGCTGCCCATCTGCCCTCTGAACTGTGTCCTAGACTTCTTTGAGTCAGAGGTCGACCAACAGAGCATGCCGCATCCGTCCTGTGATGCGCACCGCATGTATGCGTCCTTATCCTGCTCCCAGAGGTGCTTGTACTTGCCCTCCCAGTAGTGCAGCAGCGCCGCCACCTTGTCCGCGATGCCCTTGCCCGCCTGCACGCAAGGAGGCACACATCCTCAAAACTGCACGCCTTTCATTGCGCGCGTACCAGGCATACCCTACCATGCTAGCGTTGTGCGTCCTGGGCTCGATCGGCAGCACCAGGGTTTGTGGGCGGGTGGGCCGCCTCACAACATGTGCATAGAGCACAATCGTGTCGCAGTCGCCATTACCCACGTCTGAATCCTAGATGCGTGAAAATGCTGTCCAAGGTCGACCTCTCTCGGCCTCTCGGCAACATTTCAGAGCAGCAGCATCGTGTTGCACCTGGTGGATCGCCGCTGTCGGCCGCTGAACTGCGTCCTCATCGGCGACGATCGCCGCGTGGTATAGCGGCAGGGCTGGCTCCGGTTCCCCTGCCGGCTGCTCCTGGGCCTGCGCTCAAAACACAGACTGCCGGACGCCGCTGTCTGTATTGTCGAGCCGTGCAAAGCTCTGTTCTGTTCCAAGTCGCCATCATCCGATGCAACTTTTCTTGGTTGGTCGCGGTGGGCACGAGCAGCATCAGCAGCTTGCGGCTCATACCTCCTTTGGCATGGCCTCGGTTCGCACGGCCAGCGGCTGCGCTTCCAGCATCCGGGGCACCGAAGCAACAGCCATGACGATGTCTTTCGCGAGGCCCTCCAGCGCTGCAGCCACGTCCTGCGTCATGCACAGATAGCTCAGGCCAGGCTGACAGCTCTTGATGCGCAAGTGTCTACTCATCTCGGTCATTGGCAGCCCACTGCCTCTCCTGTGATGCTCGGCGCTCGCACTGCATAGTACGGCTAGCATGCACGCCTGATATAAGGAGCAATGCGCCAGACGGCAGGACACACCCCTACCCGTCTCCTGTATACTTCATATCCTGACAATTGTTTCGGACTCAGCTAACAGCCAACATGCTGCCTCCCCAGCCCTGTGCTGCCTCCGTGTTATGTGACCCGGCCACACTGACCTGCAGTGGTCATACGCGTAGGCATTCGAACGCATGGGTGACATCATGACACATATCTGCTGCACGGGCCTCGCTCACCTGGGCGGAGGGGCGCAGCTCGATGCGGTGGGTGGTGTCCAGATACAGCTCAACGCTGACCAGGGGCGAGACCTCCGCCTTGCGGCTACCCGCCAGAGCCGCGACCAGAGCGCCCAGCGACCGCTTCACAGCAGTCCGCAGCGCGTCGGCTACCTGTTTGTCCGCCTGCGCGCACCGCAGGATCCGTTCAGTGTGATTGTCAACGCTTACGCCAATTCCAGATCGATTGACATGCCGGGTACTTTCCGGGCAGATGCACGGTGACCTTTGTGTGTCTCGTTCCTAGATTCGATCCCGAATCCGACCCTGGCGCTTACCTTGACGTTGCCAGTGATAGGCACTGCTTGCGTCATGAGAAGTGGTGCATCAAATGCATGTCGGACAGTGATGAAACCGGCAGTTACACTGGGTACAGTTGTTGCAGTGGAAACGGGCTCAACCCTTCGCCGGTAGTGCAGCGTCCGGGACATCCGCAGATGTTGCCAGCACGCTCGAAGAACCGTCACGCCGTCACTCACATGCGCA
>JAABUX010005919.1_pt1 | contig 14814 bp, 13 predicted proteins | sample 5561851 | NCBI WGS metagenome assembly JAABUX01 (sample SAMN10711883, study PRJNA513361) | rock metagenome | isolation source: Antarctica rocks | place: Antarctica: Victoria Land, Richard Nunatak red sandstone | collected 2016-01-03 | reverse complement strand
GCAGGTTGCGCAGCACGCCCTCGAACGGCTTGGTGACGCTGTAGGCGCGCACGCCGTCCTTGTAGGTGAACTCCACCGGGTCCTTGGTGCCGAGCAGGATGGCGTCGCGCACGGGCGTGGGCAGTTCGTCCCAGGGCTTGCGGGTGGTGACCTTGAAGTGGCGCGCGAGGCTTTGCAGGGTCTGGTCGTAGTACTCGCTGCGGGCGCCGGACCAGGGGGCCACGACACCCTCCGCGATGCTGGCGCGCTCGTCGGGGACGACCAGCGCCGGGTCGAAGAAGCTCTCGACGCCGAGGCCGTCGCAGGCCGGGCAGGCGCCGTGCGGACTGTTGAAGCTGAACAGCCGCGGCTCGATCTCCTCGATGGTGAAGCCGCTGACCGGGCAGGCGAAGCGGGACGAGAACACGGTGCGCGAGGAATCGTCGGCGTTCTCGGCATACACCACGCCGTCGGCCATCGCGAGCGCGGTCTCGAAGCTGTCGGCGAGGCGGGACTGCATGCCTTCGCGGACCACGACGCGGTCGACCACGGCTTCGATCTCGTGCTTGGTCTTGCGGTTGAGGGCGGGCACGTCGGCGATCTCGTACAGCGTGCCGTCGACCTTGACGCGGGTGAAGCCCCGGCGCTGCAGCTCGGCCAGTTCCTTGCGGTACTCGCCCTTGCGGTCGCGCACGACGGGGGCGAGCAGCAGCAGCCGGGTGCCGTCCGGCATGGCGACCACCCGGTCGACCATCTGGCTGACGGTCTGCGCCTCGATCGGCAGGCCGGTCGCGGGCGAGTACGGCACGCCGGCCCGCGCCCACAGCAGGCGCATGTAGTCGTGGATTTCCGTGACGGTGCCGACGGTGCTGCGGGGGTTGCGGCTGGTGGTTTTCTGCTCGATCGAGATGGCGGGCGAGAGGCCCTCGATGCTGTCCACGTCGGGCTTGCCCATCAGTTCGAGGAACTGCCGGGCGTAGGCGGACAGGCTCTCGACGTAGCGGCGCTGGCCCTCGGCGTAGATCGTGTCGAACGCCAGCGAGGACTTGCCGGACCCGGACAGCCCGGTGATCACCGTCAGCTGGTCGCGCGGGATGGAGACGTCGATGTTCTTGAGGTTGTGCTCGCGCGCACCGCGCACGGTGATCGATCCGGCCATGCGGCGGTGGTCCTTATACCCGATTGTGTTCTGGTCTTGTTCAACCCATATGGCAACCAGGCCCAACGAAGGGAAGGCCCCAATTGGATGGCGGCTGGCTGTAGGCGGGCCGGTCCGCTATGCTGCGCCGAGTGTTGAGGGGTGAAGTGCGATGGCCGGCAGCGTGAACAAGGTTATCCTGGTCGGCAATCTCGGCCGCGACCCGGAGTCGCGGGCGATGCAGAATGGCGGCAAGGTGGTCAGCTTCTCGATCGCCACCAGCGAGAGCTGGAACGACAAGGCGTCCGGCGAGCGCAAGGAGAAGACCCAGTGGCACCGGATCGCCATCTTCAACGAGAAATTGGGCGAGATCGCCGAGAAGTACTGCCGCAAGGGCAGCAAGGTCTACATCGAGGGCGCGCTCGAAAGCCGCAAGTTCACCGACCAGTCCGGCGCTGAGCGGGAGACGACCGAGGTGGTTCTCGCGCGGTTCCGGGGCGAGCTGACGTTGCTGGACGGGCGCAATGCCAGCGCCGGCGACGGCGGCGACTCTGGTGGTTATCAGGCCCGGCAGCCCGCACGGGCCACCGCGCCGGCCGCCCGCGCCGGCGGCGCGCCGTCCTGGGAGCCCGGCCATGGCGGCGGCGACCTCGACGACGATATCCCCTTTTAGTTAAGGCCTTCCTTTGAGCGATATCTCGACCCCGCCCGACGAGCCCGTCGTCCTGCACCCGGTGATGCTCGAGGAGGAGATGCGGCGATCCTATCTCGACTACGCGATGTCGGTCATCGTCAGCCGCGCGCTGCCGGACGCCCGCGACGGATTGAAGCCGGTGCACCGCCGCATCCTGTTCGCGATGCAGGAGGGCGGCTACACCAACGACAAGGCGTACCGGAAATCCGCGCGCATCGTCGGCGAGGTGATGGGCAAGTATCACCCGCACGGCGACGCCTCCATCTACGACGCGATGGTCCGCATGGCGCAGCCCTTCAGCGTGCGCGTGCTGCTGATCGACGGGCAGGGCAATTTCGGATCGATCGACGGCGACCCCCCGGCGGCGATGCGCTACACGGAATCGCGCATGTCCCGCGCGGCGTCGTGCCTTCTGGCCGACATCGACCGCGACACCGTGGATTTCGGCCCGAACTACGACGAGAGCGAGAGCGAGCCGCGGGTACTGCCGGCGAGCTTTCCGAACATGCTGGTCAACGGCGGCAACGGCATTGCCGTCGGCATGGCGACCAACATCCCGACCCACAATGCGGGCGAGGTCATCGACGCGACCCTGCGGTTGATCGAGGACCCGGATACGTCGCTGGACGAGCTGATGAAGATCATCCCCGGGCCGGACTTCCCGACCGGCGGCATCATCCTCGGCCGGGCCGGCATCCGCAGCGCGTACGAGACGGGCCGCGGCTCGATCCCGCTGCGGGCGAAGGCGTCGATCGAGGAGGCCCGCAAGGACCGCTCCGCCATCATCGTCACCGAAATTCCTTACCAGGTGAACAAGACCACCCTGCTGGAGCGCATCGCCGAGCTGGTGCGCAGCAAGATGGTCGAGGGCATCAGCGACCTTCGCGACGAGAGCGACCGCGACGGCATGCGGATCGTCATCGAGCTGAAGCGCGACGCGACGCCCGAAGTCGTGCTGAACCACCTGTTCCGGTTCACCCAGCTGCAGACCAGCTTCAGCGCCAACATGCTGGCGCTCGACGGCGGCCGGCCGCGGCTGATGGGGCTGAAGGACGCCCTGCAGGTGTTCATCGCCTTCCGCGAGGAGGTCATCCTCCGCCGCAGCCGCTTCGACCTGATGAAGGCGCGCGAGAAGGCCCACGAGTTGGTCGGCCTCGGCATCGCCGTCGCCAACATCGACGAGGTGATCCGCGTCATCCGCGCCAGCCCGAACGCGGCGACGGCGCGGACCGAGTTGATGTCCCGCGACTGGCCGGCCGGCGACGTGCGTCCGCTGCTGGCGCTGATCGACGACCACCGCAACGCCATCGTGACCTCGCCGGAGGGCCACGACACTGTGCGCCTGACAGAGGCGCAGGCCCGCGCCATCCTGGACCTTCGCCTGGCGCGGCTGACCGGGTTGGAGCGCGACAAAATCCAGGCCGAGCTGGCGGAAGTCGGCGAGAAGATGGCCTACCTGCTGGACATCATCGCCAGCCGCATCCGCCGCTTCGAGGTGATGCGCGACGAGCTGCTCGCGGTGCGGGCCGAGATCGCCACCCCGCGCATGACCGCCATCGTCGACGCCGTGGCCGACCAGGATGACGAGAGCCTGATCGAGCCGGGGCAGATGGTCGTCACCATCACCCGCGACGGCTTCATCAAGCGGACCTCGCTGGACATCTTCCGCGCCCAGAACCGCGGCGGCCGCGGCCGGACCGGGGCGGGGACGCGCGGCGACGACATCGTCACCCGCAGCTTCATCGCCCACACCCACCAGTGGGTGCTGTTCTTCTCCAGCGGCGGCAAGGCCTTCCGGGAGAAGGTGTGGCGCCTGCCCGAGGCCAGCCCGACCGCGAAGGGCCGCGCGCTGGTGAACATGCTGCCCGAACTCGGCGCGGACAACGTGACCACCGTGCTGCCGCTGCCGCAGGACGAGACGCTGTGGGAGAACCTGCATCTGATGTTCGGCACGGCCAGCGGCACCGTCCGGCGCAACAAGCTGTCCGATTTCGGCCGCATCCGCTCGTCGGGGCTGATCGCCATGAAGCTGGACGAGGGCGACCACCTGATCGGCGTCGCCACCTGCCGCGACGGCGACGACGTGCTGCTCGCGACACGGCGCGGCCGCTGCCTGCGCTTCCAGGTCGGCGACGCGACCGTGCGCGTGTTCACCGGGCGCGACAGCTCCGGCGTGCGCGGCGTCCGCCTCGCGGCCGGCGACGAGGTCATCAGCCTGTCCGTGCTGCGCCACGTGGACGCGACCGTTGAGGAGCGGGCCGCCTACCTGCGCGGCGCCGCGACCCGGCGTCGTACCGCCGAGGACGACGCCGAGCCGATGCCCGAGGTCGCGGCCGAGCTCGAGGAGGTGGTCGCCGACATCGCGATCTCGTCCGAGCGGGTGGCCGAGTTGGAGGCCGCCGAGGAGTTCATCCTTACGGTGACGGATGGCGGCTTCGGCAAGCGGTCCTCGGCGTACGAGTACCGGGTCAGCGGCCGGAGCGGGCAGGGGATCGCCAACATCAGCCTCAGCCCGCGCAACGGCACCGCGGTCGCCGCCAGCTTTCCGATCCGGCCCGGCGACGACGTGATGCTCGTGACCGATGCCGGCCGCCTGATCCGCGTGCCCGGCGACCAGGTGCGCCTGACGGGCCGGCAAGCGATGGGCGTGCGGCTATTCCGCCTCGGCGACACCGAGCGCGTCACGAGCGTGTTCCCCGTGGTCGAGGCCGTGACCGACAGCGAGGACATCGTGGACGAAGCCGTGCTCGACCATGGCGGCCCGCTGGATGCGCCCGATGCCTGAGCCGCGGCATACCGGCATCTATCCCGGCACGTTCGACCCCGTGACCAACGGCCACATGGACATCATCGCCCGTGCCGCCCGCATCCTGGACCGGCTCGTGGTCGGGGTGGCCGCCAACGCCGGCAAGGGGCCGATCTTCCCGATCGAGGAGCGGATCGAGCTGGTGCGCGCTGAGATCGCCCCCATCGCCGAGCGTACCGGAACCATCATCGAGGTGACCAGCTTCGCCAGCCTGCTGATCGACTTCGCTCACTCGGTTGGCGCAAGCGTGATCATCCGGGGCCTGCGCGCGGTGTCGGATTTCGACTATGAATTCCAGATGGCGGGCATGAACTACCGGCTGGACCACACGGTCGAGACGGTGTTCCTGATGGCCAGTGAGAACCACCAGTTCATCTCCTCTCGCTTCGTCAAGGAGATTGCCCGGCTGGGCGGCGACATCTCGTCGTTCGTCCCCGCCCTGACCCTCGAGCGCACGCTCGCCCGGGTCCGCTGACGCCAAAACACCGGAGATCGACCATGGATCGTCGCGCTTTTCTATCAACGATTGCGATTGGAGCACTGATGTCTGACGCCGCCACCGCCCAGCAGCCGGAACTCGACCCGGAGAACACCCTGTACATGGACCTCAAGGATGGCCGGGTGGTCATCAAGCTGCGCCCGGACCTCGCGCCCAAGCACGTGGCCCAGGTCAAGAAGCTGACGCGCGAGGGGTTCTACAACGGCCTGGTGTTCCACCGCGTGATCGACGGCTTCATGGCGCAAGGCGGCGATCCGACCGGCACCGGCGGCGGCGGCAGCAAGGAGCCGAACCTGCCGGCCGAATTCACCAACAACGTCAAGTTCCTGCGCGGCACCGTGGGTGCCGCCCGCACGCAGGACCCGAACAGCGCCAACAGCCAGTTCTTTATCATGTTCGGCCCGACGCCGTCGCTGGACGGGCAATACACCATTTGGGGTCAGGTGGTGTCCGGCATGGAGTTCGTGGACCACATCAAGAAGGGCAGCGGCGGCAGCGGCAGCGTCAGCAGCCCGGACAAGATCATCCGGATGCAAGTGGCGGCCGACGCGAAGTAGCTGCCGACATTGTCGATGCGGCGTCGCCGGGGTATAGGGCGACGCCGCGTATGGGCCTGTAGCTCAGTTGGTAGAGCACGAGACTTTTAATCTTGGTGTCCAGGGTTCGATTCCCTGCGGGCCCACCATATCCTCCGGCGGCTGAACCGGCCTCGAAACCGGGACAGCGCTACGCCGTCGCCTTACCCAAACAGCACTTCTTGTATTTCCGCCCGCTCCCGCATGGGCAAGGGTCGTTACGGCCGACGTGGCGCAGCGGGTTGACGACCGGTTGCAGCCGCGTGTCCCCACCCTCGTCCAGATCCTTGCCCCAGCTGGATAGTTCGGCGACCGCGCTGCCCATCGGGCCGATCATGTTCCAGGCGGCGCTCGTGGTGCCGTCCGGGTCCGCCTGGGAGTCGCGCAAGTCCTGCCAAAAATCCTTGCGGGTCAGCAGGCTGGGGTCGATCAGACCGCGCCGCATCAGGTCCTCCGCCGCTGCAGCCAACCCGGCATAGCCGAGCGCCGCCACCGCCTCCGCCCAGCCGAACCAGACGAAATGCTGTTCCTGCGGCTGTAACCGGTCGGGGAGGCTCGCCAGATACTCCTGCATCCAGGCGTCCCCGAGCCGCCGGGTCCGCGTCAGGTAGGCCAGCACGAGCAGCGCATCCCCGCGGATGACGTCGTCGGCGGTCACCGACTCGACCAGGCGTTGCAACGGCGCCGGGTCGCCGTCGAAGGTGCTGACCAAAATTCGCGGCAGCGTGATCGTCATCGCGTCGTCGCCGAGGATCAGGTCCGACCGGTCGGCGTCGTCCACCAGGCGGCACAGATAGGGGAAGGCGGCCGTGTCGCCCTTCTCGCCCAGGGCGTGGACGATGAAGAACAGCGCCCGCTCCGTGCGCTCGGACACGTCGCCGCCGTCGACGTGGGCGGCAAGCAGGGCGCGGCAGCGCGGGGCGGACTCGGGCCAATGATCGAGCAGCCACTGCAGGGCCGATAGCGGAGGCGCTCCCGTTGCCGTCGAGAGCGCTTCGATAGCGTCGTCAAACGTGAATTCAGTTGCCATAGTCCGACATCTAACCCGGCCGGCGCAGTCCGGCCAAGCAACCAGGCGGACCCATGGCCCTCTCGTTCTCCGACATCACCGCCGACACCCCGACCCAGGCCAGCCTAAGCGAGCGCTACGACGCCATCCTGGCGCTGTTCGACACCGAGGACGGCAGCGACCGCGCGGACGCGCTGGTGGCGTGGGACACGCTGCGCCGGGAATACGACACCTGGTCGGCGCTGGTGCACCTGCGGTTCGCCCAGGACACCGCCGACCCGGCGGCGAAGGCGGCTCGCGAATACGCCGACACGCTGTCCCCGGTGGCGCAGGGATTCGAAGTCGCGTTCAAGCGCCGCCTGCTGTCCGACCCCGACCGCGTCGGGCTGGAATCCATGGTCGGCCCCTACGCCCTTGAGCTGTGGGAAACCGACGTGACCACCTTCGACCCGGCCATCGCCGCCGACCTCGAGGAGGAGTCGCGCCTGTCCGCCCGCTACACCGCCCTGCTGGCCGCCGCTGCCATCGAGATCGACGGCCAAACGGTGAACCTCGCCGGCTTGGCCCCGTTCGCCGAGCACCGCGACCGGGACATGCGCCACCGGGCGGAACAGGCGCGCTGGGCATTCTTCGCCGCCCACGGCGCCGAACTGGACGCGATCTACGACGAACTCGTGCGCCTGCGCCACGGCATGGCCGGCAAGCTCGGCTTCGACAGCTATACCCCGCTCGGCTACCGCCGCATGCGCCGCACCGACTACGACGCCGCCGACGTCGCCCGCTACCGCGACCAGGTGGCCGAGCACGTCGTGCCGCTGGTCGCGCGGCTGCTGGAGGAGCGCCGGGTCGCCAATGGCTGGAAGCGGCTGCGCTTCTGGGACGAGGCGTTCATCGACCCGGCGGGCAACCCGGCGCCGGCTGGCTGCCACGACTTCCTAGTCGAGCAGGCGACCACCATGTTCGACGCGATGGACCACCGGCTCGGCGGGTTCTTTCGGCAGATGAACGACGGCGGGTTCCTCGATTTGAAGAACCGCCCCGGCAAGGCGGGCGGCGGCTTCTGCACCTCGTTCCCGACCGCGGGGGTGCCGTTCATCTTCGCCAACTTCACCGGCACCCATCACGACATCGGCGTGTTCACCCACGAAATGGGCCACGCGTTCCAGAACTGGCAGAGCCGCGACCAGCCCGGCATCGACTATCTATGGCCGACGATGGAGGCGGCCGAGATCAACTCCATGGGCCTGGAGTTCCTCACCCATCCGCAGATGGGCCTGATGGTTGGCGACGAGGCGGCCGACCGGTTCCGCCGCATGCACCTGATCGGCTCGCTGGCGTTCCTGCCCTACGGCGTCTGCGTCGACCACTTCCAGCACGAGGTATACGCCCATCCCGAGGCGACGCCAGCCGAGCGCCACGCGATGTGGCAGCGCCTGGAAAGGCGCTACATGCCGTGGACCGATTACGGGGACGTGGCCTACCCAGCGGGCGGCGGACGCTGGCAGGCGAAGGCGCACATCTATCTCTCGCCGTTCTACTACATCGACTACACGCTCGCGCTGTGCTGCGCGATGCAGTTCTGGGTGAAATCCCGCCGCGACTACCAGGGCGCGCTGGACGACTACATCGCGCTGTGTGGCCGCGGCGGTTCGGCCCCGTTTCAGGCGCTGGTCGCGGGCGCCGGGCTGATCTCGCCGTTCGCCGACGGCGCGCTGGCGGACGTGGTGCGGGAGGCCGAAGCGGCCCTGATCTAGCTTGCCTTCCGGCCGCCGCCGTCCTATCCGCCGAGCAACATTTTGGAGCATCCCAGCATGTCCGCCATCGCCGATATCGTCGCCCGTGAAATCCTCGACAGCCGCGGCAATCCGGCAATCGAGGTCGACGTCGTGCTCGACAGCGGGGCGATGGGCCGGGTCGCAGTCCCGTCCGGCGCCAGCACGGGGGCGCACGAGGCGGTGGAGCTGCGGGACGGCGACAAGAAGCGCTACGGCGGCAAGGGCGTGCTGACCGCCTGCGCCAACGTCGAGGGCGAGATTTTCGACATGCTCGGCGGCCTGGATGCGATCAACCAGGTCAAGATCGACGAGATGATGATCGACCTGGACGGCACCGCCAACAAGTCGCGGCTGGGGGCGAACGCGATCCTGGGCGTCTCGCTGGCGGTGGCGAAGGCTGCGGCGGAGGATGTCGGGCTGCCGCTGTATCGCTACGTCGGCGGCGTGTTCGCCCGCACGCTGCCGGTGCCGATGATGAACATCGTGAACGGCGGCCAGCACGCCGACAACCCGATCGACATCCAGGAATTCATGATCCAGCCGGTCGCGGCGCCCACTCTGGCCGAGGCGGTGCGGATGGGGTCGGAAATCTACGCCGCCTTGAAAAAGGAGCTGCACGCTGCCGGGCACGGCACCAATGTCGGCGACGAGGGCGGTTTCGCGCCGAACCTGAAATCGGCCGACGAGGCGCTCGGCTTCATCGCCCGCGCCTGCGAGACCGCCGGCTACCGGCCCGGCGAGGATGTGACGTTCGCGTTGGACTGCGCGGCCACCGAGTTCTACCGCGACGGCAAGTACGTGATGGCGGGCGAGGGCAAGACCTTCGACTCCGCCGGGATGGTCAAGTATCTGGCCGATTTGGTTGCGCGCTACCCGATCGTCTCGGTCGAGGACGGTTGTTCCGAGGACGACTGGGACGGCTGGGCGCATCTCACGGCCGAGCTGGGCGGCCGCGTTCAACTTGTGGGCGACGACCTGTTCGTCACCAATCCCGACCGCCTGCGCCGGGGCATCGAGGCGCGCACTGGGAACGCCCTCCTGGTGAAGGTGAACCAGATCGGCACCTTGAGCGAGACACTGGACGCGGTGGAGATCGCGCACCGCGCCGGGTTCAACTGCGTCATGAGCCACCGCTCCGGCGAGACCGAAGACTCGACGATCGCCGACCTGGCGGTCGCGACCAACTGCGGGCAGATCAAGACCGGCAGCCTGGCCCGTAGCGACCGCACGGCGAAGTACAACCAGTTGCTGCGGATTGAGGCGGAACTGGGGCCCGTCGCACGCTATGCCGGACGCACCATCCTGCGGTGTTGAGGTGACACCGGCCGATAAAGCGTTCTAAACCCCGCAATTTTCTTGGACACACGGTCCCGTGATCGTAGGGTTCCAGCGTGTAGTTCGGGGTGAGGCGATGTCGGTTGGACGCGAGATGAAGCGACGAGTGCAGTCGGCTTTGCCACCCCTCGTATTCCTCGCGCTGACCGGGTATTTCGGCTGGAACGCCACCCAGGGCGGTCGCGGGCTGCAGGCCTACGCGCAACGTGAAGCGATGCTGCAGACCGCAAAGGCCGAGTTCGCCGCGGCCGATGCCGCCCGCGAGACGTGGGAGCGGCGGGTCGGCGGGTTACGCACCAGCCGGCTGGACGCGGACACGCTCGACGAGCGCGCGCGGGCGATGCTGAACCTCGCCAATCCGACCGATGTCGTCCTGCCATACGGGCGCGGCAAGAAGCTGTTCTAGCGGGCTCACGCCGGCGCCGATTCCTTACGCAAGCGATGCAGCAACCGCGGGGCTGGATTGCAGTTATGCTTCCATGTCCGACCCGACGCCTGCATGAGTGCCTCCGCCCCGCGTCTGATTGTCGGCGTCCCCGTCCGGAACGAAGCCGACAGGATCATCGCCTGCCTCCAGGCGCTGGCCAGCCAGGAGGGTGCGTCGATCGATCGTGTCGTCCTGCTCCTGAACAACTGCACGGATGGCACTGCGGACCTGGTGCGCTCCTTCCAAGCCGCGTCGCCCCTCACCGTCGATCTGCACGAATGCACGCTGCCACCGCACGATGCTCATGCCGGAGAGGCGCGGCGACGGGTGATGCAGCTTTGTGCCGAACGGGCCGAGGCAAGCGACGTGTTGCTGACGACCGACGCCGATGGGCAGGTGACGCCGGACTGGGCGGCGCGGAACATTGCCGCGCTGGACGCGGGCGCCGATGTCGTGTGCGGCCGGGTCGAGCTGGACCCGATAGAGGCGGCGCTGATTCCCGCGATCCTTCACGAGGGCGATGCACGGGAATGCGCCTACGACGCCGTGTTGGACGAAATTCATGCCTATCTCGACCCCGATCCGGCCGACCCGCTCCCGCGGCATACGGAAGCGTCGGGCGCCAGCATCGCCATGACCGCGGCGATGTATCGCAGGTGCGGCGGCGTGCCCCCTATCCCCCTAGGCGAAGACCGGGCGCTGATCGCGTCGCTGCGATCGCTCGACGCCCGCATCCGGCACGCGCCCGAGGTCCGTGTCATCGTATCGGGGCGCACGGACGGACGCGCCGTCGGCGGCATGGCCGATACGATCCGCCGCCGGCTGAGCGGCCCCGACTCGCTGCTGGACGACCGGCTGGAACCTGCGTCCGATTGTGCGCGCCGGGCGTCGCTGCGTGGTTTCCTGCGAGAGGCAGGCCACGATCCGAGCTTTGCGGCGCGCCGGGTGCTCGCCGACGCCGCCGGCATCGATACCGAAAGGCTCGACCGAATCCTCGCGCAGCCGGTGTTCGGATTGCGTTGGCAGGCGATCGAGGCAGCCGGCCTGAACCTGCATCGACGCCGGGTCGCGGTGTCGGACCTGCCGGCGGAAATGGCCGCGGCAGAAGCGATCTGCGCGGCGCTGCGGCGGGACCGGACGGTCAGCGTGCCCGAAGCAGATCGAGACGATAGCCGGGCTCTCGCCGTTGCAACGCCGGGATGAACCCGGTGGCGGCGATGAACGACTCCGCCGCGTCGTCCCCGCTCAGCGGATAATTCGTCAAGCCAAGGAAGTGGACGAGCAGCACCGCGCCGTCGGGGCGAAGCGACCCGACAGTCCGGGCTGCGGCCGAAATCAGATCGGGGCGGTCCAGGTAGTATAGCACCTCTGAGAACACGATCAGGTCGAACGCACCGTCGGGCCATTCGGTTGGAATGCGCCTCTGCTCGAATACGACGTTTGCCGCAGGGCAATTCACGCCCGCTTGGGCGAGGGCCGCCGCCGCAACGTCGATCGACAGAAGGGCGTCGCAATGCCGTGCCAGATGCCGGGTCAGGACGCCGATGGAGCAGCCCACCTCCAGCGCCCGGGCGAACCGGCCTGGCGGGAGGGCGGCCACGGTGGCGGCGTATTTCTGCCGCTCGTAATCGCTGCTGGCGAAACGCCATGGGTCCGGATCGGCGGCGTAGAGCGCGTCGAAATACGCCGGGTCCAGCGACGCGGTCTTACGGCTCATGCGGCGTCATGGCATAGGCGGCGGCCTCGGTCAGCACCATGTCGCCGGCGGGCTGGCGCAAATAGGTGGCGAGGTCGCGACACAGGCGTTCGACCGGATTGGGATGCAGGAACGCCGCCAGGCCGAGCGAGCGCTGGATCAGCTCCATCGACTCGAGACAGGCACGCTCGACGGCCAGCCGGGCCAGGTTGACGTACGCGACGGCGGCTTCGGAGTCGGCGTCCTCCGCACGAGTCGCAGCGGCGTGCATCCAAAGCCGGGCGGTTTCCTCGGCGATGAGGACGTGGCCCATGCGCGCCTGCTGGTGCGGGTCGGCGTGGCGGCCGCGCGAGACGAGTTGCGTTCGAGCCGCGGCGGCGAGCGCTTCCAGCCCGCCGAGCGTAACGGCGGAGGTGCGCCATGCGCCGGTCGAGAGGTCCGGCTCGCGCAGGTAGTCGCCCGGCGTCCCGAAGGGCGTGCCCCGCAGGCCATCGAAGCGCACCCGCCCGGTGACGGCGGCGCGCATTCCCAGCAAACCGCCCGGCAGCGGCGTCACCGTGGCCGAGGCGACGTCGACGAGCATCAGCCGCGGCTGCTCGGCGCCTTCGTCCACCGTCACCACCGCGCGGGTGGCGTAGCCGGCTGCCGAACAGAATTCCTTGCCGCCATGGAGCACGCCGTCGATCGCGCGCAAGCCGTCCTGGGCCGGATCGGTGACCCAGAGCGCGAACAGGCGTCCGGCGGCGGCGTCGCTGGCCGCGGACCGGACGAGCGCCTCGGTCCCGTAGCGCACGAGCAGTCGGACGGCATTGACATGCGCCTCGAAAACCCGCCCGACCGAGAGGTTGCCGCGTCCGAGCAGCCGCAGCATTTGCAACATTCCGTCAGCCCCGGCGCGCGAGGTTCCCAATCCCAGGCCACCCGCCGCCACCGGGAAGGGTGCGAGAAAGCCGCCGCAGTACGCGATTGACTTGAGATCCTCGGATGGAAACGCGCCATCGCGATCGAGCAGGCCGGCACGGGCCTGCATGGCCGGCACCAGCGCCGCCACCTGCGCGACCAGCGTATCCGACGAGGTCGGGGCGATGCCATCCATGAGGGGGTCGAACGCCAGTTGGCATTCGCGGGTTGCGTCGCTTCGTAGCGAAGGCACGGCTCTGCTTCAAATGTCCACCTGCCGTCGCCCATCACATCAAAGCGCCGCTCATATCAGTCGGCAGTCGCGCCCAACTTATCGCCGCCAGGCGCGCCGGGTCCACCTGGACGCGGGCGAATTGGACAGGTTTTTGGGTGACTGCCCGCCCGCGTCGACGGTGTGGGTGAGGTCGAACTGCAGAATGGCCGCCATGAGCAGGGTGGTCGCGATCGGCCGCTGGATGAAGGGTGTCGAAACGCTCATGCGTCAACCGCCCGCCTTGCCATCCGTGATCGTGCCAGGTGCGACACGGCTGCCGTTCGTCAACCGGAATTGGCGGGACGGATGCCGTGCCGTTCTGGGTGTCGACGCTTTGGCGGGAGGCAAAATCGCTGCCGGCGAGATCGGCGTAGCGCGCAAGGTCGCGCATGCTATTGAGCGCCTGGTCGACGGTGCGCTCAGCTAGCGCCTGGTCCAGCGCGGCCTGGTGCGGCGGGGATCGATCACGGCGAGCAGGTCGCCGGCTTTTACGTCATGTCCCTCCGTGAAGGCGACCCGGTCGATGGCGCCGTCCACCCGGGCACGAACCAGGACCGATTGGAATGCCTGGACCGTTGCGTGGACGCCGAACGCCGGAAGCGCGGTCAAGCCCCACCCAAGCAGCTTTTTGTTCAACCTTCCTACCTCGTGCGGCATACGCTGGCGGCCGGGTTAGAAGCCGGTCGGATGTATGCCTCCCGGCGAGTAAACCTGCACGAACCGGCCGGCGGCGAGAATCGGGGTTGCGCGGTAGAGATCGAGGCCGCGGCCGGCTGGCGCCGTTGCCTGGCCGGCACCGGAACTGCCAGCGCCCAAGCTGCCAGCACCCAAGCTGCCAGCACCGGGGCCGCCGGCGCTCCGATTGCCGGCGCCGGAATTGCTGGCGAGTGTCACGACCCGGATGCCGTTGGAGCCGGCGGGCATCATGACTGCGACCCGGCCCCCGCTGGACGCCGTGTAGGTTCCGGATCGGGGCGTTGCCTGGGCGAGCGCGCCGATAGCCTCCGCGTCCAGGGCGGCCGGCGGCGGTTGCGGCACGCCCCAGGCGATCAGCACCCGCCGTGCGTAGTCCGCGCCCAGTTCCGGCGTCCATGAATGATACGCGGCGACGGCGCGGGGCCAGGCATTGGTTTGGGCAAACAACTGGTTGAGGAACCGTGCGGCATAGGCGGCATTCGGCACCGGGTCGAAGGCCTGCTCCAGCGAGGTGAACGCATCGGGGTGGTACATCAGGTTGACCTGCATGCAGCCTACGTCGATCGAGCGGCTGCCCTGGGCCTGGAAGCCCCGTACGGCGGCGACTGCATCGGCCTTGGTGTCGTAGAAATGGCCAACGCCTTCGACGTTGATCACCCAGGGCCACGGATAAACCATGCCGCTGACGGGGTCCCGACGGCCGCTCTCGACGGTGGCGATGGCGTTCAGCAGACGGTCCGGGACGCGAGTGGCACGCTCGGCCAGTAGGATCGCGGACCGGCACAGGGCCGATTCCGGAGGAATTGAAGTTGACATAGGCGCCGCCTGGGCAGCCACGCTCAATCCCAACGCCGCGATGATACCGACTACACGCCTCATGGGATGAGTGTATGCGGCCAAAGTTGCTGCCAAACGTAACTGGGGCAAAACCCGGGGTGGCGGTAGTTTTCGGGCTTGCCTCGGCTCGGGCGAGTACGATTCGCTCTTAGCATGTCGCCACCTGCCAAGCTC
>JAABUX010005918.1_pt1 | contig 14814 bp, 8 predicted proteins | sample 5561851 | NCBI WGS metagenome assembly JAABUX01 (sample SAMN10711883, study PRJNA513361) | rock metagenome | isolation source: Antarctica rocks | place: Antarctica: Victoria Land, Richard Nunatak red sandstone | collected 2016-01-03 | reverse complement strand
TACGCCTACGCGGCTTGGGGCGAGTTGCGCGCGCCGGGGCTGGGCGAGCCCGACCTGTTCGCGCCCTACCGTGGCGCGACGCCCGAGCTGCTGGCCGGCTTCCACGCCCGCCGGCTCGAGGCGCTGGAATGGGTCGCGGCCGACTTCGCGGGCAACAAGCAGACCGAGAAGACATCGTTCGACCTGCCCGCGCTCAACCACGTCGCCGAGGGCGCGCCGACGCTGGCGCAGGCCATCGATGAGTTCGTGACCGTGGAGCGGCATGTCGAACTCGCCGAGTGGAAGCGCGCCCGGCTGGCTCCGCCCGAGCGCCGCGTCCTCGCCGGCGAAACACTGACCGCGCGCTACATCGAGAGAGACCAGGCCCCCGGCGTGGCGGAGCGTAACCGCGAGAACACCGAGCGCGCGGCCCTCAAGGAGCGCCACTACGCGGAGTATCGGGCGGACAACCCCGCGGCCAGGCGCGTCCAGCTGACCCCCGCGCGGCGCGAGGAGACCGCGTGGTCGCAGGAGGGGCTGCGCGTGAGGCTCCGCCTGGAGTGCGGCGGCCTGGACTGCGACCTCGACGAGGCGCTGGCGCTCTCGACCCTGCGCGCCGGCGACGGGGTCGTCCTGTGCCCGCGCGCCACCGTCGACTCGCGCCTGCCCGCCGACGAGCAGGCCCTGTTCACGCCGACGCCCAAGCAGATGCTCTACGGCGTGCGCGGGCAGATCCTGGGCATCACGGTGGAGCGGGACGCGCGCGGCCGCGCCACGGCGGGCTTCGTGGAGGTCGAGTTGCGCGAGTCGCGCGGGGGCGCGTGGTCGCGCGGCTTCGTGTTCCCCTCCGTCGCGCAGCCCTTGAGCGAGCACGAGTACACGCTCGACCGCGACCCCAACAACTGGTACGGCTACTGGTGCGCCAAGGTCGCCGAGGGGTTGCGCGCGGGCAAGCCCAACGCGCTCTACGAGCGGCTCCTCTCCCTCGACGGGGCGCGCGTGGAGTGGCCGGCCGCGGCGGCCGCGGGCCAGGCGCGCTTCCTGGAGGGGCTCGACCGCCTGCGCGCGGCCGGCCTGCTGCACCCTTTCGAGGAGAGCAAGCGCGCCTACATCGGTGGTCACGGCGACACGCCCGCGCTGCTGGTGCAGGGTCCTCCCGGGACCGGCAAGAGCTACGCGACTGCCTTCGCCCTCTTCGCCCGGCTCCAGGGCGCCATGGCCGCAGGCCAGGACTGCCGCGCCCTGCTCTCTTGCAAGACGCACGCGGCCACCGACGTGCTCTTGGATAACGTCGCGCGCGTGCGCGACCTGCTGCGGACGCTGGCGGCGCGCCACCCCGAGGCCGTGGCCGGATACATCGACCCGCGTCTGTTCGATCTGCCGCTCTATCGCGCCCGCCCGCGCGGCGGCGTGCCGGACGGCGTGGCGGCGCTGCGCCGGGCGGAGGAGCGCGCGCCGGACGAGCCGCGCAACGTCGACGCCATCATGGCCGGCCGCTGGTGCGTCGTCGCTGCCACGCCGGGCGCGATTTATCAGATGGTCAAAGAGCGCTGGCCCGACAACCTGTTCGGCCACGACGTGTGCGACCTGCTGGCGCTCGACGAGGCCTCGCAGATGAACCTGCCCGAGGCGGCCATGGCCGCGCTGCCGCTCAAGGGATCGGGCGCGCTGATCGTCGTGGGCGACCACCGCCAGATGCCGCCCATCGTCAAGCACGACTGGTCCGTCGAGCCGCGGCGCACCTTCCGCTCGTACCGCTCCTACGAGTCGCTCTTCCTGGCCCTGCTGGAGCGGCGGCCTCCTATGATCAAGTTCGCGGAGAGCTTCCGGCTGCACAGGGACATGGCGGCGTTCCTGCGCGAGGAGATCTACCGCAAGGACGGCATCGCCTACCACTCGCACAGGCGCGAGCTCTTGCCCCCGTTCGCGCACCAGGACCCTTTCGTCGCCGCCGTGCTCGCGCCCGCGCACCCCATCGTCGTGGTCGTGCACGACGAGGAGTCCAGCGGGCAGCGCAACCCCTTCGAAGGGAGCTTGATCGCGCCGGTGCTCGAGGCGCTGGCCGACGGCGACACCTACAACCTCGACGCGGAGCACGGGCTGGGCGTGGTGGCGCCGCACCGCGCGCAACGGGCCGCGCTGCAGGAGGCCGTGCCGGCGCTGGTGCGGCGCGACCCGACGACCGGGGCGGTGACGCTCTCGGCCGTCGACACGGTGGAGCGATTCCAGGGCGGCGAGCGCGTCGCCATCGTAGTGGGGGCGACGGAGAGCGAGCCCGCCTACCTGCTGGCCGCGAGCGATTTTTTGCTCGACCCGCGCCGCCTGACCGTGGCGCTCAGCCGCGCCAAGCGCAAGATGATCCTGGTCGCCTCGCAGTCGATCTTCTCGCTGTTCAGCGCCGACGAGGAGACCTTCGCCAACGCCCAGCTCTGGAAGAACCTGCTGCGCCGCACCTGCACCGTCAAGCTGTGGGAAGGCCAGCGCGGCGACCACCGCGTGACCGTGTGGGGCAACGCTCCCTCGACTGAGACCCCGTCATAGAAAGCTGTGCGTATCGAGGAGGAGCTTCACCCCTCGTAATCTCTCAAGTCATCGAGAGGAGCGTCGAAATCGTCGACTATCTTGATTAGTCCTTTGGCACTCCCGAATTGGCGTGGAGGGGAGGATCGGCCTGGTTAGCGGGGGCACACGAAGACGAGCGGGCAGCGCGTGCACTCCGCGTCGTCGTGGGGCGCGGAGGGGTACTCGCCCCGCTCTAACTGATCGAGCGCCGTGCGCAGGCGCGGGCCGTGCTTGGTCAGGACGCGCCCCGGGTCCGGGACGGCGCGGGTCTCGCCGCTGTCCAGATAGCGGATGAGCACCGGCGGCTCGGCCCCTGCTGTGGTTAGGGCGCGCGCCGCCGCGGCGTAGAGGGCGACCGCGGTCCCGGTGGCGTCGTCGTTGCGCCGCGTCGCGCGCTCCAGGATGACGTGCGTCACGCCGTCGATCTCCTCCACGGCGTCGATCGTCACGCTCACCCGGCGCCCGTCGAGGTCGACGGCCTGCTCCCGGGCGTATTGGCCCTCCAGTGTATTCCCCTGGCGAGCGATGTCGTGGTAGACGCGACGCAGCGCCCGACGCGCCACGGCGCCGTACCAGGCGGCGAGGGCGTCGCCGTCGGGCCAGCGCCCCTCCCATCGGTCCGCGAACTGTTTTTCCGCCTCGTCCGGCGAGGCGGGCCATGCGACGCCGCCGCGCGACGCGCGCAGGGTGGCGATGCCGTCCCGCAGCAGTTGGGCGAACAGGCGATAGCCGCGCGGGTCGTCGTCGCCGCGCAGGCCGGCCCCCCGATAATAGTGCAGGGACGGGCAGCGCAGCATGACCGCGATGTCGCGGCTGGTCGCCGCTCCGGCCCCCTCGCGCCACCCGTCGAGGCGCCCAGCTTCCGGCGTTTCGGCCGCATCGCCGTCCGCCGCGACGACCGGCCACGTTACCTCCCGCAGTGCGGCGGCGCCGCGGATCGCGCCCAGCAGATCGGACTCCCGCGCGGCGCGCCCGCCGTAGCGCTCGGCGCGGCTGAGCACGAGCCGGTCTCGCGCACGGCTCACCGCGACGAAGAATAGGTTGTGTTCCTCCTCGGCGTCGGCGCGCGGGTCGCGCGCGAGCGCGGCCGGGAGCGCGACCTGCACGCCGCCGCGCGCGCGCGGCGGGAAGCGCCCCTGCGCCAGGTTAGGCATGTAGACGACGGGGAACTCGAGCCCTTTGCTGGCGTGGACCGTGAGCAGGTTGACCGCGCCGGGCACGGCGGCCGCGGCCTGCGATACCGCGGCCTCGCCCTCGGCGAGCAGGCGACGCGCATAGCGCAGGAAGGCGTGCGTCGCGCCATCGGCGGGACCCGCCAGGGGGCGCGCCATGAAGCCGCGCGCCAGCACGATCAGCTGGAAGATCGCGGCCGCGGCCTGCCGCGCGGACGGGGAGTCGTCGCGCAGCAGGCGGCGCAGGTACGGCGCGTCGCTGAAGAGATAATGGAGCAGGACGGAGGCCGGGTCGGGGTAGTAGCGCGCCGCCTCGACGTGCGCGGCGAGCCGGCCCAGCCTCCCGCGCTCCTCGACGGTCAGGCCGGATGTCACGCCGGCCTCGCCCAGCGCGGCCGGGAAGGGCGCGCCCCGCTCCCGCGCGGCTCCCACGAGCTCCACCACGCGCCCGCGGTCCAGGCGGTACTCGGGCCACATGGCCAGTCGTAGTAGCGCCGACCCGTCGAGGCCATGGCAGAGCTCGAGGAACGCCAGCAGGTCTTTGATCTCGGGGCGCAGGAACAGGCTGCCGAGGTAGGAGGTGGGCAGGCCGGCGGCCTCGAGCGCCGCCGCGACGTTGGTGGCCTGGCGATGCGTGCGGCACAGGACGGCGTGCTCATCGGGCGGCCGTCCCGTGGCGATCGAGCGGGCGATGTCGTCGACGATCCCCGCCACCTCGGACGCCCCGTCTGGCGCGACGGCCAGCGTCACCTCCCCGTCCCCGGGATAGCCGGCCGCGTCCACGGCGCCATCGCGCCACGCTTGCCAGGCCGGCCTGGAGCCTGTAATCCTCGCGGCCACGGTGGCGATGGCGTCGACGAGGGCCGGCGTCGCGCGGTAGTTGCGCTCCAGCGAGAGCCGCACCCCACCGGGGAAGTCCTTTTCGAAGTCCGCGAGGTTGCGCGGTTCGGCGCCGCGAAATCGGTAGATCGATTGGCGCGCGTCCCCGACGGCCCACAAGTGCGCGCCGCCCGCCACCAGCTCGCGCAGCAGCACCGCGCTGGCGCGGTTCACATCCTGATACTCGTCGACGAGGACGTGCCGTATGCCGCCGCGCAGCGACGCCGCGGCGGCCGGACTGGATTGCATCAAATCGACGGCGCGGGCGATGAGGCCCCCGTAGTCGACGAGCCCACGCGCGGCGAGTAGCTCGTCGTACGATGCGAGCAGCCGCAGCGTCTCATCCAGGGCGGCGCGCTCGTCTTCGTCCCTGTCTCCCCGCTCCTGCCCCTGCTCCTGCTCCTGCTCCTGCTCCTGCTCCTGCTCCTCCGCGTCCGTATCCCGGGTGACCAGGGCGAGATCCTCGCGCGTCAGCAGCAGGTCGCGCATGCGGCCCGCGGCCTGCAGGATCGCGGGTAGGTATAGGGCTGGCCGCGCCAGGTGCGTGTATCGCTTCAGATCGAGGGCGGGGATCGCCTCCTCCATCATGATGGCCGCGTCCACGTCGTCGACGACCCGGAAGCCATCGGGCAGGCCGGCCTGCGGGGCGAACCGCCGCAGGGCGTCGAGGGCGTAGCCGTGGAAGGTGCTCACGACCACGCCGGCCGTCTCGGGCCCCGCCGCCCTTAGACGCTCGCGCAGCTCGTCGGTGGCGCGATTGGAGAAGGTCAGCGCCAGGATCTCGTGCGCCGGGACGCCAGCGGTCTGGAGGAGGCGCAAGACGCGCGCGACGAGAGTGCGCGTCTTGCCGGTGCCGGGCCCGGCGTCGATCAGCGCGCGCGCCGCCCCGGTCTCCGCCGCCCGCCGCTGGCTCTCGTCGAGGCCCTCACCCAAACCGGGGCCGTCTTTGTACATAGGAGAACTCTTCTCTCCCACGCCTCCCGCGCGCGGGAGGCGTGGGAGAGAGGCTGGGGGTGAGGGCTCTCCGCCGAGGACCGCGCCGGCGAGACCGTTGAGCGCGCAGGTCGCTGTGACGCCGTAGTGGTCGGCGAGGGTGCGATAGTCGGAGCCAGCCAGGAAGAGGGCGCGCAGGCCGGCCGCGGGGGCCAGCAACTCGGCGGCGAAGACGTTGGCCTCGACCTCGCGGGCCTGGCGCGGGTTGTAGCCCCAGACGCGGCCCTCACCGAGCGGGAGCGCGACGGGCAGCGCCTCGTCGTCGATGTCGGCCGGTTCGCACAGGCAACCACCGGGGTGGCAGACGCGGTGTCCGAGCTCGTGGGCGACGGCAAACGACCGCTCGGCCGGGGAGAGCGTCCCGTCGACGATCACGAGGCCGTACTCCTCGCGCCAGGCCGCGCGCGCACCGCGCAGCAAGGGGTGCTCCGGCGCGACGAGGTCGAGCGCGATGTCCCAGTGCCGGAGCAGCGCGTCGAGCACTGTCTGGGCCGGGGCGCCGGCGTAGCCCACGCCCAGCAGCGCCCGCGTCTCCCGCGCCCGTCGCCGGATGTCCTGCCAGGGGTCCATGAATACTCTACCCGTCTATGCTCTGCTCGTCCGACTCGCCATGTTGCGCGCGCAACCGGCGCAACTCCTCCTCGAGTTCGGCGCGCCGCCGCGCCTCTCGCGCTAGCTGTTGTTCAGTCTCGCCCAGGCGCTGCTCCGTGCGTTCCGCGTGCTCCCACACCGCGCCGGGCAACGGTATCCTCCGCCATGGTCTGTGCATTGTCGGGCGGCCGAGCCTGTCTGCCCGCACGCGCCGTGGATGGCGGGGGTCTGGGGGGAGGCATCTCCCTGGGTTCCCCCGGAGGCGCGCCCCAACGTCGGACCCGCGGCCGTCTTCCACCCTGTTGCCTGTGCCATCGCCTCCATCCTCCCGCGCCAAGTTTCACGCCTTCACCAAACCGCCAGCATAGCGTGCCGGCAGATAGCGCCCTCTCACTCGCCGCGCTCCTCCGATGCGAGCCAGCACGCTTTTTGCTCCGCCGTCGTCAGGTTGCTACCGGCGATGGCCTCGGCGAACGACACCTGTCGCGCCGGCGTGTGGCCCTTGGGGGCGTGGTAGGCGACCCCGCGCGCGACGGTGAGCGGCGGCCCCGCCAGGTAGGCGCGCACGGCGTCCGCCGTGGCTCCGAGTACGTCTGAGAGGCGGGACAGAAACGGCGTGGCGATCGTGTTGGGCGCGACGTGGCGCTCCTCCAGCAGGGCCAGCACATCCACACCGATATCCAGTCTGGCGGCCAGCGCGCGCGGGTTGAGTCCGGCGTGGGCGCGCCCGCGCGCCAGCAGGCTGTCCAGCGCCACGGCCAAGCCCAGGGCCAGCGCCGCCCGCGCGTCCTCGCGCAGGCGCTCGCGCAGCGCGACCGGCGGCGCCATCGGCTCGACACCCAGCCCCCCGCCCGCGGCCGACTCGAACGCCAGCGCGCTCAACTCGCGCGCATAGCCTGGATAGCGGGCGAGGTAGCGATCCAACGCGCCGGACTCGCGCCGCGCCAACTCCTCGACGAACGCGAATGCGATCGGCTCGAACTCCCTCGCCGCGGCGGCCGCGCCCGCCGCGCCCGCCGCGCCCGCCGCGCCCATGTCAGTGCTCATACCCTCTCTCCTCATCGTAGAAGCGGCCGAGGTGGTCGCGTATCCTGGCCAGCCGATTGTAGACGGTCTTCTCCGTGCAGCCCACGCGGGCGGCGATCTCGCGCTGGGTCAGCTCGCCCGAGGCCACGAGGGCCGCGATCTCGCGCAGGGGCGGGTCGAGCGAGGCCAGCAACTTCTCGAGGACCAGGCGCCCCAGCAGGGCCTCCTGCTCCACCTCCGCCGCCCCGTCGCGCACCCTGGCCCCGTCGAACTCGTCGTCGAGCCCACCGAGGTCCGCGAAAGAGGCGTAGGAACGCTTCCTGGCCATATAGGTGCGGCAGGCCGAGACGGCGACGGCGTTCAACGCGCCGATGAAATTGCGCTCCCAGAACGGATTATCGTCGACGATATAGCGCCACATCGCCGCGATGGCGTCGCGCACGGCGTCCTCGCGGTCCTGGGGCCGCGAGAGCAACGTTCGCCGCACGATGCCCTCGACGATGGGGTAGGCGCGGTCGATCAGCATATTGGCCGCGCGCTCCACGCCTGCGGCGCTGCCCTCCGCGCGGAATCGCTTGAGCACGTGGACGAGCACCTCCGGGGGCGCCGGCCCATCGCCGGCGGCGAGATGCGGCCAGAAGGCGGGGCTGGCAGGATCGGGCAGCGCCGCGATGGCCGCCTCGATCCTCCTGTTCGCCGCCTCGATGGCCGCGCCCGCCTCGTGCGACACGTACGCATCCTGCTCACGCATCGTCGCGCCCTAGCCGCGTCCGCGCGGGGCGCGCGCCATGCAGAAAAATCATCCTCTCCAGTCTATCGGCCATCACTAATCCTCGTGACATCTATCTACACGCAACGACCGGGGCCACATCGGTAATGGCCTATCCCGCCTTCGAATTGAGTTGTTGTTAGCTTTGAATCCAGGACGAATTATAGGTGGGAGATAGCGTGTGTTCCGAGTTCTGACGCATCCAGAACAAGGAGCTGGGCTGGTACTCGGTGAGGGTGCGTTTCACAGTTGCAGGCTTGCGGCGAATTGGGCTAGCGTGGTGGCGCGCCGGACGCGCACGCGGGTCAATTGGTACGGGGCGGCCGCATCCTGCAGCGTGCTCGGCGTCACGGGGTCGAGCAGGGCGCCCACGTAACCGTAGCGGGCCAGGATGGCCCGGATGCGCGCCTGCGCCGCCGGAGCGCCGGAGCGGAAGGGTTCGCCCGATGGATAGGCCATGAACTGCACGGCGCGGTGGATGTGGCCGGCCAGGACGGCGCGCGAGAAGTGCAGCTCGTGGTCGGCGCGGCCCGCGTCGATGAGCCCGAGGTCAGGATGGCTGACCGTGTGCGACTCCATCTCCATCCCCGCGGCGGCCATGATCTCGACCTGCGGCCATGTCACGTAAGTGTTGACGCCCAGGGTCGCGCCGACGAGGCCGGTGACGATGTTGAACTCGCCCACCATGCCGTAGCGCCGCAACAGGGGAAAGGCGTCGGTATAATTGTCCCTGTAGCCGTCGTCGAAGGTCAGGATGACGGGGCGTGACGGGAGCGGGCGCCCGTAGTAGAGCCTGTTGAACAGGTCGACCAGGTCGATCGCATGGTAGCCGTGGCTGGCCAGGTAGGCCAGCTGCGCCGCGAAGGCCCGGCGTGTCACCGTCAGGTCGACCTGCGAGAGGGCCAGCGGCGGCAGGTCCGACACGTGATGGTACATCAGGATGGGCACGCGGATTGTGCGGATGAACGGCATGGAAGGCGGGATGACCGGCGCCCGCGGGTCGAGCGGGCCGCCTTCGGCGACGCGCCAGCCTGCGCCCGTGCGCACGACCGTCGCATCGAGGTTGCGCAACAGCGTGAGCATTCCCGTGCCGCCGCCGCGACGCCAGGCCAGATCCAGCGTGAGGGGGATGTGCGCGATCCCCGAGACCTGATCGGCCTGGCCGAGGCCGCGCGGGACGGTGAGCGCGATGTTCCGCAGCCGCACCGGGGCGAATTTGCGCGCGTAGTACGCGGCATAGCCGGCCGGACCACCCCAACCCGCGCGCGCGCCCGGCGTCAGGAGCTCCCACATCGTCGCGTAGTGGCCGGCCGCGAAGGCGACGGCATAGGCGCTCAGGGCGGCGACGGCGGAGGCAGTCCCCACCAGGCCGCGGTCGGAGATAGGACCCCGGCTGTCGCCCCCCAAGAGGACCCTGGGTGGCAAGGCGCAGGACCCGAGACGCCGGCGTGATGCGACTGTAGGGGTGTATCGATAGACGCCCCGTGAAGGCCAGACGTCTATCGATACACCCCTACACCCGACCGCAGCCGGCGTCGTTTGCCGGGCGACCGCGACCGCGAGCCTGTGCGGTAGTTGCGCGACCGCCAGGGCAACCAGCAACACGCAAGCGAGGCGGGGCGTCGCGGTAGATCGTGAGGAAGCGCGCATGATAACGCCAGTGTAGCAAGGATGCTCGTATCGTGCGACGCCGCGCCAGGGTATGCGGGACCAGGTCATTCTCGGCCACGACCAGTGCGAAGAGAGGCGTAGGGGCGTAGCGCATAGCTGACGGCGGTCTACACGCGCCCCCGGTGGCGCGCACCCCCGAGGAGATTGTCGAGAGCCTCCCCGGGTGTGCTGGCCGGGTGGGATCTCATCAACGGCGCGGCGCGTGGCCATGGCCACGCGCCGCGAGCGCAAGGCCGTTACTCTGGCCGGCGGCGGCCTGCCGCTCCTCGCGGGCATCGCGCTCACCCTCTCGAGAGCGCGGCCATCAACGCGGTGCGCCTCGTCACGAGCCATGCGTAGCCCAGGGGCCATCCCCTTATGACACGCGAGGCGGTATAACATAAGGTAGATGGAGGCGCGACTATGAATTGTCCGAAATGCGGCGCGGCGGTGCAGCCCTACGATAGGTTCTGCATTCGCTGCGGTCACGATATGCAGCCGGGCGGCGCGACTGAGCGCGGCCAGGCGACGTCCGCCACGGCGTCCTACAACCCGGCCACCACGGCGTCCTACAACCCGGCCACCTCGTCCCCGTCGTACGACCCGAACGCTGCGGGACCGGGCGCGGAGGCGCAAGCCGGACCCGTGTATGGGGGGCAAGCCCCCTTCGGCGGCGCGCCCCCGCAGAACGGGGCCGCCGGCGCCAACACCAATTGGGCCTCGGGCTCGTCGACGCCGGGGCCGAATCCTTTCGCTAACACGCCCTCGTCGTTCAGCAATGGGACCATGCTCAATGGCCGGCCCGCCACGGGGGGCGGCGGTAAAGGGATATTCCAGGGCGTCGGGGCCGGTATCGTGGCGCTTTTCGTCATCCTGGGCAAAGTCGGGGGCGGCATCGCCGCGCTCGGTTTTTTCAAGCTGCTGTTCTATTGGTGGCTGTTCAGCGGGCTTCTGCGCGCCGGCCTGGGCACACTGGTCCTGGTCGTGGTGGTTTTGTTGATCGTCGGCGTCATCGCGCGCAACGGCAGGGTGACCTAGCTCGTGGCAGCGGCGGAGCGCCCGGTCCGCGCGGACATCGCGCACGACACGGAGTACGTGTACACGGCCGAGGGTGAGAGGATCTTCGCGCAACGCTGGCGCCCTGCCACCGCGCCCGTACGCGCCGCATTGGTGCTCTCGCACGGACTCGGCGAGCACGCCGGACCCTACCAGCCTTTCGTGGAGCACTTCGCGCCGCGCGGCGCGGCGATCTACGCCCACGACCACCGCGGCTTCGGGCGCAGCGAGGGGCGGCGCGGGCACGTGCCGCGCTACGACCGTTATGTCGAAGACCTGCGCCCGCTCGTCGACCGCGCCCACATCGAGAACCCCGGATTGCCGCTCGTCCTCGTCGGCCACTCCATGGGCGGGACTATCGCGCTGCTGTTTGCGTTGCGTTACCCCGACCTGCTCTCGGCCGCGGTCTACTCCGCCCCGGCCCTGATCGTCGCTCTGCGCGTGCCGCCGGCGCGGCGCGCCCTCGGCCACGCCATGTCGCGCCTCTATCCGACCTACACCAACAGGGGAGTCTCCGACCCGACCCTGCTCACGCGCGACCCCGAGCTGCAGCGACAGACGGCCGAGGACCCCCTGCGCCACACAGACGTCACCGCGCGCCTCTACACGGAGATGTTCGTGCGCGCGCCGCGCGAGGCGCTCTCCCGCGTGGGCGAACTGCGCGTGCCGTTCCTCATCCTGCACGGCGGCGCCGACCCCCTGGTGTCCCCCACCGCCTCGCAGCGGGTCTACGACGGCGCGAACGGCGCGCCTGGCCGCGCCATCAAGATCTACCCTGAACTGCGCCACGAGCCCTTCCGCGAGATCGAGCGCGCCGATGTCTTCGCCGACGTCGCCGCCTGGCTCGCCACACAGGGCATCACATTGAGTGCTGAGTGATGAGTATACGTCGGCTGACATAACCCGTCCTGCTCTGTAGCCCGTGAGACAGGGCTCGTGAATTATTCGAGCCCTGGAACGGGTAGGGTCGGTGGCTTGTCGAGATAGCCCGCCCGCTTGCCCGCACGCACCGTGGTTGGCGGGGGTCTGGGGGGAGCCCTCTCCCCACGTTCCCCCGGAGGCGCGCCCCAACGGCGGACCCGCGGCCAGGGTCCGGGGGACTAGTCAGCCAGGGGCGGAGGGGGTGAAGAGGGGCGCCGGCGACTTTTCACGAGCCCTGCTATGTGAGTTTTGCATCAGGCGCGATAGGCGCCGGCGCGGTAACATGGAATGTCTATGCCGGTCTCTCCGCAAAGACCGACCCCTGGTAGCATGACGGGGTTGGGTGGCGATTCGTCCCGATTGACTTTGAAACGACACGTAGTGAGAAAGACACCCGAGAGAGTGCGCACAGAGACGACGCGACTTTTCCGCCCCCTTCTCGTCCTCGTGACCCTCGCGGCTTTTGTGGCCCTTGTCGTCCCAACTATCCGCGGCCCGCACGCCCAGCAGCCAGCGGCGCCCCCCCACCTGTCCACGCCGTCGTCGACAGGGCAGAAATCGCCGGCCGCGCGTCCGGCAAGCACACTCCCCCCCCTCACGGCGACGGACACGCCCCCGGCCCCGTCGCGCATGGCGACGGACACGCCCCCGGCCCCGTCGCGCACGGCGACGGACACGCCCCCGGCCCCGTCGCGCACGGCGACGGACACGCCTCCATTCATCGTCACGGCCGCCCCCGGCGGCATGGCGGCATCCGCGACCGCACCGGCCGCGCATGCGCCCGCCGGCGGCGAGGCGACGTCTCTCCCGACCGCGACACCGATCGCGCCCACGGATACGCCGGTCCCCGCGCTGGCGACGTCTCTACCGACGACGACGATGCCCATGGGCGCGTTGCACACCGAGGATACCCGCGTCGTCGACGCGCAGGGCCGCACGGTCACGCTAGCGACCGTCAACTGGTACGGCGCCGAGGGTCCCGACTATATCCCCGGCGGCCTGGATAAGCGCCCGTACATGGATATCCTGCTTACCATCCGCACGCTCGGCTTCAACAGCGTCCGTCTGCCCTTCTCCGACGAGCTGGTCGAGCGCAACCCCCGCGTCTACGAGCACCTGCAGGCCAACAAGAGTTTGGTCGGCCTGCGCGCGCTGGAGATCATGGACGTGATCCTGGATGGGGCGCGGCGCGCCGGCATCATGGTCATCCTCGACAACCACCGCTCCGACGCGGGCTGGAGCGCACTCGGTAACGGCCTGTGGTACACCCAGCAGTACCCCGAGTCGCACTGGATCGCCGATTGGGTGGCGCTGGCCACGCGCTATCGGGACAACCCCGCCGTGGTCGGCGCCGACCTGCGTAACGAGCCGCACTCCAACGGTCCCGGCACGGAGATCCTGGGCCTCGGCTACCTGCGGCAGGGCGCGACGTGGGGTCCCTACCAGGGCGTGAGCAATCCGGCGAGCGACTGGCGGCCGGCGGCCGAGCGGGCCGGCAACGCCGCCCTGCGCGCCAACCCACACCTGCTCATCATCGTGGAGGGGACCGAGATCTACCCGCGCCCCGACGGCGCGCCCGACATCTACTGGTGGGGCGGCAACCTGCGCGGGGCCATGGACTATCCCGTCCATCTCGACCTGCCGGGCCACCTCGTCTACTCGGCCCATGAGTACGGGCCGCGTATGCACTCGCAGCGCTGGTTCACGCCGACCATGGGCGAAGAGGACTGGTTCAACCAGTTCGAGGCGCATTGGGGGTCCCTGCTCGCCCGCACCGGACCGGACGCCGCCCCGGTGTGGATAGGAGAGTTCGGCACGCCGCACTACGGCCCCGCTCAAGTCGAGGACACGCAACCGGCTTCGCAGGGCCAGTGGTTCACGGCGCTCGTCGACTACCTCAAAGCGCACCCGAGCGTCGGGTGGAGCTTCTGGGCGATCAATGGCACCATCAGCGGCGGCGCCAACGCCCGGTACGGCAAACCCGAGACCTACGGCTTGCTCACGCCCGACTGGACGCACATTGCTGACCCGCTGCTCCTGAATAAGCTGCGCTCGATCGAGCCGGCGCAGTTGACCGGATAGGGCTATCGGTCCATACTGCGGGTGAGGGCGCGCGCTACCACGCCCCGGTCCTCTCAGTAGGAATGTATGACCATGAGACCGTGTCCTAACTGCGGTCAGGATGCCCCGCTCTCTGACCGCTTCTGCCCGCACTGCGGCTCCGCGCTGCCCTGGGGGCGTACAGCGCCGGCGCCCGCGCCGTCCCCGCCGCCCGATCCGCGGCAAGCATACGTGACGCCCGCGCCGCCGCAACAGGCGTACGCCGCGCCCGCGCCGCCGCCGCCAGTGCAAGGCTATGCGTATGCGCCGCCCGTGCAACCGCAGCGACAGCAGGCTCCGGACGCCACGTATTCCGCGCAGCCGCCCTATGCCGATCCGAACGCCTATACGCCCGTCTACGGTCCTACCGGGGCCGCGTCCGCGCCCGCGCCCGGCGCTCGCGCCGGGAACACACCCGCCTACGTCGACAACGGCGTGTACGGCGGCAACCTGCCGGCGCCACGCGTGCAGCAGGCGCCCACGCCGATCGCGCCGATCCGGGGCGCCGACCCCGCGATGAACACGCTCCTCGACCTCGGGCGCTCGCTGGGCGCGACGGACACACGGGGCCTGCTGCGCCTCGCCGCCATCGTGTTCGCGGCGATCGTCGCCCTCGTGGTCGCCTTCAAGGTCGTGTCCTTTTTCTTGAGCCTACTCCCCGTGCTGCTGCTCGTCGCCGCGATCGTCGTCGCGTGGCAGTATCGCCGCTACCGCCGCGTGCGCCGGCGGGTACGACCGTAACAAGTAGCCAGTAGTTCAGTAGTCGGAAAGAAGGGCGCATACTGCGACGAGAGCAGTGTGGCGCCTACTACGTATCGATTAAGTGGCGGCGAAATCCTAGCCCTACTGGCTACTGGCTACTGGCTACTGGCTACTGGCTACTGGCTACTGGCTACTGGCTACTGGCTACTGGCTACTGGCTACTGGCTACTGGCTACTGGCTACTGGCTACTGGCTACTGGCCACTGGCCACTGGCCACTGGCCACTGGCCGCATTGCCTCACGGGAAAAGTAACCCAGGGAGAGCTGTTGCCTCACCAATAATGTAACCCGAAGCAATCGCGCTGATGGCGAAGCGGAGGGAGCAGAAGAGTGAGGTCCAGCATGAGTGTTCAG
>JAABUX010005917.1_pt1 | contig 14817 bp, 11 predicted proteins | sample 5561851 | NCBI WGS metagenome assembly JAABUX01 (sample SAMN10711883, study PRJNA513361) | rock metagenome | isolation source: Antarctica rocks | place: Antarctica: Victoria Land, Richard Nunatak red sandstone | collected 2016-01-03 | reverse complement strand
AGGAAAAGACCGTAGTCCCAGGAGGGTGGCGGGCCGGTGTAGCCGAAGATCTGGTCGTAGCGGGGCGTCCGGGTCGCAGCGCCGCTGGCCAGGTCGAGGTCCCAGCTGCCCAATGCGCCGGCTTCCAGGGCAAGACGAAGGCGCGCCTCCCTGTTGCGCACCTCCCCGAGCGCCCGTAGCCGGTCCACCGCTGCCGCCAGCAGGTTGGCGTAGTTACGTAGGAAATCAGTGTCGTTGTTGAGCCGGCGAGGTTGGCGGCTGTCCACCTGCAGAATGCCGAACGGGGGCTTGTCCTGACCGCCGATGATGAGGACATTGGCGACCGCCTTGACGCCGTGCTCGGTCAGAAATGCAGGATAGCTGAACCGCGTTTCCGCCTCGATGTCGGGGGAGATCACCGGCTCTCCCGTCTTCAACGCAAGGCCTTGGGGCGTATCATCGGTCGCTTTGAGGGTCACCTCGCCCACGATACCAGGCTTCCAACCCACGCCAGCACGCACCAGCAGTGTCTCGCCGTCCCCTTGCAGCTCCATTACCTTGGCGAGGTCGGTGCCCAGGGCCTCCCCCACCAGGCGACACGCCTCGGTCAGGATCTCGTCCAGGTCATCAGACCGCAGCGCAAGCTCCCCGAACCTGGCCAAGGTGGTCTGTTGCCGGATCAGCTTCTGGTGGTCGCGATTCCCGGCGTCGCTCAAGAAAGACCATCCACATACTGCCACCGGGCATGCCTTGCTGGGTCGTATGTCGTTTCATCGCTGGCGCAGTTGGTTTCGAAGCTGCTGATCATGTGGCTTGCACCTCTGAGCAACGCACATTCCTAACACATACGAGTATAGTATATACTTACACCAACCTGAAGATCTCTCATTGCAATGGATCTTCAATCATTAGTATTATCAGATGATTGATCCACGTTTAACGTCATCGCTCAGTTCGGCCACGTGTTGCTCGCACGGTGGGCGGAACCGCTTTCGTCCCTTCCGGAAGTTTGGCAGCCGCCTTGCTGTCGCGCACGGTCGCGGCGTTCGGCTGACGATGGACTCGCCGGCGGCGGGCGGCTCGGCGCGGCAACACTGCTCGCCTACCTCGCCGAGGGCGCGCTGTGCCTTCCCGTCTTTCGGGTAGGACGGAGGCCGGTCTACATGGTCGGGCCGGCGGGCGGCTACCTGCTCGGTTTCGTGCTTGCCACGTCCGGTGGGCGCACTCACCGACCGCGGCGCCACGCGAAGCTGGCCGGGTAACGATCGCCGTGCTACCAGCCGCTTTATCCGTGCGGTGGAAGCGGGATAGTCGCGGGCCGGGCTTCATTTACTGGTATTGCCTCCAGCATGGCCCTGACGCGAGCCGCGAGCACGTCCAGCGCAAACGGTTTGCCGATGACCTCCATTCCCGGCGCAAGCTGGCCTTCGAGGGCAGGACCGGCATAGCCCGTGATGAACAGCACCGGCAGCACCGGCCTACGCTCGCGAGCCGCATCGGCGACCTGCCGTCCGTTTAGGCCGCCTGGCAGGCCCACGTCGGTTACCATCAGATCAACGCGCACGGCAGAGTGAAGGACGTGCAGCGCGGCCGGTCCGTCCGCGGCCTCCAGCACTCGGTAGCCAAAGTCGCGCAGCGCTTCGGCCGCAACCATGCGCACATTCGCCTCGTCCTCGACCAGCAGCACTGCCTCGCCTGCACCCGACTGCGACGCAGCACCTTGGCCCGATCCGGCAGCTTTCGTTTCCGGCTCATCGGCATCTGCATGTCGGGGCAGGTAGAGTCGAACCGTGGTGCCCTGACCCGGGGCGCTGTCCAACCGTACGATCCCGCCCGACTGCCGCACAAAGCCATACAGCTGCGATAACCCCAGCCCCGTTCCTTGGCCGATGGGCTTGGTCGTGAAAAACGGCTCGAACGCGCGCGCCTTGGTGGTGGCGTCCATGCCCGTTCCCGTGTCGATCACCGAGATCTCGACGTAAGCGCCGGGCCGTGCCCCTTCCTGGCCGACGACGTCCGCCTCGGACAGGGTCACGTCGTTGGTGGCGATAGTCAGCCTGCCGCCGTCGGGCATGGCGTCCCGCGCGTTGATCGTCAGGTTCAGCAGCACGTTCTCAAGTTGGTTCGGGTCGCACAGCACCGTCCAGACACCGTCGTTCATGCGCAGCTCGATCGTGACGCCCGGCCCCATCGTGCGGCGGATTAGCTCTTCCATGCCCGCGATCAGCTCGTCCGGGTCGACAGAGCGCGGTTGCAGCGGTTGTCGCCGGGCAAAGGCAAGCAGCCGGTGCGTCAGCGCCGCCGCACGCTCCACCGTTTTGCGCGCGGCGTCCACGAACTGCTCGGCCTCGCTTGACCGTCCCTGCCCGATACGCCTTTCCATCATCTCTAGGCTGCCCCCGATAGCCTGGAGCATGTTGTTGAAATCATGCGCAATGCCACCCGTGAGCTGGCCCACCGCTTCCATCTTCTGCGATTGCCGAAGCAGCGCTTCGTGCTCCTGCAGGATGGCGAGGTTACCCTCGCGTTCCTCCATCTGCAGGGATAGCTGGTCGTTGACCAGGCGCAGGGCGGAAGGTGAGGGCAGCGCCAATAGGCGCGGGAGCAGTGGCCATAGCAGGATCGCGGTGGCGATCGAGGCGAGTGCGGTAATCAGCTTAACGATGCCATCGATCCAGTAGAGCGGCACCCACAGTGTGGCGACGGCCATGAAATGGGTGGAGCCACAGGCCAGGATGAACAGGGCGAACAACCATAAGATCCAGCGGAATTCGAGGTCGGACCGGCGTCGCGCGAAATGCAGCAGGGCCAGTGGAATGGAGAAATAGCACAACCCAATCACCGCGTCCGACAGGGCGTGCAGCCAGATCAGACCGGGGTCCCAAAGCAGGCAGAACCCGTGCGGCGAAAACGCCGAGGGTTCGAACAGGGCGTCAAACATTGCCTGCATAAGAATGTCTCCACAGGTCGGGGCGGGCTGCCACGAGGCGGGCCGCTGCCATGGTTAACAGGAAGCGAGTCCGGGAACTCACCGGGTTCTTTTGCAAACTCTGGAGTACGACGTGCGAGGTGATGGACCATGGCGATCCAGAAAGCGGCGAGCAAGGACGAAATATACCTGCCCGGAGTGCGCGACGAACGCATGGGCTAAGCCCGAGGCAAAGCTGATTTGCGGCGAGTGCGACGAATCGATGATGGCGGAGCCGAACGAGGAGGCGGATTCGGTGCCGGCGCTTCTTGCTGGTGTTCCGTCTCATTCGCTTGTTCCGACGTCGCTACGCGCCACCCGGCAACCATGCGCGAGACGGTTGCCGGACTGACCTTCCAAAGTCGGGCGGTGCCGGCGATCGTGCGCCTCCCACTCGACACGTCTTCGATCGCGGCGGCGCGTTGCTCGCTGTCCAGTTTCGGCGGCCGGCCGCCGACGCGGCCCTCCATCTTGGCGTGCGCCAAGCCGGCTCGAGTACGCTCCCGGATCATTGCCCGTTCGAACTCGGCAAAGGCCCCCACCATTTGCATCATCATCCGGCCGGCGGCCGTGGTGGTATCCACGGCTTCGGTTAAAGACCGGAACCCCGCACCAGTTTCGGAAATCCGCTCCATGACGTGCAGGACATCCTTCAGCGACCGCGACAGCCGATCGAGCTTCCACACCACGATTGTGTCGCCATCCCGGAGCTGATCGAGGAGCCGATGCAGCTCTGGGCGGTCCCATCGGCCGCCTGACGCCACTTCCTCGAATATGCGCTTGCAGCCGGCCGCCTTGAGAGCGCGGAGCTGCGCCGCGTTGCTTTGATCGTCCCCCTTCGAGACGCGCGCATAGCCGAGAAGCAAGCCGTTCAGCCCCCGGCCCTGGGTGCGCGGGATGCCACCAATCCTGACACCGCGCGCCAGGTTTCGCCGGCCCAGCCCGTTGCGTCGATCCACTCCATCGCCGGCCAAGGCTCCGCTTCTCGCAACCAGGCCACCATCGACAGCACTTCCGCCGGGTCCGAGGGTGACGCGGAGGCCCCGAGGGCGAGCTGACGGGCCTCTGCCTGCTCTTGCTCCGTAGAGGCCTCTGACGCGGCCTGTAGTGCCTTGAGGGCTGGTGTCAGGACGATCACGGCGCAGCCCCCGGCGTCGCGCCGTTGTGCTCGCCCGCGACTTGCACTTGCCGCCATAAAGCGGCCCGACGTTTGCGCCGGCCGGCCGTCCAGCCTTGATGTGACCATTGCGCCACCCATCCGATGCCGTACAGCACGGCGGATGGCCCGATCACGGACGCGGCGTAGGCGTCGGCTTCCAGCTCTCGCATGTCGCTCATCATCCACACGCTCAGGCCGGCTTGCAGGCAGGTGCAGACGAGGCCCAGGGCGGCGATCGGGGCCAGCTCCGGGCCGGGATTGCGGTGCATCAGAACGAAGGCTTGGGGGAAGAACACGAAAGGCAGCACGACGGCCGACACCATCGCGACCTGATTATGCCGTCGCACGACATGGCCCCATTCATGAAGGAGCAGATATTCCCGGACTTCGGCCGGCGCATCGAGAACGCGCCTATCCACGTAGATGCGTGACAGCAGCACGAATGCGGCACCGAAGGCCCGGTGCATGAACTCTCCCCAGGCCGGCAGCACCCGCAGCCGGGGGCTGACCAGGCCACCCATTCGGAGAGGATCGCGAGCGCGAATCGTGGCGAAGTCACGGTGCCAGTGTTCGAGTCCAGCACGCACGGCCCCTGAAGGCTGCCCCATCGAACGACCTCCCCCTTTCCCTGGCTCTACTCACGCTTGATACGATCCTGTCGAATGTGCGGCCCCGCACCGGTCCGTCTGCCTCTCGCAAACGGTCAGTTCTTGTAGACTGATGACGCGCGCCAATCGTCGAGAAGCTTGCGGAGTTCACCTTCCCCAAGAGGCGCGACCGAGCGCATAACGGCCTCGAGCGAAGTGCGCACCTTGTCATCGCACCGACCTAGATAAGCCTCCCTCTCCACGTCACCCACGAGAAGCAGCTCGCACGCCCTAATCGTCCAGTGGTCCATCATACCTTCCAAAAACGTCCGTTTTCTAATGCCCGTCGATCAGGACGGAAAGCCGTGGTATTCTGGCGTGCATAAAGGTATTGCGGAACTCTCAGGTTTGGCAATGCGTTTTTGCTGCGTAGGAGGGCGCGATCATGGGAAACTTCCTGAAGGCGGTCACGGCCGGCATCATCGCCTATCTCGGCATCTTCGTCGCGCTGGTGATCGCGCCGTTCCTATTCCTGCTGTTCGCATGGACGGGAATTTGCATGTTCCTTGCCGTGGCGTTCTTTTTCTTTTGGCTGGTCATTCATCATGACCCGAACGCACTTCGGGCCGCCGGCTATATGCTGCTGTGGGGTTCCCCGCCGGCCATCGCTTCCGCCGTGTTGGGGTTCTATCAGGAGCAATGGAAAACCCGTAGGCGGATGCGCCAGGCCGCCTCGCAGCTCGACGCGCCGTTCACGCTTTCCCTTAACCGGCCCAGCCGGGGAGCGTAAGCAAGGCGGGCCTGCCGAGTTGCCCCGACAGGCCCGCCAGCATCGCGCCGGGACAGCAATCATCAACGCCCAGGCGTGCCATACGCAAGTGGCTGCATTCCGTCCCATGGCTGCAAGATCAAGTCCTTTGTCACCATGATGTTGAACAGGTAGCCGTTGCGGATTTCGAGCGTCGGCTGAATGTCGAGGCCGCGCGCAATCAACTGAGAACCGACCTGGTTCGCTTGCTGACCGATCGAGGCGGCGAGGATTTGGGTTGAGTTGACGTTGCCATTGCTGTTCTGCGGCTGACTGAGTTGTGTTCCGGCGCCGAAGACGCTGGCGAGGAGCGCCGACCCAAAGATGCGGAGATAGTGATTGTTCACTTGGTCCTCAAAGCCGGCATAGCCGCCTTCATCGGCCCCCGGCATCGTGCCAAGATCAAAGCTGTTGGCGTTCGGATAGATGACCCGGTTCCAGGCGACCAACACGCGCGTCTGACCGTAGCTTATGCCGCTATGATAGACGCCCACGAGGCGCGATCCTTGCGGTATCAGAAGATGATGCCCGGTTGCGGTGTCATAGACGTTCTCCCGCACTTGAGCGATCACCTGACCGGGCAGGTCGGAGTTGATGCCGCCGATCATCGTGGCGGGGATCACGGTGCCCGCTTTGACTTCATAGGGCGACACCGGGGCCATGATGCGCGCCTGAAGGTAATCATCGCTGGCAGAGCTCCCGGGTTGAGCAAGAAAGTTTCGTTTGCCGGTTTGATCGTTGGCGTTCGGATTTGCGGGCGGGATGCCGCCGCCCGAGGTAATCAGGCCCCCTCCTCCGTATCCGCCATAACCGAAGCCGCCCGCAGGGAAAACCGCCGTGGTCGTCGGAGCGGCCTGCGGACCTTCCCGCTGCGTGTCCAGCGTCGGGGCGGCACCCCCCTGCACTTGCGCCGATGCCCCACCAGGCCCCGGCGCGCCAGCTTGGGCGAGCTGCGTGAAGTTGGAGCTGCCGGCCAGGCGCACATCAGGCGAAGCGCCGATCGCACCAACCTCTGCCTGAAACCGGGCTTGGGCGAGCTGCGTGCGGCGCTGCTCATAGTCCTGCCAAGCCTGCAACTGCGCCTGTTCGATCGGATTGAGCTGGCGTTGCTTTTGCGCTTGCTGGTCCTGCGGCGGAGCGGAGGCCGGTGACGTGGCCTCCGTTCGCGGTTCGATATAACCCCCGGCCGGCGCATGACTGAGCACATCGTTCGCGCTGCCGGCTTGGGCGTTGGTGTTCGCGCCGGCTCCCGCTCGCTTTGCTTCTTCCTGCATACGTTGGTTGAAGGTGTAGATGATTGTGCCGCCAACGAGCACCGCGATCACGAAGACTCCGATGAGAGGCAGGTTGTTGAGGCGGCGCACGCCCCTGCCAGGAGGCCGCGTCACCACGATTGCGGCGGCTTTGGGCGACGTGTTTGGATCGAGGTTCCCGCTCATTGCGCTGCTACCCTGCGAACGAAGGGCGTGCTTGGTTGAAGCCGCCCGGAGGCATCCCGCCCGAAGAAAGTTCCGGCTTGGCCGCTGCCGTAGTCCAGGCGCACCACCAGGCCCCCCGCGAGTGGCGTCACCAGCAGGCGCACCGGCTCGGCGTAAGGGGCACCGGACCCAGGCTCCGCTACGGCGAACCCTTGCCGCCGCAGATCGGCCCGCACCAGGCCCAAGAGGGCCTGATCGCCCGACGCGGACGGCTCGACTATGACGGTCGAGCGCGCCGCCGGCATCTCAGAGTGCAGAAAGCCCGTGACGGCGGTTGCGATCACGTCATTGTCGGCCGGGTTCGTCGAATCCACGAATGAGGCGTTGGGACCGACCGCGCAGCCACCTAGCACAAGCGCCAGGCCGATCGCTGACCCGAGGACGTGACGCATCACCCACGCCCTCCCGAGTGCGTTATTTCGACGGCATCTTGGCTGCCGCCGACACCTGAAACCAGCTCCGCGCGATTGAGGACGCGATCGACAACATAGGTGTCACCTTGGACCCTGTAGTTGACGATTTGCTTTGTCGGACTGGAAAACCAGCTCCCGTCTGTGCCCAGCGCAACGAGCGCAGGAGCATCGCCGGAAAGCATCGCGCGCGGGAACTGGATATAAGTCTTGATGCCATCGCTATAGACACGCAACGGTCGCCACAGCATCATTCGAGGTCCCAACGTCCTGTGCTCACCGGACGGACAGGCTCGAAATGAAAGGCGGTCCATGCGATGGTGCTCTTTGCGTCCGCCCACGGCGCCCACAGTATCGAGGTCTGGGTGCCGTTCGGTAGCGGCGTCGTCTTGCGGAGCAGCTGATGGCCTTCAAGGGTAAAGCACCTGGCAGCGGATCGGGCGAGATATCCCGCCGCACGCAGCTGCTCCGGCCAGCCATCGCGCTCTCGGACAAGCAAATAACCGAGGCGCGCCGCTTGCGCCGGGCCGGCGCCGAGCCCGACGCCATCGCCGCAGCCATGGCGCTGCCGCTTGATGAAGTCGAGAAGGCGCTCGTGCAGATGCGCTCTGCCCGGCCCGAGCCGACGCGGGGCACGCTGAACGTGACCCTCGCGGCGCACCGCCTGATCATGCGGGAGCGCAAAGGCGACGAGCCTACAACGTAATAACATGCCTTTCAGGAGGCAGGTATCGGGTATGGGGGTAGGTTGAGCTGGCGAGTCGCCCGGGGGAATTTCACCCCCAGGCGACTCGCCAGCTGAGGATAGTGTAAGCGGTTTATCGCCAGAGGGGCGATCGGGCTTGTGGCCCTTGGACGGCGGCAGCGATGAGTTCTCCGGTGTCTTGGGCGGGCGCTCGTAAGCTGCAAGCCGCCTTTCCAGTTCGGCGATGCGCACGAGGGCGACGTCCAGACGGCCGATCAGCGACAGGATGAGCGCATCCTTGTCGGCGTGGCTTAGTGTCGCGAGGTCGATCCCGGATGTCACACCCTCGTTGAATCGAAACGTACGTGGTCGCGTCAACCATGATCGCGCGTGGCGCCTTCGCCGCTACCCAGGTGAGAAGCTATGGGGGCGAGCGGGAAGGAGGCACCATCCTGCTCTACCTCACTGACGGAGCGTCTGATGTCACGGCCGAATGATCTGAGCAGGTCCCTCACCTCCTTTGTTCAAGGCAACACACTGGTTGCCGTGATCGAGTTGAGCCTGTCGAGCTGGCTGGTCGCCGGAGTGGGCGCCCAAGAAGCTAGACGCGTTGCGGACACCCGCGGACCTGCCGATCCCGCCAAATACCCTCGACGAAATACGGCGCGATCTGGCACGGCTGGCGATGGTCCGCGAGCAGATCGACGCGATCGAACAGGCCCGCCTAGCGCGCATCGAGCAAGCCCCGGAAACCGGACTGAACGCCATGGTGCGGCTGTTGGCCAGCATTGTCGGCGTGGGTGTCGAGACGGCCGATATGCTGGTCCAGGAGGTGCTGTCTCGCAACCTGCGCGATCGCCGGGCGGTCGCACGCTACGCTGGCCTCACCGGTTCGCCCGACGAGAGCGGCTCCAAGCGCCGGGAGAAAGGGCTCGCCAAATCGGGCAATGCCCGCGTGCGACGCGGCCTGATCCAACTCGCCTGGCGCTTTCTGCTGTTCCAGAAGGACAGCGCGCTGGCACAATGGTATCGCGCTCGGACCGAAGGGGTGAACGGTGCGCGCAAGACCACCATGGTCGTCGCCCTCGCCCGCAAGCTGCTCATCGCCATGTGGCGCATGGTCACGACCGGCGAAATCCCGGAAAGCGTCCGCCTGCGGCCGATCGTAGCCTAATCACTCCAGAAAGGATGGCCAACACAACACAGCTTCGGCACCCGGCTGCGCTTGCGCGATGGAACGCTGATGACGATCCGAGGTGGTGGCAACCCGAGTAACTGCGTGGCTTGGATGCCGTCGTGAGAATGGGCCCGCTGCCTCGGAGCCTCGCTACTGAAGCGCATGGCTGCTTCATGGTCCGGATCCCAGGCGGGTCCAACCGAATACAAGATCGCGGCGCGAGGTTCGCGCGCACTGGCGGGCTCCCCTCGGATTGTTTGCTACCTTTGCGTTCGGATCACAAGGCAAAACTGCCGCTGGGCAAGCCGCGCCATCTGCAACTCGTCACGTGACGAGTTGCACGGCATAGAATGCAGAAAGACCCGACGCAATGAAGCCAGGGCCGAAGCCACTCCTAGGCACGGCTGTGATCCATGCGGAAAAGTAGGCTCACTATCGGGCTAGGAGGGCTCACGCCAACGAAGACTCCAATGGCGAAATCCCCATTGACAGGAAAAGCCCCATACAAGCAGTTACCGGTCAGCAAGCTTCATGATCGAAGTAGTACTTTTGGCTTCTTGGATCAGCGTTCTCGCCTATAACAGGAAGTAAGCGAGGATAGCCCAAAATGGCGCGGAAAGGAGAACACTAGTGCAAATTCCCTTTATTGCCCCGAATTCATCCTGGGAATGAGAGATCAGAGCAGCCTCGTTATCGCCAATCAAGATTGGGTTTCGTAGAAGCGGAATGAGATGTGGATTGACGGTGTCAGGCCGACCTGGCCGACGCCGATCGGCCTGTGACGTCTGTAAGACGGGAGGGGAGGCTGGCAAGTCGAGTTTTTGGATGATAGGCAAGAGTTCCTCCCGACGGGCTACGTTTTTACACTAGCAATTCGTATTAATCTTTGCAACGAAAAGGATTGTTTGCTGGTCGCTAATAATTTGATTAATCTGTTGTTCTTTCGAAGTTTCTCAATAACAGTAATTGCTCATCTTGGGGCAGAGGCAGGGCCTCAATCATCCCCTCATTCCGGCTGTGTAAGCAACCCGTTGAATTGGCTGGCTTGTGAGACTGCTTTGGCGAAAGCCGCCATGAGCGGCGCTGCAAGGTCATGGCGTGCTTGTCGGCGTAGGGCAGGACGAGCGCGGCACCGGTGTCGCGGGCTGGGCAGACGGCGCCGAACAGGTAGGCCCAGTTATAGCGGCAATCCCGCGGTGCGGGCATGTTCGGGATCAGTTCGTAGAGCATGCAGCCCTGGCGGAACAGCGAATGGCTGCGAGTTTTGCTGGTGTTGGACTTGAGCAACCGGTCCATGCCGAGGCGCTCGCCCGTGGCACCCAGCAGGGTCAGCAGCGCCATGGCAAAGGCGCTGACCAGCAGCAGCCGGTCACGCCGGGTTGGCTCGCCGATGCGGGTCGATGACAGCCCCATGCCGAACCGCAGGTCCTTGGTGTCGCGGAAGGCAGGCGATGGTCCAGCGCTTTGCGTAGTGGTTGACCAGCACGGCGGCCGTCGCCGCAGCATCGCTCGCGGCCAGGCACCACGGCTCCTTCATTTCTTTGGCATGCACGCAGACCACCGCGCCTATCTGCCGCCCCTGCGCCGTGACCCTGGCATCGCGCAGCTTGCGGGCACGGCCGCCCTTGCCCACCCACTCGGCCGCGGGCCGCGTCTCTCCATCGGCATCGGTCACGCGGATGTTGCCGCGGAAGCGGATGAGTAGCCAAAGCCCAGCGTGTCTAGCAGCCTGTCGGAGTGGCGGGTTGGATGATACCAGCGGCAGCTGACCCTGACTCTTGGGATTCCCAATCCGCCGCTGGCGTGATTCGCTCTGTCCTGTCCCGATTCGCAGGAGGCAGGCATGGCGGTCGGGACCATGAGGAAGTGTGGGGCATTCACGCCGCCGCGGCCTGATCGGCGCTGGCGGGATTGTCGTTGGCCAGGCCAGGATGCCACCGCTCGAACAAGGGCCGGAGCGTGCCGTCGAGGGCGCGGGTGCGGGTTTGCAACAGCAGGTGGGCGCCGCGCCGGGTCCACTGCATCTGCTGCCGTTTGGCAAAGCGCTTGCTGACCACGGCGTTGACCGTGCTTTCGGCCATAGCGGACGAGATACGCTCGCCAGCGCGGAACCGCTCGCCGTAGTTGATCAGGCTGCCAGCGTTCGACCTGATGTAGACTGCGAACTCCTGGGCCGACCGGGCGAACTTGCCCAGGTGCGGGTAATCCATCTCCAGGGCCTTCACGTCGTCACGCAGGTCATTGGCGTGCTGCTGCGCCCGGCACTGGTTACCATGCCAAAGCAGCCACTTGGTCCGCTCCAGCTCCCGCAGCAAGCGTACTCCTTCCTTCTCGTCGTGGTGGGCCACGCCGCGGGCATACTGCTCCAGAGGGCGCGACCGCATTGGCCGGAAAACCCGGGTTAAGCGCGGCGCATGCGGTCCAGGTCGAAGCGATATTGGCCGAAGGGATTGATATGGGCGTGCAGCAGCGGCGAGGTGCGGGCGAGGTCCTCGTCGGTGATCACATGCCCCTCCGCACGGAGTTGCGCGACGACTTCGCCGATCCGCAGCGTGTTCCAGACCACGACGGCGTTGTGCAGGACGGCGAGACAGGAGAAGGTGTTGACCTGGTCCTGGAAGGTGCGGCCGCGCACGGCGCCTTCCTTGCCGAAGAACAAGAAGCGCGACAGCACGTGCGAGCGCTCTCCTTTGTTCAGTTCCTGCCCGATGTGCCGCCGGTAGCCGGCGTCGTCGAGGAAGCGGAGTACGAACACCGTTTTCCGGACCCGGCCGATCTCCGCCAGTGCCTGGTGCAGGCTGTTCTGGCGGGCATACGAGCCGAGCCGGTGCAGGATGAGCGAGGGGGAGGCGGTGCGGGTGCGCATGGAGGCGACCAGGCGCACGACCCCGTCCCAGGCCGGGCCGATCAGGTGGGTCTTGACCGTGCCGGTGAGGATGGGGTCGAGCCCCGGGTAGGCCGCCTCGCGGTCGATCTTGTAGAGGGTCTGGTCGCCAAGGTCGGCGATGCGCGGTTCCAGCGAGAAGCCGAGCAAATGGCCGGCCGCCATCACCACCTCCGTGAACCCGTGGGTGTCCGTGTAAAGGACACGCGGGTCGAGTTCGGTGTCGTGCTCGACCAGGCCGTCGAGGGAGAACAGGGCCTCGCGCAGGCGGCACGGGACCGGCTTGCCGTGAAGCTGAAGGTAGTTGTCCAGCGTGTGGCGCACCAGCGTGACGCCACGGTCGGCCAGCAGCGGGCTGTAATCGGCCGAGAGGATGTTTGCCGGCACGTGAAAGCGCATGCCGTCGGATGACGCGGTGCTTCCCAGGCCCCAGATTTGGCTGAGCGGCAGCCGCGAGGCGTAGTTGACCAGTTCGATCACCGCCGCCTTGAGCGCGTCTTCCGTCAGCAGCCAGTCGGCGGCTTCGGCAATTTCGTGTGCCGTGGTGCCGGGGGTTGCGGCTGCCATGCGCTCGGGGCCGAGATTGCAGCCGCAGGCGAGCAGCGCCGCGAACATGTTGCGCCGCTTGAGCCCCGCCGTCGTCCGGTCACTCCCGCCCTTGGCGCCGAGCAGATGGCGCACGAAGTCGGTTTCATTGTCCACGTCGATCAGCACGTCGGCGAGGTCGGTCTTAGGCAAGCGGCGACGGATCAGCTTGCCGAGCGGGGTTTCCGCGGCCCGGGGCGACTGCTCGTCCTCCTCGTCGCCACCCCGCCTGGGCCGGGCGAGCTTGAAGCGGCCCCGCCGCGCGTCGATGGTAACGGCGGCATTGGAGGCGAGCCGGGCCTCGACCGCTTCCGTCACCGCTTTCAGCTCGCGGTCGAGGCCTGCGACGAACTCGGCCGGGTCGGTCGGCAATCCGAGGATGGCGTAGTGGTCCAGGCGTTCGGCCGCCCATGCCGGCTGCGCGATGAGGTAGTTGTCGAAATCGGCCCACCGGCGCGATCCCTCGACGGTCACGTCGCCGCTCTTGATGCGTTCGTTGAGCGTGGACAGCAGCGCCGCTTCGTAATGCGGCCGGGAGATCGCCCGTTCCTCGCCGGTGCTCGCTGCCGGCCCCAGGACGTGGCGCCGCCACCGCGGCGGCAGGAAGCCCAGCGGTGCGTCGGCGCCCAGCTTGCGGCGCCCATCCCGGTTGGCCTGGCGCAGGTGCTCGACCGCCAGGCCCAGCTCCGAGCCTGGCGGAAAGCACAAAGGTGCGGCGTCCAGCAAGGCTGGCGAATACTGGCGCGTGGCGGCGTGCCAGCGCCCGACAAAGCCGAGATGCGAGCCCGGGTCGCCCTCGCGCAATCCCCGGCACCCCTCGACCAGCAGGCTGATCTCCTCGCGCGGGTGGCGCGCATAGATGCGGGCGCGCAGCTCGGCATCTGGCACGCCCGGTTCGTCCAGCACGAGGCCGCCGAGATCCTCCAGCACCGACACGGCGCGGGCCTTGGCCGTGTCCGTCGCATGCAGCAGGTCGGCCCGGTGTTTTCTGGCACGGTTGTGAACCCGGGTGATCAGCTTGTCCTGCATCTCGACGAGAGCGTCTGCGGCTTCCGCGAACGCCGCTTCCACCGTGCAGAGTAGGATGGCGCGGCGCTTTGCCGGCTCGAAGCGCCGCAAACTCCAGGCGTCGTAGGCATACCCCCAGCCGGCGAGCAGCCGCCGCGTCGCGGGATGGACGGCTTGCAGCGCCGGCCACCGCGCAAAGCCGAGGCTGCTGAGCTCATCCAGCCGCACCGTCAGCGCGACGAGGGTGGCGGCCGAGGCGCCTGCCGCTGGAAGCCGGAACGCGTCCAGCCGAGACCGTGCGGACACAGCCTGACCTTCAGCCGGCGCGGGCGAGAGCAGGAGTTGGTCGAGCTGCTCGCACGCGTCCGGGGTCAGCCCGGCAACAAGGGTTTCAAAGGTGGCGACCAGCGCCCGGTCGCGGGCACGGGCCAGGATGTCGCGGATCGTGCTCGGGCCGGGGCGGACGATGCGCTGTTCCAGCAGCCACCGGCAGGAGAGTGGGTAGAGTGTCGCCGCGCGCGGCACGGTTTGCGCCGTCGCCACCATGTGGTCGAACAGGCGCCCGCGTTCGGCCGCTCCGCATCGGGTGAAGCCGAGGTGACGGCGAATGCGCTCGTGGTGGTCGAGGCGGGTGTCCTCGCTGGCCGGGTAGCCTTGCAGCGACGCTGCAAGCGCCAGGGACAAGAAGCCCGCCTGCTCGGCCAAGGTCTCGACAATGGCGGATGGCACGCCGGCCATGTCGCGCAGGAAGTGGCCGCGCCAGCGCAGCGTGCAGAGCTGAACGGCGAAGCCCAGCGCGTTGGCGACGCCCCGGCATCGGCCCACCTCCTCGCGGTCCGCCTCGTGCAAGGTAAAGTAGCGCCGCAAGGTCATCGGATCGATTGCGGCCGGCAAGCGATAAGAGTGGGCGTCCTCCGGCGTAGGGCCGGCCGCGGCCGGAACTGCCGACGGCCCCACGGCTTAAGCCGGCTCCGGCGCCAGGGCCGATGCCGTTTCCACGCCGGCCTGTTGCAGCATCTTCCGTACGCCGGAAGGCGACAGGCGCTCCCGGGCGGCGATCTGGCGCAGGCTCAATCCTTCGCTCTTGAG
>JAABUX010005915.1_pt1 | contig 14825 bp, 20 predicted proteins | sample 5561851 | NCBI WGS metagenome assembly JAABUX01 (sample SAMN10711883, study PRJNA513361) | rock metagenome | isolation source: Antarctica rocks | place: Antarctica: Victoria Land, Richard Nunatak red sandstone | collected 2016-01-03 | reverse complement strand
GGCGCGCATCTACGTGGTGCTGGGCCGCGAGGGCCTGCTGCCGGCGCGCCTGGCGGCGCTGCACCCGCGCCGCGCGACGCCCGTGGCCGCCACCGCCCTGACCGGCGTCTCCGCAGGCGCCGCCCGCGCGCCGCCCAGCGCCACCCGCCCTGCACTGAGCGCAGGCGCTTGCTGTGTAGGCGAGCGAGCGTGCATGCCTGCCCTCCTCGCGCAGGCCCTGCCTTTCTCTGCGTGCCGGGCTCGTGAGGCGCATGCTAGGTGCGCCAGGAGCCACGCTGGTCAGAAGCATGTGCTGAAGTGCTGTCGTGCGGTGCGTCAGCAGCAGTCCTTCACGGAAGGCACACCTGTGCATTCACAGGCGTGCCTGGGCGCATCATCGACCTGGGGACGCTGGCGGCCATGGCGTCGGGGACAGTTTTAGGAATGAGGCAGGTTAGCTGCACGCGCGCAGGCGCACTCGCGCTGGTCGCCGACCTAGGGACGCTGCCGGCCGTGGTATCGGTGAAACTATAAGGTTTTAGGTAGGATTGCTGCGCACACGCAGGCGCGCTCGCGCTGGTCGCCGACCTGGAGACGCTGGCGGCCATGGCATCGGCGTACCACTGAGGGTTGAGGCAGGGTAGCTGCACACGTGCAGGCGTGCTTGCGCTATTAGGGTTAAGGCAGGGCGGTTGCACGCGCGCAGGCGCGCTCGCGCTGGTCGTCGACCTGGAGACGCTGGCGGCCATGGCGTCGGTCGGCGCGCTGTTCGTGTTCCTGTTCGTGGCGTCAGCACACCTCCTAGGGTTGAGGCAGGGTTGCTGCGCCCGCGCAGGCGCGCTCGCGCTGGTCGCCGACCTGGAGACGCTGGCGGCCATGGTGTCGGTTGGTGCGCTGTTCGTGTTCCTGTGCGTGGCGGCGGGCGTGCTGTGGCGGCGCTGCCGGGCGCCGGCGCCCGCGCCCGCGCGGGGCCTGGCCGCGCACCTCGCCGCGCTTGTTGCGCTGTCGCTCGGTGCGCGTTGCGCAACGACTCTCGGCCGCCGGGCTCAAGGTGGCGGCGCGCCGAGGGTTCGTTACTGTGGCGCTGTCAGGTGGCGCCGATGCCTGTCCGACCGTCATGTTAATAGATCTGGGATCAGAGCGTGCGCCGCCACCTTGGAGCCGGCCATATCTGACCACGCTAGCCGCACAGCCGGCTGTATGGGCAGCCTGGCGAGCATGTCCCTTGGGGGAGTGCCAGGCTGGCATGCACCAAGGCATGTGGCGGTCAGGGAGGCGAGAGGTGACTTGCATGCAGGCATCAGCCTGGCGTTCAGGCTGGGCGCGCCTGCATGGGCGGGCGCCGCGCTGGCGGCCGGCTGGCTGGCGGCGGTGGGCGGCCTGGCGGCGCGGCCGGTGCACTTCCGCGCTGACAAGTTCCGCATGCCGCTGGCGCCGCTCACGCCCGCGCTCGCCATCTTGGCCACGGTGCACCTCATTGGTGCGCTGTCGCCTCTGATCGACTGCCCTGTGGCCACTGAGTCCGCCATGCAGGGGGCTATCGATGTGACCTTGATCCGCTGTGCATGCAGGCGGGTATGGCTGGGGCTTGCACCGCCGCATGCACCCACTGCTCGGACTGGGCCGCCAGCGCCGGCACTCGCGGATGCAGCATGGTGTGGGCTTTCCAAGCAATGCGCCGTTCAAGCCGGCATTGGCGGCGCGTTGCTGAAGAGGGGCCGCCGGACGCAGGCAGCCTGGGCTGGCCGGCCTATGTGCGCTTCGGCGCCTGGATGGTGCTCAGCGTGCTCGTGTACTGCTGCTACAGCGTGCACAGCGCCGACGCGCGCCAGCACGCCTTCCTGCGCATGCAGAGCTCAGGGTGGGTGCTGCGGCCTTTGCCATGCGCGGCTTAAGGTGGGGGCGGCGCCGCTCTGCATATTTGCTAACAGCCGTTGGTCCTATGCATATGTGAAAGTACGTGTGCGCCCGCAATGCTGTGCTGCCCCTGGCGTCCGGCATACGGCAGTGACGCTCAGATGCGCAACCCGCCACGCAGCTGGGAGGCTGTCCCTCCACTTCTGAATGTGTTGCACATGCCCTGTGGGTGCCCTGTGGGTGCGCCTTCAGTCTTGTGCGCCAAACAGAGACGGCGGAAGTCTAACCCTAACCCTAACCTGATGTGCACTGCGTCGCTTATCACTGGCCGCACCCTGGCTCGAACGGCATGGCGGCCCGCGCCAGGTTGGGCGACGCGTCAGAGCCGGACGGCGAGGACGAGGCGGCGGCCATCAACGCCGCGCCTCGCAGCGACGCGCTGGAGCTAGCCGCCATGGCGGAGCGCCCGGGCGCCGCCGCCGCAATCTCGCGCCCACCCGCCCACTCCGACAGCCAGGACGAGCTGTGGGCGGACACGCCGCCGGCGGGCGCAGGCGCCCGGGCGGCGTTTGACGCCGTTGAGCCAGACAGTGCGTCGGAACGCGATAGCGCGACTGGGCCGCGCGGCGCGCCGGCAGCAGGGACCCCAAGCTGCAGCGGGCGGGCCTGCAGGCGCTGCACCGCGCAAGGCCGGCGCGCTGCCGACGCCGGTCGCGCCGGGCTGCGCCGCGTCCGATGCGGCCGGTCTCGCGCCCGCGAGTCGTGTACAGCCCAGCGGAGGCGAATCGAGCAGCGAGGTGTAACACTAGCTAGCCAGCACATGTACACCTAGGCACGCTGTACAACTAGGAATCAGCCAGTCTCATCGAGGTGACTTGACTGCTACAGCGGCGTGCAGAAGGCGAGTGTGGCCTTGAAGTCCGTCCCAGGCCACTGCGCTTCCAGTGTGAACTATGGTACCATAGTTCACTCCTGAGAAACCGTTTTGTTAGGAAGGCTCCCAGTGCCAGACTCCCTCCTTGCTGAGCGTCTAAAACAAGATTTGCAGAGCGCACCAGCAATGCTCAATTAGCATGATGAAGGGCGCAAAAGGCCGTCCAAATGCAGCGTCCAAAGGACACCGAAAGATGGCACAGTGAAAGGGTCCCTCTCCACACAGGACGGCGTGTTACTCTACTGGCGGTCAATGCTCCTACAGCCAGCTTGCCAAGCAATGCCGCAGGCAGGATAAAGTGGACGACATGGAATTGACTGCATGCCAGCGCACGAGGTCCGCACGTGCCACATGTTATATTTCCAAAAAAACCCCTCCATGTTGAGGTTGCTCTGCGCTGCGAGAAAGGCTTCCTTTGAGGCACTGGGAAGCTGGCCGCCTGAGCAGTTTGCGCTTGGCTGTTTCATCTTGCACCTTGACCATCATCGCTCGCCGCTTTCGCAGGCACAGGCGGTGTGCTTGTCCACTGCATCGTGCACCGTGTGCACACTTCTTATCACCGTGTGCCACAGCGTAGCATGGCCGCGCGCGAGACCAACGCTGACAGAGCAGCCGGGCCTTCAGCCATACGCCTGGACCAGCTCCCCGCAGAGGTGCGTGCAGGGGAGCCTGCGTCCTGCCTGTCGCCGCAGGCGCTCTGCGCGCAGGGGCAGCGCCGCGCCTCCGACGTGTAATGCCTGTGATCTCTGCAGGTTCTGCAGGCGTGCGCGCTCTGCCTTGCGAGGTTCTCCGAGACTTCACCACCAGGCTCGACACAGGCGTTCTTCCTGCAGTCAGTCTGCAGGCGCGCTCCGCGCGCTGACAAGTTAAGGAAGCAGCCGGCAGGAGCTGTGCTTGCGACCCAGTGCACGCCGCAGGCGGTTCAAGGAGGTGCTCGAGCAGCCGTTCTGGAGCACGCTGGAGTGGGACCTCACTGCCAGACTGTGGCGGGCGCTTAAGCTGCCCGGTGCACCCCTTCCTCTGCTGATCTCAGGCACTGTAGTTGCGCAGAGGGGCAGAGAAGCATGACGTGGCATTCCTGATGGCTGCACTTCAACTGCTCTGCTGAACTGTCCTAACTTGTGGCAACATAGCGCCAAGCAGGCCCGCCTCGATACGTGCACTCATCTACTCCTTGGCTGCCGCAGGTACGCCCGAGGAAGCCAGCGCCCGGCGGTGGCTCCAGGTGCAAGGCGGCGCTGTCAAGTGCGTGCGCGGCTTGCTTGTCGGAGGGCTTGCCGATGAGGATGTACCTGTCAGCGGCCTGGACGCCGAGCGGCTGTTGGACCTACTGGCCAGCCTGCCTGCGCTGACGTCCATCGACAACTTGGTCCTGCGCACGGACCTGCCCCGCAGACCCACTCAACCAGCCATCCGGGCCTTCCTGGCCGGGGTGCCGCGCGCCATAGCGCGCTGCTCGAGCCTGCAGCACCTCCATCTTTATATTTCTCTGCCTGGTGGGCTGGCGGGCCAGGTCCCTCTTTCGCTGGTGCGCGAGCTGGCCAGCGTGCGCACACTGGAAGATGTCACCCTCAGCTTTCAGGCCGGCCAGGCCGCCAGGCCCGACTGGCCGGCCGCTGTCAGCCTCGCACACCTGGTGGCAGGCCTGGCCGGCCTGCCGCGGCTCTGCAAGCTGCGCCTAATGGTATGTAGAGTGTGCGTGGAGGCCACGCTGCCCGCCTGCGTGTCGCGCCTGGCAGCTGACCTCCCTGAAGCTGGACGGCTTTGACGGCCTCCGCTGTGAACCCGGCTGGGCGCGCCTGCCGGCGCTTGCGCGTCTCAAGTTTGAGGACTGCGAGTTTGCGTGCGACGGCGAGGTTGCGCTGCCGGGCATGGACGCGCTGGTGTCTTTGACCAGCCTCAAAGTGTGGGGATGCCCCAGCCTGCGGGTTCTCCCTGCGTCCCTGTGGCGGCTGCCGCAGCTGCGCTTCCTCAGCCACCATGGCCGCTGGCCATCGTGGAAAATGGCCGACGTGCCGCGCGGCGCGCCGCGCGGCGCGCTGCCGGCCGCTTGCATGCCCCCGAGCGGCGCGCCCTGCTTTGCGTCTCTGACGCACTTGACCCTGGCGTGGCGCAGCCTGCGCGCCTTTCCGCCCTGCATCCTGACCGCTACGCGGTTGAAGGACCTGGACCTGTCGCGCTGCTGCTTTGGGCAGCTGCCAGAGGGCGTGAGCGTGCTGACTGGTCTCGAGGAGCTGTGCCTCGGGCGGCACTCCGCCGGCGCAGTGGCGCTTGGGCGCCTGGACGCCCAGGCCCTGGGCAGCCTGGCCTGCTTCCCGAACCTGAGCTGGCTGAGCTTTGCGAATTGCAGCGTGCTCTTCAGTCCGGACTTCCCGGCCGCGGCCGCACACCCGCGCCTGCAGAACCTTTTGCTCAAGACGGCGTATGCGGTGAACGGCCCGTCGTGCGCGGCGTTCCTGGGCTTTGTGAGTGGTCTGCTGCAGCGAGGACGCGCAGACGTGCTGCATCTTGCACACAGCGGTGTCTCAGGCGCGGGCCAGAACTTCCTTGCCGCCCTGGAGGCTGTGGGGTATCCGCTAAGTCCTGGGCGGGCCGTTGTGTATGAAAACAATGACAGCTTGGTGGCTGAGGATGGTGATGCGGCCGACGACGGCGAGGTAGCTGACGATGGTGATGTGGCCGACGATGACGACCGTGTATACTCCGAATGCTCCTCTGACGGGGTGTAGGCGGTGTGCGCCGCGCAATGCATGTGAGCCAGCTGTGCAAAGTGGTGTGCAGATAGCGGCGGCAACGTTCAAGGGCATGCAGCTCTTGCCTGTACATCACGGCGATTAGGACAGGATTGCGTGCAGTGCTATGGAGAGTACGCGTGTTGTATTTTTGATAAGGTGTAGAGCAGCAAGGGGCTTGCATTTTTAAGGCGCCTGTGTAAGCCATGTGCGCCTGCCCGAGCGGTCTCTCAACATGTGGAGACGGACAATGATGTGACAAGCAGCAGCCAGGGGCTCATGCTTTGTCGCCCGCCGGCGTCTTATGGCATCGGCATGTGGGCAGCGCCGACTGGCACAGCGCCGCTGTATCCAGGCTCAAACGCAGTGCCATGCGCGCTCAAGACGCCGCACGCCTGGCCTCCCAGCACCCCGCCGGAGCCTGTGCAAAGCCGCCCGAGCACAGACAGGACTGCATAGTCTCAAAGACACGCCGAGGGAACATGCAAGGTGACGCCTGGTTGCTCTTGCACCTCCCTGCCAAAGTCCACTCACTGAACATGGAAGTGCGATGCAGTCCCCTGCTACTGCCAAGCTTGCCCCTGGTCTCGCACAGCTGTTGCTGGGCTGCTGCATGGGGGCCCAGCAGGCTGGTGACGGCATGAGCTGTCATGCAGGCCCATGCCTTGCTGCACACGCTGCTGTGCAGTTGCTCTTGCTCTGCAGGCTCTGGTTGGCCTGCTGCGGTCATGCAGGTCCTTGCCTTGCTAATGTAGCTGTGCTACTCCTTGTGAGCCCTGCAGGATCTGGTTGGCCTGCTGCTCTCATGCTGGTCCAGGCTGTGCCTGTGCATGCTGCTGATGCTGTTGCTTGTGAGCCCTGCAGGCTCATGTTGGTCTGCTGCTGCCATGCTGGCCCGGGCTTTGCTCTCAACGCCATGTCTCCTCAGCTGTTCTGAGTGTGTGTTAGGTCTGGTCCTCCGCGCCTGCGTGCTTGCTCAGTGTGTGAAATAACATCTGGTTGGTGAGCTGCCTGGTTGCCATACCGGCGAGCTCTCTCACCAGTTCAAGCTCTCAACAGATCAAGTGAGTCGCACACCAGACACCCACGTCACAGTGTGTCCCGCTTAATATGAACTGGGCTGAATAAGCAACAACGCCCATGTCACAGTGTGTCCCGGTTGTGCATGCGCGCACACTGGCTGCAATAAATTGCTGACTCAGCCCTGAACCTTGCGCTTAAGGCGCTTCAAGGCTGCGTGCCTCAAGGCGCGCCGCCCGCTTGCATCGGTGTGCAGATTTCTTGTAGCGCCAGGCCTGAGCAAGCACCCGCGTGCGGTGCAGTGCGCCGCCCGAACGACAAAAACGCAATTGAGCTGACGGACAGAGACATCCACGAGGTCAGCTATGGTCGCTGGCAGGCTCAAGGCGTGCGCGCACAGCTCCAGCCGGAACTTGTAATCATTGCTGACCTTGCGGACGGCCCTGGCCGTCAGCTTGATCGCGCCCCCGTCGTACAGCGGCGCGAACTGCCTCGCACGCACGCATGGCTGCTTGCTCAGGCCTGGCGTTGCAAGGGAGATGCGCACTGATGCATGTGGGGCGCCTTGGCTGCGGCGTCCGCGTTGAGGTAGGCAGCCTGGCAGCGCCCCGAGCGCAAGGTTCAGTGCCAAGACAGCAGTTTCTCACAGCGGGCATACGTGCATGCACAAGCGTGGTACGCTGTGACGTGCGCGTCATTCTCCAGGTGTGCGCGCCCCAGAGAGCCAGCTGCACGTCGTCGTCACAGTCTTGCGAGGAGGTGCACAGCAACGCATACCACGCGCACGCCCTCGGCCTGCGCGGAGGTCCGGGGTGTCAGGGTTGTGCACGTGGGCCGGGCGCTGCGGGCGCAGGTGGGCGCCGCGCCGCCCTCGTTGACACAGCCCGCAAGGCGGAGGCAGCGCGCCAGGCGCGCCACCGGCCCCATGCAGAGGTTGTCCTACCGCCCCCGCCGCACCTGTCAAATGCAAATGACACAAAGGCACAGTGAAGGGTAGACGCATCCAGACTACCCACTGCTGTGGGTGGTTGCATCAGCAGCAACCCAAGCGAGCCGGAGCGCCGCCGGCAAGGAGGCGGCCATCGTCGCATACGTGACGGCGCTCGACATCCACTTGGATGCTGCACACGACCCATTCCCGCTGGCAGCGGACCCCGCGCGAGCTGCCGCCCTCCGCCAAAGACGGCGGCGGCGGGCTGCCGGGGTCAGCAGGCAGCGCAAGCGGGTCGTGCGCGGCAACAAGGCGCATGTCGAGCGCCGTCAGGCAAGCGGCGATGAGCGCCTTGAGGCCAGGCGCGCCCCGCATGAAGATAGAGGGCAGGGCCGCAGTCAGGCGCCTCTGATCAGGGGCTCGGCTGCACATGCGGGACAGCAGCGCGGGCAGCATCCTCACCACTATGCAGCAGGACGCGCCAGCGGCAACTCAAGCAGCCGCGCATGCGGTGCAGAACGCGCCGCTCTTCGACGAGGGCATGGTCAAGCTGACGGCCCGGGCCATCCGCGAGGTCAGGCACGGATACCAAATCCGCCTGAAATTGATCGCGCCCACCCTCCGCCTGCCAATTGCTGCATCCGACATTGCATGTACGCTTTGAGTCGTCGGACACAGCTGCTGGCAGGCGGAGGGTGGGCGCGTACAGGTGCAGGCGGATCTGGTAGCCGCCGCTGATGGGGCGGATGGCCTTTGCCGTCAGCTTGATCAGGCCGTCGTCGAACAGCGGCGCGAGTTGCGCCGCATGCGCGGCTGCTTCTGCGCAGGCCTGGCGCGCAGGAGTGTGGCACAGAAGCCACCCTATCGCATGTGATCAGCATGCCCCAGGACACCGGTATCACGCATGTAATGCAGCACTGCAAAGGCGGTTGGGGCGCTGCTTGACATCCACGGCATACCTGCTTTGCACTCCAGTCGTTCAAGGTGAGACACGCACGCTCGTGCGCTGCTGCATGCATGCGCTGCTGCATAAGTGCAGTGTGGCCTTTCGCTGCGGGTGCTTTGCAAGCGACTGCCTCTGCAGAGACACCTGGATACTGGAGCTTCCAGCAGCGCTTCTTGACACCATCAACGAGTGATCCTACCGGCTGCACAGTAGAGGAAGACGAGGGTATGTCTGTCTTGCCTCCCACCAAGTGTTTAGCAGACAGTGTCTCGGCACGCAGGCAGGCAGGATAAAGCACCTGGGTCAAGCACCTGGTGAGACAGACAACCCTCATCTGCCACAGCAGTGCAGCTGGTAGGATAACCCATTGATGCATCATTCATTGACGGTCTCACAGAGTGCTGCTGGAAGCTCCAGGAGCCTGGTGTCTCTGCAGAGACGTTCGCCAGATGCTGGGTCGGGTGCGTGGGTATGCTGGGCGCGCCTGCAGCCGCGGCGTGCTCCAGACCCATGTTGCAGCGTCCAGCACCGCCATTATCTCCACGCAGGCGTGGGTGTCCACGTTGCCTGCATGTCCAGAGCTGTGTGCTTAGCTGCTGACAGCCCATGTAATGCTTAGCTCACGCTCCTGCACAGCAGCGTAGGCAGCGTCCCAATACTTCTGCAGCAGGACGGGCCAGCGACAACTCGAGCAGCCGCACATGGAGCAGTTGGCGCCGCTCTTCGACGAGGGCGCCATCAAGCTGCTGCCAGGGCCGTCTGCCTGATCGACAACGAATATTGCCACTGCATTGAGCTGTGCGCGCGCCCCCTCCGCCTGCCAGCAGTTGTGTCCGACATGTGCATGTACACCTGAAAGTTGTCGGACAAAGCTGCTGGCAGGCATAGAGGGTGCTTGCACAGCGCGAGGCGGTAGTGATTGTCGCTGTTGGTCAGACGTACGGCCCTGGCCGCCAGCTTGACGGCGCCGTTGGCGGACAGCAATGCAAACTGCTCCGCACGCGCGGCTGCTTCTGCCCAGGCCTGGCGCTGCAAGGTATCTGCACACTGATGCAAGCAGGCGGCGCGCCTTCGCAGCGACGTCCTTCTTGAGGTTGGCAGCCTTGCAGCGCCCTGAGCGCAAGGTACGGTGCCAAGTAAGCAGCTTCTCGCAGCCAGCATGCGCGGCTGCACATCGCAGCGTTCGCGGCATTGTCCAAGCGCAAGGCATCGGCAAGCCAAAGCAGGATAGCAGCGCATGCAAGTGGTGGTGTTCCGCAGGCTGCCGCGACAAGCCTGTACAGTACCACACCTTGCACACACTGTGGCCTGCTCTGTGCAGCTTGTGGGCCCTGGCTAACCAGCATGAGCAGAGCACCAACGCTAGTAGTAAAGGATGCTGGCGATGGGCACACCGGAGTCATGCCGATGTCAGCACCGCCGGCCGCGGCTGCAGCCAGCGCCACTGGAGCCGCCACGCAGATGCCCATACGTCCGATGCCCGCCGCGCCTGCGCACCGCGCCCGGCGTGTCAAGCGCCCAGCATGTCAAGCGCTGAGCGGCCGCGGCCCCGCTTGCCGGTGCGGAGCTGGTGGACACCCCCAGCGCACGCGGCTGCTTGCGCCGCAGCAGCCAGTAGCACGAGCAGCAGCAGTGCATGCTGGCAGCGCAAGCCCAGATGTTACAACCACCATGCGTCAATTGACATGCATGGCCAGGTTGCTGCAGCCTGTCCCTCCTCCTTGGCGCACGGGCCCGCTGGCCCGCAGCGCCGCGCAGGCGACACCGCCCCCGCCGCACCTGTCAAGTGTGAATGACATGAAGGGACAGAGAAGGGAACACGCATGCAGACCGCCCACTGCTATGGATGGTTGCTACAGCAGCATCCCAAGCGAGTCAGGGCGCCCCCAGCAACGTGGCGCGCGCCACGGCGTGCTTGACGGCGCTCAACATCGACCTGAATGCTGCACACGACCCAATCCCGCTAGCAGCGGACCCCGAGCGAGCTGCCGCCCTCCGCCAATGACGGCGGCGGCGAGCTCCCGGGGTCGGCTGGCCGCGCAAGTGGCCGTGTGCGGCAACGAGGCACATGTCGTGCGCCGTCAGGCGCGGGCCGACGCGCCACGTTGCCGGGCGCGCCCCGCACCAACCTAAAGGGCGTCCGCGCAGTTAGGCGCCTCAGATCAGGGGCTCGGCTGCACCAGCGGGACAGCGGCGCGGGCAGCGTCCCAAACATTTTGCAGCAGGACGGGCTCGCGACAACTCAAGCAGCCGCGCGTGCGGTGCATTTTGCGCCGCTGTATGACGAGGGCCTGAACAGGCTCACGGCACGGGCCACACACCCCATCAGCAATGGCAACCACCTACCGGCTGGAGCTGCGCGCGCGCCCCCTCCGCATGCTAGCACTTGTGTCCGACACTGCGCGTATACTTTGAGTCGTGGGACACAGCTGCTGGCAGGCGGAAGGTGCGCGCGCACAGCTCCAGGCGGTAGTGGTACCCGTCACTGATGGGGTGTGTCGCCCGTGCCGTGAGCTTGATCAGGCCGTCGTCAAGCAGCGGCGCGGACTGCACCGCGCACGCGGCTGCTTGCTCGGGCCTGACGCTGCAAGGCACCGGCACACTGATGCAAGCAGGCGGCGCGCCTTTGCAGCGACGTTCTTCTTGAGGTTGGCAGGCTTGCAGCGCCCTGAGCACAAGCTTCAGAGCCAAGACAGCAGCTTCTTGCAGCTGGCATACGCAAATGCACATCATAGCGTGCGCGTCATTGTCCAAGCAAGAGGCACTGGCGAGCCAAAGCAAGGAAAGCAGCGCATGCAATCAATGTTCCGCATGCTGTCGTGACAAGCCTGTTCGGTGTCACAACTTGTACACATAGTAGGCTCCGTGCAGCTCGCAGGGCCTGGCTAACCAGCATGAGCAGAGCGCCGACACCAGCAGCGCAGGGTGCTGGCAGCGAGCGCACCGGGGCCGTGCCGCTGTCAGCACCTGCCGCTATCAGCACTGTCGGCAGCTGCTGCAGCTGGCGCCGCCGACACCGCGGGCCGCGCGCCGGCCCCACGCCTGGGCGCCGACGCGCCATTGCCCAGCCTAGCCTGCGCAGCGCGCCTGGCGTGTCAAGCTCCAAGCGGCTGCAACCCGGCGTGCTGGTGCAGAGCAGGCGTACACACCAGATCATTCGGCCGCTTGCGCCGCAGCAGCAAGTGGCACGAGCAGCAGCGCTGCATGCTGGGAGCGGCTTCGCGCATGCCTGCGCACTACCTGCTGGTCGCATGCCCGCAGGAGCGCGCGTGACAGCCACGGCCGCCCCGCACCAGAGCGAGGCTGCCTGGCTCACATGAGGCTGCGCTCTAGCACAGAAACAGCATGCACATGCAAGGCTGCTTGGCACACATGAGCCTGCACTCTAGCAAACCTACAGCTCTTGCATGTGCAGCTCAGGGTGCGCGGCGCGCGGACCTGCGGAGGCGGCAGGCGGTGCAGCAGGCGGCTGCACGGCGCGCGCGCCCGCGAAGACGGGAGCCGCGCCCCGCCGTCACTGCGGCGCTGCTTCTTGGCAGCGGACGCCTCGCTATGCAGGCTCAGTGGAAGTGCCGGGGCATGCCCACACAACTGGCATGGGCCTCCAGTGCTACCTACGAGGCACAACCGGAGTACAGTGCCCCGCAATGTGCAGCATCAAGTATTCCGTCTGCTGCCGTAACAAGCCCATATGTATGCAAGGAGTGGTACCGAATGGGCTTGTCACGGCAGCACGCGGAACACTATCGCTGCGCATCACGGGGCAACGTACTCCGGCTGTGCCTGTCGGGTAGTACTGAAGGCCCATGCCGATTGTGCGGTACAAGCCCCGGCACGTCCACTGGACCTGCGTGGCGCAGCGTGCCTGCCTGAATGGAAGAAGCGCAGCCGTTGATCAGCCTACCGTGGCTGTTGGCTGTTGACTGCGCACAAAGGCACAAGCTTGCCAGTTCCCAGTGCCAAAGCCAGGCCGAGCGGCGTACTGCTCAGGCAGCAGGTGAGACAGCCTGGACCCTTGTGGGACAGCAGAATGCGCAGCGTTCACCTTCCCCAGCTCAAGGTCACAGTGTTGCTGCTCCAAGACACAGAGTGCACAGTGGCACTGCCTCTGCCCTTTGGCCCCATCAATCAGTTTGGTTCGCCCTTGCACAACACCAGAGCCTTGGATCGTCCTTCCACAAGACGAGAGCCTGCGATCGTCACACACGATCGTGTGGGCAGAAGCACAGTGACGCACCCAGCTGTCACGACCGGTGATGGCAGTCCTGCACCACGTCCCCAAGTACGCCCTCGGTGACCGCATTGGATTTGCATACAAAGACAGTTGGCAGCACAGCCACGGCTGAGTGATGTTTGAGCTGTCCCGTATCACTGTTGAGCCCTGGGACGGCGCCGAGAAGGCCGTCCTCTGCAGGCTCTGCCCCGCACTGCCGCTCACTGGGTCGGCGGGGCCACTTGGGCATTTGCGCACCGCGTAGGCAAGGGTGCAAACGCTGCAGAAAGCTGGCGAGCTTTTGAAGTCCAAGGACTCGAGAGGGTAAAATAATCCTCTAGCCAATGACTTCAGTGCAAGTCAGCTGGAGGCCTTTGCACATGTGCACGGACTCCATCGCCGCTTCTGCTCCTTGCCTGCTGTTCCTGAGACAGCTCACCTTCCTTGTTTGCGGCGCTTAGCGTACGCCATGTCATATTGTGTTCTTACTTTCCTACAAGTATTCTTCTTTCAATTCAGCAGCCTCTCAAGCTTTCACGCTTGAGGCTGGCGACCTGCGTATCGTGCACTTGCTGGTGGGCGCAGCAGCGCTGTTCGATCACATGATCACCTACACGCGCACGTCTCGGCTTTCAGAAGTCAAGGCAACTGAGCTACGGCCGCTCGCCAAGCACACAGAGCACGGGCTGAACGCCGCCAAGACCCTCTCCTCGGCGCCTGAGCGCGCGATGACAACCAAGTTTGAGCTGCTGGCCGAAGCAGCAACAGCAGCCCAGGCGAGGTGGTCAGCGCGTGCCGGAGCGCCAAGCAAAGGGTCGTGGTCAGCTCAGCTTGTGTTGGTGTGCTTGACGAGCAGCCGTAGCTTTGCGGCTTGTGCTTCTGTGATCCGGCACGAGCGCTTATATGCAAACGCGCGAGCAAATAGCGCAATCAGCGTGACTGCCCTTAGTGCCAGTTGCGCAACGCGTATGTTGTCAGCCTCAAGCATGGAAGCTTGAGGGGCTGCAGACCCGAAGGAGCCTTGCATTTTCTATGAAAATGCAAGGCTGCGCAGAACTATGCATGCAGAGCTTATGGCTGCGGCGCTGCATGTGCGAGCAGAGCCTGCGGAGGTGACATGCAGTCTGGGACAACATGCTTTGGTGTCGCTTCATCTTTTTGCAAGCGTGCGAGTGCAGGCCGCATGGCGCAGGCCAAGTCAGCTGCAGCACCTTTAGGTAACGCTCACTCACATGGGCTCTGAAGGCCTTGGTGTGTGCTCCTGTCATCAGTGTTGCGCTGTGTGGATTCTGCACATCGCAATCAAACACGCTTTGCTGCGGCAGCATGTCTCAAACTGCGGCGCAGGCTATGCAAATGTTGCATTTCATCTGTGTTGCACTGAGCCTCCTTTTGTGTCTCACCCTGCCACTAAGCTTTGGCAAGCACGCATGAAAGCGCAGCGTAGCAACATGGCAATAACACCGCCAGCAGTGCATGTGCACCCAAGATTTCTCTCAACCGGTGGCGCGCATATGCACGCATGCAAGTGGTAGAGCCAAACCAGACTGCAACCACCAGCCACCTGCAGTGGCACTGGAACGCACCCCAACCATGCGCAGAACAGCGAGCAAACCCCCTCAAATAGCTAGCGATACCAGAGCGACCCTAGGATCAATGCTGGAGCAAAAAGAATGGCGAATTCTAGCGAGCTGGAGCTACTGCAGGCTGGGTACGAGCACCTTGACCTGCGGCGGCCCGCGCACGCCCGCATCAGCATCGTCACAGGCGCTCCGGGATCAGCAGCGAGCCAGGCAGGCGCGCGCGCGCACCTCGTCCCACAGCGTGGACAGCAGCGCGCGCGCCTCGCCCGCGGCCTTGTCGTCCAGCGCCGCCAGCGCCTGCGCGCGCGCGCCCCGCAGCCTCGCGCCTGGCGGCAGCGCAATCCAGCCGGCGTGCAGGCGCGCGCGGCGCGCGCGATCATGCTCCAGGCGTGCCGCGCGCAGGCAGGCTGCCTCTGCTAGGGTAGGGTGTGTAGGGTCTGGTAGGGTATTCAAAGCAGGCGCGCACGTGCTCCAGGCGGTCGCGCGCGGTGTAGGCCGCCTCGGCGTGCCGCGCGGGCGCGTCCGCAGCGGTCAGGTTGGACATGCTGCTGTGCCGCGAGCCGTTGGACGCGCTGTCGTCGCCGGAGCAGCCCGGCAGCGGCGTGTGCATCTGGAACTTGTCAAAGCACC
>JAABUX010005914.1_pt1 | contig 14826 bp, 11 predicted proteins | sample 5561851 | NCBI WGS metagenome assembly JAABUX01 (sample SAMN10711883, study PRJNA513361) | rock metagenome | isolation source: Antarctica rocks | place: Antarctica: Victoria Land, Richard Nunatak red sandstone | collected 2016-01-03 | reverse complement strand
GGGCTACCAGCCTAACGCCGCCGCCCGCACCCTGGCTCTACGGTGCACGCGCACGGTCGGCCTGGCGCTCCCGCTGCCGGCGCGCCCCCGCGCCCTCTCCTCGGGCCCGTATTTCGAATTCGTCGCCGCCGCGGCCGACCGGCTGGCCGAGCACGGCTACACGCTCCTCAGCCTCATCTCGCGGGACCCGGGGGCCGCCGACCTCGTCCGGCTCGCGCGCGGCGGCCACGTCGACGGCATGCTGCTCATGCAGGTGCGGCTCGAGGACCCACGTGTCGCGGCGCTGCGGGTCGCGGACCTGCCCTTCGTGACCATCGGTCGCACGCGCGATCCCGCCGGGCTCGTGCGCGTCGATGTCGACTTCGCCGCCGCGGCCGAAACGGCGGTAGGCCATCTGGTCGCCCTCGGGCATCGGCGCATCGCCTTCCTCGGCGGCGCGCCCGACTACGGCTTCTACTACCACGCGCTCGACGGCTTCCGGCGCGCGCACGCCGCGCACGGGCTGCCGCTACCGCCCGACCGGGTCTTATCCGTCGACGCGGCCTCCGGCCTGCACGAGGCGCTTCGCCCGGTTCTCGACGACCGCGGGGCGGGGCGGGTCACCGCACTGGTCACGGTCGGCGACCTCGAGGCGGCCACGGCGCTACATATCCTGGTCGAGCACGGCTTGCGCGTCCCCGACGACCTCTCGATCGTCGCGCTCTACGACTCGCCGCTGACCGCGCTCGCACACCCCCCGCTCACCGCGCTGCGCTCGCCCGCCGAGGCGCTCACCGCGGAGGCCGTCGACCTGCTCCTGGCCATGCTCGCGGGACGGCGCCCCGACAACCCCGAGCGCCTGCTCTCCGCCGAGCTGGTGGTGCGCGGCAGCACGAGCCCCGCCCACCCCGCTGGTTCCGGCCCGCGCGCCGACCGCACCGACCGGCGCGGTGACGTCGGACGGGACGGTGGACGGGGAGCACACCGGCCTGCAACCACGACAGGTCACGAGTCGCCCCATGGGGCGGAGAGGAGGTTGGTCCCGCGCGATAGCCTGTCCACGCGACCGCCGACCGCGCCGGCGATGCTCCGGCGCCCGGACTCCGGACTATTGTACAGATCATTCGAACGTAGGGGGGATTTGTCATGATGTTGCGACGCACCTCTCGCGCCGTGTTAGCCTCGCTCGCCCTCGCGCTCCCGCTAGCCGGCGCGGCGACCGCGCGCCCCGCCTTGGCCGCCAACAACGTCACCATCACCTGGGAGGACTACTTCGCGGGCTGCCCGAAAGACCCGCTCTGCGGCGCGATCGATACGCTGCGCAAGCAGTACGAGGCGTCGCACCCCGGCGTCACGATCAAGCGCACCACCGTGCAGTTCGCCGACCTCTTACCCAAGGTGCTGCAGCAAGCGGCCACGCACACGCTGCCCGATGTGCTCATCCTGGACAACCCGCAGGTGCAGAACTTCGCCTCCACCGGCGCGCTCGCCGACCTCACGCCGTACGCGAAGGGCTGGTCGCAGCTCGGGAGCTACTACAGCAGCTCGCTCAGCACGGCGACGTGGCAGGGCAAGCTCTACGGCGTCCCGATCGGGAACAACGACCTGGCGCTCTACTACAACAAGAAGATGCTCAAGGCGGCCGGCATCGCCAAGCCGCCGGCGACGTGGGCGGAGCTGCGCGCCGACGCTAAGAAGCTGACGCACGGCCACATCTACGGCATGGGCTTCTCGGCAAACGCCAACGAGGAGGGCACGTTCCAGTGGGAAACGGTCTTCTGGGGCAACGGCGGCGATCTCATGCACGTCGCCGACAAGGCTGGCGTCGAGGCGCTGACCTTCTGGACGGGGCTCGTCAAGGATGGCTCGGTGTCTAAGAGCAGCCTCACGTGGGGGCAGACCGAGGTGGAAAACCAGTTCGTCGCCGGCAACGTCGCCATGCAGCTCAACGGGCCGTGGAACCTGCCCGAGCTGCGGTTGACCAAGGGTCTCGACTTCGGGGTCGCCTACATGCCGCGCAAGACGGCGAGCATGCCGCCATCCTCGCCCCTGGGCGGCGAGGTCTGGACGGTCCCCGCGTCGACGCCCGACAAGCAGAAGGCGGCGTGGGATCTCGTCAAGTGGATGCAGAACCCGGCGTACATCACCAGGCTGGACTCGCTCCTGTCGTACCTGCCCGCCTACAAGCCGGCGAACAGGACGATGACCGAGCGCGATCCGTTGCTCAAGGTCTTCGGCGGCATCCTGCCAACGTCGAAGGCGCGCGCCGCCGTGCTCGGTCCGAAGTATCCCAAGGCGTCCGAAGCGATCTACAAGGCGATCCAGTCGGCGCTCTCGGGCAGCCAGACCCCCGCGCAGGCCTTGCAGACGGCCCAGAGTACGATCGGCGGGCTATAGGCTTAAGCGCATCCTCCACCCCTCCCCCGGCGTGCGCCGCCGCACGCGCATGTCGCGGCGGCGCGCCCGGGGGAGGGGTAGAGGATGCGCGTACCGCACGTGACCCGTGGCGCGAAACGCGATGTGGAGGAGACATGAGCGCGCAGGCAGGGACAAGGAACGTAGCGACGCGCGGGCCCCGGCGCCGGGCGCGATTCCGGCGATCCGACCTGACCCGGTACATGTTCGTGCTCCCCGCGACCGTCTATCTGCTCGTCTTTTTCGCCTACCCGATCGTCTACAACATCATCTTCAGCCTGCAGGACGTCAACATCGCGACGTTCATCAGCGGGAACGCGCCGTGGGTCGGGCTTGCCAACTACGCCAAAGTGATACAGTCGCCGACGTTCCAGGCGGCGGCGCGCAACACCGCCATCTTGACGGTGCTCTCGCTCGTCTTCCAGTTCGGCGTCGGCATGCTCCTGGCGATGTACTACAACCGCGGCTTCCCCCTGGCGGGCGCCATGCGCTCGCTGATGCTGTTGCCGTTCCTGCTGCCTTTCATCGTGACCGGCTCCGCGTTCAAGTGGCTCTTCACCGATCCCAACGGGCTGGTCAACTACCTATTCTCCGACATCGCGCACATCGTGCCGCCCCACACCGCCTGGCTCGCCGACCGGCAGTTGGCGTTGCCCGTCGTCATCCTGGCCAATATCTGGGTCGGCATCCCGTTCAACATGATCATCCTGCACAGCGGCCTGCAGGGTATCCCCACGGAGATCTACGAGGCGGCCGCCATCGACGGCGCCAACCGCTGGGTCCGCTTCTGGCGCATCACGCTGCCGATGCTACGGCCCGTCATCTCGATCTTGCTCATTCTCGGCCTCATCTACACGGTCCAGGTCTTCGACGCGCCGTACGTGCTCACCGGTGGTGGCCCGGCGGACGCCTCGCAGACCTTCTCGATCCTGTCGTACCAGCTGTCGTTCGGCGACTTCAGTTTCGGCCAGGGCGCCGCTGTCGGCAACATCATGGTCCTCATCACCCTGGTCCTGGCCATGGGGTACCTCGCCGCGGTCCGCCGCGAGCAAAGCTGGTCATGAGCGGGGGCGGGTCGTCGGCGCGCGGGCTGCGGCGGCGACGGCCCCATGGGCGTGTAGCGATAGCGATCCACGGAGGTCTGCAATGGTGACGACACTGGCGCCCGATAGGGTGAGCGCCGACACGGCCGCGCGGCGGGGTCGGCGCGCGGTGAGGGCGTCGCGCCTCGGCGCAATCCTGCTCGGCCTGGCGCTGCTCGCGATCATGCTTTTCCCCGTCTACTGGTTGTTCGCCTCCTCCATGGAAACGTCGCAACAGATCTTCACCACGCCGCCCTTCCTGGTCCCGCCGACGCCGACGCTCGCGTCGTACGGGACGGCGCTCGGGGTGCTGGGTCGCAGCCTCGTCAACAGCGTGGCCATCGCGGTGGGGACGATGCTCCTCTCGCTCGTGTTGGGCGCGCCGGCCGCCTACGCCATGGCGCACCTGCGCCTGCGCCTGACGCTCGCGCTGCTCCTGGTCATGCTGATCACGCAGATGTTCCCCAGTGTGATGATGGCCACGCCGCTGTTCATCATCTATAACCACATCCACCTGGTGAACACATACCCGGGGCTGATCCTGGCCGACTCGATCACGGCCGTCCCCTTCGTCGTCCTCGTGCTGCGCGCCTACATGCTCACCATCCCATTCGAGCTGACGGAGGCGGCGATGGTCGACGGGACCGGCTACTGGGGCGCCTTCCTGCGCGTGATCCTCCCCGTGGCGACGCCCGGCCTCGCCACGGCCGCGCTCTTCACGTTCCTGAACGCCTGGCGCGATTTCACCTACGGCCTGACGCTCACCACGCCGGGCAGCGACATACAGCCTGTCACGCTCGGCCTGTACAACTTCGTCCAGCAGCACAATACCGAGTGGAACAACTTGATGGCCGGCGGCGTACTCACCTCGTTGCCCGCCATCGTGCTCCTGCTCGGGGCGCAACGCTACATCAGCGCGGGCCTGACCGCCGGCGCGGTCAAGGGATAGGGCGATGGGGACGACGATGGGGACGACGGACACAACGGTGGGGGCGCTGCGGATCACCCAGGTGGGGCTCGGCGGGTTCGGGATGGAGTGGCTGGATGTCCTGTTGGGCGCGGACGGCGTGGCGCTGGCCGCCGTGGTGGACGTGAGCGCGGAGGCCCGCACCGCCGCGCGGGAGCGCGGCGGGGGCGTGCCCGCCTTCGTCGTCATCGAGGAGGCGCTCGCGGCGGCACCGAGCGACGCGGTGCTCATTGTCGTGCCGCCGGAGATGCACGAGCCGGTGGCGCTGGCGGCCCTACGCGCGGGGCGGCACGTCCTGTCGGAGAAGCCGCTCGCGGGCGACCTCGCGGCCGCCGCGCGCCTCGTGGCCGCGGTCGAGCGGACAGGGCTCACCTTCATGGTCAGCCAGGACTACCGCTGGTCGGAGCCGGTCGCCACCCTGCGCCACCACCTGCGCTCCGGCCTGATCGGCGCACCCGGCGCGATCCGCTACACGTTCAATAAAGCGTGGGACTTCGGCGGGTGGCGGGCGACCCTGCCCAACGTGTTGCTGGAAGACATGACGATCCACCACGTCGATCTTCTGCGCTACCTGATCGGCCTGGAGTGCGAGGAGCTTTACGCGCGGAGCTACCGCCCCGCGTGGAGCTGGTTCGCAGGCAATTCGGCCGCGGAGGTGCTGCTGCGCTTCGCGGACGGCGTCCACGCAACCTACAGCGGCAGCTGGGTCGGCGCCGGGCCCCATACGAGCTGGACCGGCACGATCGAGGTCGAGGGCGCCAGGGGGCTCGTGCGCCTGCACGACGACGCGCTGATGTTCTACCCGCGCGGCGAGCCGAACGGGCTGGGCGCCCCGGGGCAGCCGCTGCCCCTCGTGGAGCTGCCGCGGTCGCGGCAGGATGAGGCGCTGGCGCGCTTCGTCGCGGCGGTGCGATCGGGCGCGACGCCCGAGACCGACATCCGCGACAACATCAAGAGCTTCGCCATCGTGTGCGCCGCGCTGGCCTCGGCGCGCGCGAACCGGCCGGTCCGCCCGGCCGACCTGATCGCTGCGGCGATGCGCGCGGCCGGCGCGAGCGCATAGATTAGGACCAGTTGGAGCGCGGGCGCGCCGTCGGGGCGCCCATCGCCGCGCGCAGAGAGGGTGGGAGAGATCATGAAAGTCGGGGCCTTCGCCGTATTGCTGAGCGACCAACCCTTCGAGTGGGCGCTCGACCAGCTCGTGGCGGCCGGCCTGACCGCCGTCGAGGTCGGGACGGGCGGCTACGTCGGCGACGAGCACGCTAGGCCGGCCGAGCTCCTGCGGGACGGGGCCAGGCTGGACGCGTTCCGGCGGGCGGTGGAGGGGCGCGGGCTGCAGATAAGCGCGCTCAGCTGCCACGGCAACCCGCTGCACCCGCAGGCCGACATCGCCGCGCGGCACCACCAGCAGTTCCGCGACACGGTCCTGCTGGCCGAGCGCCTCGACGTCGACCGGGTCGTGACCTTCTCCGGCTGTCCCGGCGACGGCGAGGGCGCGCGCTACCCCAACTGGGTCACCTGCCCCTGGCCCACCGACTTCGCCGACATCCTGGAATGGCAGTGGCGGGAGCGGGTGATCCCGTACTGGCGGGAGCAGGCCGATTTCTGCCGAGTTCATGGCGTGCGCGTCGCCGTCGAGCTGCACCCCGGCTTCGTGGTGTACAACCCGGCCACGCTGCTGCGACTGCGCGAGGCCGTCGGGGAGCAGATCGGGGCCAACTACGATCCCAGCCACCTGTTCTGGCAGGGCGTCGACCCGATCGAGGCCGTCCGCGCCCTCGGCCCGGCCATCTACCACGTGCATGCCAAGGACACGGCCATCGACCCGCACAACGCGCGCATCAACGGCGTGCTCGACACGACGCCGTACGACGATATAGCCCACCGCTCCTGGGTCTTCCGCACCGTCGGCTACGGCCATGGCACCGAGTTCTGGAAGGCCCTGATCAGCGCGCTCCGGCTCGTGGGCTACGACCACGTGCTCAGCATCGAGCACGAGGACGGCCTCATGTCGGTGCGCGAGGGACTCGAGAAAGCGGCGCGCCTGCTCAACGAGGCCGTCATCGCCGAGCCGGCCTCCGCGATGTGGTGGGCGTGAGCGGGCCCGGTGAGAACGGGGAGGGTGAGGATACATGGACAGCGTGGGGGCCAGGGCGCTCGTGGAGAGGCAGGCGCGGGCCTGGGAGCGCGCCGACATTGACGCCATCGTGGCCGATTTCGCGCCCGACGGCGTGCTCTGCTCGCCCGGCGGGCGCTGGCAGGGACCGGAGGAGGTGCGCGCCGCCGCGGCCGCGTTCTTCGCGGAGGCGACGGACATCCGGGTGACCGTGACCCGCGCGCTGCTCGATGGGGATCAAGGCGCGGCCGAATGGACCTGGAGCGAGGTCGGCTGCCACGACGGGCGACGCCGCGAGGCGGATGACGCCATCATCTTCGTCCTGGGGGGCGACGACAAGATACGCTACTGGCGCGAGTACTTCGACACGGCCGGCTGGCGTTGAGCCGCCGGCTGCCCCCATTTCACGGGGCATCCGGCGGGGAGTCCAGCCGCAGGGCGAGGGCCTCGTCGATGATCTCGGCGACGAGGCGCGCCTCGGCCTGGAGGATGCGCTCGCCTTTCTCCGCACTGGCCGCCCGCGGGTCGCCGATGGTGCCGGACACGGAGAGGTCGCGCGTCAGCCAGCCGAAGCTCGCCGCGCCCTTGAGGGTGAGGTGGCGCATGGACCGGCGGACGGCGGGGAGCTCGGGTGTGTAGTGTTCGGGGTGGACGAGTTCGGGGGCGATGGCGAGCACAACGGATGTCTCGGCCTCGCCGCCGTGGATGCCGTACCCTTCCTCGATGTCGGACACGATGCCGCGGGCGAGGCCGAAGCGGAATGGATGCGCGGTGACGCAGAGCAGGCTGAACTCCGCGCGCAGGTCGCGCGCCACGTAGTCGAGGATCTCGGGGTTACCGCCGTGGCCGTTGAGGAACATGAGGCGGCGCAACCCCGAGGCGTGCACGCCGCGCCCGATGTCGCGCAGCGTCAGCGCCAGGGTGTCGGCCCCGAGCGCGAACGTGCCCGCGAAGCCGGTGTGTTCGTTGCTCTTGCCGTAGGCTTGCGGCGGCAGCGCCCACACGCGGCCGTCGTCCGGCCGCAGGGCGAGGGCGCGGCGCAGCACCTCCTGGACGATCATCGCGTCGGTGAAGACGGGCAGGTGCGGGCCGTGCTGCTCGACCGCCCCGATCGGCAGGACGACGAGCGTCCGGTCGCCGTCGAGGGCGGCGATGTCGCGCGTGGTGAGGCGCGCCAGGAGGTGGTGGTCCGGGATGGGGGGGATCATGGCGCTCTCCTTCTCCTTGTACGTTTTGTGTTGCTACCAAGCCGGGGTGGGCGCGCGACGAGGCGACGAGGAGGCCTGCTTGCTCCGACGACACCTGTCATGCTATGGTAGCAAAAAGGACTAACCTCCCGTCGATCGCGCATGGCCCGGTGAGCGGAGCACCGCACCCTACCCCCGTTCCCCGATCGTCTATATGAGGAAGTTATTTATGGCCGCGGTCGTGTCACGGCTCCAGCGTCGCCTGGAGGAGGTCTTGCCCCCCGCGCAGGTGAGCGTCGAGCGCGAGGTCCTGCGCAAGGAGTCCGAGGACTACGCCTGGTTCTCCAACGTGTTGGCGGAGGACCTCGCGGGCTACCGCGCCGATGCCGCGGCGTGGCCGGCCGACGAGCGGCAGCTCGCCGACGTCCTCGCCGCGGCCCACGGCCTGCGCGTCCCCGTGACCATGCGCGGTGGCGGGACCGGCAACTATGGACAGTGTGTCCCCCTGCTGGGCGGACTCGTCGTCGACACCGGCCGCCTAGACCGCATCGTCGAGATCGGCGACGGCTATGCGCGCGTGCAGGCGGGCGTGAAGCTCGTCGACCTCGATCGGGCCGCCCGGGCCACGGGGCAGGAGCTGCGGATCTTCCCCAGCACGTACCTCACCGCGACCGTCGTCGGCTTCGTCTGCGGCGGCTCCGGCGGGATCGGGTCGGCGACACACGGGATGCTGGTCGACGGCAACGTCCTGGCCGCGACGGTCTACCCGGTCGATGACCAGCCCATTCCCCACACGGCCTGGGGCGCCGACCTGGCGCTGTATCTGCACGCCTACGGGACGACGGGGGTGGTGGCCGACGTGACGGTCCCGCTCGCCCCGCGGCGCGCGTGGGCGCAGGCCGTGGTGAGCTTCGCCGACATCGTGGCCTGCCACGGCTTCTGCCTCGACCTGTTGGAGGATCCCTCGGTCGATAAGCGGCTCATCTGCGCCGTCGAGCCGGGCGTCGTCCGGCACTTCGCCCGCGCGCGCCTGCCCTTCCGGCCCGCGCGCACCTCCGCGCTGCTGGTGTTCGGGGAGGGGCAGCTCGATCATGTGGCGGCGCTGGCGGGGCGCCACGGCGGGGAGCTCGACATCGCGCTGCCCTCCGGGACGAAGACGCGCCTGAGCGACTTCTCGTGGAACCACACCACGTTGTGGGCCAAAAAAGCGGACCCCGGGCTGACCTACCTGCAAGCCGGCTTCGATGTCGACCGCTTCGCGGAACAGGTGCGCGCGATCCGCGCGGAGTACGGCAACGAGATCGCCCTCCACGGCGAGTACGCGCGGACGGGGGACGCGCCCTTCGCCGCGGCGCTCCCGATCGTCCCCTACAAGGGCCGCGACCACCTCGACCGGATGATCGCTTTCCTGGAGGACATCGGCGTGGGTGTCGCCAACCCGCACACCTACGTGCTCGAGGAGGGCAGCCGCACCCTCAACGCGCTCGACCTGCTCGCCGCAAAGCGACGCAACGACCCCGCCGGCCTGCTCAACCCGGGCAAGCTCGCCGCCGCCGGTCCCGCTCCAGGTCCCGCCGACGCCCCGTCGCGCCGCGGGCGCAAGGGGTCGACGCTGGGCTTGGCCCCGCCCGGCACGGGCGACGCGGGCGGCACGGGCGACGCGGGCGACGCGGGCAGACGGCCCGACGAGGCGGGGGCGTGAACGACGACGCGAGCGGCGACCTGGTGCTGCGCGGCGGGACGCTCGCGGACGGGACGCAGGCCGATATAGCCATCCGCGACGGGCGGATCGTCCGCATCGCGCCGCGCGTCGACGCGCCCGACGTCGCGGTCGAGGAGGTGGGCAGGCACGTCGTGCTGCCCTCGTTCGTTGACCTGCACCTACATCTGGATAAGGCGTTCACGCTCGAACTGACCGAGAACAGGTCGGGCACGCTCGAGGAGGCCATCGCGCGCTACGACGCGCTCCTGCCCCGCCTCACCCGCGCGGGATTCGTCGAGCGCGCGTTGCGGACGCTGCGCCTGTGCGTCGCCGCCGGGACGACGGCGGCGCGCACGCACGTCAACGTCTCTCCGATGGGGGTAGGGTCGGGACTGATGCCGCTCGAGGCGTTGTTGGAGGTGCGCGAGCGCGTAGCGCACGCGCTCGACCTCCAGATCGTGCTCCTGCCGTCCGGCAACCCGACCCACGACCGCGCCCTCTACGAGGCGTGCGAGGAAGGGCTCAGGATGGGGGCGGACGCCGTGGGCGGCGCGCCGGCGCTCGACCCCGATCCGGTCGGCGCGATCTCCGCGGCCTTTGATCTCGCGCGACGTTTCGACCGCGACGTCGACCTGCACGTCGACGAGTCCGACGACCCCGGCGTGCGCACGCTCGCCTTGGTCGCCGCGGCCACGCGCGCGGCGTGCTATGCCGGGCGCGTCACGGCCGGGCACTGCTGCTCCCTGGCGGCGATGGACGACGCGGCCGCCGCCTGCCTGATCGCATGCGTCGCGGAGGCGGGGGTCGCGGTCGTCACCCTGCCCTCCTGCAACCTCTACTTGCAAGGGCGACGCGACCGCCAACCGATCCGCCGCGGCCTCACGCGCGTCAAGGAGCTCGTCGCGGCGGGCGTCGTCGTCGCGGCGGCCTCCGATAACATCCGCGACCCCTTCAACCCGTTCGGGCGCGGCGACCTGCTGCACATCGCCGATCTGCTGGCCCACGCCGCCCAGCTCGGCTCGCCGGACGAGCAAGGCATCGCGCGCGACGCCGTCGGGGCCAACCCGCGCGCCATGTTCGAGCGTGTCGACCCCGCGCCCTCGCGTGGCGGGATGCCCCGCGTCGGCGACCTGGCCGACCTCGTCGTCTGCGCCGCGCCCTCCGTCGACGACCTCATCGCCCTCCAGCCGACCCGCACGCTCGTGCTGCGCCGCGGCCGCGTGGTCGCCCGGACGCGCGCCGTCGTTGACGTCACCTTCTGAGGCACCGACCCGCGCAATAGTGATGGGGATAGTGATAGCGTGATCAAGGACAAGAGCGTCTACGACCCGGTGGAAGAAGGCGACGGCCACCGCGTGCTGGTCATGCGCGTCGTGCGCGACCCGTCCATCTTCGAGCGGCACGCCTACGACGTGTGGATGCGCTCGCTCGGGCCCGCCACCGACTCTTTGCGGCGCTGGTGGGACGGGACGATCGACACGCCCACGTTCTACGCCGAGTACAGGCGCGATGTCTCCCGGCGCGCCCTAACCCGCTTGCGCGCCCTCGAGCGCCGGCACGGCGTCGTGACCCTGCTGTGCCGCGAGCGCCGTCCCGAGCCCTGCCACCGTTACGAGCTTGTCAGGCTCTACCGCGCGCTCTACCCAGGGGGCAGCGTCATCAATGGACGACATAAACATCGGCTGAAGGGAATAGGGGGTGACGAGGTGGCGGAGTGGCGCGGGCCTGGTGGGCCCTTCAGTGTTTTGTTCGACGGCGACGGCGGGGGCGCGGGCCACGATGGCGGCCAGGCGCGGCATGCTCTCCCCGCCGCGGTGCGAGAGTCGTACGGGGACTGGCGCCTGCCCGCGTTCCGGGACCGGCCCTACGTCTACGCCAACTTCGTCATCTCGCACGACGGGCGTGTGTCGTTCGGCGTGCCCGGCGCCGTCGGGGGCGGGACCGTCAGCGGCTTCAACCGCCACGACCAGTGGTTGATGGGGCTGCTGCGGGCGCGGGCCGACGCGATCCTGGTAGGCGACAACACCCTACGCAGCGAGCCGGAGCACCTCTGGACGGCCGAGGCAATCTTCCCAGACGACGCGGCGGCCTTCGCCGCGCTGCGCCGCGCCGAAGGTCGCCGCGCGCTGCCGCTGCAGGTGTTCGTCTCATTCGACGGCAACATCGTCCCCGAGGCGCGCGTCTTCGGCCTTCCCGACCTGCGCATCGTCATCGCCACGACGCGCGCGGGCGTGGAACGGGCGCGCGCCGCGCTGGGGCGCTACCCGAACGTCGACTACCTGGCCATGGGCGAGGGAACGGTCGACCTCGGCGCGCTCGCGCGGGCGCTCCACCGCGACTACGGCGCGGCGACCATCTTGTGCGAGGGAGGGCCGACGCTCTACGGATCGCTCGTGCGCGCCGGCCAGCTCGACGACGAGTTCCTCACCATCAGCCCCATCCTCATCGGCAACCCACGCGACGGCGCCCCGCGCCCGGGTCTGGTCGAGGGCGTCGCCTTCGAGCCGCACGCCGCCCCGACAAGTCAGCTGATCGGCGTCCGGCGCGCGGGCGACCACCTATTCTTGCGATCCCGCTATCGATAAGGGTTGGAGTGACCCTCGCTGTCATCCGCCCCTCTACCCGACGCGACGCGTGCCCCCTGCCCTGGTTATTCAAGACATCGTCGCGGTCGCAGCCGACTTGACGCGGAGTAAGCCAGCCCTCGTCGCCGAGAATGCGCTCCTGCGCAAGCAGCTCATCGTGCTCAACCGCTAGAACACATCCGCGGCGAGACGCTCAAGCTGGGTATCCGCGTGAGCAAGGGCACGATTCAGAAGCACATGCGCCGGGCGTGGCTCCCGCGAAGGCGACCAGACGTGCCACTATCCTGCGCATCCGCGCCGCCGCAGTGCGGGCGGGCGGCGTCGTGCAGGTCACCGACATTTCCTTCCGGTCGGTCTTCGCCCTCGTCGTCGTCTCGCTCGCTACGTCGCATCAGTTGATGACCGGCATGTAGGTGGTGTAGGATTGTAGGAGGTAACACACAGGGCCCTCACCCCCTATCCCTCTCCCGTGCGCGGGAAAGAGGGGCCGCCCTCGGTATGGGCGCACGCCACGTGGGAGGCGTCCTCCGTAGGGACGTACGCCGCATCCGACGGCGGGGCTCGGTTGACGACGCACGTAACGTATAACGCGTAACACGTCGGGGCGCTCCCCTCGCCAGCGCACGAAAGAGGGGGGGGCCGGAAGATGAGGGAATCATGCAACTAGAGGAACGCATCGTCGCAGGGTCTGGTGTCGGTGCGAGTGCTGCGGATGAGGTCGTCGCGAACGACCGCCGCTATGTCCTGCACTCCTGGTCCAACCAGTCGCAGATCAACCCGCTGCCCGTCGCCGGGGCCGAGGGGCGCTACTTCTGGGACTACGACGGTAAGCGCTACCTCGACTTCGCCTCGCAGCTGATCAACAGCAACCTGGGCCACCAGCACCCCCGCGTGGTCGCGGCCATCCGGGAGCAGGCCGCCCGGCTGTGCTACGTCGCGCCGAGCTTCGCCAACGACAGGCGCGGCGAGCTCGGCCGCCTCCTCGCCGAGGTCACGCCCGGCGACCTGGAGATGAGCTTTTTCACCAACGGCGGGGCCGAGGCCAACGAGAACGCCGTCAAGATGGCCCGCGCCTACACCGGCCGCCACAAGATCATCGCGCGCTACCGCTCCTACCACGGCGCCACCGCCGGCGCGGTCACGCTCACCGGCGACCCGCGGCGCTGGGCCGCCGAGCCGGGCATGCCGGGCGTGGTGCGCGCGCTCGACCCCTACCAGTACCGCTGCGCGTTCTGCGCGCCGGGCGGCTGCACCCTGCGCTGCGCCGACCACGTCGACGAGGTCATCCAGTACGAGGGGCCGCACACGGTCGCCGCGATGATCCTGGAGCCCGTCACCGGCACCAATGGCATCATCGTGCCCCCGCCCGGCTACCTCCAGCGGGTGCGCGAGATCCTGGACCGCCACGGCATCCTGCTGATCGCCGACGAGGTGATGTGCGGTTTCGGGCGCACCGGGGAGTGGTTCGCCTGCCAGCACTGGGACGTCACGCCGGACCTGCTGACCGTGGCCAAGGGCCTCAACTCGGGCTACGTCCCGCTCGGCGCGGTCGTCATGAGCAAACAAGTCGCCGACTGGTACCGTTCGCAGATGTTCTGGGGCGGCCTGACCTACAGCGGCCACCCCCTGGCCTGCGCGGCGGGCGTGGCCACGATCGAGGCCTACCGCGATGAGGGGGTGATCGAGCACGCCCGAGCGATGGGCGAGCTCGCGCGCCCCCTGCTCGACGCGATGCGGGAGCGCCACCCCAGCGTCGGCGAGGTGCGCGGCCTGGGCCTGTTCTGGGGGCTTGAGCTGGTCAAGGACAGGGCCACGCGCGAGCCGCTCGTGCCCTTTAACGCCGCCGGCCCCGCGCTCGGGCCGATCAGCGCCATGCAGAAGCGCGCCATGGAGCGCGGACTGTTCCTGTTCGCGCACTGGAACGTGGCGGTCGTCGCGCCGCCGCTCACCATCACCGCGGGCGAGCTGCGCGAGGGGCTGGACATCCTGGACGAGTGCCTGGGCATCGCGGACGCGGCGATTTAGGAGGACTCCTACCTCCGCCCCCTCTCCCGCGTCACATGGAGAGAGGGCGGCTTTTGGGGGCTTTTAGGGGTAGGTATGGCCCAAAGAGGGCACAAATAGGGACAAGACGCGCCGCTTTGCTAAGTGGTCCATCCGGTAAGCAGGTTTAGGTTAGAAGGTTGCAGGTCGCCAACTCCTTTAAGCAGCGCGTTGGCGCCGATGTCCGCGCGAAGGCGCGCCGACCGCCTTCCACGACAAGGCCCTGAAACTAGTGTTGACTTGCCGGATGGAGGATGGACCACTTAGCACAACGCGGACACGCCTCCCCGCACTGTAGCTAACGTTCGCGCCATCGCAGTGATCACTCGTCAACCAACATGCAAAACGCGGCTAAGCATGGCACACGCGCGACATGCGCGAGGTATGCGCGCGTCGCTGACGGCCGCATCCCGTGGTTACCGGGGCGACGCCCGGCCTATCCCAACGCCGCTGTGTGTAACCCGCCTATGCATGCCTATACATTGAGACGCATAACCATCCGTTGGCGCACGTGGTCAACAGATCGTTACGGTGGCCACGAGCAGTTCGGGTAGGCGCGATGATGTCGCTCACCCGGCTGTCGCTCTTCCCCTATGCCAGCGACTTGACGAACGCCTGCCGATCCGTTCCTGGTGCGCCTTCACGGCCGGTCGTGAAAGACCTTCTATGTCAAGGGGGCCTCCATCGAGATGTGCGTGACCACGGTACGGGACCTGACTGGTTATGGCAAGGCCGGTGGGGCGGGGGCGT
>JAABUX010005913.1_pt1 | contig 14826 bp, 13 predicted proteins | sample 5561851 | NCBI WGS metagenome assembly JAABUX01 (sample SAMN10711883, study PRJNA513361) | rock metagenome | isolation source: Antarctica rocks | place: Antarctica: Victoria Land, Richard Nunatak red sandstone | collected 2016-01-03 | reverse complement strand
AACTGATCCCGAACATGCCCGAACACAGGCTTCTCCCGCTCATCGAGCGGTTTGCAAAAGCCGTGTCACAGGCAAACGAGTTCAACGGAATTTTCGCCGTTGCCGAAATGAGGGGATGATTGAGGGGGAGAGGGAGCAGCATCGCGATCAGTCCGCCAGCAGCCGATAAATTGTCGTGCGCCGCTGCGCCCGGTCCTCGAGTTCGACCGTCGTCGCCACCTCATAGCTCGCCAGCGTCGTCATGCCCGCCGTCGGCAGGTAGGCGCGGCCTGGATCAGCCACCCACACCTCGCTCGTCGCCGCCAGGCCGCGCAGCCAGGGGAGGATGTGGCTGGTCATCGGCGCCTCGTAGCAGACGTCGCCGCACAGGATCAGGTCCCACCGCGAGTCCTGCCCGACCACATCGCCTTCGAGCGTCCCGACCGCGACCCCGTTCAGCGCCGCGTTCGCCTCGACCGCCGCGATCGCCATCGGATCGATCTCGGCGGCCTCGACGGTCGCGCCGGCCCGCGCGCAGGCGATCGCCGCCAGCCCGCAGCCGGCTGCGAAATCCAGCACCTTTCGGCCGCGCACGAGCGCCGGGTGGTCCAGGATCATGCGTGCCAGCGCTTGCGCACCGGGCCACGCGAACGCCCAGAACGGCGGCTCGACGCCCGATCGCTCCAGCCATGCCTCCGTCGCCTGCCAGATCGGCGTGATCTCGGTGGCCAGATAGAGCGCGATCTCCGGCACCAGCGGCGCCCGTGCCACCGCCGTATGCGCTCGCACGAAGTCCCGCGGCGTCACAGGCTCCTGCGGTCGCACGAAGTCCGGGGGCGTCACAGGCGCCCGAGCAGGATCGCCAGACCCACCAGCAGTCCGGTCTCCCGGTTCAGCTGGAACCGGCGCAGGCAGCCGGCCGGGTCGTCGATGTCGAGCGTCGCCACCTGCCACGCCAGCAGCCCGGCCGGCAGCGCCAGCGCCAGGTAGAACCAGGCCCCGAGCCCGGCCAGCGCCCCCGCCGCCAACCAGCCCACCACCGTCAGCCCGTAACAGGCCGACAGGAACGGCCGCGTCCGCCGCGCGAACAGCCGCGCCGTGCTGCGCACCCCGATCAACGCGTCGTCCTCGCGGTCCTGGTGCGCATAGATCGTGTCGTAGCCGAGGATCCAGCAGAACGCGGCCGCATACAGCGCGACTCCCACCGCGCCGAGCCGCCCCGTCGCCGCCGCATCGCCCATCGGCGCCGCCCACGAGAAGGTCAGTCCCAGCACCGCCTGCGGCCACCAGGTCACCCGCTTGGCCAGCGGATACAGCGCTACCAGCAGCAGCGAGGCCACCCCCAGCCACTCCGCCGCCCGATTCAGTTGCAACAGGATCGCCAGCCCGATCGCGAGCAGCACCGCCAGGAACACCGCCGCCTGCCGCATCCGCAGCGCCCCGCTCGCCAGCGGCCGCCCCGCCGTCCGCGTCACGCGCCGGTCCATGTCGCGGTCCCACATGTCGTTGACCACGCATCCGGCGCCGCGCATCACGACAGCGCCCACGCCGAACAGCGCCAGCAGCCGCACCGTCGGCCCCGCCGGCAGCCCGGCCGCCGCGATGCTCCACAACCCCGGCACGAACAGCAGCCACGCCCCGATCATCCGGTCCGCCCGCGCCAGCACGGCATACGCCCGCCAGGCCGGCGGCAGCCGCGCCACCCAGCCGTTTGCGTCGATATCGGTGAAGCCTGCCATCGCCTGCCAATACGGCGCCACGCCCGTTCACGCTACCCGGCCCGGTCTGGGTATCCCGGTCACGCTATCCCGGTCACGCACCCCTGCCTTGACGCGTCTACCCCCGAAAGTGTTGTGTTCGCCCCCGCCGGAACCGGGCCATCTCCGCACGATCCACCCCGCCCGTTTCACCCTGCACTGGTCACCGGCCGAGAGGAACCACTTCGAGCATGTCCAACCCTGGCGAAGCAGACGAGACGCCGATCTCCTCGGTCCAACAACTGCTCGACTACATCGCCGTCGGCGGCAAACCCCGCGACCAGTGGCGGATCGGCACCGAACACGAGAAGTTCGGCTTCCGCCACGACGACCTGCGCCCGCCCGCCTATGAACCCCACGGCATCCGCGAGCTGCTCGAGCGCATGACCCGGCCGGGCCGCTGGGAGCGCATCCTCGACCGCGGCGCCCCGATCGGCCTCAAGGGCATGGGCGCCGCCCGCCATGCCTCCGTCTCGCTCGAACCCGCCGGCCAACTCGAACTCTCCGGCGCCCCGCTCCGCACGCTGCACGAGACCGCCACCGAACTCGACACCCATATAATCGAGACCCGCGCCGCCTGCGAGGCGCTGCGCATCGGCTTCGCCCCGCTCGGCTACCACCCCACCATGCGCCGCGACGAGATGCCGTGGATGCCGAAGAGCCGCTACGCCATCATGCGCCGCTACATGCCCCTCGTCGGCAATCTCGGGCTCGACATGATGACCCGCACCTGTACCGTCCAGGTGAACCTCGACTACGCCTCGGAGGACGACATGGCGCGCAAGCTGCGCGTCTCGCTCGCTTTCCAGCCGGTCGCGACCGCGCTGTTCGCCAACTCGCCCTTCATCGAGGGCAAGCCCAGCGGCTTCCTGTCCAGCCGGGCCCGGGTCTGGGCCGACACCGACCCCGACCGCACCGGCATGCCCGCCTTCATGCTCGAGCCCGGCTTCGGCTTCGAGCGCTACATCGACTGGCTGCTCGACGTGCCGATGTATTTTGTCCTCCGCAACGGCCACTACCACGACGTCGCCGGCCAATCCTTCCGCCGCTACATGCAGTCCGGCCTGCCCGACCTGCCCGGCGAGCGCGCCACCCTGGGCGACTTCGCCGACCACATGACGACCGCGTTCACCGACGTCCGGATCAAGCGCTTCCTCGAGATGCGCGGCGCCGACACCGGCCGGCCCGACATGATGATCGCCCAGAGCGCGCTCTGGACCGGGCTGCTCTACGACGACGCCGCACTTGCCGCCGCCGACGCGCTCATGCGCCGCCACGACCCGGCCGACTACCAGGCGCTGCGCGCCGCCGTCCCCGCCCGCGCCCTCGATGCCCCCTTCGCCGGCCGCACCGCCCGTGATCTCGCGCGTGATTTGCTCGTGATCGCCGACGAAGGCCTCAAAGCCCGTTCATTTCTTGACGAAAATGGCAATGACGAGCGCCGCTATCTCGATCCGCTGCGTCCGCTAGCCGACGGCGGACCGACCCAGGCCGAGAATTGGCTCGCAAAGTATGAAGGCGAGTGGCAAGGCAAAATTGCTTCCATCTTTTTAAGCGCCGCGATCTAATATTTAAGATCGGCCACGATCGATCTCGTGATCGCGTGATCAAACCGGTTCGCGCACAACGTTCTTGCGTGAAAGTGCCGTTTTCGGGTTAAGGTCGTTGTGATGATCAACGAGCCTTCAGCGGTCCACGATCGAGTGTCTGGCGATAGCATGGAGAACGTCGCAATCCGCCTCCGCCTGATCGGGCAAATGGAAGCGTGGACGCTCAACAGCGATAGCGTGCTGCCGCCGGGTCGTAAGACGCGCGCGCTGCTGGCCATCGTCGTGCTGTCGTCGCCGCGGCCGGTGCTGCGCTCGCGGCTGGCCGAACTGCTCTGGAGCCGGCGGCCCGAGGAGCAGGCCCGCGCCTCGCTCCGCCAGGAGATCCATCGCTTGCTCGAAGTACTCGCCCCGGCGGCCACCGAGATCCTGCAAATCAACCGCGACAGCCTCGTCTTGCGGCCCGGCGTGGTCTGGGTCGATGTCGAGGAGGTGCTGCGCGCGACCACCGCCCATCCCGGCGCCCTGGCCCTGCTCGACAGCGAACTGCTCGAGGAACTCGACGGCGTCGACCCCGCGTTCGACGTCTGGCTGCTCGGCGAACGCGAGCGCCTGCGCGACCGTGCCCGCAACGTGGCCGAAGCCTTGCTCAACGAACAGATCGCCCCCGAGTCGCTGATCCCCGTCGCCCAGCAGTTGCTGGCCATCGACCGTGCCCACGAGGGCGCCTGGCGCGCCCTGATGCGCGCCCACGCCGAGCGCGGCGAGCGCGGCATGGCGATCCAGATCTACGATCGCTGCCGCGCCGTGCTGGCCGATCTGCTTGACGCCGTGCCTTCGCCCGAGACCCAGGCGCTGCTCGCCGAGATCCGCAGCGGCAAGACCGTCCGCACGCCCAACCCTCCCGCACCGGTTCCCAACGCCGCCGAAGCCCGGCCGGAACCGCGCGTCCCGTCCCGCGGCGGCGCCCGCATCGGCGTCCTGCCGCTCTCCCTTGTCGGCACCGAGCCTGCCCAGAGCTACCTCGCCCTCGGTCTGGCCGAGGAGATCACCTCCGCCCTCAGCCGCTTTCGCTGGCTCTCGATGGTCTCCACCTCGTCCCTCGCCCAAGCCGTCCAAGACGGCCGCGACGACAATGCGCTGCGCTTTTCCCTCGGCCTCGACTACCTCATCGACGGCACCGTCCAACGCGGCGGCGACCGCATCCGCATCACGCCCCGCTTGATCGACCTGCGCGACGGCAACCAGGTGGTGTGGACCCGCCGCTTCGATCGCGCGCTGGACGATCTGTTGAGCGTGCAGGACGATCTCGCCTCCGAAACGGTGGCTCAGGTCGAGCCCGAGCTGCTCCGCCTCGAAAGTTTCCGCGCCGCCGCGGTCCCGACCGTCGAGGCGACGCCGTGGGAGCTCATGCTCCGTGCCCTGCCCAGCATGAGCCGCTCCGATCGCGACCAGTTCATCGATGCCGGCAACTGCCTGCAGCGCGCCATCGAGCGCCAGCCGGACCTCGCCCAGCCCCACACCTGGCTCTCCTATTGGTATTGCCTGCTGGTCGATCACGGCTGGGCCGCCGCCTCCGACGACACGATCGAGAAAGCCTCCCGCCTGGCCGAGCGCGGCATCTCCCTCGACCCGCAGAACGCCCGTTCATTCACCGTCGCCGGGCATGTCCGCGCCGTGCTCGAGCGCCGCCTGCCGGAGGCGATGTCGCTGCACGATCGCGCGCTGACGCTCAATCCGAACCTCGCCATGGCCTGGGCACTCTCCGGCCTCGCCCACCTGTATGCCGGACGCCTCGCGGAGGCCGAGCGCCGCCTGATGCGCTATCGCCAGCTTTCGCCGGCCGATCCGTTCGCCTTTCAATACGACGTCGGCCTCAGCCTGCTCGCCTTCGTCCGCAACGATTACGAGCGCGCGGCCGAGTGGGGCAGGGCGGTCTACGAGGTCAATCCCGACTACGTCCCCGGCTGCAAGGCCTACCTCGCCGCGCTCGGCCATCTCGGCCGCGACCAGGAAGCCGTCGTCGTCCGCCGCCGCCTACACGGTGTGCAGCCCGGGTTCCACCTCGGCGAGGTCGCCCAGACCAGCGCCTTCCAACAGCCCGAATACACCGATCGCCTGATCGACGGCCTCCGCCGCGCGGGCGTCCCGGAAAGCGCTCCCGCCGTTTAGCCCGTCGCGATCGGCGCGCCGGGCTGCGACGACCATTCGCTCCACGAGCCCGGATACAGCGCCGCCCCCGGCAGCCCGGCCACCTCCAGCGCCAGCAGAGTGTGGCACGCCGTCACCCCCGAGCCGCACTGCGAGATCAGCGCCTCTGCGTTCCGGCCGCCGAGCAGTGCCTCGAACTCCTGCCGCAGCGCCGCCGCCGGCTGCATCCGCCCGTCCGCCCCCAGGTTGCGCCGGAACACCCGGCTGACCGCGCCGGGAATGTGCCCGCCCACCTTGTCCAGCGTCTCGTTCTCGCCGCGGTATCGGTCCTCCGCCCGGGCATCGACGATCAGCCGCGCGCCGCTCTCGCTCGCCGCCCGCACCGCCGCGTAATCGGCCAGCCGCAACAACGGCGCCCCCGGCCTCAGATCGCCCGGCTCGCGGGCCGCGCCCGGCCCGGCCTCGAGCCCCCCACGCCAAGCCGCCAAGCCGCCATCCAGCACCGCCACGCCCGCATGCCCGATCCAGCGCAGCAACGCCCACAGCCGCGCCGCATACATCCCGTCGCCCGCGTCATACGCCACCACCTGCGTCGCCGCCGACACGCCGAACCCGGCCATCACGGCCGCGAACGCCTCCCGCTCCGGCAACGGATGCCGCCCGTTCAGCCCCGTCTTCGCCCCGCTCATCACCGTGTCGAGGTCGACATAGACCGCGCCCAGCAGATGCCCCCGCTCGAACGCCACCCGCCCCGCCCGAGGGTCGGCCAGGTCGAACCGGCAATCGCAAACCACCGTCCGCGAATCGGCCAGATGGTCCGCCAGTTCATCCGCCTGGATCAAGGTCGTCCACGCCATCACCGCCTCCCTCACACCAAGCCCACGGCCGTCGCTCAATTCGTTCTCCCGGTCAACTCGATGCCCGACGCGTAAACAGCGCATCCCTTTCGCAAGGTCGGTCACCGCCCGATGGCCCCGGTAGACGAACCCGCCGACATCACGCAGCATCCGGCGATGAGGACCGCCGCATGATCGATGACCAATCCCTCGACGCGTTGATCGACGCCGCCGCACCCCTCCTCGGCCTCACGCTCGACGTCGCCTGGCGCGAGGCGGTGCGCACCCATCTCGGCATCTCGCTGCGCCACGGACTTGCCGTCGCCGCGTTCGACCTGCCGGACGAACTCGACCCGGCGCCGCTCTTCCGCCCATGAGTGATGTCGACTTCGGCATCGACCCATGGGCCGGCGCGGCCACGATCGCCGCTCGCGTCCGCGCCGGCCAATGGCGCGCCCAGGACGTCATCGAGGCAGCGCTGCACTCCGTTGCCCTGCGCGACCCGGTGCTCAACGCCTTCACCGACATCACCTGCGAACACGCCCGCCGCCAGGCGCAGGCGATCGATGCAGGGAACGGCGCCGGCCTGTCAGGCGCCGACCTGCCGCTCGCCGGCGTGCCGTTCGCGGTCAAGAACCTGTTCGACGTGGCCGGGCTGCCGACGCGCGCCGGGTCGCAGATCAATCGCGACCGGGCGCCGGCGACGCGAGACGCCGCTCTCGTTGGCCGCCTCGAAGCCGCCGGCGCGGTCCTGCTCGGCACCTGCAACATGGGTGAATACGCGTACGACTTCACTGGCGAGAACAGCCACGACGGACCCTCGCGCAACCCGCACGACCCGGCCCGCATGTCCGGCGGCTCCTCCGGCGGCTCGGCCAGTGCGGTCGCGGGCGGCATCGTCCCCTTCGCCCTCGGCTCCGACACCAACGGCTCGATCCGGGTGCCGAGCTCGTTCTGCGGCCTGTTCGGCCTCAAGCCCACCTACGGCCGCCTCGCGCGCGCCGGCAGCTTTCCCTTCGTCAGCAGCTTCGACCATCTCGGCCCGCTCGCCCGCTCGGTCCTCGACCTCGCGCTCTGCTACGACGCGATGCAGGGCCCCGACCCGGACGACCCCGCGTGCGCTGCCCGCCCGGCCGATCCGGTGACGCCCTCGCTCGACGCCGGCGCGGCCGGGCTGCGGATCGCGGTCGCGACCGGCTATTTCCGCCAGGGCGCCTCGTCGCAGGCGCTCGCCGCGGTCGAGCGCGTCGCCCAGGCTCTCGGCGCCACCGCCGAGATCGACCTGCCCGACACCACGCTGGCCCGCTCCGCCGCCTACATCATTAGCACCACCGAGGGCGCCGCACTCCATCTCCGCCGGCTGCGGACCCGGCCGGATGAGTTCGACCCCGACGTACGCGACCGCCTCCTCGCCGGCGCGATGGTGCCGGCCGCCCTCGTGACCCAGGCGCAGAAATTCCGCCGCTGGTATCGCGACCAGGTCGCGGCCTTGTTCGAGACGGTCGACGCCATCATCGCCCCGGCCACGCCCACATCGGCGCCGCTAATCGGCCAAAAAACCTTCGTGCTCGACGGCGAGGAGATGCTGGTGCGGCCCAATATCGGCCTGTTCACCCAGCCGTTCTCGTTCATCGGCCTGCCGGTCGTCGCCGTCCCCGTGTTCACCGACACGTTGCCCATCGGCGTCCAGATCGTCGCCGCCCCCTGGCGCGAGGACGTCGCGTTGCGCATCGCCGCCCAGCTCGAGCGCGACGGCGTCGCCGCTGCTCGGCGGCCCCAAACCTGGAGCTGACATGCAGATCGACCTTCCCGAACCGCTCGCCGAACTCACCGCCGCGTTCGACCGCTACGAGGCCGCCCTGATCGGCAACGATGTCGCCACCCTCGACGCCCTGTTCGCGCCCGGGCCCCGCACGATCCGCTACGGCGTCGCCGAGAACCTCTATGGCGGCGACGAGATCTTGGCTTTCCGCCAGTCCCGCCCCTCCGCCGGGCTGGCCCGCCGCCTGTCGCGCACCGTGATCACGACCTACGGCACCGGGTTCGGCACCGCCTCGACCCTGTTCCACCGCGCCGGCGCGCCGGGGAAGGTCGGGCGCCAGATGCAGAGCTGGGTCAAGTTCGACTCTGGCTGGCGCGTGGTCGCGGCCCATGTGAGCCTGATCGATGAAGCGTGAGGCAGGGTTCGGCCTCCATCTAATGTAAGATGTCGTCACGGTGGGGCGTTGGAGGGTGTGGCGACGGAACGCAATAAGCCAGGTCGCGAGGGCTATCATCACGGCAACCTGCGCGAGGCGTTGATCGAGGCCGCTCTCGGCCTGATCGCCGAGCGCGGTCTCGGCGGCTTTGCGGTGGCGGAACTGGCCCGCGCCGTGGGCGTCAGCGCCGCCGCGCCGTATCGCCATTTCCGCGATCGCGACGCGGTTCTCGCCGAGGTCGCCCGGCGCGGTTTCGCCCATATGGCCAGCGCCATGCGCACCGCCGTTGACGCCAAGCTGCGCGACCCGGTCGCCGCCCTCGAGGACTGCGCCCAGGCCCATCTCGCCTACGCCGCGGCCGAACGGCCGGTCTACGCCGCCATGTTCGACCCCAACTTCCCGGTCGCCGAACACCCCGAACTCGCCCGCGCCCGCGACGACGCGTTCGTCGTCTTGCGCGCCGCCGCGGCCGCCGCGAGCCAGCGCAGTGCGGCCACCAAGCGCCCGCCGGCGATGATGATCGCGCTGCACGTCTGGGCGATGACGCACGGGATCGCTGTCCTCTATCTCGGCCGCAGCGGCGCCGGCCAGCTGCCGATGCGTCCGGCCGAACTGCTCGAGGCCGGGCTGCTGGTTTATTTGCAATCACTGGGTCTTGAGCCGGTCAGATAGGCCTTGAAGCCGCCATCCCCAGTTGTAAGTAACTCTTACATTCGACGGAGGTGGTGCGATGCTGGTGGCAAAAATTGACGAGTTCGGCAAACCGGGCTGGATCGGCCTGATGGTCCTTGGGTTCTGGCTGGCATGGCCGGTCGGGCTGATGATGCTGGCTTTCCTCATCGGCAGCGGCCGCATCGGACGCGGTCGCATCGGAGGCGGGCGCTTCGCCGGCGGGCGCGGCGAGTGGCTCAACATGAGCGAGCAGGCGGCGAGCTGGGGCAAATGGGGCCGCACCGGCGGCCGGGCGCGCGCCACGGCCAGCGGCAACAAGGCGTTCGACGACTATCGCGACGAGACCCTGCGCCGCCTCGAGGACGAGGAGCGCGAGTTCCAGGACTTCCTCGAGCGCCTGCGCAAGGCTCGCGACAAGTCCGAATTCGACGCCTTCATGGCCGAACGGCGCAACCGCGCGGCTCCGGTCCCGGACGTCAGCACCAACGTCTGATCGCTAGGCTTCCAGGCCTCGAACGCCCGCTCGTCCCTCTGGATGAGCGGGCGTTCGCTTGTCCGCGCCGGGTTGACCTGCCGCGAACGGTCGGCCAAACGTGCCGCCCTCCCGACCGCGACGGAGCGAAGCCGAATGCCCCTCGATTTGGAAGCCGCCGCCGAGCAGGCCGGCGTCCTCGTGCAAGCATTGCCATTCCTGCGCCGCTATGCCGGCGTTACCGTCGTGATCAAATACGGCGGCCACGCGATGGGCGACGAGCTTCTTGCCGAGCAGTTCGGCCGTGACATCGCGCTGCTCAAGCAGGTCGGCGTCAACCCGGTCGTGGTTCACGGCGGCGGCCCGCAGATCAACGCCATGCTCAAACGCCTTGCGATTCAGTCGAGCTTCATTGACGGGCTGCGCGTCACCGACCAGGCCATGGTCGAAGTGGTCGAGATGGTGCTCGCCGGCACCGTCAACAAACACGTGGCCGGGCTGATCAATCGGGCGGGCGCGCTGGCGGTCGGCATTTGCGGCAAAGACGGCGGGCTCATCCGCGCGCGCAAGCTGCAGCGCACGGTCGTCGATCCGGACAGCCACATCGAACGCGCACTCGACCTGGGCTTTGTCGGCGAGCCGGAGCATGTCGACGTCCGGGTGATCCACGCCTTGACCGGCGCCGGGCTGATCCCGGTGATCGCGCCGGTGGGCGTGGGCGCCGACGGGCAGACCTATAATATCAACGCCGACACCGTGGCGGGCGCGGTCGCGGGTGCCCTGGGCGCCCGCAGGTTGCTCATGCTGACTGACGTCCCCGGCGTCTTGAACGACGACAAGCGGCTCATTCCAGAGATGTCCCTGGCCGACGTCGAGGCCGGTGTCGCGAGCGGGATGATCAGCGGCGGCATGATCCCAAAGGTCGAAAACTGCGCCAGCGCGGTGCGGCAAGGGGTGAAGGGTGCGGTGATTCTGGACGGCCGCATGCCGCATGCTTGTCTGCTCGAATTGTTCAAGGATGGTGGCATCGGCACGTTGGTGCACGCCTGAGGCATCGGCCGATTCGCTGCTCGGAGCGGGCGTAACGTCTGGCGGTCTCGGCGCGAACAGCGTTTATGGATTTGACGCTTTTGCGCCGGAGTGTTCTGCAGGGTATCGGACTCTCGGCGATCGCCGGCCGGGTGCCTCGCGCGGCAGTGTCGGATCGGTTGGATCGTTCCGTGCGGGCTGTGTTCACCCAGGAGGGAAATGCACAGGAGGCGCCCTTGGCAGCGATTGTCGCCATGCGCGACGTCGGCGCCGTCGCACCGCTCGTGCAGGCGCTCTATTGGTTGCGTCCCAATAACGACTATATCGATCGCGCATGACAAGCCTGACCGGGGCCGGCGTGCGCGGTTGGTTCGATTGGGCGGTCTGGCAACAGGAGCATCCCGAGATCAAGCCCTACTCGGGCTATCCTGCGTTGCTTTCTGATCTGCTTGCTCGCGTCGACCCGAGCTTTCGTCGCTTCGTCTCTGCCGGCATGCGGCACGAATTGAGGCTTGAGGAAATCGTTTGGGGCGGCGTGCGCGTAGACGGGATCCCGGCGCTGGACGAGCCACGAATGATCGGCGCCGCGGCCGCGACATACCTTAACGATGACGACCGGGTGTTCGGCGTAGAGATCGGGGGCGATGCCCGGGCCTATCCTCTACGGGTGGCGGATTGGCACGAGATGGTCAATGACACGGTGGGTGGAACCAAGGTGAGCCTGGCATACTGCACGCTGTGCGGCGCCGGAATCCTGTTTGCCGGCCGCGTTGCGGGGCGGGCGGAGGCTTTCACGTTCGGGTCCTCGGGCCTGTTATACCGGTCCAACAAGCTGATGTATGATCGGGCGACAGATAGTTTGTGGAACCAGTTCACCGGGCGCCCGGTCGCAGGGCGGCTGACCGGGTCGGGGATCGAATTGACGGTGCTGCCGGTCGTGCTCGCGCCGTGGGCGGAGTGGCGCCGGGCGCATCCGGGCACGCGGGTGCTGGCGATCGAGACCGGGTTCATTCGCAACTATGCTGCGGGTGCGGCCTATCGCGACTATTTCGCCAGCGACCGACTCATGTTTCCGGCAGCGGTCCGCAATCCGGCCACGCAGAAAGAGCGCGCGTTCGGCATCCGTGCGCCCGGCGGGGTCAGGGCATGGCCGTTGGCGCGGTTCCACGGCGGCGCAGTGCTGAACGAGCAGGTGGGGCTTACGGACGTCGTGGTGGTCGGAGACGAGGAGAGTCAGACGGTTCGCGCCTATCTGTCGGAAGGGCGTCGATTTAGTGCCGGCGATCCGGGTCACCTCGTCGCTTCCGATGGTGTCTGGATCATTACGGAGGCAGCGCTTGTGGGGCCCAACCACCGAACGCTGGCCCGCGTTCCCGGCCATGTCGGCTATCGGTTCGCCTGGGAGGGATATTTCGGCGCCGGAGTCGACGCACGTTAGAGCACTACTTCCGAGCCGCTTGGCTCGGAAGTAGTGCTCTAACGCTTTGTTTCGACGAGCATTACTCCCGACCAGGTGGGTCCACCTGGTCGGGAAATGCTCTAGATCAGGCGGCCAGCGCCGCAACCCGGCGAAGATCCTCGACGAAAGCGGCGTATTCCCGATTTTTGGCGGCCTGATCGGGCAGACGCAATAAATAGGACGGGTGGACGGTAACGAACCCCTGCGTGTTGCCGTCGAGCGGGATGGGGCGGCCGCGTTCGCGCGAGATGGTGACGGTACGGCCGAACACCGCCTGGGCGGCCGACGCGCCGAGCATGACGGTGATGGCGGGACGGATCTGCTCGCGCTCGAGTTCGAGCCAGAACTTGCAGGCGACGATCTCGCTGGTGCCGGGCTTGGCGTGGATGCGTCGCTTGCCGCGGGGCTCGAATTTGAAATGCTTGACGGCGTTGGTGACATAGACGAGCCGGCGGTCGAGGCCGGCTTCGGCCATCGCACGATCGAGCACCTGGCCGGCGGGGCCGACGAAGGGGCGGCCGGCGAGGTCTTCCTGGTCGCCGGGCTGCTCGCCGATCAACATGATGCGCGCGTCGGCCGGGCCTTCGCCGAACACGACCTGGGTCGCCGGCTGCCACAGATCGCAGCGGCGGCAGGCCTGCGCCTCCTGGGCCGCGGCTGCGAGCGGGGTGGCGGCTTGGGTCGTCTGGACAACCGCGGCGGGGGCGCGGGCGGGTTTGGGCGGTGAGATCACGGGCTGCTCCACCATGCGCTCGAGCCGGCCGGACGCGGTCCGGATCAGCTCCGGGATCGCCGCCGCCTCGGGCAGGTTGCGCCAGTATTTGCGCGGCATCTCGGACGTCATCGCGCCGATCTTGAGCCGCGCCGGGTTAAAGATGCTGCTGTAGTAGGCGCGCCAATACGCCTCCAGCCGATCGTCGTCCGGCACGTCCGACGGGCTCGCGCCGGGGCCGAATTCGAGCTGTTCGCCGGTCCAGTGGACGCTGCGGTAGGGGGTCAGGATCGACCAGATCATGGTCGCGAACCGGCGCACGAAGAACGCGGCGTTGGCCTCGACGATGTAGTGCTCGGGCTCGAACCAGCTCACGTAGCGCAGGCCCGCGTCGGATTGGACTTCGCGGAAGCGGACGAAGGCGCGCATCTTGTGGGTGTCGCGACGAACCGATTGGGCGAGGCGCTGGACGTCGTGCACGTCCGGGTCGGTGACGACTTCGAGCAGGTGTTTCTCGCCGGCATGGGCGCGCCAGATCAGGCGATACAGCTTGGCGAAGCGCTCCGTGTCGCGCGCCTGGATCGCCGTCTCGCTCAACGAGACGAGGGAGCGCGAGACCGAGAACGTGCCGGTGGCCGCGGGCGGAGCGTCGCGCTCGCCTTCCGCGAACAGATCGTCGGGGCGGCCCACGGACCAGATGACGGCTTCGGGCGGCACGCCATCGAGCGCCAGGCCCCGCGCCGCCTGCCGCCATCCGTCCCAATCGACCTCGTGCGCGAGGACGACCGACCTCATGCGAACAGGTCGGCCTGCTGCGGCTTGGGCGCCAGGCGTTGCTGCAGCCGGGCGGCGTCGAGCAGCCCGCCAGGTTGGTGGTCGGCGGCGATGATGAAGGGGGCGACCTTGGTCAGCGGGAGCCGCAGCCGGGTCAGGTCGTCCATGCGCAGGCGGCGATGGCGGCGGGTCTGGATGATGCGATCGACCGATTTGACGCCCATCCCCGGCACGCGGAGCAATTGCTCGCGGGTGCAGCGATTGATGTCGACCGGGAACTGCTCGCGATGCTGCAGCGCCCAGGCCAGCTTCGGATCCATCGAGAGATCCATATTGCCGTCGGCGCCGAGCGCCAGTTCGCCGGCCTTGAACTCGTAGAACCGCATCAGCCAATCCGCCTGATACAGCCGGTGCTCGCGCAACAGCGGCGCCTTCGTCGGCGGCAGCACCGCGCTCGCATCCGGGATCGGGCTGAAGGCCGAGAAATAGACCCGGCGCAGCCCGTAATTGCCGTACAGATTCGTGCTCAGGTCGAGGATGTCGCGATCCGAGCTGGCGTCCGCACCCACGATCAGCTGCGTGCTCTGACCGGCGGGGGCGAAGCGGATGCGCTGTTTCGCCGCCTTCGCCTCGTCGATCCGCAGCCGCATGCGGCCCATCGAGCGGCGGATGCCGGCCATGTCCTTCTCAGGCGCGAGGCGGTCCAGGCTGGCCTGGTTTGGCAGCTCGATGTTGATGCTGAGCCGGTCGGCGTAGCGGCCCGCCTCGACGAGCAGTTCGGGCGCGGCGTCCGGGATGGTCTTGAGGTGGATGTAACCGCGGAAGCCATGCTCCTCGCGCAGCAACCGGGCCACGCGGACGACCTGCTCCATCGTGTAGTCGGGGCTGCGGATGATGCCGGAGCTGAGGAACAGGCCCTCGATGCAATTGCGGCGATAGAAGCCGAGCGTCAGCGTGACGACCTCTTCCGGCGTGAATCGGGCCCGCTGCACGTTCGAGGAGCGCCGGTTGATGCAATACAGGCAGTCGTAGACGCAGGAATTGGTGAGCAGGATCTTGAGCAGCGAGATGCAGCGGCCGTCCGGCGCATAGGCGTGGCAGATGCCCATTCCCCCGGTCGACCCGACGCCGTTCTTCTCGCCCAGGGAGCTCCGCTTGGCCGTGCCGGAGGACGCGCAGGAGGCGTCGTATTTGGCCGCGTCGGCCAGGATCTCGAGCTTCTTCAGCAGGTCCATCGGAA
>JAABUX010005908.1_pt1 | contig 14833 bp, 15 predicted proteins | sample 5561851 | NCBI WGS metagenome assembly JAABUX01 (sample SAMN10711883, study PRJNA513361) | rock metagenome | isolation source: Antarctica rocks | place: Antarctica: Victoria Land, Richard Nunatak red sandstone | collected 2016-01-03 | reverse complement strand
CAGCGCGGGCTTACTGCCCCTTAACCGCCCGTTAAATCTTATAGCGTAAAATCATACGGACAGTTCGTCGATTGAAGGGACTCTATGAACGGCCTCACGCTACGGCGAGCGCTCGCCCCCTGCGCGCTCGCACTCTCTCTGGTCGCAAGCGTTGCGAACGCCGCGCCGCCGTCGTTGCGGCCGGCTGGCACGCCCGTCGATGGTCCGTATTTCGTGCTCGCCGGCAGCATGCACGATCACAGCTTCGATTCCGACGGGCACGCGCGTGGCGAAGACATTCTCAGTTGGGAAGCCGCTCATCGGTACGAACTCGGCATCGATTTCGCGAGCCTCACCGATCACTCCGATTCCTTTCCGATCGGCGGCAATTCGCTCGCGACCGAGCAATCGCTCGCGACGACGCCCGATTTCGTTTGGCCGCATCAGGCGACGCTGCTCGGGCAATACGCGGGACAAAACGGCTTCACGATGTTGCGCGGCTTCGAGTACACGTCGGATCAGGAGAACCATCTCAACGTCATCGGCTCGCAAAATTGGGCGCAGCCGGTCGCTAATCATGCGGGCGACCTCACGATGGCGTTCTTTTATAACTGGCTCAAGAGTCATCCGACGCCCGATCCCGCCGGACTCGGCGCCGGTTACGGCGGCAACGACGGCATCGGTCAATTCAATCACCCCGATTCGAAGGGTGCGCTGAACTTCGACGACTACGCGTATGACGCGAGCGTCGCGCCGTACATGTCGACGATCGAGATGTTCGGCGACCAAGGCTATCCCGGCGGCTTGCATCGCAGCGACGGCGGCTGGTACTGGTTCGCGCTCTCGCAAGGCTGGACGGTCGGTCCCGTGATGGATTGGGACAACCACTACTGGAACGACAAGATCGCGGCGGTCAATCCCGGTTCGCGCTGCGGGTCGGGGGCGTATCTTCCGTGCGAACGATCGCTCGTGTTCGCCGCGCAGAACACGCGGCCGGCGATCATGGACGCACTCCGCGCGCGGCGTACCGGCGCGACGCAATTCCCCGGGTTGTGGGCCGCCGTGCGTTCGGGCAACACGTGGATGGGATCCACGATCGCCGTGCGGCCCGGGAAGCGGTTCTTCGTAACCGTCGATGCGGGCTCGGACGTCAACCCGTTGCAATCGGTCGAAATCGTCTCGGACAACGGCGTCTCGCCGTTCCCGTACTTCTACGGCGATAATCTCGCATGTAACGCGACGCCGATCGCCTACGGCGGCAACCTCAATCCGAACTGTCTGCCCGAAGAGATCGGGCATTCGAGCCTCGCGATCTCATACGCGTTGCAGCACGAGAAGTACGTGCGCACGAATGGCCACGCGACGCGCAAAGACATCATCGACGCGCCGCCGACCGGAACGACGGTGGCTCGCCTCGGTCTACGCGGCGCGCGCGAAACGGTGTGCGTCCCGGTCGCGATGCCGACCGTCGCAAGCACGCGGCCCGACGGCAAGCACTTCTTCTACGCGGTCGTCACCGCGGCGGATGGTTCACGCGCGTGGACGGCGCCGCTCCTCGTAACCCCCGCGTCCGGCGGCACCGGAGGCGGCGATCGGGGCGACGACGCTCGCGCCGGTTCGGCGGACGGCTGTTCCGCAACGAGCGGTTTGCCAAAGGGCAACGGCGACGACGCCCGCACGCGGACGATTCGCGTCATCCGCTGACCGACGCGACGACATGTAAAGAAGCCCGGCAGATCGCTGCCGGGCTTCTTCGTACATATTGGGATCGCGTGATTAGTTCGTGCTGGCCGCCGCGCGCTCCGTCGTCTCTTCGAGGCGCTTGGTCACGTTGTCGAACTGCTGTGTCGCCGAATCTTTGGCGAAGTTCACGTTCGAGATACCGGTGTCGACGAGACCCTTCATCGTGGCGACGAGCGACTCTTGAACCTTCGCACCGTGTGCGACGAGCTTCTCGCCGAACTCGGCCGACTTCTGTCCGTTCGTCTGCAGCTCGGAAACGGTCAGCGAGATCATTTGATTCGCGCGGTCGAAATTCTCGCGCACCGTCGTCTCGATCGCGGTCGACGCGTAGGGACGCGATGCGATCTCCCACAGCGACTTCGTGTACTCGAGGCTGCGCTTGTTGTACGACGCCATCGCGTCGACGAACAGGCTGTAGGTCTGGCTCGAAAGTTCCACGTAGCTGGCGGTCTGCTCTTTGAACTGCATGTCTTATTCCTCGTCGCGTTTGGGCGGCGGGCTCTTGACCCACGTCCCGGTGTAGAGGCTGAAGAACGCATCGAGATTTGTACGGTACTGTTCGAGTGCGGCGCTCCACAACCCGAGTGCATCGCGCCCGCCGTCGGTGAGCGTGTAGATGCGACGTGCCGGACCTTGCTCTTTGGGATCCCACCACGACGTGATGTAGCCGTCGCGCTCCAATTGGCGCAACGCACGATACACCGTGCCGGGATCCGAAACGACCGCGAAGTTCTCTTTGAGTGCCTTCATGATCTCGTAACCGTGAAGATTGAGATCCTTGAGCATCACGAGGAGCCACGCCATCAAGTAGTTCTTCGGTGTGCCGCGCGGGGGTAACCCCGCTTCAGCTTTGCCGTGAGTCGTTTCGCCGAGACCGTGTTCGCGATCGTCGTCGCCGGGAGCCGTCCCCAATTTGCTCACAACGTTCTTCATGCCGATAGATGCATTCTACACATAGGTGGTACCTTCGTCAAGTCAAGACAACCGGGGGCGCGACAACGTCCTCGACCAAGCAGACCGCCTCGCCGCGGACGACCGCTTTCCCGTCCTGATTGGTCACGACGGTCGACATCGTGACGAGCGCCTTATCGGCGTTGACGGCAGTCACCGTTGCGACGACGTCGAGTACGTCGTCGAGGTACACGGGGCGCACGAAGTTGAGGCTCTGGCTCACGTAAATCGCGCCCCGACCGGGAAATTGCGTGCCCATCATCGCCGAAATGTACGAAGCAGCGATCATTCCATGTGCCACGCGTCGCCCGAATCGGGTATTCGCCGCGTACGTTTCATCGAGGTGGAGCGGGTTATCGTCGGTCGAGACGGCTGCGAACGCATCGACGATCGCCGCCGTGACGGTGCGCGTCAGGCGGCTCGACTGTCCGACCGAAAATTCTACCGAACTCCCCATACATGGTAATCTTCTTTATAGGAAGCGGGTTACCCGTCACTATCGACTGGTCGTACGAACCGTAACGCAGCGGTGGACGTGCTAACCGAGCATTGGGAGCCGCGGGTAGCTGCCGGCGATCACCCCGTCGGTCGAACGACCGAACCACTTCTCGACGACCGTCGTATACACGCTGCGGAAGTCGGTCGTGAAGCGCGCGTTCCCGTCGACGAGCGCGTCGAGCGACGGGTGCTCCCCGTAGACGCCGCCCTTCACGCCACCGCCGATGAGGAACATCGGCGCCGCTTCGCCGTGATCGGTGCCGCGATTCGCGTTCTCGGCGACGCGCCGTCCGAACTCCGAGAACGTCATCGTGAGCGTGCGTTTGTCGTTGCCGTGCGCCGCGAGATCGGCGTAGAACGCCGCGAGGCCGTCGGCGAGTTCTTTGAGCAGGCGATTCTGCGTGACGACCTGCGACACGTGCGTGTCAAAGGACCCGTGCTGCACGTAGAGCACGCGCGTGCCCAGGCGACTGCCGATGATCTGCGCCGCGAGCGCGAGGCTGCGGCCGAGCTGCGTCGGCGGATACGAAGCGTCGGTCTTGTAGCCGGCGATCAATTTGGGAAGTTCGGCCGAACCGCGCTGCGCGTGATCTTCGATCGTCGCGACGACGGGCAGATACGGCGACGAGAACGGCACGCGCGTATCGGCCGATGCGAACGCGCCGAACCGTCCGCGCTCCTTCGTATTGCGTTCGCTCACGAGGCCGTAACCCTGCAGTCCGTCGATCGTCGGCACGTCGATCTTCTCGGCAATCAGCGCTTCGGGGAGCACCGGCGCGACCGCGATCGCATTGAAGAGATTCTCTTCCGGTAGCCCCGCGCGATCGAGATATCGGCCGAGCCATCCCGTCGATGCGTACGTATTCGCAACCGCGGTTTGCCAAATTTCCGTCGACCGGAAGTGCGAGTGATCGGGTGACGGATAGCCCGCGCCCTGCACGATCGCGATGTTACCGCCGTCGAACATCTTCTTCAGCGGCGCGAGCGCCGGATTGAGCCCGACCGTTGCGTCGATGCGCAGGACGTCGTTCGGCGCGATGCCGATCGACGGGCGGTACCGATAGTACGACGACATGCCGTGCGGTACGACCGTGTTGAGGCCGTCGTTACCGCCCTGCAAATTGACGACCACAAGCACGCGATCCGTCCCGCCGCCCGGAAGATCGGGTAACGTCGGCGCGGCGAGCGCGTTCGAGAAAAACCCGTCGAGGTTGGCTGCGACCGCGAGCCCCGAAAGCGCGCCGAGGAGGAAGTTCGAGCGTTTCATGTGCGTGCGTTCCTTAGGGAATGCGATTGCGTGCGTTACGCGAGTTGGTAGGCGGGCATCGCCATCGTGAGGTACGCGCCACCGCGCATGCGCTGATCGAAATTCTCACCGGAGAGCGCGCCGTCCGCGGACGTGTCGCTGCCGCCGAGATATGCGGCGAGTTTTGCGAGCGCCGCGGGCGAGACGTCGTCTTGCAGAATCGCCTGCGTCAAGCGCTTGGCGGCGGCGCTCGGATCGCCCGGACCGCCTTGCAAGAGCCAACTCGACGCGCCCATGACGTTGTTCGCGGTCATCAGCGAGTTTGCAAAATTCTCACGCGCGAGGACGGTCGACGTATTGATCCAGGCGTTGCCGCCGGACCAACCTTTCACGTTGGGCGGATAGAAGAGCACTTGCGTCATGCGGCGCATCGCCGCGAGCGCGCCCCGGTCGGCATGCGGGACGCCGAAGAGCTGATAACTGCCCACGACGAATTCGACCGGGCTCTTCACGAGCGCGCGATACGCACGATCGGAATAGAAAACATTCGAGCCCAGGAGCGTCGCAACGACGGGCTGCAGATCGAAATCGTTGCGGCGCACGAGCGAGGCAACTTGCGCGATGAGCTCCGGTTCGGGATCGTCGTAGACGAAGAAACGTAGCAGTTTCGACGCGAAGAACGTCGCGGTTGCGGGCTGCTGGAAGATGATATCGACGATCTCGCGGCCACCAAAGTTGCCCGTACGGCCGAGGAACGTCTTCTGCCCGTCGTCGTGCAAGCTCGGATTGAAGAACCCGTCGCCCGTCCGTGGCCGCACGCGGTAACCCGTCCAGGCGCGCGCGGATTCACGGACGTCGTTCTCGGTGTAGTTCCCGATGCCGAGCGTGAACAGCTCCATCAATTCGCGGGCGTAGTTTTCGTTGGGATGCGCGCGATCGCTCGCGCGATTATCGAGATATTTCAGCATCGCGGCATCGACGGAGACGCGCTGCGTGAGCTCGCGCACGTTGCCGAGTGCGAAATTGCGGAACAGCTGATTCTGCGCGACGATCTCTTGCGGCGTCACGCCCTTTTGGATGGCGGCCGTCGTGAAATGGCCGTGCCAGAAGAGCGTCATCTTTTCTTGCAGCGGCGCGGGCGTCGCGATCATGCGATCGAGCCACCAGAGCTGCGTCGCGATGATGCCCTCGCGTTCGAGTTTGCGCCGCTCCATGAAGAGGCTGCGGCGTTCGGGGCTCACGTCGGAAGCCGGTCGCATCTGTCCGCGCACGAATGGCCGATCGGCCATCACGTTCGCGACGATCTGCGCGTCGATCGCCGATTCGTCCGGGAGATCCGGTGCCGCCGCCAGGTTCGATGTCTTCGAGAAATTCACGAGCGAACCGACGGCGTCGCGGACCGACATGCCCGCATAGCGCCGCACGTCGCCCGGCGTGCCGCCGAATCCGGCGCGACGTAAGAGGTGCGCGGCGAAACGCGGTCCGAGCGTGCCCGCATACGCACCCAGCGGCGAGGCCGGGAGCGAGCCCGGCGGTCGGAACGACGACGAGACGGTAGCGTTCATGATGCAATCGTAGCGGAGCGCGGGCGAAACGCACATCGTTCGGCATCGAATCTAACCGCCGTCTAACGACCCTCGGTCACGCACGGCGGCAGGGGCCACGGCCTTGTGCCTACGAGTTGTCGGGATGAAGATCGCTCTGACGCCACTGGAGTTCATGCGGCGCGCGCGCAAGCTATACGGCGCGCGCGAAGCCGTCGTCGATGGCGACCTCCGGCTGACGTACGACGCGTTCTTCGCTCGCTGCGATCGCTGGTCGTCCGCGCTCCAGCGGCTGGGCGTCGGTGCCGGCGACCGCGTCGCGTACATCGCACCGAACACGCACGCGCAACTCGAATCGTTCTACGCGGTGCCGCAACTCGGTGCCGTGCTGGTGCCGATCAACTTTCGTCTCGTCGCGTCGGATTTCGCCTACATCGTCAACCACAGCGGCGCGCGCGTTCTCTGCGTCCACGAAGATCAACTCGATGCGATCGAGAGCGTGCGCGCCGAGCTGACCGGTGTCGAGCACTTCGTCGCGCTCGAAGGATCGCGGACCGGCTGGCTCTCGTACGAAGACGAGCTGGCGCGCGCGACGACCGACGTGTCGCGTCCGGCGATCGACGAAGACGATCTGATCACGATCAACTACACGAGCGGCACGACCGCACATCCCAAGGGCGTGATGATCACCCATCGCAACGCCTACATGAACTCCGTCGGCACGATGACCGCGATCCACATCTCGCCCGACGACCGCTATCTTTGGACGCTGCCGATGTTCCATGCGAACGGCTGGACGTTCACGTGGACGATCACCGCCGCAGGCGGCACGCACGTCTGCCTGCGCAAGGTCGAAGCCGCGCGGATCTTCGAGCGCGCACGCACGGAACGCATCTCGCTGCTGTGCGCGGCGCCGACCGTGCTCATCGGCCTCGCGAACGCGCCGCACGACCTGCGCGGCGATTTACCGCCGGGCGTACGTGTGCTGACGGCGGGCGCGCCGCCGGCCGCGGCGACGATCGAACGCATCGAAGACGATCTCGGCTGGCCGATCACCCAGGTCTACGGCCTCACCGAAACGTCGCCGTTCATCGCGTTCTGCGAACCGCTCGCCGCGCATGCGACGCTCGCGAAAACCGAACGCTTCGCACGCAAGGCGCGTCAGGGCGTCGAACTGGCGACGTCGGGCGAACTGCTCGTGGTCGACGACGACATGCACGAGGTGCCGCACGACGGCACGACGTCGGGCGAAATCGTCGTGCGCGGCAACGTCGTGATGCGTGGCTATTACCGCGACGACGCGGCAACCGAGGCCGCGTTCCGCGGGGGATATTTCCACACGGGCGATGCCGCCGTCGTGCATGCCGACGGCTACGTCGAGATCCGCGACCGCATCAAGGACGTCATCATCAGCGGTGGCGAGAACGTCTCGTCGGTCGAGGTCGAGGGTACGCTGCTGCGTCATCCCGCGGTCCAAGAAGTTGCCGTCGTCGGAATGCCAGACGAACGTTGGGGCGAGTCGCCGCATGCGTTCGTGATCCTCAAGGCGGGCGCCCATGCGGACGAAGCGGAGCTGCGCGCGTTCGGTCGCGCGAACCTCGCGCATTTCAAAGTGCCCAAAGCGATTCACTTCGTGTCCGAACTCCCGAAAACGGCCTCGGGTAAGATTCAGAAGTTCGTGCTGCGCGGTTCGACGTCTTCGATCGCCGCGCAATAAGATGCAGCTCCTCGAAACCCTCATCGATCGCGCGAATGACGACTTTCGCGCGAATCGCGAACACCATCGCGCGCTCGCGGCCGACTTGCGCTCGCGCTTGGAGACCGTTCGCGTCGGCGGCGGCGAGTCGTCGGTCGCACGGCACCGCAAGCGCGGCAAGTTGACGGCGCGCGAGCGCATCGATCGCCTTAGCGATCCGATCGCGCCGTTTCTCGAATTTTCCGCACTCGCCGCAAACGGGCTGTACGACGACGACGCCCCGAGCGCGGGCATCGTTACCGGGTTCGTGCGCGTCGAGGGCCGCGACTGCGTCGTCGTCGCCAACGACGCGACCGTCAAGGGCGGCACGTACTACCCGATGACGGTGAAGAAACATCTGCGCGCGCAAGAGATCGCCGAGCAGAACCGTTTGCCGTGCATCTACCTCGTCGATTCCGGCGGCGCGTTCTTACCGCGCCAAGACGAAGTCTTTCCCGACCGCGATCACTTCGGCCGCATCTTCTACAATCAGGCGCGGATGTCGGCAGCGGGCATCCCGCAAATTGCGGCCGTCATGGGCTCGTGCACCGCGGGCGGTGCGTACGTCCCCGCGATGTCGGACGAAACGGTGATCGTCGCGAACAACGGCACGATCTTCTTGGGCGGCCCGCCGCTCGTACAGGCCGCCACGGGCGAGATCGTCAGCGCAGAAGAGCTCGGCGGGGCCGACGTGCACACGCGCATCAGCGGCGTCGCGGATCACTACGCGGAGGACGACGAACACGCGCTCGCGCTCGTACGGTCGATCGTCGCGAACCTCGAGCCGCCACACGATCCGCGCCGCGACGACGTCGCAGCGGTCGCTCCGCTCTATCCGGCGGACGACCTCTACGGCATCGTTCCGCGCGATGCGCGGATCGGCTACGACGTGCGCGAGGTGATCGCACGCATCGTCGACGGCTCGGGCATGCACGAATTCAAGCCGCTCTACGGCACGACGCTCGTGTGCGGTTTCGCGCACATCGAAGGTCACCGCGTCGGCATCCTCGCGAACAACGGTATCCTCTTCAGCGAGAGCGCGCTCAAGGGCGCGCACTTCATCGAACTCTGCGCGCAGCGCGGTACGCCGCTCGTCTTCTTCCAAAACATCACGGGCTTCATGATCGGCAAAGAATACGAGCATCGCGGCATCGCCAAAGACGGCGCGAAGCTCGTGATGGCCGTCGCGTGTGCGAACGTACCGAAATTTACGGTCGTGATCGGCGGTAGCTTCGGCGCAGGCAACTACGGCATGTGCGGTCGCGCGTACGCACCACGACAATTATGGATGTGGCCGAACGCCCGCATTTCCGTAATGGGCGGCGCGCAAGCCGCATCGACCCTGCTTACCGTGCGGATGGAAGCGGAAAAGGCCAAGGGCAACACGCTCGACGCCGCGGAGCAAGACGCGCTCAAGGCGCCCATCCTCGAAAAATACGAACGCGAAGGCAGCCCGTATTACTCGACGGCGCGCCTCTGGGACGACGGCGTCATCGATCCGTGCGACACGCGGCGCGTGCTCGCACTCGGTCTCGAAGCCGCCGAAAACGCTCCGGTGCCGCCGACGGCGTTCGGCATCTTTCGCATGTGAGCGACCGCGATGTGATCGCCGCCGTCGGCGAAACGCTCGTCTCGCTTCGCGCGAGCCGCGGTTACGATGTCGAGCTCGCGGCGACGCTCGCGCATCTCGAACCCGAACGACTCGCCGAAGCCGAAGCGGGCGAGGTCGCGCTCAATGAACGCGAACTCGCGCAACTCGCCGACGTCTACGGCGTCGGCGTCACCGCATTTTTCGGTGGCCGCACGACGCCGCTGAGCTATTTCGCCGGCGCCTGAACGAGGCGGAGGGCTACCGCCCCGCGGTCGTCTTGCTACTCGCGAACAACTCGATGGCTTTCGCGTTGAACGCCGCGATGTCGCCCGGCTTGCGGCTGGTCACGAGATTTCCATCGACGACCACCTCACGATCGACCCACGTCGCACCGGCGTTGCGCAGATCGGTCGCGATCGACGGCCACGACGTCATGGTGCGACCGCGGACGACGCCCGCTTCGACGAGCGTCCATGCTGCGTGACAGATCGCCGCAACTGGCTTGCGCGCGTCGAAGAAGGCCTTTACGAAAGCCACCGCCTTGGGCTGCATGCGTAACGCGTCGGGATTGAGCGCGCCGCCGGGAAGCAGCAGCGCATCGAACTGCGACGCGTCGGCCGCGTCGAGCGGGCAGTCGACGGCGAACTTAACGGCGCGATCGTGATGGTTGAAGCCTTGGACTTCGCCCGCTTCCGGCGAGACGAGGGTAACGGTCGCACCGGCGGCGACGAACGCATCGCGCGGCCCGGTTAATTCGACTTGCTCGAAACCCTCGGCCGCGAGCGCGGCGATGCGAAGACCTTGTAATTGGTTTGCCATGTCCTATACGTTACGCCGACGGCTCGTTCCGAAACAGGATCGCCCGCTCTCGGGTCGTGCGCGTGCGGCCGGCCTCTCCTAACCGAGTGCGAGCAGGGCGTGCGACAATCGCGCATCGACGCCCGGAAATCGCATCAATGGCGAGACACGTGCGAAGGCGCCCGGCGTTCCGAAAGCCGCATGCGCGAACGCTTCGATCTTCAAACGTCGCACGACGTGTCGCCGGACCCACGCCCCATACGCGTGCCACGCTCCCTCGTCGCCATCGAGGGCCCGCCGCGCGAAGGTCGCTGCGGCGGCGCCACTCGCGAGGGCACTCGCGATTCCCGAACCGCTGATCGGGCTCGCGAGCGTCGCCGCGTCGCCCGCGACGAAGAGCCCCGGCGCCGAGACGGGCCCGCGCGATGGGCCGATCGGGATCGGCCACGTCCTTGGCGACGCGACCCACGCTTCGCGTAAGAACGGTGCGGCGAACGAGCCGGCACCGACGAAGCGCGCCCATGCCGAAGGAAGATCGATGGTTTCTTCCGCACGGAGATAACCGAGCCCGGCGTTCGCTTCGCCGTTTCCGAGCGGAAAAATCCAGCCGTACCCGTTTCCGCGTGGATTGATGAAGAAGTGCATTCGCGCGCCCAGCCCGCGGACGCCGCGTGCGTACGCGCGCGTCGCAACGGCGACGTTTCGGTCGTCGCGCCGCGCGGTGCCGAGCTCCCGCAGCGCAAGCGAACTCCAACCGTCGGCGAGGATCGTCGCGCGCGCACGCACGCTGTTCGCCGCCGTTCGAACGCCGACGATCCGACCGGCGGTATCGCGCGCGAGGTCGATCGCGGCCTCGAATCGGACCGAGGCGCCGGCGGTGCGTGCGCTGCCGAGGAGCGCCGCATCGAAGGTTTGGCGGCGGACGACGAAGGCGCGAGGCGCCGCCACGCCATCGCGCGCGGGCGCGGAGGCAACCGCGCCGAAACGCTCGCCGCCGGGACCGTGCAGCACCGCGCCGTCGAGGCCGTGGCCCGCGGCGATGACGTCTTGCGTGAAACCGATCGCATGGAGTTGCGCGATCGCGTCGGTCCCGAGCAGATCGCCGCAGACCTTATCGCGCGGCATCGCGGCCCGCTCGAAGACGACGACGTGCCTTCCCGCGCGCGCGAGCGCGAACGCGGCGGCCGCCCCTGCGGGCCCGCCGCCGACGATCGCGACGTCGCAACACTCGTCGTCCATCGGCCGCCGGTTTCGTAGCACGGTACGGCGCTTCCGTCCGAGTCATTCCACGGCGCTTGCCCGCGGCGCGCATCTTCTGCGGGGCGCGACCGGTCTCTACGAACGACCTTCTTTCAGACATACCGGACGTGATGAACTCTCGGCTCGCCATCGTCGCCGCGTATGCCGCGTGCGTGCTCATCTGGGGCACGACGTGGCTCGGCATCAAAGTTTCGCTCGGCGGCTTCGCGCCGGTTACGGGCGCCGGATTCCGCTTCATTCTCGCGGGTCTGTTTCTGTACGCGCTGGCGCCGGCGATGGGCGTCGATGTGCGGCGCATCAAGCCGCCGCTCCACCTCGTGCTCGTCCTCGCCCTTACGATGTTCGGATTGAACTACGCGCTCACGTACCTTGCCGAAACGCACCTCGCTTCGGGCCTCGTGGCCGTCATCTTCGGGACGCTGCCGTTCTTCGTGTTCGCGTTCGCGCATTACATGATCGGCGAGCGTGCCGATCGACGCACGATCGTCGGCGCGTTCCTCGCACTCGGCGGCGTGGCGACGATCTCGCTCGTCGGCGACGTTCGCTCGGGCGTCCTCTACGTGCTCGCAGTGCTCGGAGCTTCCGCGTCGTCCGCGTACGCCAACGTCTATCTCAAGCGCTATGCGGACGCCGAACCGCTCGCGACGCTACCGCCGGCCATGTTGCTCGCGGGCGTCGTGATGGCCGCGTACGGCGTGCGATTCGAGGGCCTCGATCTTCACCGAGCACTCGCCCCGGCGCCGCTCCTCGCCCTCGCGTATCTGGCGGTCTTCGGCAGCGCCATCGCCTTCTATCTCAACCACTGGCTGCTCCAGCGCATCGACAGCGGTAGCATGGGTCTCTCGGCGCTCATGATACCGGTACTCGCGGTCATCGTCGGCGCACTCTTTGGGCACGAGGTGTTCGGCGTGCGCGATCTGATCGGCGCCCTCTTGGTGATCGTGGGCGTGTGGGTGTCGCTCGGGCGCAATCGCATCGCATCCGGACCCGTGTCGACGGCGACGCCGATCGTAACGCCCGAGGCAGCCAGCGTCACCGCACCCGAGCCGGACATGACGCCCGCGCGGGCATAAACGGCCGAACGCGGTAAGAGGCGGACATGCTGACTCCGCCTCGTCTCGGCCAGCGCGCCGATCTCGCGTTGCTGGCGCTGCGCCTCGTCGTCGGCGTGGCATTCGTCATCCATGGGTTTCCGAAGATCCAGCATCCGACGACGTGGGGTGCCAAGGTCGTTCCGGACGCACCCGGCTGGCTGCTCGCGCTTGCCGCCTTCGCAGAATTCGGTGGCGGGATCGCACTCGCCGCCGGTCTCGCTACGCCGCTCTTCGCAGGCTTGATCGCCTGCAACATGCTCGTCGCGATCTTCGTGGTGCTCGTTCCCCACGGTGCGCCGTTCGTGAGCGCGAGCCCGAAATCGCCGTCGTTCGAGTTGCCGTTGCTCTATCTCGTTGCCTCAGTCGCGCTAATTTTGCTCGGCCCGGGCGGCTACTCGATCGATGGCGCACGCGGCGGCTCGGGTGCGGGCCAGCGGCCACGCCGTCGATAGTCGCCGACGAATCGCTACGCGGTTGTGACGAGCGCCGATTGCCGGAGCGAACGAACGCGACGCGCCAGATGCGAGTGCGGAACCTTCTCGGCTTGCACCGCGGCAAATTCGAGATACGACGGTTCGCCCGTAAGAGTATGCAGCCTAAAGGCAACTTCAGCAGCAGAATAACTGTGGCCGACTTCATTAAATTGTTCAAGCGCATCACAATTTAAACGAACAGCACGTTCGAGATTGCCTTCAGCTACTGAAACTTCAGCATCAGCCTGAAATTCCCGACCCCGGATCGACGCGTCCCCTTTTCCCCAGGCAAGCAGTGCGATGTCGCGCTTACAGCCTACGTAGAGATCAAATGTTCGACGCGCTTCTTTGACATCGGTCAGAACTAAGGATCGCGACAAACCAAGCAGCGCGAAAATTTCAAAGCCCTTTTCTTGTTTCCAATCGACTTGCTTGGAAAGACGCAACGCGTACTCCGCTTCGTCGTCAGCGCACAAATTTTCGCCAAGTTCACGCGCGAGTAAAGAACGGTCCACAAGAGCTTTAATCTTTGCGGGAATCGAGGGAGCCGAGTCTACGGATCGCCGTAGAAAGCGCAACGCACCAAGCTGATCTCCGTGCATCGCGTTGCCCAATCCGATGGAACGATATATCTCGAAGGCAAATTTGTTGGTATATTCAACAAACTGTAATTGGTTGACGCGTGTTTTTACGAAATCTAAAACAGCTTGATCGCCAAGTTCAGCGGATGCCACCGCAAGATTTGTCAGCGTAATACACTCGAGATAGTGATCATGTTCGCTTGCAGCATCGAGTTGTTCGAGGCCCAATTGTAGAAGTCGGGCCCCCTCCGTGTTGCGATGCTCGCGAGCAGCAAGAAAACCGAGAACATCGTAACCGCGAAGTTTCAGCTCCGAAAGATTCAGAGTGCACGACCGCGAGGACGAGGCATGGCATCCTTGCGGCTCGACCGTAATCATACGCATCGCACAGTCGCGAGCACTCGCATAACGGCCGTTCGATATGTGATGGATAGCGAAAACGTAATCGATTTCCGCCTGTATCTCCGGATAACCGGCTTCGAGCGCTCGGACGCGAGCCAGCGTCATCATTTCATCGAGATCGGCTTGTTCACCGACATTCATTTTCGCGAATGAAAGTAGCCCAAGAGCTTCGGCTTGATCACTCGCATTAAGAGCTTCGATTTCAAGTTGCTTCAGGTGCGCGATTGCGTCGTGCGACTTTCCATGTCGTAGATGAACACGACTTCGAACAAGCGTTGCAGCAACAGAGGTGTGAGAGTGAAGAGCGCCCAGGACGCGGGCGTAGTCCGCTTGGCGAAAAGCACAAATTGCGCTATCGAGGGACTCGATGCGCGGCTTGAGATGCCTAACCGAACTGACGGCCAACAAACTCCTCGATACAGGTAGGATTAAGGGAGCAAAAGCGCTCCCTTACGCCTACTATCGACCAAAGTTGATAAAATCCTAGCGCCGAGACCTGCATAAGGTCACCGGCTTGAAGTTCTAGAGCGATCCGCCAAAGTGGCAGTCGAATGGCTTCATCGCGAAGTGGCTCACAACGGACAACATGTGGGCGAACATGTGGTTGATGGTCGCCGCGTCAAATGCCATAGCCAGGTGCGTCATATAGAAACGTCCTCAGAAAGAAAGCCCGGCCAACTAGGCCGTTCGCTGAAGTCAGCTTATGGCAAGTGAGCTACATCACACTATCGGGCTTTCGGCGATAATGTGATTGGCTCGGTGCCATAAGTCCTAGAACCGGATGTGTATAAGCAGTCCCAGCGTCACACTTTACATGTGAAGACGGTTACCTTCCCAATTAGCCGAGACTCGCATGTTGCGGGCGCCGTGACCACCGCTGCTGTCCATTGATACGAATGTGCCGGGTCTCAACGGCTAGATGCCCGCGAACCATTCGT
>JAABUX010005907.1_pt1 | contig 14833 bp, 12 predicted proteins | sample 5561851 | NCBI WGS metagenome assembly JAABUX01 (sample SAMN10711883, study PRJNA513361) | rock metagenome | isolation source: Antarctica rocks | place: Antarctica: Victoria Land, Richard Nunatak red sandstone | collected 2016-01-03 | reverse complement strand
GCTGCCAGAACTGCATCGGCCTGTTCTACGACACCAGCAAGAGCGCGACCCGGCGCTGGTGCAGCGAGGTGTGCATGAATCGCGCGTGGTCGGCCCGCCACTACGCCCGGAGTAAGCGGCGGCCGGGTTATGGGCGCGCGACGGACGGAGGCGTGGACGGGTCAACGGTTTGACAGTCCCGTTCTATATGTCCCGGTCAGCCATCAAGCGCGAAACCCTGTCATGACGGGTGCGATGACCGTGAACGTCCCCCTGGGAACGCCGGCTCTCGCCGCGCTGCCAGCCGGCCCCGGTCGCCTGATGCGCCCCCATGAGCGTCGACCGCGCCTGTCGCGGAAATTTGGTTAGCGCGCGGAAGGTCTGGGGTCATCTGGGGGCGCGGGCTGCTCGCCCGTCCCGGGTCCGACGCGAGGACGGGCGAGCAGCGCAGCGAGCGCCCCGCGCCCCCAGGACTTCCGCGCGCCTACGAAATTTGCCGACTGGCAGCGCGGCGAGAGCCGGCGCTCCCAGGCGGCTGCAACGGTAGGCAGCGCCAGCGATGGATCGGTCAGAGGCGCCAGCGGGACGAAGAAAACGGCATCGGGGAACGCGTCGGACGCCTCGGACGCCTCGGACGCCTCGGACGCCTCGGCGGCGGCCTGCAGCGCCAGGCGCGTCTTGCCTGTCCCGCCCGGACCGGTCAGCGTCAGCAGGCGCGTCGCCGGCTCCCGCGGTCGTTGGCCCAGCACTCGCACCTCGCGCTGCCGTCCGATGAACGGAGTGAGCCGCGCTGACAGGTTGTGGGCTCCGGAGTCGGGCGCCTTGAGCGGCGGGAAGTCGGCGGGCAGTCCCGCGGCCACGACCTGGAAGACGCGCTCGGGGCGGCCTCCTCTCAGAAAAAGCGTATGTCGTATTTGTAGCCCTGCTCGACCAGGAACATCTGGCGCTTGGCGCCGAACGTCTGCTCGTCGGTGCCCTTGGAGACCAGCGTGTAGAAATAGGACGGCGACTCCTTGGGACGCAGGATGCGGCCCAGCCGCTGCGCCTCCTCCTGTCGCGACCCGAAGGTGCCCGACACCTGGATCAAGACGTTGGCGTCCGGCAGGTCGACCGCGAAATTTGCCACCTTGGAGAGGATAAGCACGGGGATCGCGCCCTGCTTGAACGCCGCGTACAACTTGTCGCGTTCGGCGTGCGGGGTCTTCCCGGTGATCAGCGGCGCATTCAACTGCTTGGCGAGGTCCTCCAGTTGCGTGATGAACTGGCCGATCACCAGGATATTGTCGTCCTCGTGGTTACAGATCAGCTCGCGCACCAGCTCGAGCTTCCGCGAGTTCTCCGCCGCGATGCGGAAGCGATCTTTCTTCAGGGCATGCGCGTAGAGCAGCTCCTCCTCGGGCGGGAGTTTGAGCCGGTACTCCGTGCAGAACGCCTCGGCGATAAAGCCGCGGCTCTCCAGGGTTTTCCAGGGCACGTCGTAGCGTTTGGGACCGATCAGGGCAAACACGTCGTCCTGCCGGCCATCCTCGCGGATCAAGGTCGCGGTCAAACCCAGGCGGCGGCGCGCCTGGATCTCCACGGTGGCCCGGAAGACGGGCGCGGGCAGCATATGGACCTCGTCGTAGATGATCAAGCCCCAATTGTGCGCGGTGAAAAGGCGCAGGTTCTCCATGGGCGCGTCTTTGGAGGGACGGTGGGTCAGCATCTGATAGGTGGTGATGGTCACGGGCTTGACGGTCTTCTCCAGGCCGGTGAATTCGCCGATCAGGTCCGGCGTCAGGCAGGTCTTGTCCAGCAACTCGTCGCGCCACTGGTGAACCGAGACGTTGTTGGTAGTGACGATCAGCGTCTGATTCGCGATCTCCGCCATCAGGCCCAAACCGATCATCGTCTTGCCGGAGCCGCAGGGCAACACGATGATGCCGCTGCCGCCGGTCGCGCTGCCGGCGTGATAGAACGCCTGCACGGCGTCCTGCTGATAGTCGCGCAGGCGGAACGCCCGACCATCGGGCGTGCGGTCCCGCAAGCCGATGTCCAGGGCCGTCCCCGACACGTAGCCGCAGAGGTCCTTGACCGGGTAGCCCGCCCTGACCAGGGCCTGCTTGAGGTTGCCGCGCTCACGCGCCGCCACCATCAGCGCGCCATCGCGCTCTTCTAGCCAGAAGGGCTGCAGCGCCGGGTCATGGCGCAGGCGCTCCAGGATGGCCGCCTCGGTCACCTCCAGGCGCAGACGGCCCGAGGGGTCCTGGCGCAAGACCAGCTTGCCGTAGACATCGTACCACTCGCGCAGATCCGTCCGCACGTTGGCGGGCACGTCGTAGCGCGCAAACCGCTGTAGCCCGTCCAGGATATCCGAGAGGGGCACGTCCAGCGCGGCGGCGTTCCACAGCGTGAGGGGCGTAATCTTATAGGTATGGATAAACTCCGGCGACTTGACCAATTCGGCGAACGTGCCCAGGAAGTCGCGGCAGTCCGCGTAGTCGGGGTGGTCCACTTCGAGCATCAAGCTGTGGTCGCTCTGGATAATTAAGGGGCCGCGCGCGCTCATTCCAGATCCTCCAGGCGGATGGCATACTCGCCGCTCAGGCGCTTGATGATCGCTTTGAGCTGGGCGTCGTCTTTGCCCGAGAGGGTCAGGACGCGCTTCTCCTTATCGACGTCGAGGACACAGCGGGCTTCGAGCAGCGCCTGGCGGAAGACGTCAAACAGGTCATCGTCGGGGAAGTGCAGCGCGACCAGCGTTTGGCGTTTCAGCGTCACCGCCCGTTTCGTTTTCGCTTTCGAGGCCTGAGCCACCGCTATGGCGCGGGGAAAGACCGTGCGCGCCTTGTCAGGCAAAGGCCGCAGGGCCGCGTCGGCATGCTGGATGCGCAGGGTGATGGCGCCGGACTCCATCAGGCGAGAGAACAGGGCGCCGGGATCGCGCACCAACCGCATCGAGTCGCCTATTCGCTCGACGGCGCCAGGGTCGATGAGGCGCCCATCGACCGGCTCGGCCGACTCGACCAGCCCAAAGCCAGCGTAGAGCGTGAAGACGTCGGCCTGCCCGGCCCAGTCCTGCAACTCAACCGACACGTTCTGGGGCAGCTCCTGCCCGCTCAGGTTTTTCAGGAGCGCGATCACGTCCAGGCCGGCGTTCTCGGCCAGCTGCGCCGCGACCTTTTGCCGGTGCAGCTTGAGGATCGTCGTGGTGTCCTCGCGGATAACGTCGGTCAGCGGCGCCAGGCGGTTGACCAGGGACGCCGGATAGAACGCCGACTCGATGTAGATCTCGAAATTGGGCTGCACGATGACCCGGGGCCGCGCGATGGCGCCGCGCATGGCCTGCAAGAAGCGCTCGTTGACCCGAAACGCCTTGAGCAGTCCCCGTGACGGCCGGGAGGACGATTCCGACCGCTGCGCATAGGCGACATCCACGTATCCGAGCGTCAGGGGCAACCCTTCCAGGAATCGCTCCACGTAGCGGCCCTCGACGCGCTCGAACCCATCCGGCGCGTCGTCGGGAATAGCGCCCCGGTTATACGAGTGGGCGTCGTCGTTCTCGTAGAAGTTCCCGTAGCGCTTCTCGGGAGCCTCCTGGAGAGTCCTGTAGCGATTCTGGATGGCCGTGGGTCGTTTCTTATTCTTATTCTTGTTGTCTGACGGGCGCGGAATCAGAAAAAAGGGGTGCGTGGCTTTAAGGTAAGAGACCAGATCGGCGGTACCGTACCAGACGCCCGGCTCGCAGCCCTGTAGCAGCTCGAACAGGAAGCGCCGGATGGCAGCAAAGTTGAGCGTGGGTATCACGCCGGTGCTGCCGCCCCAGCTAGGGAACCGGTCCAACCTGCCGCGGACGCCGCCAATGAAAAACTCGTTATAGCTGGCGCCATAGTCGTCCACCAGCGTGTCGGACAGTTGGCGCTCCTGCTCGGCGAGGGGTAGCGCCAGAAAGGCGTGATAGGCGTCGGCGTTGAAGCGGATAAAGTTGTCGGGGAACGAGGGGTCCGCGCTGCTGTACCCGCGATACAGACCCTTCGTGTTGTAGTTGACCCAGCCCATCTTGAGCGCCACGCGGTCGAGGTAGTAGATCCAGCTATACGCTTCCGCCACGTACCTGTAGGACGTCCCGTCGGACCCGCTCCCCTCACCCCAGCCCGGCCCGCCGTCTTCTATCACCTGCATCAGCCGTTTGTAATCCGCCTGGGGTAGGTCGTTCTCGCGATACGACCGTTTGATGGTGCGCCGGCTGACATAGCCGACGAAGGTATGCAGGTCCCGGCGCAGGTCATTGGGGTTGGCGTACACGATCAAGTTGTCCGGGCGAACCGGGGTCAGCGTCAACGCCTTGGTCATCGTAGAAGTCGTCGTCATCGCGCCCCAACCGTCTTGATCACGTGTCCGGCTTTCTTGACCAGTTTCTCGATGTCGCCCATCATGGCGCGCGGGAAGGCGACATACTCGTCCGACAGGAAGACGAGCTGTGCGGACGGCGCGCCGTCCGCGCCCTCGAACGTCTGTTGCAGTTTGACGCGCAAACTCAAATCCCTGACCCGCGCCACCAGCAGGTTCTCGTGGACAATGAGCTTCCCCCACTGCGCGTCGATCCGCTTGAGCGTGGCGCGAAACTCGGCGTTGTGCGTCTTGAGATAGCGCACCACGGGCTGGTCGCGCACCACGTCCAGCGCGTCGACGATCTTGGCAACGCTCGGCGTGACCCACAATCGCCCGTCTTCGATCCGAAACGTGGCAATGCGGCCGAGGATCTCGAGCGCCTCGTACGGGACCGTGTCCAGATCCACGAACATCCGCCCATCGGCGGTGGGCAGGGGCAGGTAAGTCTCCGGCGCATCGTGCGCGGGCGTGTGCGCGTCGCCGGCCACCCGATACACATCGAAGCCATCCGCCTGATGACGGACCAGGCAGCCGTTGTCCCAGCCCGTCTGGCAGATCGTCTCCGACGAAGGATGACCGGCGCCAGCGTAGAGGATATCGAGCAGGACGTCGAGTTGATCCGGGGATATCCATTCATCCGGGGCCAGCCGCGACAAGGCATACAGCACCACCGGGAGCGGGCTCGGTTTGCGATACTCACCGTTGGGCAGCAGATAGCCTGTATACATCGCGTCCTGCGCGGCCTGGCTCAACTCGTTCTTCTGCTGGACGGTCGCTTTCTGGATATCCCATTCCCACGCCGCCTGCCGCCAGTCTCGCACGGCCGTGGCGCTGAACGGGCGCAACCCGATGGTGAGGCCGCCCGCGGCGAGCTGGATGGCGCCCGGCCGCCGCGGGACAGGCGCCCTGTCCTGAACCAGGCGGCGGAGTTCGATCCGCACGTTGTCGGCATGGACGCTGCCTGGCTGGCCGTCGTGGACACGGGGCTGGACAAGCGGCGGCAGGAAGGGTCCGAATTCGGACGGGAAACGATAGCGCCACAACTCCATTTTGGTCCGGTCGGGGGAGTTTGTTCTGGCCGCCGCGATGATCAGCAGCCCCTTGCGGACCAGGTTGCGCTGCACCGCGTCGTAGATGGGCTTGTATTGTTGGGTAAACGTGCCATACGCGTAGAGTCCCGCCTGTTTGCCGCCGTACAGACGCTTAAAGAACGTCACGTCGACAACGCGATCTTCCATGCGCAGCAGGTGCAACGTGGCGGCCTCGGCCGCTGTCAGGGTGTCCATGGCGTCTTCGACGCCGATGGACGACAGGAACACGTGCTCGAACAACGAGCGCGAATCAGCTTCTCTATCGGAAAACGTGCGGCTTTTACAGATCGCCTTGACGTCCGCCGCGCTCAGGACATCGTGGCACATCTCGTACAACATCTGAGAAGGGGTCATACTTTTTCCCGGTCTTTTTGTCTCTAACTGTCCTAATTGAACGGTCGTAGGAGCGTCAGGTGTGGGATACCGCGGAGCGCCGAGACGGTGCGGCGCGCCAAGGCCCTGATTCCAAGAGTAGTCTACCGTATGATGCGATAACCAGACAGCGCATTGCCTCGCAAAGGGTGCACCTCACGATTGTGAGACAGGGCCTGCGAGCGCGGTCGCAGGCTCGATCGCACCCACCATCACAATCTCGGGGCGCACCCCATTGCCTCACAAATAAAGGACGCGAACGGGAGTCGTTGCCTCACAGCAAAAAGTGCTTTTCTGAGAAGGAGGAGGACACGAGTGTGAGGCGAGGAAGCAAGCATGAGGTGATCGACGCGCTGCGCCGTGGCTACCGCGGAGCGGGACGGGTGGAGAAAGGCGGGCGATCGATGAGGCTATCTCAGTGACGATCCCCTGCCAAGCACCCCGAAAACGTACACTCTTAGATGAGGCAACGACTCACCAAAAAGCACTGTATACCGATGAGGCAACATGAGGGTCACTCGTCACTCGTCACTCGTCACTCGTCACTCGTCACTCGTCCACCGGGCGCGCCGGTGCGGGCGCTGCCTACCGTCGCCATTGTGACGAGGACCAACGCGAGCAGTCCGCGCGCGCCGAGCGCCTCGTGCAGGACGACGAAACCGACCAACGCCGCCACGATCGGCTCGACGCTCATCAGCACGCCGAAGACGCGGGCCGGCAACCGTTTCAGCGCCGCGTGCTCCAGTGAAAAGGGAATGATGGTGGAGAGCAGCGCGACGACGGCGCCAGGCGCCAAAACCTGGGGTGAGAACAGTCGTCCCCCGGCGGCGGCCACGCCCAGCGGCAGCACGGCCACGGCGGCCACCGCCAGGGCCAGGGCCAGCCCATCGCCGCCGCGGAAGGCGCGGCCGACGCGCACGTTGAGCAGGATGTAAGCCGCCCAGCCAGCGCCGGCCAGCAAGGCCAGCAACGCCCCGAGCGGGTCGATCACCGCGCCGTCGATGGGGGCAAGTAAGACAATGCCGCCCGCGGCCAGGACCGCCCAGACGGTGTCCAGCCGGCGCCGCGAGCCGGCAATAGCCACGCCGAGCGGGCCGACGAACTCGAGCGTGACGGCGGCGCCCAGCGGGATGCGGGCAAGGGCCGCGTAAAACGCGGCGTTCATCATGGCAATGGCCACTCCGAAGAGCACGGCGGCGCCATAGTCGGCGCGCCTATAGCCATGCAGGCGCGGCCGTCCCACGATCAGCAGCGCCAGGGCGGCGAACCCGATGCGTAGGAAGACGGTCCCGCTCGAGCCAAGCATGGGGAAGAGCGTCTTGGCCACGGCAGCGCCGATCTGTACCGAAATGATGGCGAGGAACACCAACAGCGTGGGCGGAACCGCGCCAGTGGCCGCGCCTGAGCGTGGGCGTGGGCGCCCGCCGGCCGTCCCTGTCCCCGCGACCGCGTCGATCATGCCGCTCTCCTCTTCTCCCTCCGCCTCACCTCGTCATCATACGCGGTACGACATCCTCGTTGGGTGCGCCCTACGATTGTGATGTCGGACGCCTGCGACTGCGGTGGCATGGCAGCGCACGGACACTGCGGTGTCGGACCGGGACCAAGGGCAGCGGCGCGGCGGACCCTATCCGACCGCAGTCGGCCGGTACTTTGCCATGCGACCGCAGTCGCAGGCCGCGCCTCACAATCTCGGGGCGCACCCGGTACGACGCCGGACGGCGCCGGACGATGCCGAACGTGGTACGCTGGAGCCTGGCTCACGACGACCCGACCGCTTGCCGCGCAAGGGGACGGGTTGTGCGAGGCAGCGACGCGGTCGGGATAAGCGAACAGTCATATGGCCATCAAGAGACACTCCTCGCGACCATCAAGGACGGCGGCCTATGTCATGATCGGCGGGCTGACGGCGCTGACGGTATGGCTCAGGCCCCCCCATGCCGGCGCCCGACCGAACGCACCGTCCCATCCCATGACCAGTACCGCGGGCACAGACCGCACGCCCCACACACCCAGCACACCCGGCACATCCGACACACCCCACACACCCCACACACCCGGCACATCCGACACACCCCACACACCCCACACACCCGTGAGGATCAGCGCCGATCCGTTTTCCTTCCCCATGCCTGGCCAGCATGCCAGTGAGGCCGAGCCCGCGGCGTACGGTCATGACGACACCGTGGCGGCCACCTTCCAGGTGGGCCGCCTCCGCGCGGGCGGCAGCACGGCTATTGGCTGGGCCGTCTGGCGCCACGGCGTCTGGCGCCACGGCCTGCTGCCCGGTCTGACCATGGCTCAGACGCCGCCCGGCCCCTACACCTTCATCAGCGATCCGAGCGTGGTCTACGACGCCGCCCATGGCCTGTGGTTGGCGAGTTCGCTTGCCGTGGCGACCGGGACGAGGGGCCGTCCCAGACACACTGCCGTTGTGGTCAGCCGCTCGCATGATGGCATCCGCTGGGGCGGAACACCGAACGGCCACGCCTACATCCTGGTCTCCGACAGCGGGCCGAGTTTTTACGACAAGGACTGGATCACCTGCGACGACGCGCTGGGCAGCCGCTATTATGGGCACTGCTACGCCGCCTGGGACCGCAGTGGGCGGGTCGATCAACTACTGATGAGCGCGTCGACCGATGGCGGCGCCACCTGGAGCCCGCCCGTCGCTCCTGCCGACGCTCCGACCGGCCTGGGCGGGCAGCCGGTCGTGCAGCCGGACGGAACAGTCATCGTGCCGGCCTACGGTGAGCACAGGAAGGGCGGCGCCATCATCGCCTTTACGTCGAGCGATGGCGGCGCCACCTGGGACGCGCCGGTGACGGTCGCGTCGGTGCGCGCTCACGAGGCCGCGGGCGGCTTGCGCACGGAGCCCTTACCTTCGACGGCCGTCGACGGCGCCGGGCGGGTCTACGTCGCCTGGCAGGACTGCCGCTTCAGGCCAAGGTGCGGCGCAAACGACATCGTGCTGACCAGTTCGACCAATGGCCGCGCATGGTCGCCCGTGTCGCGCATCCCGACCGATCCCATCGGCGGCAGTGCGGGTCACTTCATCCCCGGACTGAGCGCGGACCCAACGACCGGCGGCTGGTCCGCTCGATTGGGATTGACCTACTACGGCTATCCCAATGCAACATGCACGCGTCAGACCTGCGCGCTGGAGGCGCGCTTCGTCGACTCGAGCGATGGCGGCCTGACGTGGAGCGCGTCCCGTCGACTGGGCGGCCCCATGCGCCTCTCCTGGCTGCCCCAGACCACGGGAGGAGCGTTCGTCGGCGACTACATCGCCACCGCGTTCACGGGCCACCGCGCGGTCGCCATTTTCCCGCTGGCGCGGCCGCCACTGGTCGGGTTCGGGCGGCTAGACCAGGCCATGGATGCCGCGTTCCTGCCCGTCTCGCCTGGAACAAGCGCCTCACCGTAGACGTTGCCCGAGGGGGCGAGAAGTCTTCTTCGCCATGTCCGCGCATGGGACGGAGTCGTTCCTGGTGTTGCCGTTGATCTTCGGCGCCGTGACCGTGCTCTTCGCCCTGCTGGGGCAGAACCTGGGGCGCTTGCTGGCGGCGGTGCGGCCACCGCTGACGGCCTACACCCTCGACGTGGCCGGCTCCATCGCCGGCTCGGCCATCTTCGCCGTGGTCTCCTTCCTGGACGCGCCCCCGGCCGTGTGGTTCGGCATCGGCGCTCTGGGGGCGCTGGCGCTGCCGCAGCGCGGTGGCCGCGTGCGCCTCGCCAACGCGGCCATCCTGGCCGGCGTGGTGGTCTGGGTCGGCCTACTGGGCAGTACTGCCCAGTGGTCGCCCTACTACCGCATCGACCTCCAGAACCTTGGCCAGGGCGCCTACGGCATCTCGGTCAACAGCATTGGCCACCAGATTATGGGTCCGTACGCCGTGCGCGTGACGGGCGCGCCGTTCTACCTGGCGCCGTTCCAGACCTTCCGCTTCTCCCCCGCCGCGCGCGAACTGATCATCGGCGCCGGATCGGGCGCCGACGCCGACATCGCGGCGCACAACGGCATCCGCCACATCACCGGCGTCGAGCTTGACCCGCGGATCTACGCGCTGGGCCGCACCCTGCACCCGGACCATATCTATCAGAACCCGGCGGTTCATGTCGTCGTCGACGACGGCCGCGCCTTCCTGGAGCACACCAGCGGGACCTACGACCTGATCGTCTTCGCCCTACCCGACTCGCTGGCCCTGACCTCCAGCTTCGCCAACCTGCGCCTGGAGAGCTACCTGTTCACGCGGAGGCGTTCGTGGCGGCGCGCCGCCACCTCAGCGCCAACGGCGTGCTGGTGCTCTACAACTACTATCGCGCGCCCTGGATCGTGCACAAGATCGCGGGCATGCTGACGTCCGCCTTCGACGGCCAGATACCCTACGGCCGTATCTGGGTCGCTCAGACCTCCGCCGCGGTGCTGATGGACGGGCCGCGCCTGCGCACTCTGCCACCCGCCCCGTACGCCGCCCACCGCATCGCGGGCGAGGCCGGCGTCGACGACGCGACCGACGACTGGCCGTTCCTTTACCTCCAGAACCATACGGCGCCCAAGACGTACCTGCAGGCCCTGGCCCTGGTGTTGCTGGGCGCGGCCGTGGCCGTGGTGGCCAGCGTGGGCCGCCGCGACGTGCGCCGCTTCGACCCGGCCCTGTTCCTGACCGGCCTGTCCTTCCTGCTCCTGGAGTCCAAAAGCATCATCAACTTCTCGCTGCTGTTTGGCGCGACCTGGCTGGTCAACGCCCTGGTGATCATCGGCATCCTGCTGACGGTGCTGCTGGCCAACTGGATCAACGCCCTCACGCGCCTGCGGCTGGACATCCGCCTGCTGTACGTGGGCCTCGGCCTGACGCTGGCGCTGAACCTCTTGCTGCCGTTCCATGACTTACTGGTGGCGGACCTGGCGGCGCGCTACGCGCTCGGCTGCGCCGTCCTGTTCTCGCCGATCCTGATGGCCAACCTGATCTTCGGGCGCCTCTTCGGCGACACGGTCTCTCCCGATGTCGCGCTGGCCTCCAACCTGCTGGGGGCCTTTGTCGGCGGGACGCTGGAGTACGCCTCGCTACAGATCGGCTACCACCTGCTGCTGCTGCCAGTCATCGCCGCGTACGTGCTCTCGTTTCTCGCCGTAGTCCTGCGCCGCGGCCCCGGCGTCGCCAGCCGCGCTCTCACCACGCCGGCGCTCAGCCCTTGACGCCGGTCAGCGTGATGCCCTCGATAAAGTAGTTCTGGAAGAGAAGAAACGCGACTACCGGCGTGGACGCGGTCATCAGTGATCCCACCGATTCCACCCCATGGCCCACCTCACCGGACCGGGATCGTCCATGGGACGAAGGCGCCGTCGCGGTATTTACGCCTTGACGGCGCCAGCGACAAGGCCGGAGACGTAGTAGCGCTGCAGCAACAGAAATATAATGATGACGGGCAGCGTTGTAATGACGACCCCGGCCTGAATTGGCCCCGCGTTGATCGTCCCGAAGGCCCCCGTCTGCGCGTTGAGCAGCACCACCGGAAGCGTATATTTATCACTGTCCGTCATAAAGATAAGCGCAGCCAGAAACTCGTTCCAGGACGCAAAGAAGGCGAACAGCGCCACTGTCACCACGCCAGGGCGCACGATCGGCAACATCACGCGGGCAAGCAGAGTAAGCGACGAGCATCCGTCGATGTAGGCCGCTTCCTCCAACTCGCGCGGGACGTTGTCGAAAGAGTTGCGCATCATGAAGATGGCGAAGGGCAACTGGAAGGTGATGTAGACCAGCGCCAGCCCGGTCAGCGTGTTCTGCAAGTGGATATAGTGCAGCACCAGGAACAATGGAGTCAGAATCGACTGGAATGGAATCATCAGTGTCGACAAGATGACCACGAACATGATGTTCTTGCCCGGAAACGCGAAGCGTGAGAAGCCATACCCGCTCAGAATGCTAAGCACGATCGTGCCGAGAACGGTCGCCAAGGTGACGAGCGCGCTGTTCATCACATAGTGGATGATGCCCGCGCCGGACCCGGCCAGGGTCGAGAAGTTGTCCCACGAGATGTGCGATGGCAGGAACGTCGGCGGGATCGCCTGCGCCTCATCGGCCGGTTTCAGGGCCGTCAGCGCCGACCAGGCCAGCGGAAAGAGGAAGACAACGGTGAGCGCGCCGCAAAGGGTATAGTACGCAATCCGTGATAGGCGAACGCGCCGGCGACGTGGACGGCGGAGTGGGGTAGCGGCGGCGAGCTGCATGACCATAAACCTCCCTGGAGATGCGCGGATATCTGTAGCGAAGACGCCATCATCAGACGCGTGTGTCGTCGCGTAGGAGATACAGTTGGACGACACTGATGGCGACCAGGATCACGAGCAACACGATGGAGAGCGCGGCGCCGTAGCCCAACTTAAAGGCGGTAAAGGACTGGTTGTATATCCAGTAGACGATGGTAATGGTACTGTTCGCCGGCCCGCCCTGGGTCATAATGTAGAATTGGTCGAAGGCCAGGAAAGAGCCGATCACGGACAGGATAAGAGCGAGAGCGAAAATACGGCGCAGCAGCGGGAGGGTAATATAGCGCGTGAGCGCCCAGCGCCCAGCCCCGTCCATGCGGGCCGCCTCGTAGAGATCGTCGGGGATGGCCTGTAGGCCGATCACGAAGAAGAGCATCGTGCTGCCCACGGCTTTCCACGTGACCATAAAAATGACGGAGATGAGCGCGCCCGTGGGGTCGCCGAGCCACTCGATGGGGCCTTTGATCAACCCAAGCCCCTGCAAGATGCCGTCGAACACGCCCGATTGGTCGTTGAACATATAGATCCACATGATGCTAGCCGTGCTGAGGCCGATCACGACAGGCAGGAAGTACGCCGTGCGGAAGATACTCACGCCGGGGAGTTGCTGCCGCACCAAGAGGGCCAACCCGAACGCGACCACGACGATGATGGGCGTGATAACGAGGGTGTATTTGATGGTGAACCAGATGCTGCTCAGGAAGGTAGAGTCGACCGTAAGGGCGTGGTAGTTATCAAGGCCAATGAAGTGGCGGTCGCCGAGGAGGGGCCAGTCGTGCAGCGACATGAAGGCGGTGATGATCAGGGGCACAATGAAGAACAGCCCCACGAAGGCCACGCTGGGGAGCACAAAGAACAGGCCCGCCCGCTGCCTCCGCCGGACCATGCCGCTCGTCGTCCGGATCGCCCGTGCTCGCCGTGTACGACTTCCCGTTGCCAGGGCCATGCGCGGAATCCTTTCTCGCTTCTCGTTGTCCGCCGTCTCGTTATGGCCTTTACGTGGGGCTGGCACGGATCGGCGACACGGTGGAGGACGGCGCAACCGCGTCCGCAAACGTGACCGCCGCCTAACCACGACATCCTCACCTGGCCGCGCCGCTGCCCGGGCGCGACGAACGATGCGCTGGCAGGGCGTTGGGATGGGACATGGCGCTCATTGATGGCTCGTCTAGCGCCATGTCCCGTCGTCCCGTCGGGGCTATTAGTTAGGGCTGGAGAGGATCTGCGTGAACTGCTGCTGCGCCGTGGACGTGGCCTGATCGACCTGACCGCTGAAGAACGCCTTCTGGAGCATCGCATTCCAGGGGCCGTTCTGGTCATTGAAGACCTGGTTGTAGTGGACCGAGTAGGGCGTGCGGCCGTGGGCCATGGCGTTCGCCGCCGTCACGAGGCGAGGGTCGGCTTTGCTGTACTGGTTACTCGTGAGATCGGTACGGACCGGCACGGTGCCAACCTTGGCGAAATACTGCAGTTGCTGCGCGTCGGAGAGGCACCACGTGATGAAGTCGAACGCTTCATTGACGTGCGCCGAGCCGCGCGGGATACCGACGACATCGCCGCCGGCGAAGGAGGACCAGCCGCCGTTCTGGCCGGGTAGATAGGTCACGCCGAAGTCAATCTTGGGGTACTGCGTCTTCAACGCGCTGATCTCGAACGCGCCGCCCCCGGTCATGCCTGTCTTGCCGGCCTGGAACCCGGTAAACCAGGAGGCGCCGATGTCGCTCTTGGCCCCCGGCGCAACCTGATTCTCGGACCACAGCCGGTGGAAGAACGAGAGCGCCGCTTTGACGGGAGCCGTGTCTACCGTCGCCTTTGCGCCATCGGCGCTGATGACATCACCGCCGCTAGCCCAGATATACGGCAGGAACGTGAAGACGTTGCAGCCGGCGCAAGCGCCGGGGAAGTAGAAGCCGGTCACACCATGACCAAGCGCCGTGATCCGCTTGGCGTCCGCCTCGATCTGCGCCCATGTGGTTGGCGGTTGGTTCGGGTTCAAACCGGCCTGGCGAAAGAGCCCCCTGTTGTAGAGCAGGATGGAGCCCTCCGCGCTAAAGGGCACGCCATAGAGCTTACCGTGGTAGGTGGAGAGGCGGATGTGCGAGGGGCTGAGATGGTTGAAGAACGGCAGCTTATGGGCCACTGCCGTGATGTCGGTCATCTCGTTCGCAGCTTCGAAGGCCGGCATAAAGATCAGATCGATGCCGATGACATCCGGAGCCTCTCCGCCAGCGACGGCGGTGCCGAACTTGGTCACGAACACGGCGTTGGGCACGATCGTCAGTTTGACCTGCGTGGCGTGGCTCTTGTTATAGGCGGTCACCAGAGGTTGGGTAAAGCTCTGGTCGCTGGCCCTGATCCAGAAATTGATCGTCGTCGCGGCCCTGGCCTGCTGGGCGGGTGGCGCCGCCGCCAGACTGAACGCGCAGATGAGCCCCGCTGCTCCAAGGATAGCTCGCATCTTCACGATCGATACTCCTTATATTCCCTATATTCCCTTGCTCTCGCGCGCATCATCACGCGGAAGACAGTCGCGATGCGATAGATATATCCGAGATCGTACCGTAGGCAGTAGTCGGAGGACGAGGACGGGTCGACGATGGGGATGGGTAGGGTGTCGCTCGAACGCACGTCGTGCCCCGGTGGAGGTCGCGCCATATCCACGCTCGACCACCTCATGGCGCGCCCCCTCGTCCACTGACCAAGGGCGCGAACAACTCTGGATGCGGATGATGCGGATAGAGATAGG
>JAABUX010005906.1_pt1 | contig 14834 bp, 13 predicted proteins | sample 5561851 | NCBI WGS metagenome assembly JAABUX01 (sample SAMN10711883, study PRJNA513361) | rock metagenome | isolation source: Antarctica rocks | place: Antarctica: Victoria Land, Richard Nunatak red sandstone | collected 2016-01-03 | reverse complement strand
GTGCCGCCGACGCCCGTGCCGGTGCCCGTCGTGCCGCCGACGCCCGTGCCGGTGCCGGTGCCGGTGGTGCCGCCGACGCCGGTGCCGGTGCCCGTCGTGCCGCCGACGCCCGTGCCGGTGCCGGTGCCGGTGGTGCCGCCGCCAACTCCAACACCCGTCCCGGTGCCGGTGCCGGTGCCGGTGCCGGTCGTACCAGTACCCGTCGAGGTGCCGGTGCCGGTCGTACCAGTACCCGTGCCCGTACCGGTCGTGCCCGTACCGGTCGTGCCGGTGCCGGTGCCGGTGCCGGTGCCGGTGCCGGTGCCGGTGCCGGTCGTACCCGTCCCGGTGCCGGTCGTCGTGCGGTTATAGGAGGGGCTCGTGGCGAGGAGGTAGCCCTCGACGGCCGTCGCGGAGTAGGAGGCGTTGATGGCCCCGTCGACCGCCGTGAACAGGAGGGCGAGCGAGGAGGCCGGGACCGTGTTGGTGGCCGACCCGGTGGCGGCCGAGTTGAGCAGGCTGGAGATCTGGGTCGACAAGCTACCCGCCCCGCCCCGCGTGAGGAACTGGGACCGGATCAGGCCCGTGTTCGCCGCGGCGGGCGTGCTGGCCAGGGCCGTGGTGATCGACTGCGACAGCGTGTTGATCGCCGAGAACGCCAGCGGGGTCACCGTCGCCGGGGTGGCCGGCGAGGTCCCCGGGGTGCCCGGGCCGATCAGCGTCGTCTCGGACTGGCGGAGCGCGGCCGCGAACGTCGCATAAGCGGCGTTGACCTGGGTGCCGAACTGGTTCAGGTCGAAGGCCGTCGCGGTCCCGGTCGTCGTGGTCCCGGTCGTCCCGGTCCCGGTCGTCCCGGTCCCGCTCGTCCCGGTCCCGGTCGTCCCGGTCCCGCCGTTGCTGATTTGGCCGTTGGCGAAGAGGTAGATCTGGGTGGCCGTGGTCGAGTAGGAGGCGTTGATGGCACTATCGACGGCCGCGAAGAGGAGCGGCAGCGACGTCTGCGGGACCGTCCCGTCGGCCGAACCCGCCGCGGCGGCGGCGAAGAGGCTGGACATCTCGGTGGCCAGGCTGCCGGCGCCGGGGCCGTTCAACTGGGCCTGGAGCAGGCCGGTCGCCGCCGCCTGGCCGGGGAGCCGGGTCGTGCTCGAGGAGTTGACGGCGGCCAGGAGGCCCGTCGACAGGGTCGTGAGCAGCGGCGTGACCCGGGCCGCCACCGACGCCGCGGTGGCCGGCGTGGTCGGCGTGGTCGGCGTGGCCAAGGGCGTGGCGACGGGCGCGATCAGCGACGTCTCGGCCTGGCGGACGGCCGTGGCGAACGCGGCGTAGGCGGCGTTGACCTGGGTGCCGATCTGATTGAGCCGGGTCGTCATGTTGCTGGCGGCGGTCGACCCCATCGTCGCCGCCGATGCCGAGACGTGGGCGAGGGACGACGCGGTGCTCGGCACGGTCCGGTCTTCGAGGGATTCGAGGATGCTCGGGCGGAATTTGGGGGCGCGCTTCCTGATCATGGTGCTTCTTCTCCGTGTTCGATCGTCGGGCGGGCCGGGGCGCGGGACGGACGAGGGGCCTCGCGGCCCGTGCCCGGTATCCCGTCTCAACTCAAGACGCCATCGCGGGAACGGGCCTCCTCGACCCCCCGAGGAGTGGCGAAGGGGGTGGCGTCGGGCGACGCACCGGCCCTTCGATCGCTCCCGCCCCGGCGGCCCGGGTAACCCGCAAATCCCGGTCCGGTCACGGGAGGGTTTCGACAACTTCTCGCATCTGCTTAAAAATACATTTTAAGGGGGAGGCCGCCATCCCGCCGCCCGGGCGGCCTCAGCGGGCGACGGTGAACTCGTCGATCGCGACGCCGTCGACGTCGAGCTGGCGGACGGTCGCGGCGTCGGGGGTGACGTCGACGACGGTGAAGGAGTGGACGTCGGCGATGAACTTCTTCGTGAACGGCTGCCAGGTCTCCGGCCGGGCGGTCTGGCCCGGGTCGTAGAGCTTGGCCCCCCCCGCGCCGGTGATGAGATAGATCACGCCGGAGGGGCGGGTCCTGGCCGAGCCGTCGTAATCTTTGTCGAGGGTCCAGGTCCCGGCGACGGGCGTGGAGGGGGCCGGGGCCTGGCCGCCGGGGTAGGTCCGGGCGGCGAACTTGAGCGGGTAGGTGCGCTGGTAGTTGTGGACGTGGCCGCTGAAGACGAGCGCGACGCCGTGGCGCTCGAAGACGTCGGCCAGGAGCCGCATCTGCTGCTCGTCCTTGTGGGCGGCCGACGAGTTGAAGCCGGGCTGGTGGAAGGCGACGAACCGCCAGGGCTTCGCGACGGCCGAGGCGAGGTCGGCCTCGACCCAGGCGCGGAGGGTCGGCTCGGACCACTGGACGTAGGGGTTGGCGTCGAGCACGGTCCAGTGGACGTCGCCGTAGTCGAAGGAGAAGTTGGCCATCCCCGGGTAGTTCGGCCCCGCGGCCTCGAGGAAGGCGCGGCGGCGGCCCTCGGCCCCGCGGAGCGGCGGGGCGAGCTTGACCCCCGGGGCGGCCACCGGGCCGTTCAGGGGCTGCGACCAGAAGGGGAAGTAGGCCATCAGGTCGGCGTTCGCGTCGAAGTCGTTGACCAGGAGGTCGTGGTTGCCCGGGGCGGCGACGAACAGGGTCGAGCCGAGCAGCGGGGCCCCGGACGCGGGCGAGGCCCCGGGCGCGGCGTAGATCGGGAAGAACTTGGCTCGATACTCGCCGACCCGGCCGCGGAAATAGACGATGTCGCCGGTGATCAGGACGAAGTCGGGCCGGGCCCGATGCGCCTGGTAGGCGATCTTCCGCTGCTCGGGGGTGTCCGCCGCGCAGTCGCCGAAGGCCACGAACCGATGCGGCCGGCCCGGCCCGGCCTTCGCCCTCGCCCGGGCTTCGAACGCCGTCGCGGCCCCGAGCTTGACCCGGTAGCGGAACGGCTCGCCCGCCGCCAGGCCGGCCAGGGTCGCCCGGTAGACCCGGTGCCGCTCGACGCCTTCGAGCCGGACCGGGCGCGACGCGGGGGGGCCGGCGGGCCGCCAGGGGGCGTCGATCGGAGATTGGACGTCGACCGACCAGTCGGCGTCGACGTCGTCGGCGTGCCAGAGCAGGGCCAGGGAGTCGGCCGTCGGGGCGTCGCCGAGCTGGAGGTAGGGCGTCGCCAGGAAGGGCCCGACCCGCCGCGCGTTGGGGTCTTCCGGGACCGTCGTCGCCCAGGTCCACAACCCATACGAAAGGCCCAGGACGACGGCGACGGCGAGCGCGATCCGGGACGCGAGGCGGGGGCGGCTGAGGGCCATCGGCGGGGGTCCATCCAAATAATGCGACGTCGGGCGGCGGGCCGGTCGGGGCGCGGGGGGAGTCGCCGACTCTACCACCAACGCCCCGGCCGCTCCACCCCGCGATCCCGGCCGGTCGCGCGCGGTCGCCCGGCCCGTCATTTGCTCGCCTCGGGAGGGCTCCGGAGCGATGGGGACGGGTCGCGGAGCGGCCCGCGAGGGGAGCCGAAGGAGGAGTCGGGATGGACGGAGAATTCGTACGCGAGAGGCTGCCGGCGCCGGCCGGCTTGGGCGTCCGGGCGTCCTCGGCCCTGGCGATCGTGCTGGCCCTGGCCGGCCCGGCACCCCGGGCGTCGGCGCAACTGCCGGGCCTGCCGTCGGCCCCCAAGCCGGCGCCGGCACCCAAGGCCGACCCGAGCCTGAAGCCGGTCCCGGCCAAGGGGGAGCCCGGCGCCGTCTTCACGGCCACGTCCGGGCCGATCCGCGTCGATCAGAAGGTCGGCGACGAGGCCATCCGCAAGACCCTGGCCGAACTCCTGGGCCAGTTCCCCGGCGTCCGGAGCGTCGAGGTGGGGGTCAAGGACGGCGCGGTAGCCCTGGAAGGCCACATCGACGACGACGACTCGCTCGACGACGTCACCGCCTTCACCCAGAAGGTCGAGGGGGTCCGGCTGGTCCTCAACAAGATGAAGACCGACGCCGAGACCATGACCGGCCGCCAGAAGGCCGCGAAGGTCCTGAGCGAGTACCGGACGGTCGTGGCCAAGAACTGGCTGCTGGCGATCGTCGCGGTCGGCTTCGTGTTCGGCTTCGCCGCCCTGGCCCGGGCCTTCGCCCGCTACTCCGAGACGCTGCTCTCGCCGTTCGTGGGCAACTCGCTGCTGCGGTCGGTGGTCGGGTCGGTGCTCAGCTCGATGCTCGTGATCGCGGGCATCCTGCTCGGGCTCTCGGTGCTCAACCTGACCCACGCGGTGCTCTCGGTCCTGGGGCTGGCGGGGGTGGCGGGGCTGGCGCTGGGGTTCGCGTTCCGCGACATCGCCGAGAACTTCATCGCGTCGATGCTCCTGGGCGTCCGCCGGCCGTTCCAGATCGGCGACTTCATCACCGTCGCCGGCAAATCCGGCTCGGTCCTGAGCCTGAACACCCGGGCGACGATGCTCATCACGCCCGAGGGGAACCACGTCCAGATCCCCAACGCGGTGATCTACAAGGAGACGCTGATCAACGCGTCGACCTCGCCGAGCGGCCTGGGCTCGATCGACGTGATGGTCCCCTACGAGTCGTCGACCGCCGAGGCCCTGGAGGCGATCGGCGAGGCCCTCCGGGCGACCGACGGCCTGCTCGGCGAGCCGACGCCCCGCGCCCTGGTCCAGGCCCTGGAGGTCAACGGCGTCCGGCTCCGAGCCAGCTACTGGATGCCGTCCCGGGGGGTCGACGGCGACAAGCTCCAGAGCGACCTCCGGCTCCGGATCAAGGTCGCGCTCCAGAAGGCGGGGATCACGCCCCCCTCGAACCACGCGACCGTCTCGGTCTCGGGCCGGGTCCCCGTCGAGATGTTCGAGCCCGGGGCCGGCGGCGAGGGCCGCGCCGACCGCGAGACGATCGTCCGCCCCGGCGCCGTCGTCTCGCCCCGCCAGGCCGAGGCCAACCTCCGCAAGGACACCGAGGCCGCCGACGCCGCCACCGCCGAGCCCGCCGACCACCAGGCGACCCCGATCGACCACGCGATCAAGCAGGCCGAGGTCGAGGCCGTCGCCGAGGGGGGGAACATGCTGGTCAACGGCAAGACCTGAGCCGGGAGGGCCCGGCCCGTCGGACGGCCGGCCGGGCCTTCGCCTACTTCTTGCCGGCGGGCTGGGCGATGGCGATCTGGAGGTCGATCTCGCTGGCGACGTCGAAGACCAGGACGGCGTTCTCGTGGCGGGTGGCGAAGTCGGCGGAGAGGAGCATGGCCTTGCGGCCGGTCGCCTCGCGGGCGGAGCGGAGCCGCTCGGCCAGGGCCGCCCGGTCGGGCTTGATGGGCTGGCGGTCGACCTTGACCGACCCGCCGGCGTCGACCTCGACGAGGATGTAGTCCTTCTCCAGCTCGTCGATCGACTTCGACCGCGCCTGCGCGGCGGCCTCGGGGGGCTTGTCCTCGTTGGGCCGGGGGACTTCCAGGGTCTTGAAGACCACGGTCGAGGCCGTGACCAGGAAGAACAGGACGAGCTGAAAGGCGACGTCGACCATCGCCGCCAGGTCGAGCTCCTCGACCGTCTCGGGCGAGTTCCGCGAGAGCGTGAACTCGGCCGCCTCGTCGTCCTCGTCCTGGGGGTCGAACTCGTCCTCCGGCCCGTCCAGCTCGGGCAGGTCGGGGGCCTCGGCCTCCTCGTCGGGCAGGACCGGGAGCGCGGTGACGCTCGACGCCTGGCGGGCCGTCGGCCGGGGGTCGAAGCCCGGCTCGGCCTCGGCCTCGGCCTCGTCGTCCGAGTCCGGGTCGGGGTCGCTCGCGAGCGGATCGATGTCCCCCTCGGCCGCGTCGTCGTCCGCGAACTCGGCCGTCGACGGGGCCGCGTCCGGGTCGGGGGCGGGAGCGGGGGCGGCCTGCCCGGGGTGGGCGAACTCGGGGGCGTCGGCGATCCGGGACCATCGCGACTCGCCTGCGGGGCGGACGAGGTCGTCCTCGACGAGGTCGCCGCTCGCCAGGGCGGCGAGGACGGCCTCGGTGGTCACGGAGCGCTCGGCCTCGAGCCGGTCGCTGTGGAAGACGTCCCAGTGGGCCAACGCGGTCTCGCCTCTCGGGGTCGGATGGGGTCGGTCCGGTCCGGGGTCGGGGGCCCGGCCTGGCTCAGTCGGGTTCCTGGACGCCGATGTGGATGGTGACGCCGGTCTCTCGCTTGCCCAGCTCGCCGATCAGGCGGAGGACCTCCCCCTCGGGCACGGCGCCGTCGGCCTGGATGACGACCTTGCGGAGCCCCTTGGCCACGCCTTCGGAGACCGCCGCGCCGGCCTGGTCGAAGTCGACGACCCGGCCTTTGTCGCCGTTGCCGAGCAGGAGCCTGGGCCGGGCCCCGGGGGCGTCGGGCTTGAGCAGGGTGAGGAAGGTCGCGACCGTCTCCTCGACGCCCACCCCGCGCCGGGCCCGGGGGACGTCGACCTCAGCCTCGCCCGAGAGCTGGACCGAGAACAGCATGAACGTCATGAGCTGGAAGACGACGTCGACCATCGGTGTCATGTCGATATGTTCGTCACGTTCCTCGCTGGCCTGGCGGCGGAGCAGCATGGGCGCGGGCCTCGGGGATCGGGATGGAGTTGCTTCAGCCGTCGAGCCACGGGTCCCAGAGGGGGTGAGGCGACGGCGCGGGATCGGCCGGGGGCGGCGGATCGGCCCGGGGCGGGCGACGGGCCGCCCGGGGGTCGTGCCGGTTCGGCCCGGTCGCGACGGCCGCCGGCCCGGTGCATCCGAGCCATCGCAGGCAGGAGACGGCCACGGCGGCCCGGGCTCGCTCGGATTCGTCGGGGGCGGTCTCCATCGGGTGCGTCCCCCGGGGGCGTCGATCAGCGGGGCAGGACGGCGCGGCCGGCGCCGGATCGGGAGCCGGCGGGGCTCCGGCCGTGGCCCTCGATCTCCTCGAGGACTTCGAGGAAGTCCTGGAGCTGGCGTTCGGTCCGGTCGCGGAGGTGGCGGAGCTTGGCGTGGATGTCGTTGCCGACGATCATCATCGGCGTGGCGATCAGGAGGCCCGAGCCGGTGGCCCAGAGGGCCAGGCTGATGTCGTTGGCCAGGACGTTGGGGGCGACCTTCTCGGCGCCGCCGATCCGGCCGAAGGCGCCGATCATGCTGGCCACGGTGCCGAGCAGGCCGAGCAGCGGGCCCATCCGGACGATCGTCGAGACCGTCGCCAGGCGGTTCTCCATCGCGGCGATGACCTCGGTGTGGAACTCCATGACCAGCATCTGCTTGACCTTGGCCAGCCCCTTGGGCCGGTTCGCCAGGGCGACGGCCATCAGTTGCGCCAGCGCGGTGTGCCAGAACGGGGGCCCCTGGCAGACGGCGAGGGCGGCGTCGACCTTGCCCCCCTTGCACGAGTCGGCGACCTGGCGGATCAGGGGCTCGGCGCCGTCGCCGATCGACTTCCGCCCCAGGGCCCGGTAGAGCAGGATCGCGTTGTACACGCCCCAGACGGCCAGCAACGCCAGCGCCGCGTAGATGACGTAGCCGAAGGCGTCGATGATTTCGGTGATCTTCATGGATTGATCCGGCGCGGGTTGGGCCGGCCCGGGGATTCGATCGGCCCGCGCCGGGTCGGCCCGACGTGGATTCATCCATTGTTGCGGCCGGGCCCGGCGTCCCGCAAGGGGATCGGGCGCCCGGCCGACGGCTTGCCAGTCGGGCCGCGGCGCGGGACAATGCCGGCCGTGGAGAATTTCGCCGTCCCGCAGGGTCTCACCCATGCCGCGCACCGTTCTGATCGTCGACGACGAGCGCGACGTGAACGACATCCTCGCGAGCCTGGTGCGTGCCCGCGAATTCGAGGCGATCCAGCGGTACGAGGGCGCCACCGTCATGGACGACGTCCGCCGCCACCGGCCCGACCTCGTCCTGCTCGACCTGATGCTCCCCGACCGCGACGGCTTCGAGATCTGCGAGCAGCTCAAGCGGACCCGCGAGACCAACCTGATCCCCGTCGTGATGGTCACCTCGCTGAACGACCCGAATCACCGGCTCTCCGGCGTCCGGGTCGGGGCCAACGGCTACCTCACCAAGCCCTTCACGCCCCAGCAGCTCTTCGACGCCATGGACGCCGCCCTGGCCTGGCGCGAGGACCACTCCGGCCGGGGCACCACCGGCGAGATCAACTTCGACGTCCGCAGCGAACTGGCCCACCTCCAGGCCACCAACGACATGCTCGCCGACCTCTACCAAAACACCCCGCTCACCGATCGCCAGGTCAAGGACCTCAAGCAGGTCGTCATGGAGATGGGCGGCAACGCGATCGAGTGGGGCCACCGCAAGAACGCCGAGCTGACCGTCCGGATCACCTACCGGATCGACCCCGAGAAGGTCACCCTGATCATCCGCGACCAGGGGCCCGGCTTCGACCCCGGGATCGTCCCCCACGCCGCCTCCGACGACGACCCCATCGGCCACCTCGACATCCGCAACGAGCTGGGAATCCGCGAAGGAGGCTTCGGGATCATGCTCGCCAAGGGCCTCGTCGACGACTTCCACTACAACGACCGGGGCAACGAGGTCACGCTCATCAAGCGGTTCCAGCGATGAGCGCCCGCCGGAGAACTTCTGGAAATTGACTTGCTTTGGATCGGTCGAACCCCGGAGAATGGGAGCGATCGCCACCCGGTGGCAGCTCGAATCCCGATGAGCGTCTCTACGGGAGGTCGCCGTGAAGAAGTACACCCTGATCTTGATGGGCCTCGTCACACTGGGGATGGTGGCGCTGACGGTCGCCGACCAGACCCGCAAGACCAACGCCGACCAAAAGCGCAAGTCCAAGGGCCAACGACCTCTTGCGACCGCATCGATCCCACGAGAGCAGAACACCGGTAAGGCGATTCCCCCACTCCCGATCCTCATGGAGGCGCGGGTGCCGGCGTTCGCCGTCGATCTCGATTCGCGGAGAATCAAGGAACCGGGAATCCTCCCCATTCACCAGAAACTCGCCGCCCGATTGTCCAAGGTCGAGGCGGTTCCCGCCGATCGCCTCCGGCATTATCAATGGCTCAACAATGGCGACTTTCAACTCCGGGGTTGGCATGGATTCGTCGACCATGCCGAGCCGATCCCGGGTGGTTACCTGGTCACGCTCCGGATCAGCCCCCGCGTTCGCTCGAAGTTCGGTGCCTCGACGACCGTTTTCGACACAATGTATGAGAAGTATACCGTCGTGGGCGATCAGGTGGAGTTCGTGGAGGCCATTCATCCGCCCGGATCGGGCCAACCCTCGTTCGTGACCGATTGAATTATGGTCTCCTCCCCGGGACCTCTCGATCGCGGGCGGGGCCTCCCGTGGGCGTGATGGTCGTGATTCTCCGCCATGTTTGATGGGAGCGGCTGATTTGCACGCCTCGGCCTCCGCCGCCAAGGCGAGCAGTCACGCCAACCATCGAGGCCGGAGGCTCCGGCCTCGATGGTTGGCGGATTGGTGACGTTCAATAACCGGCCTGGTTGACGATTGCGGGAGGACACCCGGCATCGCCGAGAAATTGGCGAAACTCGGCGGCGATATGCTCGTCGCATCGACCTACCAGGAACTCCACATCCTGGATGACTTTAACCACGGTGCCTCCGCTCGCGAGTTCCTGCGGGGAAACTTTGGGGCGGTCGCAATTGTGGATGCAATCGTGCCGTCGCTGGAATATGGACCGAAAGCGCTCGTCCATCTGTTTCTTCGCGACGACCCTCGCGGCCCCCTTATCGGCAGGGTCGAGGGCCGCGAAGCCGGTTCGGGTGATGCCGAATAGTCGCCTGCTGGACTCCGGATGCGCGATCCAGGAGTCGAGTACGAGATCCCGGTAGAATCGACGATCGTGGCGAAGGAATCTGTTGAATAGCTCCTGGATCTGCTTCAGGCTCAGGACATTCTCCCATTCCATCATCTTCCTCGCCGCCATCCTCCATCTCCAGTTGGCGTTCGTGTAGGGTTCGAGGATGGCGCGGACAGGAAACTTGATATCGTAGAAGAATCCGGACAGGATCATCGCCGGGTGGCGGCTTTTCGAGATGATCGTGGCTGCGACGATGTCGGTGTAGGCATCGCAGAAGTAGGCATCGAGCGCGCCGACGGCGAACATCCAGGCGCTTCGCAGGAGGTCGGCCCGGAGTAGTTTCTTGTCCGCCGGGTCCGTCGGCAACTGGTCGGCGTGGGTGACGATGATCCTCGCCCTCGCGATGTCCTCCCGAAAGTGCTTCATGGCCGTCGCGGGCACGGGACACCTACTGGGAGCGGCGGAAACGTCGAGGTTGGTACCTCACTCGAAGGGTCGGATGGCCTCGGTCGATTCGCTGTAGTGGATCGCCCGATCCTCATCATCGAAGTGGACGTTATAAGATCCCGGAAACGCGACATTCCACAGGTCAAGGATCTCCTCGATGGCGAGTCCTCGTCTTATGTATTCCAGGATCTTCTGCCTGTCAGCCTCGCCCGTACTAGAGGGGTCCAATTCGGCCTTGCGTACCATCGGGAAGACCTCGTTGTAGAAGTCGAGGAGGTCGTCGGCCTCCATGCTCTCGACGGCCAAGACGATCTTCTCGGTGGCTTCGCGTTCGGTCAAGGCCGGCATGGCGTACCCCTTGAGGAATTGTGAGGCGACTCGGACCTGGGCCGATGACCGCGTCGGCACGCGGCCACCGGCCGTCTTCGCACATCACACCCGAGGGATGTCACTTCTTCTTCGGCCAGATCGTCGCGCCGTAGACGGCGTCCTTGCCCAGCTCTTCCTCGATCCGGAGGAGCTGGTTGTACTTGGCGATCCGGTCGGATCGGCTGGCGGAGCCGGTCTTGATCTGGCCGGCGTTGGTGGCGACGGCGATGTCGGCGATGGTGCTGTCCTCGGTCTCGCCCGAGCGGTGGCTGATGATGGCGGAGTAGCGGTTGCGCTGGGCCATCCCGACGGCGTCGAGGGTCTCGGTCAGGGTGCCAATCTGGTTCACCTTGACGAGGATGCTGTTGGCGATGGCGCCGTCGATGCCGAACTGGAGCCGCTTGGTGTTGGTGACGAAGAGGTCGTCGCCGACGAGCTGGACGGTGTCGCCGATGGCGTTGGTCAGGAGCTTCCAGCCCTCCCAGTCGTCCTCGGAGCAGCCGTCCTCGATCGAGACGATGGGGAACTGCTTGGCCCATGAGGCGAGGAACTCGACCATCTGCTCGGGGGTCTTCCTCGGCTGCTTGTCGTTCTCGAGGGTGTAGACGCCGTCCTTGAAGAACTCGGTGGAGGCGACGTCGAGGGCCAGCGAGACGTCGGTCCCGGGCTTGTAGCCGGCCTTGTCGATCGCGGTGAGGATGACCTCGATGGCCTCCTCGTTGCTCTTGAGGTTCGGGGCGAAGCCGCCCTCGTCGCCGACGGCCGTGTTGTAGCCCTTGGCCTTGAGCACCGACTTGAGGTTGTGGAAGACCTCGGCGCCGCAGCGGAGGGCCTCGGCGAAGGTCCTCGCGCCGAGGGGGACGATCATGAACTCCTGGACATCCACGTTGTTGTCGGCGTGGGCGCCGCCGTTGAGGATGTTCATGAGCGGGACGGGCAGGACCTTGGCGTTGACGCCGCCGAGGTAGCGGTAGAGCGGCAGGCCGGCGGCGAGTGCGGCGGCCTTGGCCGCGGCCAGGCTGACGCCGAGGATCGCGTTGGCGCCGAGGCTCCCCTTGTTCTCCGACCCATCGGCGGCGATCAGGACGGCGTCGAGCCCGGCCTGGTCGGCGGCGTCGAGCCCGGCGGCGGCCTTGGCGAGCGGGCCGTTGACGTTGGCCACGGCCCGCGTGACCCCCTTGCCCAGGTATCGCTTCTTGTCGCCGTCGCGGAGCTCGACCGCCTCGTGGGCGCCGGTGCTGGCGCCGGAGGGGACCGCGGCGCGGCCGAGGGTGCCGTCGGCCAGGACGACGTCGACCTCGACCGTCGGGTTACCGCGGCTGTCGAGGATCTCGCGACCGCGCACGGCGGCGATGGGTGCGTGAGGCGTGCTCATCTTTGCGTCCAAACTCCTTCGGGGTCGCGCGATCCGGCCCCGTCGCGAGGGCCGGGCCGTCGCCCGAACCGGGCGGGCGCGATGGACGCAACCCTACTCAGAGCGAGGGGTCGGGGTCAAGGTCCGGCGGATGGGCCCCGGCGAGACCCGGCGGCCCAGGCCAGGCCGTAGGGTAAACAATTCTCGTCGGATGGATGAAATCCACCACGGTCCGGGCCCGACCGGGAGGTTTGATCGGGCACCGCCGAGGCCCGACCGCCCGACGGGCCTGAGGCCCTGGCCATGCTGATGGATTGGTGGATTTCATCCACCCGAATAAGAGGGCCGTCCCCGGGGGGAGGCCAGTCGCGCGGCGGTCCCGCCCCTTCCACTCTTTCGGGGAGGGATCAAGCGGGTGTCATCGTCTCGTCGCCCAAAAGGGGCGGAGACCGCCGCGCGGTGCGACCTCAGGGGTGCCGGTTCCTGGTGTCGCATTCCCGATCGTCGGGGAAGGCGCGGGGGCAGAGACGCCGGTTCGGGTCGCCGCCTTCACGCCTTCGGTTGCGGTGGGGGTCAAGACTGGTGGCGTCGCGGGAGGGGTGTGAGGTCGGGCGAGGTCTGGTCGTTCGCCGGGGCTTGTTCCGTCCCGACTCCGAGGCCGTTTCCCCCCGGCCATTAGGTTATCGGCGCGGGGTGAGATGGGCTTGATCCCGGGGGAAATTCAACATTTCGGGCCGATAGGGGGCGGTCAGGAGCGGCAGGACGTACTTCCTCAGAAAGGCCGGATTATCCGGCCCGACGTGGCCGCCGAGGTAGCCGCTGGCCGCCATCTCGGGCCGCCAGCGGACCTGGCGGAGCTTGGCGTAACGCGACCGACGGTCGGCGTCGAGCCCGGCGGGGGGCCGGAAGCCGACCATCCCCGCGCTGGGGGAGTGGACCCGGTCGATCGTGCCGAAGAGCCAGGTGCCGGCCCCCAGGACCATCACGTCGAGCGGCGACCAGAAGGCGGTCAGCTCGCGGCGGACGGCCCCGAGCGCGGCCGAGAGGTCGTAGCCGGGCGAGAGCGCGGGGGCGAGCAGGACCGCGGCCTCGACCGCCCCGGCGGGCAGGCACTCCAGCGCCTCGACGACGATCCCGGCGCCGCCCGACTTGCCCACGAGGAAGACCGGGGCCGAGGGCCGGGCCTCGCGCCAGGCCAGGACCTCGTCGGCGACCGCGCGGGACCGGGCCCGACGGTTGGCCACGTCGGTGAGGTCGGCATGCCAGCGGCCCAGGCCGTGGCCCCAGCGGATCGGCCGGACCAGGCGGAGCCCCGGCTCCGCCCCGATGACGTACCGGAGGCCGTACTCGCAGAGGTCGAGCCCGCCGCAGCCGTCGGCCACCAGGATCAGGGCCGTCGCGGCCCCCTCGGGCACCGCGGCGGGCTCGCCGTACCGCGCCCGGAACAGGCGGGAGAGCAGCTTCGTGTAGATCATCCGCCGATCATACGGCGGCCCCGGCCGATCCCTCGCGCGATTCCCCGGAAAGTTGTCAGCGAATCGCCCGCGGCGGGCAGTACCCTGGACGAGTCGTCGAGGACACAACCGGGGGGAGGCCGAAGGACATGACGGGCGGGCACTCGGGCGACGCGATCCACCAGGTCAACCGGCTCTTCCAGGCCGGGACGGTCGGGGCCCTGACCGACGGGCAGCTCCTGGAGCGGTTCGCCACCCGTCGCGGCGAGGCGGCCGAGGCGGCCTTCGAGGGGCTGGTGGCGCGGCACGGGCCGATGGTCCTCCGCGTCTGCCGGGCCACCCTCCGCGACGCCCACGACGTCGAGGACGCCTTCCAGGCGACGTTCCTGGTCCTGGTCCGCAAGGCCGGCTCGATCGGCGAGCGCGACCTGCTCGGCCCCTGGCTCTACGGCGTCGCCCACCGGGTGGCCCTCAAGGCCCGCGGGGTCGCGGCCCGGCGGCGGGGCCGCGAGGGGGACCGCCTGACCGAGGACCCCCCGGCCGACGTCGCCGACGGCCCCTGGCTCGACTTCCGCCCGGCGCTCCACGAGGAGCTGGACCGCCTGCCCGAGAAGTACCGCAAGCCCGTCGTCCTCTGCCACCTCCAGGGCCTGACCCACTCCGAGGCCGCGCAGGAGCTGGCCTGGCCCGTCGGGACCGTCAGCGTCCGGCTCGCCCGGGCCCGCAAGCTCCTCCGCGAGCGGCTCGCCCGCCGTGGCCTGACCGCCACCGCCACCCTCTGGGCCGCCGGCCTCGCCGCCGAAGGGGCGTCGGCGGCCGTCCCGCTCACCCTGATCCGTTCGACCACCAGGGCCGCGATCCAGTACGCGGCCGGCCGGTCGCTCGCCGCCGGGGTCGTCTCGGCGGGCGCGGCCCTGCTCACCAGGAGGACCTTGACCATGATGTTCGTCTCGAGACTGAAGTGGATCGCCGCCCCATTGGTCGTCGGCTCATGCACCGTCGGCGTGGCCGTCCTCGCCCAGGGCACGCCCGGCCGGCCGCGGGCCGAAGTCGCCCAGGCCCCGCCCCGGCCGGACCCGGGTCGGCCGGCGTGGCCCGCCCGGCGGCCCGGAGACCCGCAGGCGGTCCCGGGCAAGGAGGCGGACGAAATCGAGATGGTTTCGCCCGTGGCCCGGAACGCCAGCGGACGCTTCGAGATCAATCCGACGCCCGCGGGCTTCTTCGACCTCCCGGCCGACGACGGGAACGGCGGCACAGGGCCCCCCGCCGTGCAGCCCGGTCGGACGCTCGTCATCGAAGTCCTGGAGGCCCTGCCCGGCCGGCCGTTCACCGGCGAGCGGGTGGTGCGCCCCGACGGCACGGTCAGCCTGGGCTTCTATGGCTGACCTGCCCCCGAATTCTGGTCCAGGGGTTATGAGAGTGCGGGATCGGGGATCGGCACGGCGTCAGCCGGGGGGAGCGAAGCGACCCCCGGCTTG
>JAABUX010005905.1_pt1 | contig 14834 bp, 12 predicted proteins | sample 5561851 | NCBI WGS metagenome assembly JAABUX01 (sample SAMN10711883, study PRJNA513361) | rock metagenome | isolation source: Antarctica rocks | place: Antarctica: Victoria Land, Richard Nunatak red sandstone | collected 2016-01-03 | reverse complement strand
TGCGCAGCGGCGGCAAGATGATCAAGAACGTGACCGGCTATAACCTGACGCAGCTGTTCGTGGGCTCCGAGGGTACGCTGGGCGTGGTGACCGAGGTCATCCTGCGCCTGGTGCCCCGGCCGCGCGCGAGCCGCACCGCCCTGGCCGTGTTCCCGCGCATCGACGACGCCGCGCGCATCGTCACGGTCATCCTGGGCGCGGGCATCACGCCAGCCACCATCGAACTGATGGACCGCGCCTCGATCCGTGCGGTCGAGGACTTCAAGCCGTTCGGCCTGCCCACCGACGCCGAGGCGGTGCTGCTGATCGAGGTCGACGGCGACGAGTTGTCGGTGCAGGCCAACGTGCGCGAGGTTGGCCGCCTCTGCGAGGCCAACGGCGCCTCGGAGGTGCGCGTGGCTACCACGGCGGCCGAGAGTCAGACCTTGTGGGAAGCGCGCCGCGCCGTCAGCCCCTCTATCACGCGCATCCGTCCGACCAAGCTGGGCGAGGACATCTCGGTGCCGCGCTCGCAGATTCCCGCGGCGGTGCGCGCGGTGCAGCGCATCGCGGAGCGGTACGATTTGCCCATCCCCCTCTACGGGCACATCTCCGACGGCAACCTGCACCCCAACATCCTGTTCGACCGCCATGACCCGGCCGAAGTGGAGCGCGTCAACGCGGCCGCGGGCGAGATCTTCGCGGCCACGGTAGCGCTGGATGGTACACTGACAGGGGAGCATGGGATCGGTTCGCTCAAGAAAGAATATCTGGCCAGCGCGCTCGACCCGGTCGCATTGGAGATGATGCGCGCGGTCAAGGCGGCCTTTGATCCGCTCAACCTACTCAATCCCGGCAAAGTTTTCCCGTCCGATACACCACACTAATCACCGATCACCCGCCGTTCCGTGCCAGGTGTGCTGGACGTGGTACAGTAGGATACGTTGCGGGCACACACGGCCTATTGCGCCTTCCTCAACGATGGCATACTCTTGGACGACCAACGGAGATGCGGCCGCGCGTGGGCGCGGCAAGTACAGCTATGGCAACAATGTCAACCCCTTTCATCGGCGATCCTTTCGCCGTCCTCGGCTTGTCGCGGACGGCGAGCCACGATGATGTGCGGCGCGCATTCCGCCGCCGCGCCCGCGAAACGCACCCGGACCATCGCCCCGACGATCCACAGGCGGCGCAGCGCTTCGCGCGCCTGCACGCGGCCTACCAGGAAGCCCTGGAGCGCGTCGGCCGGCCTGAGACGGCCACGGGCGCCGGGGATAACGGCGCGGCCACGGACCCGAACGCCTACACCCACGCGTGGGGAGCTGCTCACCAGAAAGACGGAGCGGGACGTACGCAGACGGGACGTCCCCGCACCATCACCGAGCACGAGATGACGGTGCGCGTGCAGAACGCGCACGACGCCGAAACTCTGCGCCGCATCTTTCTGCGCCATGGGCATCGGCCGGTTATCGGCGCGGCTCTGGCGCGCAATCCGGCCTTTCCCACCGATCAACTGGCGGCGCTACGGCGCTCGACCGAGGCCCACTGGACGGTTGATGCGGCCATTGCCAGCCGTGGCGATGTGCCTGCGGATATGCTGTTGAGCATCGCCCGGCTGGCCCGCGAGCCCGTGGTGGGCATAGCCATCGCCGCTAACGAAGGGAGCACGACGGAGACGTTGGACACGCTGGTGCAGGGACCCGTGCGGCTGGACGCCGCGCTGGAGAACAGGCTGGCCTCTCACCCCGACCTCTCGGTTGCCGCGGCGACACGCCTGGCCGGACGCCACGCGACAAACGCGCCGACCGTGGTGCGTCTGGTCGAGCGCGGCGACTTGCCCGCAGAGTTGCTGCAGCGCCTGGCCTCGCAGGGCACGCGGCCGACGATTGCCGCCGCGGCGCGCGACGACCTGTTGCGCCGCGGGCTCAGCGTCCCGCCCATGCGTGGACCGCAACGCTCTACCAAGACGCTGACCGGCTATTGGCGGTGAATAGCTATTAGCCGTTAGCCTTTACGAGGTGACGGTAAAACCTGCCTAAAAGCTAATTACTAATGGCTAACGGCTAATAGCTACGAGAGCGGCGCGAGCAGGATCAGCAGATGGACCAGCGTGGCGAACATGAGGGCGGCCACGATGCCGACGACGAGCAGGTGCGATGACCTGATGTTGTTGAAGAAGGGGAACTCGCGCCAGTGGGGATCGTCCTCGGGCGGCTCGGGAGGGTCCTCGTCGTTGTAGAAGGCGGGAGGCACGGGGGTGCGCAATGCTTTGTCGAGGACGTTGGCGACATCCTCTTTGATCGTTGACGTCAGATGTTCCTGATCGACAGCCATGGGGTCGTTCCTCCACCTCTGCGCTCGTCAGTCAGCGCCTTGTCTCGTAATGTACCACGATGGCGCGATTTAAGCCAATTATGTTACTGTAATCTGACCGACCATCTCGGGCAAGTGCACCTGGCACTCGTACTTATACGTGCCCGGCGTCTTGAAGGTGACCGAGTATGAGGTAGCGTCGATTGCGGTCTTGTGGATCACGTTTAGAGCATTGTTGCTGGTACCCACGATGTTGTGCGGCGTCGAATCGACGTCAACCCAATTCACGACCGTCCCCGCCTTGATGCTCACGGTTGCTGGGTTAAACACGTACTGGCCAGGCTTGCCGGCGACGGGCTGCATCTTAATTGTGATGCCCTGGGTGGTGGTCCCCGCGGCCGCGCCATGGCCGCTGCTGGAGCTCGTCTTGTTGCTCACATTGATCACGCCGACCATCTCGGGCAAGTGCACCTGGCACTCGTACTTGTAGGCGCCGGCCGCGGTGAACGTCACCTTGTATGAACCGGCGTCGATAGCCGTCTTCTTAATCACGCTCGTAGCGTTGCTACTCGTGCCCACGATGTTGTGCGGCGTCGTATCGGCGTCGACCCAATTGACCGTGTCACCCCGGTTGATGTTGAGGGTCGCAGGGTTGAACACGTATTGGCCGGGCTTGCCGGCGACGGGCTGCATCTTGACGGTGTACGTCTTGCCGGCGCCGCCGGTCGATGCGCCCGGCGCCGCGCCTGAGGGTCCAGCGCTGGTCGAATTGTGATTGGCGGCGACGGTCGCGGCCGGCGGCACGGCGTAGGACGAGGCGGCGGTCTCGGGGGCGGGGCTGTTGAAGACGCTCTGGAACACGTAGATACCGACGGGTATCATGACGATCACGGCGATCAGGCCACCCAGCGCTTGCATGATTAAAGGGTGGCGACGGCTAAAGAAGTTGCCCATCACAGTCCTCCATGGAGTGATCTCGGACGGCTAGAAAACGGCACAGGCCGCAGCCTCAACAGCGCTCCGGGGCAGGGGCAGTGATGCGCGTCCATCGCGGTACCACACACCTCTCGACGACAGACGGCGCGCCAACCTATCTCTCCCCTGCATCCTAAGAAAAACGGGGAAACATGGCGCGCTCTTTAATTATACCGCAGAGCCCGCTCCTCTCAACGTCCGCGCGCTGTAGCGGCCTGAGTCCCTCCCAGGGCTCGTGAAAAGTTGGGAGCGCGCATAAGCGATGGGACGACGGGGAGCGCGGGCATCCCTCCCGCCGAGTCTGGGCGGGAGGGATGCCCGCGCTCCCCGTCCGACAATTCACAGACCCTGGTGTCGAGCACGGTTTATAGGGCAAGGCTGGCCCCTACTCTGCTATACTACACCCAGCGTGTCGCAGCCCCACGCACCGACGACATCCGACGGACGGGGCGCACTTCATGTCCATGCGTATGTCTATGCGCTATGCCTTGTGCGGCGAAAGAGCCACGCCATGTCCTGGAAACGTCTGGCGCCTCTGGTCCTGACCGCGTTGCTCTGCGTTCCGATGGTCGCCCCGCGCATGCTCCGGGTACTGATGGCGACACCGCGCGTACCGGCGCCGTCATCCTCCAACCCCGGCGCCACGACGCTGATCCTGCCTCACCGGACCGAGCATATCGACGCCCGTGCCCTGGTTGGTTGGAGACGCCTGTTGCCCTCCGCCGCGTACCTCGATGGCTACCGCGAGCACTACCAGCGGCACGTCTCGTCCTGCGAGGCGGCGGCGGTCAGCATGGCCAGCGGCGGCCTGCTCGACGAACAGACCGTCGTCGACGCCCAGCCGGTCTCCGACAACCCCTGGCTGGGCTTCCGCGGCAACATCGACCGTCCCGAGACGCTGGCCAACGGCCTGCAAGACTACGGCATCCTCGCCCCGCCCATGGCGCGAACGGTGCAGTCGCTCGGCTATGACACGCGCGTGGTGATCGGCCCGGCCGCGCCGCAGTTGCTGCGCTACTCCATTGCCGTGCTGCATCGGCCCGTGGTGGTCTGGGTCACCTGGCGCCTCGGCAACTGGCCGACCATCGTGGGGCACGCGGATGGCCACAGCTTCACCCTCGTGCTTTACGAGCACGCCAACACGGTCATCGGGTACGATCGGGGCGGCGTGTGGGTGCTCGACCCGCTGGATGGAGGTCCCCTCTACCACCCATGGGCAACGTTCCTGCACTCGTGGCTGACCTACTTCCACGGCATGAGCCTGCTGCTGGCGCCACGCTTCCGGGCGCCGTCCCCGCACGACCTCAAGGCGCGCGTCGTCGGGCGCAACGGCATATGGAGTTGGGCCGGCGTGCTGCCGGGCAGTGTGACCACCGTGACGCTCTACCGCGCCGGCCGGGCCGTCCGCACCGTGACGCTGCCGCCCTTCGCCTCTGGGCATCGCCGGCAGGCGGTGCGCTTCCCGCTGGCTCCCAATATCCCCTACACCGTCCGCGTGCGCGAGGTAGCCCCGTCTCTCTCCCTCTCTCCCTCCTCTGCGGCGCGACACCGTCCGCGTGCGCGAGGTAGCCCCACTGGCCGTCGCCGCCCCGCCTATCAAGAGCACCCACGCGCTGACCATCATCCGTCCTCGACCGACCATGACGCCTACCGCGACCCCGACCGTCACGTCAACCGCGACCCCGACCATAACTCCAACTGCCACACCTTTCGTTGGACGGCTCAACGGCCTGCTCAACCCGACGCCGCAACCGACCAGCACGCCGCATGTAGGAGTAGAGGATCATCAACGCTAGCTGGGGGAGTAGGAGCCTAATCGACTATAATCTATACCTACGCGGTGACGATCGCTGAGTTGCCGCACTGCCAGTCTCACGAAGGAGACCTGCATGGAGGCTATCACATGTGAGATGCGATACAAGCTCTCTACGTGGGGGTGTAGCAAGGCCATTTGTTTAGGCAAGTTGTCGCATCTTAGGGTCACTAGATGCGGTGGAGGAATTGACAGCCTTGTTTCCATCTGTCATCATAATGCCTGTGTTAATTGGGGCTCCCAATGTAGTGCAAGCTTAACGGGGAGATAGAATCTTATGCTGGTCCGACGACTGATCACCGCCCTTTTCACCATAATCCTCGTGCTGCTCCCGCTATACTCGCCAACCTTCTCAATGGGAACGAGTATGCAATTAAATACGTTAACATCCCCTGATCCATCGATCAGCCCAGATTACGAAGGAAAATCCAACAGTGCGGCTGCGGCTAATGCAACTGCCGCCTTATGCTCTCCTGTCCATACACCGACGAATGGCAATTATGTGCCGGGTTTTGTCGCTCCTGGATGCGGGCCTGTTGATACGCGCTTCCACTTCCAGCTAGTGTACGGGGACGCCCTGATCGTCTTCCATATCGATGGCACGATCAACGGCAAGCCCGCCAACTGGACCTGCAAAGGTCAATGTGACGTGAGCGTGCATGATGGCGGGGGGACGGTTGTGATGGGCGCGAGGGATCCCGTCACCGGTGGAGGGTTTGGCGATGCCTGGACCCTTGTCCCGACCCTTTGCATCGCGCCGAACGGCCACAAATGGATCTATTGGAACCAACCGTGCCCAACAACCACCACCAATTCTCCGACCCCCCATACCCCCTCCCATCATAGTTCACCGACGCCAACCCCAAGCCCCTCGCCTGCCAGTTCTCCCTTCGATGATGGAGCGAGGACAATCTATGGTGTCTCCGGTTCATTCTATGATTGTCAACATTCGGTAACATGCCATGGTAACGATCTTGGCTATGATGCTGCGGCATTCAACCTAGACGCGGGGTTCATCAGGGTCCAGCAATTGATGCCTTGCTACCACCACGATAAGATGACCCATAAAATTCTAGATGCCGCTTGGCGTCAGTCTGATGCTGATGTACAGGCTGCTTTAGGTTTCAGCACACGTCAGGGCAAGTACAGGAATCTCATCCCTGTCGTGAATTTTGTAAGTCAATGCACCCTGGTTAAGGGCAGTGACAAGAGTAATGTACTCACGCCGGAAGATTGGCACTATGCGCTGGCGAACTATGCTGCCAATCTTAAACAATTGCTCGTCAGCATGAAAATAAAGTCGATGTCCGTCTATTTCGAAATCGGCAATGAAATGAATGGATCATTGGAAAAAGGCAAGTACGGTATCTACTATCAATCCATTTTCTATGCGGCGGCAACCGCACTCAATTCCGTGCTGATCGCCACGAAAAAGGTGCATTATTACAGAATTCTTACGGGCGCGTGGGTGGCACCGACAGGAGCGACAGGGGTATTGACGCTCAAAGGTTCGCCGCAGTCCTGCCGCTTGTGGGGCCGCAATGACTATACTCATAAGATCGTGCAAGTCTTGGGATCCTATCCCCGATATGCATACGATCTCACAATTACGCAACAAGCGATACACGAAGCCGAGAGTGGGAAATCCTTTCCGGACTCGGTACCGTTGCCGGGCAAATACGGGACAGTTACGAGCAATCATCTGGGAATCGCTTTACATCCTTATGGATATGTGACGCCCAATCACTCAGAGTGGCCCAACTTCTTGTTTAGGGAGAAGAATGGCGGCGGCCGAGGGGTTGGTAGTCCTTGTAACACTCTTGGGTACGTCAATGCCACATGGATTGACGCCTTTCCCGGCCAACATCTACCCCTCGTCTATACCGAGGTAAACTACTCATCCAACGACCAGCTGCCGCCAAACTTCAAAATCGTTTATCATCGATGTCCCAACACTCCAGGGCGCGTGGATGGATATTCGCAGTGCTATTACCTAGGCAAGAACTACAGGGACACGGAGTATCAGTACAAGAATCCCTGTATCCGAGGGCACAGTGGGGATCGATCTAGCTGGAGCACCTATTGTCCAGATAATCAAGCGCAGGGGTCCTACGTTGTCGACTTAATGAGTTACCTGAATACCCACTTGCCGTGTCCGGATGTGCGTCATTTATGCACATCGAACCCATCTGACGGCTCCAATGCGGCACGCACTCCGCTTCGAGTTATGTGGTACAAAGGCGATGATGACGCCCCGGAAGACGCAGATATTAGGAAGAGAGGGTTCCTCGGGCTGTACCTAGATGGCAGCGAGTTTGACAAGTCGCGACGGGTGCCGCGAGGATTTCTTCAATATGACAAGATAGTCTCACTGATCTGCCCACATGGAGCGCGCTTCAACTTGACGACAACGAGTGTTGCTGCCGTGTTCCGTCAGCTGCAGAAGCGATCATGCCTACAGTCGTTTCCCCTTCACCCATCACTAACAGCTGATTTGAATGTGAGCAACTCGAGGGGAAGGAACGAAACGCGATTAACGGTGCAGGGAAGCGGCTTTGTGACGAACGAGCCTATCCTGTTCCAGTGGTCCTGCAAGCCAAGCTCATTTAGTTCATGCACACATCGCTACACCTGGAAGCTGCCATGCGTGACGACGACTGCTCCCGACCTGAACCAGCGGGCACCACATGGGTGCGTGACCGCGAATGCACCGATAACAAACTCCACAGCGAACACAGTGCCAGGCTCATTCAAACGATCCTTTACAATTTCTGGCCTTATCCCTGCTGGACAATACGAGATAACGGCATTCGGCCAAATTAGTGGCCTTGTCGCTTCTTCACCAACACTAACTCAAAGGCCGTTTCAACCACCTCATCAAGCGTCGATCAGCCTTGATCGCAAAATAGTGCATCTCAATCCACAAAACTTGACAACGATTCACGTGACTGGCCGTTATTTCCCGCGTAATAGCCCTGTCCAGATCTTTCTGTACGATTGCGCGCCCTATTCTCATTCCGGCTGCGCTCACGCGCATAATCGGCCGTTAACCAAGCAGGGGCAGTACAAAGCCCGGACCGGCGGCTCTTTCACCATCCCGATCACGATCCCTGTTGGCACCAAGGATGGCAAGTATAGCATCGTCGTTCGCTACAAGGGCGGCAGCGATGTTGCATCCATCGCAGGACGAACTAGTAACGCAGCAATTGGGTCAAGCGGTGAAGTAACAGTTCCTATCGACGTGCGGAGTCCTGTGTCAGCGATACTGAGCCTGCAACCATCGCATGGATATGCGGGACTAGAGCATCCATGTGCGAGGTGATAGATTCCCGCCCGACACATCCATCACGCTCACCTCGTACCAGACCAACCATTACCCATCGTCGAATCGGACGCCCCATCAGTCGCTGCCCAATGCACGCACGGACGCTCACGGTTCCTTCCATGAGGCATTCGCTATCCCGCGTAATACTCAGCCCGGCGTGTACATTATCGTCGCGTCTGTACCTGGGGATACAGTTGTCGGATCACATGCCGTGGGGCAGAGTGAGGGAAATCGTGCAGTCGCGTCATTCAGCGTAAGTGGGGGCAGCGCCATCTCGCCACTACCTCCGTCGCTGGGTCGCGCTACCCCCTACGTCACGCTGCTTGGGGGCAAAGAGAACAATGATGTGGGCACGATCCACGTCGACCGAGCCGGCAACACCGTCGCTATCGCTGGCGGGAGTTCCGGCAGTGACATCCCCCTGCGCGGTGGTCCCGCATCGCTACGAAGCACGAAACGCGCGTACGATTCCCCGATCATAATACGGCTGGATAGGTCGGGCCGCGAGACGTTCGCGTTCGCGTTGCCGTGGGCGAACAGCGCCATGGCGGCGTTCGAGCGGGACGGGACGATCGTCGCGGCCGGCTCCTTTGGATCGTCGAACCTGCAATCATTCCCTCGAATCGGTCCACAACTCGTGCGGGACGGCGGCCTGTGGCTGCTCACTCTCAGCGCGGACGGCTCGCACATCAAGCGGTCGACAATGCTGGGCGCTCCGCTCACGGACGACTCGGGCACGACCTTTGCGACCGATATCGCAGTCGACAGTCACGGCGGTGTAATCCTCGTGGGGACGACCTCATCGGCTCACTTCCCCACAGCGAACGGGCTGACCGTCTACCCGCCCCATAAAGAGTGCTCACCGGCGACATCGCAAATTAATGACCTATGCGTGGATTCGTACGTGCTACGCGTCGCTCCTGGCTGGGCGAAACTTGCGTACAGTACCTTCTACGGAGGAGAGGAGACGACCGAAGCTACGGCAGTGGCAGTCAGTGATGAGGGCGATGCGGTGGTAGTTGGGTATACCGACGCATCTAGCTTGCCAACCTTACACGCTGCGCAACCACGTCTAGGCGGAAACGGCGCGTCACCCCTGTCTGACACGTCCGTGCCCAGTGCCACCTCGTACCCAAGAGGGACAACCTCGACCTTCACGCCATCAATCCGATCGACCAACGCGTTTGCGGCGAAGTTCGATTCGAACGGAAAACTTCTCTACGCGACGTATCTGGGCGGCCACAAGGATGACCAAGCCGCCTCGGTTGCACTGGATGAGGCGGGTGATGCGTTTGTCGCCGGGTACAAGACGAGCGCGGACTTCCCGATCACGCACCAATTGCGAGACGACGCCTCGCTCACGACATCCACGAGTGGGTTCGTGACCGAGATCTCACCTGACGGCCGACGTTTCCTCACGAGCACTACGATCGGGGGCGAGTCCAACGCGCAGATTCAACAGGTATCAGTAGCACCGGACGGGGAGGTTGGATTCGGAGGAATCTCCAGCAGCGGCGACTTGCCGACTACGCTCAACGCAGCAGAGCCATCCTTGGTCGCCGACGCAGACTACCAGAACCTAAGCCGCGGCTTCGCTGGGTCGTTTATGCCAGGGGCTAAGACCTACACTTACCTGAGCTACATTGGCCACGGCGGGATTGTCCGGATTTTGGGGGCAGGGTTCGACGAGGCTGGCCTCCTGCACGTCGTGGGTACACAACACACCCACGGGGCGTCCTCGCAAGTGCAGCATTCGTGGCTGTTGGGTCAGACATCCAATACCACTGGCGCGTCTGCAAGGAACACTACCTCCTCTAATGGTGGGGAGATGCGCGTCCCGTTGACCTTAATCGCGCGCGATCTGGTGATGGGTAAGCTGCGCTCGTGGCCCGCAACGCCGCCTCGCGGCGCCTCGGGCCCATCAGGTATCGCAGTGCTATTCGCCGTCATCGACACTCATGCCCCGTCGCCATCTGGACGCATGCCGCTGGAGGTGATGGGGCTGCGGCACGAGTACGCGGGCACGCATGAGATCAGCATCTCCGTCCAGACTGCGTCGGAGGCTCACGTGTCGGCAAACATTAAGGCTATGGAAGACAGCGGCACCACAGAAACGGTAAATACCGTTGCTAACAGGTCCGGTGGTGCTTCGCTAACGTTCGAGCATATCCCAACCCCAAAGGGTACCGCCATCAGCTACGTTGTGACGGTGACGGCGACAGCGCACGGGAATACGGCGACCCGGAGCCACATCTACATCTCTACGCCACCCTAATAAGGCAATCCCCTTCGCGCCTAATCCGGCCGTCGAGATCGCGTCGGACAACCATATCGCCCAGCCATGGGCATCAAGGCGCGGCGCTACCTTGACGCCGGTGCGCGCCTGGCGTGGATCGTCTGTCCGCGTCGGCGGCAGGTCGACGTGTGGCATCCCGGCGACACGGCGCCAAAGACGCTGGCCATCGGGGATACCCTCGACGGCGAGGACGTGATACCGGGGTTTAGCCACCCTGTCGCCAGTCTCTTCATCTAACGTCACTGTCTGCTTCTGCTCGGCGTCGGGCATCTATGCCCCGAGCACCGTACGCAGGAGCCCCGTGCGCGCGCCGCGCAGCACGCGCACGCGGCCGTGCCGCTCCAGCAGCACGCGCCAGCCCTCGTCTTCGGCGTCGGCCACGTCGGTGGCGAACTGGAGGGCGTCGCGTAGGGCCTCGCCCACTGTTTGGCCGTTACGTTCGGCGAGATGCGCGAGGGCCTCGTAAGCCGATGGATCGAACGACAGCGAGAGCGTGGCCGGATGTTGATCTTGGGTCAGTCGCTGCCGCACTATCGTCCTGCCCTTTCCGATACGCTGCCGGCCTCGCTCGGGGCATTCTCCTGGACGGGCAGCAGGTCGTCGAGGGTGTAGCCCATGGCTGCCAGGAGTTTCTCTAGCGTTTTGTAGGAGACGCTGTGCCGCCCCTGCTCGATGCGCGACACGTTCTGCTGGGCCATGTCGACGCGCTCGGCTACCTGTTGCGCGGTGAGGCCGCGCGCCTGTCGTAGTGCCTTGAGGCGACCACCGACGTGCCGCGCTGACTCCTCGGCCTGCCGGGCCATGTGGGCGGCAAACGCGGGATCGCTGATAGATCGGATCGTCGTGCCGGGGATGTCCGTCTCGTCCGTCCCCAGATCGCCGCTGCCCGCCGCGACGGGCACGGTGATGTGATACCCGTCCACGACGCCCAGATTCGCCCAGTCCGGCGCGCGGGTCGTGGAGCGTAGCAGCCGCCACGCGGCAAGAGATACGCTCTCCCCGTCGGCGAACCGCACGGTCAGCTCGTCGTGCCCCGGGTCGTAGCGCGCGTCGGCGATACGCACGTAGGCATCGTCGTCCCAGTAGTTGTCTCCCGTCATATGTTCCATCCTCTTCAAGGGTTGAGTTGGTCCCAGGCAGCTCGTATCGCACCAATGTGGTCACGGACAAGATCGACCGCTGTTCGAATTGCCTGCCCGCGCAGGACCGCGAGCGTGTCGAGATCAACCACGCAAGAGCCGTCGGCCCATTCGACGTGACAGTGTGGCGCGTGGTGCTGACCGCCGACCTCGGCATAGACATAGACGCGATAGCGCCCCTGCGTCACAACTCGTACCATATCGCTAGGATACATCATGGTTGATGTGAGAGCAACATCCTGGATTATTCGAGGGCAGGCTATGTCGCTGCCTCGGACGCATCCTAACGTTTGGGCGCGAGGGTTACGACCCCGCGTACTCGACCGCGGTGAGGCTAACGCGCTTTCCGGCCGATAGGCGGCTGCGGTACGGGGCGTTGTAGTAGCCCGAGGTGGGCGCCACGTCGCGGTAATCGCGGCCGACGGCGACGGTGACGTAGCTCAGGCCGACGCGCCGCCCGTGCGTGGGATCGAACGGCACGACCACGGCGTGGTCGGGGTTATCCTCGCCGGGCAGCAACACCTCGACCCAGGCGTGGGTCCCGCCTTCGCCCAGCAGGTGTCCCGACACGTAGCGCGCGGCCTGCCCGCACAGCCGGCACAGGGCGATCATAAGGTGCGCGTAGTCCTGGCAGATGCCCTGCCGCAAGGCCAGGACCTCGGACGCGGTTGTCCCGATATCCGTGACCTCGTGCCTATAGGTCATGACGCCGTAGACCCAGTCGTTGATGCGCGCCGCCAGGGTCTCCCCACGGTCGCCGGAGGACCACAACTCGTCCGCCGCGCGGCGCAACGCATCGTCGGGCGCGGTCAGGTCGGACGGTGCGTACAGCCGCCGGTCGTCGAGGGACTGGCGCGGTACCAGGTGCGGGCCGGCCCCGGCCCGGCGCTCCACCACGATCCAGGCCTCGAACTCGAGCGTCGCGCCCACCTCCGGCGCCTCGATGGTCAGGACAAGGTTGCCGAAGGCGTCGGTCCTGTCCGTTAGCCTGTAGTCGTGCACCGACGTGTCCAGATGGTAGACCACGCGGCGCTGGTCGCCGTGGTGCTCGGGAGGGACGATCATCAGGCGGTGGACCAGGTCGCGGATCGGGCCGGGATACTCGTAGTGGAAGCGCTGGTTGATCAGGAACGCCGTGCGTTGCACCCGATCCCAGGCCACCTCGTCGTGGTCGAGCAACGCGAGCGCGGCGATGCGCGTGCGGTCGAAGGCCGGCGCTCCATCCAGGGGCGGTCCATCCCGAGGCGCGCGGTCAGGGTCGGTCCGCGCGCCGGCGTCTATCGCCTCATCGCCGGTCGTCATCGGCCCACCGCTTCGCCGCTGCCGCTGGCGGCCAGTTTCGCGGCAGGCGTGTTACCGCTGGCAGCCAATTTCTCCGTTGGCGCCTCGTCGGCAATCACAAGCATGGTCTGCAACTGAGCGGAGCCATACGTGGTCAGCATCGCCACGTCGAGGGCGTCGCGCCCGCGCCCGATCACCACGCGGCCGATGCGGCGCTGGTTGTTGCGCGGATCGAAGGTATACCAGCGCCCGTCGAGGTAGGCCTCGAACCAGGCGCAGAAGTCCATCGGCGCGTCGGGCGGCGGCACGGCGATGTCGGGCAGGTAGCCGAACACGTAGCGCGTGGGGATATTGAGGGCGCGGCAGAAGGTCACGCCGAGGTGCGTGAAATCGCGGCAGACGCCGACGCCCTGCTCATAAATGTCCGCGGCGGTGGTGCGTGAGGTGCTGGAGCCGTACTGGAAGCGGATATGCTCGTGCACCCAGTCGCAGACGGCCTGCACCCGCGCATAGCCGCCGCTGACCGAGCCGAACAACTCCCACGCCGTGTCCGAGAGCACGTCGGAGAGGCAGTAGCGGCTGGGCAGCGTGTAGACGAGGGTCTCGTCGGGCAGCCTCTCGACCGGTACCTGCACGGCGCCGGGGTCGGCAGCGTCGGGTTCGCCCGGCGCCTCGGCCACCGCGTCGTAGCGCAGGGACGTCCGGCCCGCGGGGATGACGATGCGCTGGCAGGTGTTGCCGTAGAGATCGTCGTACTCGTGGAACGGGATCTCCGGCGCCGTCCGCCAGGCCTCGTGGATCAGCCGGTGCGTCTCGTCCGGGTCGCGGCGCGGCTGCACCTGCACCACGGTCGGCGTCGGCCACTCCGACTGATACGTAAACTCGCAGCCCACTTGGATCCGCATACTCTCCCACGCCCCCTCTACTCTATACTCTCGCCCGTGTCATGATCCCATTTCCATCGCCCTATTGTACCAACACCCATGCCAACGAGACGAGCATACAGCGACGAACGGGGCGGATTTGATACCTGAATCGGCACACCACTTTCCGTGCAGATGGCACAGGCACACGGACGCATACGCGCCACGGGCCGTTCCACTAGGCGCCCGAGCAATTCGCCCGCTTCCGACGGCCGTCCCACTGGGAGCGCGGGCGGCCCGCCTGCTTCCGCCGCGTCCGCACGGCTCGGTGGCCCCAAACGTGTCCCTCATCCGACCTGGCGGGCGAGCCGCCCGCGCTCCCAGTATCCGTCCTCCGACCTGGCGGGCGAGCCGCCCGCGCTCCCGGTGCAGCCAGACGCCACTTGAGGCTCCGGCCTCCGGCCTCCGGCCTCCTGCCTCCTGCCTCCTGCCTCCTGCCCACTGCCCACTGCCTGGGCGTATGCAATACGCCCCTACTGCCTACTGCCTGGGCGTATGCAATACGCCCCTACTGCCTGCCTCGCACTCGGCCGGGCTGCCCGGCGGTCGGCCGGCCCCGCCGAAGATGTCGTGCAGGGCGTTGGCGTAGGCGCCGTGGTCGCCGACGGTGGGAATGATCTGGCCGCCCTCGCCCATCTCCGTCCATGCGTAGACCATGACCACGCGCTCCCTCGTGGTCTGAGCCGGGTGGGTGTCGATCCAGTGGCGGGCCTGCAGGGCGTAGCAGGTGAACTGTTGTGGCGTGCGCCCGGCGTAGATGATGGCGGTCTGCTGTTCGCGGATGCTGTAG
>JAABUX010005903.1_pt1 | contig 14837 bp, 12 predicted proteins | sample 5561851 | NCBI WGS metagenome assembly JAABUX01 (sample SAMN10711883, study PRJNA513361) | rock metagenome | isolation source: Antarctica rocks | place: Antarctica: Victoria Land, Richard Nunatak red sandstone | collected 2016-01-03 | reverse complement strand
GCGTCATCCGGTCGTCCCCGATCTCGATCAGGAACGCGCCCTCCACGGCGTAGAACCACTCGTCTTGCGCGTGATGCAGGTGGCGCGGCGGCCCGCCCTTCGCATGAAAGGTGTTCTCGAGGATGAGGAGACCGCCGCTGTCTTGCGGCGTCACCTTAAAGGCGATGGTGCTAATGCCAAGGCCGCGCTGTAGGCCGAAGCGGTCGGCGCCGGCCGCGACGAGGAGAGCAGAGTGGGTCATGATAGGACCTCTATCCTGGACGATGGGGGGGCGGAACGATGACCCAAGTCTACCACGATGCCCTCGCCCACCGAGCGCCCGTGACGCGCCAGATGCCGGCAGAGAGTACCGGCGACAACAGATTTGCCAACTCCGCCCTTGCCGATAAAGGCGCCGCTCAGGCGGAGTTGGTCTTTCCCTGCGTCTGTCGTCATCGCGTCACCAGCGATCGCGTCATCAGCTCGGGTTCATGGCAGCCTCGTTGTCGCCGGAGGGACCACAGCGCGCAGCGCGCCGACCGTCGCCGCTAACGACGTGACTGCGCTGAGCAGTCGGCCTGACATGCGGGTAAACACCGTACCCAATAGATCGAACCGCGCCAGGTCCGTACCGTATGCCCGTACCGCAGGTCCGTACCTTGCGTCCAGTGTACTATCAGTGGAGCACTCCGCCCGATCGGATAGAGCTGCGGGGGCACTTTGCCAGCGCCGACGGCTGTGCTATGATAGCGGCAACGTAGGCACGGTTTCCCCCAGCACTGTAAGCGGGGCGGTGGCTGTGACACGGGTGGCGCAGAGGCAGGACACGTACCAAGATCACCTGCACGACACGGCGTTTCCTGCGGAACGCGATCCCTGACGGATCGCGTTCGCGGGTTTAGGGAGGACGCATGAACGTCCCGCGTGGCGCGCTGCCATATCCGCAGTGACATCGCGGTTCATCGACCGTCGTGCTAGACGTCTAATCCGGGCGAACGTGTTGCGATTGAGTCAAGTTTTTGCGTCGCGTACATCTCGTCGGTCTGAGGCGGAGCCTCGCTAGAGATACAAAGGCGTCGCAGGCCAGGCAGATCGGGCGAACAGAGGCCAGCGTGGCGGCACAAGCCGACATAACCGCTCGTCTAGTAAGGAGACGTTATCATGCTCAGGACTGACCGTGTGGCTCGACTCATTGATGATGCACTGCACGACCGGATCTCGCGCCGCGCCTTTACCCGCCAAGCCCTCGCGTTTGGGCTCAGTCTCTCGGCCGCGTCGGCCGTCCTGGCCGCAGCGGAGTCGGCCGATGCAGCGACACGTGCCGGCACAGGCCTCGTCGACATCCTTGTCGGATTCGGCACCGGGAATGGTCCTGACCAGATCCCCAGCCAGCAGCGCATCGCCTCCTCGCTCATGTCCGCTCATCGCGGGCTCCAGATCAGCTTCGACCGCGTGCTCGACAGTGATGTAGCTAACCAGAAGCTGACCCTGCAGATCGCGGCCGGTCATCCGCCACAAGTCATCATGCCCGCAGGCCTCTACGGCATCAATCTCTTTGTCGACAAGGGCGTCTGGCAGGATCTTGGCCCGCGTCTAACCGCCGACGGCCTCAAGCTGGAGGATCTCTTTCTCCCCGAGGCGATCAACGCGGCGCGCGCGGTGACCTACTACGGAGCGGGATCGCAGCATGTCGTCGGCCTGCCCACGGTGGTCCATGGCCACTTCCTGGGCGTCAATCACGATCTGTTCAAGAAGGCGGGCGTCCGCGTTCCCACGTACGGCTGGGATGACAATGCGTGGGATTACAACAAGATGCTGGAGCTTGCGCTGGCCACCACGCTCGACGGCAACGGTCATCGCGCCAGCCAGCGAGGCTTCGACCCGTCGCACATCACGCAGTACGGCCTCGCGCGCTTCGACGCCGACATCATCGCGCGCGGCTATGGGGCTACCTTCCCCTACGACACGGCGGCGAAGCGGCCCGGCTACAACACGCCTGCGTTCATCGCGGGGTTGCAATTCGGGGCGGACATGCAGAACAAGCACCATGTCGTCCCCGACAATGCCGCGGCAGCCGCGTTGAGTGGTGCGACCGGGAGTCAGGACGCCCGACAGATGGCGTGGCTCTCGGGCCAGATGGCCATGGCCGAGTTGTGTAGTTGCGACCTGCCCACGTGGGGCGCGGTCAAGAACTTCAAGTGGTCGGTCATCGCCATTCCTCGCGGGCCGAAACGGCGCTTCTCGTATCTCAATCTCGACGTCGGCGCGATCGTCTCCGCCGACAAGCACAATGGGAACGTCGACGGGGCCTGGACAGTGCTCAAAGGCTTCCTGATCGACGCGGCCAACCAGAGGCAATTCTCCTACGGTAGCCTGCGCGGTATCCCGGCCCTCAAGAGCAATACCCACGTCTTCAGCGATGCCGTGAAGCGGGACTATCCCACACTCGACGCAAGCATTATCACCGCATCGGTCGCCCATGGCACGCCCGAATCGGAGATCTGGCACCCCGCCTACACGCAGATCGATACCGCGGTGGGACCCTTCTGGGACCGTGTGATGACGGCCCAAATGACGGCTGCTCAGGCGGCGCCGCTGATGCAGAGGGCCGCCGAGAAGGCCGTGAGCGCGTGGTCCGCGACCCATACACTACCACACAGATGAGCGACGAGCGGCAGGACGCTAGAAACCGTGCGCGGACGGCCTCGTCGGCCTCGTCTGCACGCCGCGCCTCTGCAGCGGCTGCGTCACCACGACGCGACCGACCTGCGCGAGGCGCGGACGTTGCGCCCGCCGGCGATGTCCCGCCCGCGCGGGGGCGGCCGTCTCTACGCGCCCTGCCCGCCCCGGTACTGCGAGCGTTGTCGCGGCGGCGTCTCACGGCCGGCGACCGTGAGGCCCTGGCGGCTTATCTCTTTCTGGCGCCCTGGATTGTCGGTTTGCTCGTGTTCACCTTGGGACCGGTCGTCGTCTCACTGGTGGCATCGTTCACCGATTATGCCATCCTCACTCCAAGTCAGACCCGCTTCGTCGGCTGGGCGAACTATGCGAACGCGTTCACGCAGGACCCCCTGTTTTGGCACACGCTGCGCGTGACGCTCTACTATAGCGCCCTGGCCTTGCCCCTCAATCTCATCATCGGCTTTGGATTGGCCCAACTCCTCAACACGAACCTCCCTGGGATCGCCCTCTTTCGCTCGCTCTATTACCTACCGGCCGTGATCAGCGGCGTGGTGGTGACGCTGCTCTGGCTCTGGATCCTCAATCCGCGTTTTGGCCTGGTCAACTACCTGCTGAGCCTCGTCCATATTGCGGGACCAGGATGGATGTTCTCGGCCGACTGGGTCATCCCCTCATTCGTCCTGATCAGCCTGTGGGGGATCGGCCGTACCATGCTGATCTACCTGGCCATGCTGCAGGCCATTCCCTCGCCCCTGTACGAGGCGGCCGAGATTGACGGCGCGGGCTCGCTGCGCCGGCTCAGATACGTCACGCTGCCCCTGGTGACGCCGGCCGTCTTTTTCAACATGGTGCTGGGCTTGATCGACAGCTTCCAGTTCTTCACGACAGCGTATGTGGCGACGAAGGGGGGCCCAGCCGGCGCGAGCATGTTCTACGCGCTCTACCTGTACCTCAACGCGTTCCAGTACTTCAATATGGGATATGCGTCGGCGCTGGCGTGGATCCTGTTCGCCGTCGTCGCCGTCCTGACCATCATCCTGTTCAGGACAGGCGCCATCTGGGTCTTCTATCAGGATCAGGAGACGGGCGGATGAGCGTGATGGAGCCCACCGACCACTCACCAGGGCCCGCAGGCGGTCCCGTCTGGGGCCAGCGTCGCCGTCGGCGCTGGCAGGCAGGAATCACCTATGTCCTTATCGTCGTTGGGCTCCTGTGGGTCATCGTACCGCTTGCTTGGATGCTCTCGAGTGCGCTCAAGGACAACGTCGACATCTTCCGTTTCCCGCCGGACCTTCTCCCCGCGCATCCCGCGTGGGGCAACTTCGTCGCGGCCTTCACGGCGATCCCGTTCCTGCGCTACCTCGGCAACAGCCTACTCATCGCCGTGCCAGCGACCGTGGGCACGGTGTTCAGCGCGGCGTGCGCCGCCTACGCCTTCGCTCGCCTGCGCTTTCCTGGGTCGCGGCTCCTCTTCGTCATTACGCTGGCCACACTGATGATCCCGGACGCGGTGACCCTCGTGCCGGGCTACCTCATCTTTAGCTGGCTCGGCTGGGTCGGCACAGACCTGCCGCTCATCGTGCCCAGCTTCTTTGGCGGCGGTGCCTTCAACATCTTCCTGTTGCGCCAGTTCTTCCGCAGTATCCCGCGCGCGCTCGACGACTCGGCACGTGTCGATGGGGCCACCTTTTTTCAGGTCTTCTGGCACATCATCGTGCCGCAGTCCATCCCGGCTTTGAGCGCCGTCGGTATCTTCGACTTCGTCAGTCACTGGAATGACTTCTTCGGCCCGCTCATCTACCTCGCGAATCAGGACCAGTACACGCTGACCGTGGGTCTCGCCTCGTTTCGTGACATCTACGGGAACACGCAGTGGAACCTTCTCATGGCCGACTCGCTGCTGGCGACCATTCCAGTCGTGGTGATTTTCTTTCTGTTCCAGCGCGTCTTCATCCAGGGCATTGTCGTTAGTGGAATCAAGGGATGAGGCCAACACCCATTGAGGCTCTCTGCCTGCTTGCCGCGCCTGTCATGGGCGCGAAGACAACCCCTGATTGACAGAGAGCGGAGGGTGCCTGGACCGTAGCGAATAGGGTACGGTATAGTAGGAACACAGACGCGACCCGGGAGAGCGCCCTTCGCAGCCTCGCACCCCCGGTGTGCCCGGGCAGGGACCGCACACGCGACAGAGAGGCGCGGTACATGAGCATATGAGCATAGCCTTACATGAGCGCCGGGAGATATCCGTCCGGGGCATTGTGCAGGGGGTGGGATTTCGACCCTTCATCTATGCCCAGGCACGACAACACGGTCTGGCGGGCCTGGTGCGCAACGACGCCGATGGCGTGCACATCGAGGTGGAAGGCGCTCCAGCGGACCTCGATCTTTTCCTGCGGAGCATACGGGACGAGGCACCGCCGCTGGCCCTGGTCGAGGATGTCGCGTGGCGACCGCTCGCGGTGTGCGGGGACCATGACTTCCGGATTGACGAGAGTCGGGACGGTGGCCGTCGGCGCGCCCTGGTCTCGCCGGATACGGCCACATGCGACGCGTGCCGTGACGACGTGTTCGATCCCGTCAATCGGCGCTATCGGTACCCATTCACGAACTGCACCAATTGCGGACCCCGGTTCACCATCACGCGCTCCGTCCCCTACGACCGGGCCATGACGACAATGGCCGGCTTCCCGATGTGTCCCGCCTGCCAGCGGGAATACGACGATCCGCGGGACCGCCGGTTCCACGCTCAACCCAACGCCTGCCCGGCATGCGGGCCCCAGGTGCGGCTGTGCGACTGTGCGGGCGGCGCGCTTGACATCGGAGAGGAAGACCCACTCCTACGCACCGCGGATCTCCTGCGCAGCGGAGCTATCGTCGCGATCAAGGGCCTGGGCGGATATCACCTGGCCTGTGATCCGTCAAACCGAGAGGCCGTCGGCGCGCTGCGCGGCCGTAAGGCGCGCCAGGACAAACCCTTCGCGCTCATGGTGCGAGACCTCGATCAGGCGCGTGCCCTCTGCCACGTCGGGCCCGAGGAGGAATCGCTCCTCACCGCTCCCGGGCGACCGATCGTGCTCCTGGAGCGCCGGGAGGATGCGGGGGTGGTCGACGACGTAGCCCCCCGCCAGAAGACACTGGGGGTCATGCTGACCTACACGCCGTTGCACGACATTCTGCTCCATGACGCGGCGATCCCTCTGGTGATGACCAGCGGCAACCGCTCCGATGAGCCCATTGCCTACCGTGACGACGATGCCGTCGACCACTTACGTGACATCGCCGACTATTTCCTGATTCACGACCGCCCGATCCACATGCGCTGCGACGACAGCGTGGCGCGCGTCATCGGAGGGGAGACGTATCCCGTGCGGCGCTCACGCGGCTACGCTCCGGCGCCCCTGAGGATGGTGGAGCGTGTCATCCGCCAGACGCTCGCCTGCGGCGGCGAGCTCAAGAACACCTTCTGCGTGGCCAAGGATCACCACGCCTTCCTCAGCCACCACATCGGCGACCTCAAGAACTACGAGACCCTGCGCTCCTACCGGGAAGGGGTGACGCACTACTGCCGGCTCTTCGACGTGCACCCCGAGCTGGTGGCCTACGACCTGCATCCCGCGTATCTCTCCACCACGTACGCCCACGAATTGGAGGAGGCGGGACTCCTGGCGGTGGGTGTGCAGCACCACCACGCGCATATCGCGAGCTGCCTCGCCGACAACGAGCGGCCCGGCGAGGAGCGCGTCATCGGGGTGGCGCTGGACGGAACCGGCTACGGGACCGACGGCGCGATCTGGGGCGGGGAGTTCCTGGTGGGGAGCATCCGGGAGGGGTTCGCGCGGCAGGCGCATCTAGAGTACGCGCCACTGCCCGGTGGCGAGGCCGCCATCCGGCAGCCGTGGCGGATGGCGCTCGCGCGCCTCCTCACGCTGTACGGGGAGGAGGACGTCGTCCGCCTCCCTATCGCGCTGGTCCAGGCTGCCGGAGAGCGGAATGTCCAGCTCATCGCCCGCCTGGTCGAGCATCATGTTAATATGCCGCTAACCTCCAGCGCCGGCCGGCTTTTCGATGCCGTGGCGGCCCTGGTTGGCGTGGCAGGGTCGGAGCGCACCACCTACGAGGGGCAGGCCGCGGTGGAGTTGGAGCTTATCGCGCGCGGCCCGGCGCACCATGGATATCCCGTCCGACTCCAGCCGGAGGGAACGGGATGGGTGATCGAGACCGGCGGGATCATTGCCGCTGTGGTCGAGGACCTGCTGGCCGCGCGGCCGGCGGGAGAGATAGCGGCCCGCTTTCACCGGACGATGGCAGACCTTGTCGTCGCGGGGTGCACGCGACTCCGCGAGGAGGGTGGGGGCGGCGGCGTGGCGCTCTCAGGGGGAACGTTCCAGAACAGGTTGCTGCTAGAGCAGGTGACAGAGCTACTCCGGGAGAGCGGCTTTGTAGTCTATCGCCATCGACGGGTACCGACCAACGACGGAGGGCTGTCTTTGGGGCAGGTGGTGCTCGCCGACAGCATGATGCAGGGATAGAAAGGGATTGGTAGCGCCATGTGTTTAGGCATCCCAGGTCAGATCGTCGAGATCGTCGACGAGACGCTCCAGCTCGCCAAGGCGAACGTAAGCGGCGTGCGACGGAACATCAATGTCGGCCTCGTGAACAGCGATGAGGAGAAGGTGCGGATCGGGGACTGGGTGCTGATCCACGTCGGTTTCGCGATGGCCAAGATAGACGAGGCCGAGGCGCAATCAACCCTGCGCGTGCTTGCGGATATCGGCGAGGCGTACGAGCAGGAGATGGCCGAGTTGACCGCCTCCCGGATCGAGTAGAGATTATGACTCGACGCAACGACGATCTGATGGTAGACGCCTGTACTCTGGACCACGACGGCTGCGTGGTTTGTTCCGACGCCGGCATCCCCGTGCGCGTCGTGTCCTTGGCGGGCGATGACGCCCTGTGTGAGGATACTGTCGGCAACCGGGCACAGATCGCGGTGGAGTTGGTGGCTCCCGTGCGGGAGGGCGATGTGCTCCTGACGCATGGCGGGGTCGCGATCGGGCGTATGGAACATATGGAACATACGGAACATACGGAACGTGTGGGAGTGCGTGGGGAAGGGACAACCTAGATGAAGTACGTCGATGAGTTTCGCAACGCCGACATCGCGCGCGCGGTCGCGGCCGAGATCGCCGCGCTCGCGGACCCGGATCGGCACTACAAGATCATGGAGGTCTGCGGCGGGCATACCCACACCATCTATCGCCACGGCATCAAGGACCTGCTGCCTCCTCAGATTGAGTTAGTACACGGACCCGGTTGTCCCGTCTGCGTGCTGCCGATGGGGCGGGTCGACGACGGCATCGCCATCGCCGAGCGGCCGGACGTGATCTTCACCTGCTTCGGGGACATGATGCGCGTGCCGGGCTCCAAGGGAAATCTGCTGGAGATCAAGGCCCAGGGCGCGGACATCCGCATGGTCTACTCCCCGCTGGACGCGCTGCGCCTCGCCCGCGAGAACCCGGACCGCGAGGTCGTCTTCTACGCCATCGGGTTCGAGACCACGGCCCCGTCCACCGCGCTCACGCTGCAGCGGGCCAAGCGTGAGGGCATCACGAACTTCTCCGTCTTCTGCAACCACGTCACCATTGTGCCGCCGGTGCGGGCGCTGCTGGACTCGCCGGACCTGCGCCTCGACGCCTTTATCGGGCCAGGGCATGTGTCCACGGTGGTCGGCTGCCGCCCCTACGAGTTCATGCCGCGCGACTACGGTAAGCCGGTCGTGGTGGCGGGCTTCGAGCCGCTGGACCTCATCCAGTCCATCCTGATGCTGATGCGCCAACTGGCCGAGGGACGCTGTGAAGTCGAGAACCAGTACAGCAGGGTCGTGCCCTGGGAGGGCAATCTACAGGCCCTTAAGAGTATGGCCGAGGTCTTCACGCTGCGCCCGTACTTCGAGTGGCGGGGCCTGGGCTTCATCGCCCAGTCGGCGCTCAAGCTCGCTCCGGCCTACGCGGACTTCGACGCCGAGTTGCGCTACGCCTCGCCCGGTGTGCGGGTGGCCGATCCGAAGGCGTGCCAGTGCGGCGAGGTGCTCAAAGGCGTGCTCAAGCCCTGGGAATGCAAGGTCTTCGGCACGGCCTGCACCCCGGAGCGCCCCCTGGGCGCGCTCATGGTCTCGTCCGAGGGCGCCTGCGCCGCCTACTTCAACTTCGGGCGCACGCACGCGCACATGGAGCAGGCGGAGACGGTGGAGACGGTGGCGGCGGTGGCGGCGGTGGCGGCAGGGGTATGAACGACCAGCGCGAACAGCATGTGCTGGAGCGGCTCGAACAGGGCCGTCGCCGGCCGCCGGCGTTCACTGCTCCGTGGATCGATATGAGCCACGGGGCCGGGGGTAAGGCGACGCACAAACTGATCGAGGGGCTGCTCCTGCCGGCGCTGACCAACCCGGCGCTCGCCCCACTCGGCGACGCCGCGCTGCTGCCCTTTGGCGAGGCCCATGTAGCGCTGACCACCGACGCCTTTGTGGTGCATCCGCTGGCCTTCCCCGGCGGTTCGATCGGGGAGTTGGCCGTCAACGGGACGGTGAACGACCTCGCCATGGCGGGGGCCACGCCGCTCGGTCTCTCCGCGGCTCTCATCATCGAGGAGGGGCTGGACACGGCAGTGCTGCGCCGCGAGGTGGAAGCGATGGCGGCAGCGGCCGCGCGGGCCGGTGTCAGCATCATAACCGGGGACACCAAGGTGGTCGAGCGCGGGAAAGGGGACGAGCTCTACATCGTCACGACGGGGATAGGCGTCGCGGACCCCGCGCTCCGCCTGTCCGTGACAGCGGTACGGCCGGACGACAAGATCATCTGCTCGGGGACACTGGGCGACCACGGGATGGCTATCATGATCGCGCGGGGCAACCTGGAACTGGAGGCGGAGATCATCTCGGATACACGGGCACTGACTCCATTGGTCGAGGCGCTCAAACGTGCAGTGGGGCCGAACCTGCGCTTCATGCGCGATCCGACACGTGGCGGAGTTGGCACAGTGCTGAACGAGTTGGCGCGCGACTCCGGCTATGGGATCGCGCTCTGGGAGGATCAATTGCCGATCCGGGACGCCGTGCATGGCGCCTGCGAGATACTGGGCCTTGACCCGCTCTACGTCGCAAACGAGGGCAAGATGCTTGCCGTGGTGGCGCCGGGGGCCGCTGACGCCGCGGTTGAGGCGCTGCGGCGCCTCGCGGGAGGTGAGGATGCCGCGGTGATTGGGGAGGTGCGCGAGGAGCCGGCGCGCATGGTTCTCATGCACACGGGATTCGGCGGCACCCGTATGATCGACATGCTGGTCGGTGATCCGCTACCCAGGATCTGTTAGCTGATAGCTGACAGCGTAAGGAGGCAGTGATGCTGCTGGATACCGACACGATGGACACGCTGGTGGCGCGCGGCAGAGCAGCGCTACTGCGGCGCAACGACGTCTGCGCGGCCTTCTTCACCGCGGAAGCGCCACGCCTGGCCGCGGCCTGCCAGGAGATGTCGCGTCGCTTCCTGGCGGGGGGACGACTGCTGGCTTTTGGGCAGGGCGCCGCGGCGACCGATGCACAGCATGTGTCGGTCGAGTTCGTGCACCCGGTCATCGTGGGCAAGCACGCCCTGCCGTCGCTCGATCTCGGCCCCGATTTCGCCACGCGCCTGCCGGTTATCGTGCGCCCCGAGGACATGGTGATGGGATTTTCGTTCCCGTGCCAGCGGGCCTCCTCCCCTGGGTCGATGGCGATAGCGCGCGCGTTGCGCCTCGCCGGCGAGCATGGGGCGCTTACCTTCGCGCTCTCTGGTGAGGCGGGGGACTATCCCTTTGCACTGCCGGATGATGATCCTTTCGTGTGTCAGGAGGTGTTCGAGATCCTGTACCATATGTTGTGGGAAACGGTCCACGTGTACTTCGAGCACCGTGAGCAGGGGCACGACGTGGGGGCATCTTCCTTCCTCTACCCCTTTCTGGGCAGCCAAGAGCAGCAACTCACAACGGTCGTGGACGATGTGCAGGGTTCGATGCTCCAGAAGATGGAGGAGGTGAACCGCCTGCGCGCGCTGGTGGCCGTGGAGGAAGCCGGCTCTCTAGCACAGGCCGCCATGACCATCTCCGAGCGGCTGGCGCGTGGCGGGCAGTTGATCGTGTTCGGCAACGGTGGCTCGGCCACCGACGCCAACGACCTTGTCGCGGATTGCGTGGACCCGCCGCCCGGCTTCACGCCCATCCCAGCGGTTTCATTGGCGGCCGAGCCGGCCAACATCACGGCCATCGCCAACGACATCGGCGCCGAGGCCATCTTTACGCGCCAGTTGATCGCGCACGCCCGGCGCGTGGACATCGCGGTGGGCATCTCCACCAGCGGCGGCTCGGCCAACATCCTGTCCGCGCTGGCGGAGGCACGCCGGCGCGGGCTGCTCACGGTGGGACTGGTGGGCTATGACGGAGGGAAAATCGTGAGTGAGCGCCTTGTCGATCATGCGATCGTCGTGCGCTCGGACTACATCCCGCGCATCCAGGAGGCGCAAGCCTCGATCTATCATGTCTTGCGCGCCCTGATAGAGGAGTCGCACTGGTGGCGACCCGAAGGAGGTACCCTATGGCAAGCATGACGAGCCTTTTGCAAGACAAAGGGCCGGATGTATGGACCATCGCGCCGGACGCCTCGGTATACGAGGCCATCGAGATGATGGCGGCCAGTTGGCATCTCCACCGGCAGCGGTTGGGCCAACATTCTGGCCGCCTTCGCCGAGGCGCGCAAGCGCGGCCTGCTGACGGTGGGATTAGTAGGCTATGACAGCGGGAGGATCGTAGCCGAGCATCTGGTGGACCACGCCGTCGTGGTGTCCTCGGACGACACCCCGCACATCCGTGAGGTACAAGCCTCCGCGCATCACGTCGTGGAGGGATGATTGAGGACGAACGGACGCCCTAGAGCGGGCCAGGGCGGTAGAGGACACCGCCACCGTCAGGGAGTGGAGTCGGCGTTGCGGACCATGCAGCCGTGGCCCATCCAGCCGACGGTGACCGGCTTGCCCTCCTCGACGATCACAGGCACCACCGAGGACCCCCCTGTGAGTTGGAGCATCCGCCGGTAGGCCTCCCGATCCCGTTCTACGTCGTACTCCACGAACGCGAGGCCCCTCCATTCGAGGTCCTCCCGCGCGGCCGCGCTGTGCGGGCAGCCGGCTGCGCTATAGAGGTCGATCGGCATCCCCTACCACCCCTATTAAACTACCCCTGAGTGTGTGCATCGCCAGTTCACGGTCGGTCCACCAGCCTATAAGATACATCGTTCATCGGGCGCATGCGTGGGAAGGCGTTGTGGTATCGACCGTGGTCATCCGTGCCACAGATTTTTACGCCACGATCGGGCGCGCAGGTGACCAGCGCACGGCATGTCCCTGGCTGCACGGACACGCCGACACGCCGACACGCTGACCGCTGGACCGCGCGCCCGCCCTGTGCTAAGATGGGTGTTAGGCATCATCCATCAGTAAGATCCCCGAGCGTCGTTGCATCAGTAAGATCCCCGAGCGCCGTTGAAGGAGCCCTGACTATGAAACATACCGCAATCGCAATCGTCCTCGCATCGCTTGTCCCTCTGACCCTATCGGGGCCGGTCCTGGCGGGCTCCCCCCAGCGCGGCATGGCCCGCCCGCCCGCTATCGTAGCGCCACGGAGTGATCGCATGGCGACGCGTGGCATGGCCGGTGATCCTTATAAGGGCTTTACCAGGACGGGTAACGCGGTGCGTCAATCGTTGCTACGTTTCGCGGCCACATGTGGCCATGCCGCGACCGGCACGGGATACGCGCTCTTCACGCCAGGTGTGGCCGGCAAGATGCATGGTCCGCACATGATCCTGCAGGTGGGGCTCACGGAGAGCCGCGGAGCGGCGCGCTGGGAACTGGAAACGATCATGCGTCAGGGGAACGCCGTCCGCGACGATAGCTCGGTGGGCGACTTGGCGGTGAATAGCCATGGAAGCGGGACGCTGACGGAGCGTACCATGCCCATGATCCACCCCGGAACCTATATGGTGCAACTGCTGGTTCGTGATGTGTCCTGCCATGCCGGCACGCAGTATCCCGTCGCGTACAAGACGATGCCCGCACGCATCGTGTTCAAGGGGATGATGGCGTCGATGTAACGGGCGTGGCCCCGATAAGCCGCGGCGACCTACTGGATCGTGGATCGTCGCGGAATGGTCATTGTGTCGCGCGATGCCGCGGTAGATAGCGTGGACAGCGCGGGAAGGAGCGGGTTAGTTGTGAACGTCGATGCGAAGACACCGATTCTCTGGGGCGTTGGTGGGGCTATCCTGGCCAGCACCTGCTGCGTTGCCCCCGTGGTGATGGCTCTCCTCGGCATCGGGAGCGCCGCGTTCCTCGTCGCGTGGCTCTCGCTGCGTCCGCTCTTCCTGGCGGTGGCGGCGCTCTTCCTGATCGGCGGCCTCGTGCTCATAGGTAGGCGAGCGGCGTGCGCCCGCACGCCCTCCTTACGCCGCCTGTGGATGGCCCCACTCATCATGGCTATCTGCTTCCTCGGGGGCTATAGTCTCCTGAACTCCGTGGTTGCGCCGCGCTTGTACCAACCGTTGGTGGCGCGCGACCAACAGGCGGTCACGGCGGGCGGCGTGGTGATCGGAGCCGCGGGACAGATCGTCCCGTTGCGCCAGGCCAACATTCACGTCTACATGAATTGCAGCGGGTGCGCCGCGTCGCTGCGCCTCAAACTCCTCGGCCTGCACGGCGTCCACGCGGCCTCCGTCGACTGGCAGCATGGCGTGGCCCAAATCCTCTTCGATCCGACCCGCACGACGGCACGCGGGCTGATTGCATCCATCCCCAATCAGTGGTTCTACGAGCCGCGCATGCAGGGGATGCAGTCGCTCTCGAACGCGACGCTCGCGGCGGCCACGCAAGTCCAGACACCACAAGTCGCGGCCGCTGGGACCGCGCTTATCGTGATTGCCGGCCTGTTCGTGCTCATTGGTGACGCCGCGCGCCGCCGTCGCGGTGGCCTTGGCCTCCAGAGCGCATAGCGCGGCCCGGCGACGGCCCCGGCGTTGTAGCCGCGGACATTGTGCACTGTCCGCGTGTCCGCCACGTCGCCGTCGGAGTGGCGCAGGAAAACGGCCTCGTCGATCCCCACGCGGCGCGCTACATCCAAGGCCGTCGCTTATCCACGCCATACAAGCCAGACGTGCGGCCGCTGTTCGTTCCGACACAAAGGCAACCGCAGGACGCAGGCGGATGCGGTTATCCTCGTTCCTCATACGATGTGCGCCACGAGCGTCTGCGCCCCAAGCCCGATGGCTACGGTCAGGACGAGGGCGATCGTCCAGACGACGGCGACCGCGCGCGCGGTCGCCCGCCTCGTCCCGGCCGGCTGGTAGAGGGACACGATGATGCGCAGGTACACGGCCAGCGAGAGCACGCTGTTGAGGACGGCGATCGCGGCGAGCCAGGTATAGCCAGCATCGAGCGCGGCGCCGAACAGTAGGAGCTTGCCCACGAAGCCGCCCAGGGGCGGGACGCCGACCAGGGAGAAGAGGAAGACGGCCATGGCCCCGCCCGTCCAGGGGGATGAGCGGCCGAGGCCCGCCCACGCCGACAGATCGCGGCCGACTCGGGCGACCACGGCGAACGCCCCCAGGTTCATCGCGGCGTAGGCCGCGGCGAAGACGACGAGAGCTTGCAGGGCGATGGTCCCGCGCCCCAGGGCCACGACGCCCAGCAGGAAGTACCCCGCCTGCGCGATGGACGAGTAAGCCAGCAGGCGCACCACGTTGGTCTGCGGCAGCGCCGCCAGGTTTCCGTAGGTCATGGACACGGCCGCGAGCACGGCGACGACCAGCGGCCAGTTCACGGCCGATACCGGGAGGTCGCGCGTAACCTGCGCCAGGCCGAAGATCGCCCCGATCTTGGGGACGATCGAGAGGTAGGCCGCCACGGCGACGGGCGCGCCGTCGTAGGCGTCGGGGGCCCAGAAGTGGAACGGCGCCAGCGCCGCCTTGTAGCCCAGCCCGACCAGCACGGCGACGAGGCCGGCCGTCGCGGGCAGCAGCGCCCCACGCGCGCCGTGCACGCGGCTCAGGTCGGAGAGCAGCGTCGAGCCCGTGGCCCCGAACCAGTAGGTCAGACCGAAGA
>JAABUX010005902.1_pt1 | contig 14842 bp, 17 predicted proteins | sample 5561851 | NCBI WGS metagenome assembly JAABUX01 (sample SAMN10711883, study PRJNA513361) | rock metagenome | isolation source: Antarctica rocks | place: Antarctica: Victoria Land, Richard Nunatak red sandstone | collected 2016-01-03 | reverse complement strand
GCCAAGACGAATTGGCCTTTTCTGACCAAGCACACCGAGCGCCAAATCCTCGACTTCTACCATGCGGCGGAATATTTGACTCAGGTTGCCGACGCTCAGTTTGCCCGTGACCTCAAGGCCAGGAAACAATGGTTAAATGATGCCTGTAAGAGTCTGAAACATGATCTGACTGGACCGCAAATTTTGATGGAACAGATGCAAGGCTTTTTAGAATCACAAAAGCTGGCAGGCCCAAGAGACAAAATTAAGGTAGCCTTGACCTATTTCAAAAACCAGCAGCCGTTAATGAAATATGCTGAGCACTTGTCACAAAACTTGCCTTTGGGTTCGGGAGTGACTGAGGCAGCATGTAAGACAATCGTTAAACAGCGTTTGTGTTGTTCTGGCATGAAGTGGAAGGAGACGGGAGCAGCAGTTGTACTCAGTCTGCGTACGCTTTCTCACAGCATTGGTCGCTGGGAACAGTTCTGGAGCAAGATTGACCAATATGGATTTCCTGTTGCCGCTTAACATGTCAAATCGGGTTCTATCTCTACATTAAATTACAGCCACACCCCTCGGCATAGATTGTTCCTAAGTGTACTCTATCAACCCAAAATCTGCTGTAGGAAACTGACGAGGCTCGGGAACCGATTACTGAGCCAAGATCAAGCGTTTGCTGAGTAATTCTAATCCGGCTCGTCCATACATCTGCCGTTTTAACATTTTCAATCGATTATTCAACCCTTCGACTGGGCCATTACTCACGCTTGACATCATGCTTGCCTTGACCGCAGCATAGTCCTCAACAAGACCTTGTGCAAACGTTTGAAAGGGTTTTAATGAACTTGTGAGAGCCTGCATAAGTCAAGTCTCAAACGCATCTGCTCGTTGCTGACGCAGCAGTTGTAAAAACCTCTCAGCTAAATCAACTGCTATTGCCAGGTCTGAGTGCTGTGCTACTAACTGCCTCAATACTTCGGTGTCTTCCGGCTCTCGATTCTCTTCCCGCTTGAGAATCAAATAACTAGCTCGACGGGCAGTCAAGGGCGGAGACTGTGGATCGATCACTTTGGTTGAGCTTTGAGCCGAATGCCCTCGTTTGACAGGGAGACCTTGAGCCTCACGAAGCTGACCAATGTAGCGTGTTAGTGTGCGCTCACTGCCCTTGTATCCCTTCTGTTGCAGCAATGTCAGCAGCATTCGAGGCTGCTTGATGCCCCCATTCCACCACTCTAAAAGTACCTGTTTGTAAGGGTCAAGTAAACTCCTACCAAACGATTTGCGTCGAGAGGGTGTTACCGATAAGTTCGGCAGACGCAGGAAGCGTCGCACGGTGCGAACACTGACACCAACCTCCTGGGCAATAGCAATTTGTGACCACTGTTGCTCATGCAGTTTCCTGATCTCCTGCTGTTGCTGAACCCTTCGTTGATAGGTCGCTTGTGTTTGTGCTTGAGCATTCACCGTTGCGGTAGGCTTAGGGCTCACAACAACCATCTCAGTTGCAGTTAAAGCCTGACGTTGCTTCTGCTCAATCGCTTTCAGCTCAGCACCATAGCTACTCAGCACCTTTTCTAAGGTCTCAGCTAAGTTCTGCACCAGATGAAATCGGTCCGCTACTTGTAATGCTTCTGGCGCTCCTTGTGTCATTCCACTTTTATAAGCTGTAGAGCGATCTCGTGACAGCACTTCCACCCCAGGATGTTGAGTTAACCACCCTGCCAACGTCTCTGCTTTCCGGTCTGCCAATAGGGCAATGGGTTGATGTCGCTCTAAATCGACCAGTATGGTACCGTATTGCTGACCCTTACGAAAGGCAAAATCATCGACACCCAGAATTTTCGGCACCTCGAATTGAGGCAGACAGAGCTTTTTGAGGTGATTCAACAGGGTACTCCCACAAGCTCCACAGCCAACTTGATGAGAGAGGCGTTCCCCTGCGGCACCTCTCAAGGCTAAGCCAATGGTCTGTAACCTTTGAACTAAGCGCATGGTCTTTCTTGCCCAAGGAGCGACGACTTCCGGGAGCCGCTCTGTGAAAATGCGACGGGTGCAAGCTGTATTGTCGCAGAAGAACTTACAGACTTGCATCACTAAAGTTAAACTGAAGCTCACACATGGAAGGTCTGCCAGTGTTCGTTCATATCGGCTATGGACGCGCCTAGTTGGAGTCGAGCAAAGTGGGCACTGGGCTGATAGCTGGGTTGAGGATACACTCAAAGTCAGGTGATAGTTATCTATGTCGATTTCATAATGTTCTAAATCAAGCCGGGTGGAACTAGGAAGCAGGCATTGGAGGAACTGCGCGGTCATATCGCTCTATTGGCATCAAATCCTCTATAGCATCCTCCTAGGTTGTCACTGGATCACCAAAACCTCGGAAGAGCCCAGGATAGTTGTCATTTGATAAGGCTTGCCCCTTTGCCACCGAAACAGTTCTTTAGCATGTTCTGCCAATACGGAAGATTTACCATTTTCCGGAAATCGTAGATGGGTTGCAATCAAACGAGTTCCCAAGTAAATACTCACCGTCTCTTGTTGTAAGTGCAGGGTGATTTCCTGACCAATACATTTAGCAGGGGCTGAGTAGTCAATGTTTTGGTAGCGCACCCGTGCCGTCGGTCTAACTACTGCCGTGACCTTGAAGGCGTAAGTCTGGGCTTGATGAGGACAGGGTTTGAGGGGTTCATTCCTCAGTAACACGGCAGGGATTTCACCCGTTGCATCACACTCGCGTTCCGTGTTGACCATGTTTACCCAGTTGGCCAGTTGTTCAACTAGGTCTACTCGGTCATGGAAGCGGCGTCCACAGAAGAAGTTGCCCTTGACAAACCCAACCAGATTTTCGACCGAGCCTTTCTGCTGTGGGCGATAGGGCCAGCAGGCTACGGGAATGAAGCCGCAGTCAATCACAAACTGCCCAAAGCGTTTGTTCCAAACTACCTGCGTTTGACTATCTGGGTCAGTGATGCGTGAGTCCACCACTGTGGTCATATTGTCGAATACGCACTTGAGAGGCATGCCACCGAAGCGCTCAAATGCTTGTAGCAGACAGCGTAAAACCGTCTCCAATTGTTCGTTCTCTACTACACGGACATCAATTGTGCGAGAATACTTCAGTCGGGAAGCAAAGAAATGCACGACTTGGGTAGTGCCGTCCTCAAAAGTAACTCGTCGTTGCCCAAAGTCATGCTGGCTGAACTCACCTGGCAATCCCTCGAAACGCACTATCGGTGGCTTGATCTCACTAGGACGGAGGCGGCGGACTAAATCGTAGACGGCAGACTTACCACCCTCATAGCCAAGAGCTTTGAGGCGAGTGAAGATCTCACTAGACTTTAGCAACCCGTCTTCGGGCTTGCGACGTTCTTCAAGCCACTGCCGGACGGTCTGCTCATGCTGTTCTGCGGTGCTGGGGCGACCTACGCTGCGAGATTTCCGGAAATTAAGATCGTTGGTTTCGGTCACAGGTGGTTCGCTCCCAATTCGACGTATTGTTCTCTCACTAATCCCTGTTGTCTCTCGGATAGCCTTCTGGGTGATACCCATCTGACTGAGTTGTTGCACCAAGAAACGCTCCAAAAGGGTAAACATTTAACATCGCAAAGTTTGGGGTCATTGCTGAGGTCAAGAAGAAAGCACTTTTTAACGGTTAAAAATGAGTTTTTGACTTTGAACGAGTGATTCTAAGACAATGTCTAGCGACAATTACCTTTTGCTGTTGCGTCAATCATACGGAGAATTCAAAGCTATATCTGACATTGGACTATATAACGATGCGTTAATCAATTGTATTAGGTGATGCAAAGCTCAAAAATCAGTGACGTAAGATAGCAACAGTATTGTCGCAAGCATTGCCCATATTTATAACTTGAGACAGAAACACACTGCATAGCGACAAATGGGACAAAGAAACGTTGATGTATTTAATTTTTTTGGCGCTTATCGCTTGCCAAATATTGGATTTAGGCAACAGATTTCGCTAGAAAAAATCGGGCAGAACGCACGGTTAAGCTGTATCCCTGCCCGAACAATGAAAAATTAGGTTTTAGCTTTAATGTAGCGATACTCCTGTGTCAGACCTCCAAAGCCATAAGCATCAGCCCGTACATCATGCACATAGACGTAGCTCTCCGAATGAAGCTCACCTAGCAGGTTACCTAGATGAGTAAATACTTGGGCAACATACTGAGCTTTCTCATCTTTTGTGTTTGTACCATCCACAATTTTGATGTCAAGATAGAAGCTTGACTTATTCTGTTCCGCTAGAGTTTTACCACCGACTATCCAGTTTATAGGATCTACGTAATCAACGGCTACCGCTGTAATTTCTGGCTTCTTCTTTAAGATCTGAGCAGTAAGTTCAATCAGTGCCGTTGCCACTTTTTGTGTTAATTCTGGTGATGGTTTAGCGGAAAGCTTCACATTTAGGATAGGCATATAGTTGACCTTATTGTTTCTCAGGTGTAGGTTGGTCGTGATGAAAAATTGAGGTGTCGTTGCAGCAACACTTCGAGAATATCTCAACTACAAATCGAACTTCATTGATCTACATCAATAATCCCTAGGAGATTACGTTCAGCTCTGATAAGCATGCTGCTTACTACTCCTGATTCGGCTTAGGGTCTCTGGCGCTATACCTAAATACGAAGCAATGTAGTATTGGGGAAGACGCTGTTCAATATCAGGATAGAGTTTCAACATGGCAAAATAGCGAAGCGCCGCCGAGTCACGCAAAAATGACGTTTCTCTTCGGCATTTCTTGATAAACTGCTGTTCAAACATGAATTTTCCCAAATGAAGCCAACAGTTATGTCGTGAATATAACGCTTGTAGCAACTCAAACGGGATCAGATTCAGTGTTGTTGACTCGATTGCTTGGATATTGAGTGACGATACTGTTTGCGTCAGAAAACTTGAGTAAGAACTTGCAAACGAGGTTTCAAAGAAAAATGGCTCTATCGCCCAAACTATGCTAGGCTAGTGTCGAAGTGCCAACAAATCAAGCAACGTAACTGAAAATTATCAAAGTTTCTGAACCCATAGCCCGACCTTTTAATCAGCTTTAATTTATTGTTGATGCCCTCTACAGCCCCACTAGTAGTTCTGTGTTCAAAGTAACCAGTTACTTCCCCAAACCATCGGCAAATTGTCCCAACACTTTTTGAAAAATTTTCCTGAGATTCAGCCAACCAATCTAGAAGCCTAAACGTGCCATCTGTCCAATTAGGAGCGGTTTCGAATATCTCTCTAAAATCTTCTTTTTGCTGATGCATTTTTACCAGTAATGGAGAAAGTGCTTTTACTTCTTCCAACTTGATTTGCTGCTTCTCAGTCAGTTGTTTTTCTGGTTTCAGCAACGCATATTTGCTCTGCTTTAATGTGGCGATGACTTGGGCTTTTTCTGCTTCATTTTGGTTCTCTTCATTTGCTTTAATCACAGAGTTGCGTACTGCATTTAACTCTTGATTTACTAGTTTCATTACATGAAATCTGTCGGCAACAATATCGGCATTAGGTAGAAGTTTATGCACAAGCCCTTTGTAGTTTCCCGATAGGTCGATGCTCACTTCCACAATCTGCTCTAATACCTCTGTTCCCCACGCTAACAACACTTGCTTTACGTCTTCTTGCTTTCTTGATTCAGCCATTCCTATTAGTTGATGTCGGTCTAGATCGACTAAAACAACGACGAAATCCTTTTGCCCTTTCCGCAACGCAATTTCATCAATTCCAAGTTGTTTCAGATTGCTCAGGTCAATCTTGACTTTTTTTTACTCATGTACTTAACCATTGACCAAACTTCTTCATCAGTTAAGTCATTATTGAGGGCTACATTATGTGTATCACTATGCAAAACTTGCTGCACGATTGCTTGAGCGTATCGGTCGGTATGTTTCCGTCTTCTGCCGATGAAACCTAGCTCTTCACTGAACGGTTTACCACAAGTGTGACACTTGAATTGCCGTCGATTCACCTTCAGTAGCACTTGTCGTTGGCTGATGTCTAAATCTCGCGCAAAATACCAGTGATTCTGATGTAGATAACTACTTTCTTTCCGACAGCGCGGACACGTTGCTCTCTCTGTCCTTGCCTCGACTTCTAAAATGATTTTGTGACCAAAATCGTGATAGTCTTCGACTTCAATGTCGGGTAAGCCTAGAAGTTGAGTGAGCAACGGTTGCATAAATAATTTTCGTATAACACACTACGTTAGCATAGTATACTCGATTGAACCAGAAAAATTCATTGACGATTTCATCTCCATCATTAAGTAGATATGAGCGTAAGACTCCTTGAGTGACAAACCCAATCTGCCGACATACAGAACCTTCTTGGATCATATGTTCCTTCTTTCGTAAGGTTATTGATCTTAAATACTTTGTAAGAAACACCCATTCGTTCTCAGGCGCATCAACAATTTTGGCAATTGCATTTCTTAGCTCACTAAACATTTCAGAACTCATGCGTATTCTCGAAAAGTCTGCAAAATCAACAGAAAAAAGCTGAAGACTAGCGTTAGCAGAGGTTCTAAGATTTTAATTAAAACCTCTGCTACAAAGTAGAAAGTTAGCGCTTATGCTCTCTAAAGAAAGAAATGAAAGCAACAACCAACATAGATAATCCAACCAGGCAAACTCCCTTCCACTCAAGACAGCTCCAGCTATAAGCTCCGAGCATTGACCCAAGTGCTCCACCAGCAAAATAGGACACCATATAGACTGTGTTTAAACGACTTTGGGCTCCTGGTAACAAGCTATAGATCCGCGCTTGGTTCGATACTAGAATCGACTGTGTACCTAAGTCCAACAAAATGACTCCCACAATAAGTCCCCACAACTGATGTCCAAACAACCAAAATACGAGAAATGCTGTAGTTGAAATAGTGAGTGCTATTCCTACTGCCAGGCGAGGACTTCTCTTATCTACCAGTTTCCCAACCACAGGAGCTGCTGCTGCCCCAACCACCCCGACCAAACCAAACAAACCGGCAACTTCACTACCATAATGGTATGGTGCCATCTGCAACAGGAATACAAGTGTACTCCAAAAGGCACTAAACGCTCCAAACGACATAGCTCCAACTATTGAAGCTTCCCGCAAGACTGGTTGGGAGCGAATTAACTCCAATAACGATTGCATCAATTTCCAGTAAGACAACTTTAACGACGGCTGGCTTTTGGGCAGCAACCCCAAGACTAGACCCGTTAAGACAGTTATTAGCCCACCAGCAATCCAGTACATAGCTCGCCAACCTAAACTGGCACCGATATAGCCGCTGATCGTTCGCGCTAGGAGAATGCCGATGAACAAGCCGCTCATTACAGTTCCGACAACCCGACCTCTCTCTTGAGGTTTTGCTAGATAAGCAGCAAAAGGCAGAATCAGTTGAGGCACTATAGTGGTGATGCCAATGGCACAGCTTGCCACAGCTAAGCAGAATATATTTGGGGAAACTGCAGCTGCCACTAAAGCGCAGACTGTTGCTGCCAGCAGAGTGGCAATCAATCTCCGACGTTCCACCAAGTCTCCCAAGGGAACAAACAGGAGCATTCCCACAGCATAGCCAACTTGGGTCAGTGTTGGAATAAAACCTATATGCTGAGTCGGAGCATGAAAACTCCTGCCCATGTCTGCTAGTAGAGGTTGGTTGTAATATATGTTGGCGACGGCAATACCAGCAGTGATTGCCATAACCCAAACTGTTTCACGTTTCATAAAGGTTATTCTTTTGGTGAAACTCAGGTACAACACCGGCGTTTGGGGGTGGTTAATGAAGGTGCAGTTAAAGGGCTACGATGTATTGCTGCATCTTTGACGTTGGGCAAAACTATCCTGTCACCCACCTTTGTCATTCCTGAGCGTAGGATTTTCCTGGAGCCACGTAACTACTTCATCAGCATGTTGATCCGGTGGGAATACAGGATAGAAGATTTTCTTTATCTGACCGAGTGAGGATAAAACTAATGTGAGGCGCTTGACTAGAACCATGTTGTCTACTTCAAACGTTGGTAGACGCAGAGCCTTGGTTAAGGCTAAATTCGCGTCGCTCAGCAGTTCAAATGGTAGGTGCAATCGCTCGACTACTTCTTGTTGATAGGCTGTAGTTTGGGTACTGAGACCGAAAACCTGAGTTTGAAGCACTTGTAGTTTGCGGTAGTGATCCCGAAAAGCACAGGCTTGGACCGTACATCCCCTGGCTCCAGGGATATAGTCCCAACCTTCTGGAAGCTGGAGGTCAGGTCTACCCGTTAGGGGATAGCAGTAGAGGACAGTTCGCTGCTGAAGTGAAGCCAGACAAACGTCTCGTCCGGCTGTAGATGGTAGGTAGAGCGGAGGAATTTGCTGGTTGATTAGATGAGCGCAAGCCTCGTCATCAATTGGTACAGGCAAGTCTTCGGGCAGTCGATAGAGGTTTTCGGACATAGCAAACCTGGTTTCACATATCGAAATGGTATTGTGAAATTGGACTTGTGTAACGGTCCAATTCAGGTATATTTTTAGATACCAATATGCTAAATATCCAGTTAAATCGAACATCCCCACACTCCCCTTATTACCTTCAGATTTCCGAACAAGTCCGTCAAGCCATTGCAGAAGGGGCACTCGCTCAGGGGACTCGTTTGCCTCCTAGTCGTCAGTTAGCTATGGAACTGAGCATTTCACGCCGGACAGTCGTTGCGGCTTATGAAGAACTTTGCTCTCAAGGCTACTGTGTTAGCCGTGTAGGACAGGGCACAGTTGTTGCTAAGATTCCCACTCTTCAAAGAGAAGACAAAAAGGGAAAGCTCCGTGGATATCCGACTTGGCTATTGGGCTATTCCAATATCTCTAATATTCAAAGCAATGATCCTGGAAAGATCTGTTTTACTCCAAGTCTTGCTCAGGTCAATTCCTTACCGCTTAAAGCCATGCGTCAGGCTTTTGGAAAAGTTCTACAAGAGGCTTCTAAGCTAGGACACTACCAAAAAGATAATGGCAACCCAGGATTAATTCAAAGCATAGTAGAGCATGTTCTACCAGCTAGGGGAATTCAGGCTGCTCCTGACCAGATTTTAATTACCAGTGGTTCTCAATACTCATCCCTGTTGCTTAGCCAGCTCATAGCTCCTTACGGTGGCTATATCAGTTACGGAGTTCCAGGCTACTTGGATATTCCCAGAAACTTCACCTCAATGGGTTTAGTCGGACTTCCTTGCCCAGTCGATGAAGAAGGCGTCTGCTTAACTGAGGTAGCTCGCTCGGCTCGCTTGCACTATGTGATGCCAGAACACCACTTTCCGCAAGGTGTGACCCTTTCCCCCAGTCGTCGAACCGCTCTGTTGCAACTGGCACAAGAGCAAGATGCCCTGATTATTGAGGACGACTATGATAGCGAGTTCTACTACGACCGTCACCCCTTACCCGCTCTTAAAGCTGGAGACATGGGGGGGCGTGTAGTTTACTTGGGTACCTTTTCCAAGTCCTTATTCAATAGTTTACGTCTGGGATACATTGTGGCTCATCCAGACATTGTTCGACAGCTTGTAGAAATCCACTGGCAATTCAGTCGTGGCACAAGTCTGGTTCTACAGTTGTGGGTGACAGAATTACTAGAGTCAGGCTTAGTAGATCGTCATCTACGCCGGATGAGGACATATTACCGTAGAAACCGCGATCTGATTGCGTTCCATCTTAAACAGATGTTTCCTGAATGGGGTTGGAAACTGCCAAACGGAGGGTTGCAGTTTTGGGTTCAACTTCCACAGCACACACAGGTAAAGAGTATCATTCACACAGCGGCTGAAAGGAGGGTTAGTTTGTGGTCAGGAACACAATCATATGACGAGTACACGCCAGAAGCAGCCTATCGGCTCATCCTGGGATTTGGTGCTTTAACTCCGCGCTTGATCGACCAAGCCTTTGACAGGCTTTCCGGTATGGGTACAGCTTTATGACCTCTTTGTCTAGCATTCGTCTGAGTCCTAACTCCCTAAGCGCGAAATGTCTGTTAGGCATTCTCGCGCCTAGGGATTTTTGAATTTGCTTTAAAGCCTAGAAGTATCGGCTATAGTTTCCGGAAAAAAAGCGGTCAGATTTTGGCTCTTCCGGTATTGTGAATTCCCAATATTATGGCTGCACTTCTTCCGGAAAAGATGACTGATATACCTCTAAGTGCAGCGAACCGAAATTAGAATTGCCTCGACCCGAAATCAAAGCAGGTTTTTACTCACAATAAATGAAGAAGCTAAAGCAGACGAGGAATTAAATAGCTGAGCTAGTAATTTTTATTCGCAGAGGTAGTCCCCAACGCATGGGTTTTGTCATTAGGCTGTTTTACCTTGCAGGTAAGCTAGAACACAGATAGAAACAGTTATTTTGAAGGCTCCATTCTAGATGAAACCTGATAGGCGCAACGGCGTGCCCCTGTTACAATGTGCTCGGTTCGCTCAATGATAACGTCCTGACCCAAGACGTTTTGGAACACTTCTAGCTCCTTGCTACAGAGCCCGGTACAAGATGTCGCTGCCGCACAAATAGGACAATGGTTTTCAATCAGCAGGAACGAGCCATCTGCCAAAGGTTGGATTTCGGCCATGTAGCCCTCATCCGTCCGCAGTGCTGCTAGACCTTCCAATCGCTGCCAAAGTGAGCCACTTTCGGGCAACTGCTCTCGGTAAGTTTCAATTTGCTGGCGAGTTCTGACCTCCAAGAGGCGATTCAGCCCTTCTTCGCCAAATGCCTCTGTCATGGACTTAATCAAGCTCAAAGTCAGCTCGGCATAGCCATCAGGAAAGAGGCGATTGGCAGTAGCAGTTAGCTGCCATAGCTTGGCAGGACGACCCATCGGGCGCGATTCTTCTTGATAGGTGACTAAACGCTCTTTCTGCAATGCATACAGATGCTGACGCACTGCCATCGCGGAGACAGCCAGGCGAGAGGCAAGAGCGTTGGAGTCCATCGGTCCCTCCTGCTTAAGCAGTTTGACTATAGCGCGTCGGGTACGGACAGATGCTGATTGATTTGGTGGTTCAGTCTCCATCATCACAAAATAAAGAAAAAGCTTGACAAAGTCAACCGAGGATATGTACAGTCTTTTCTAAAGACATTTCTTTAGAAAGTCAGAATAAGAGAATTGGTGGGAAAGTTGATACTTATGCACACCTCACCTTAGAAGGAGTTATGGCAATGGCGAATGAAGAACTGAAATTCCTCAATCCGTCTGGGTTATACAACCCAGCAAAAAACGGCTACACTCATGTGGTCATGACACCAACAGAGTCAACAATAGTTTATGTCGCTGGTCAAGGTGGCGAAGATGAGAGCGGCGTTCTCGTCTCCCACGACTTTGCTATCCAGTTGAAGCAGGCTTTTGCGAATCTCCAGGTTGCATTATCTGCTGCTGGAGTATGTCCAGAAAATGTAGTGAAAATTACTACGCTTGTAGTTGAACATGACGAGACAAAACTACAGCAGGTAGGAGCCCAAGTTCGGAAAATGTGGGGGGAGCAAGTACCGGCACAAACGCTAATTCCTGTGCCAAGGCTGGCACTTGATGGCATGTTGTTTGAAATTGACGCAGTTGCCGTGATTCCAATTAAGCAGTAGCACAACAACGAAACTAGCATTCACTAAGGGAGAATTTATGAATCTGAATCGTGAAGTTATTGAAGTGGAAAAAACTGATTTCTTTATGCCCTATGCTCCTTTAGTGCGAGTCAAGCAAGGTGGCGACATGCTGTTTGTCGCAGGTGCAACCGCACTACCCCTCTATCACCAACATCCACATGAGTACGATAAGTTGAATCCTCTAGAGGATGTGCGCGAGCAAACGCAGCTTGTGATGGAAAACTTGCAAAAGTGCTTGCAGGCAGGGGGAGTAACTTTCGCCGATGTTGTGCGAATTGATGTATTCCTCACAGACATGGAAGACCAGGATGCCATAGGAGAAGTTATGGAGTCCTACTTTAAGGGGAATTACCCAACAGGCACGATGGTCGAAATCAAACGATTAGTAGACAAGCGATTGAAACTCGAAATCAGTGCCATTGCTGTAACGCCCAACTGAAAAAATATCCGACAACAAATCTGCTATACCAGTTAGGGTATAATTTCATTTACTGTAGGTTGAAAACTGCTTTGATTCCGAGTCAAGGTGATGATGATTTCAGTTCGCTACATCTAAGCAGTTAGATCAAAGCCTCATTTGAAGAAAAACTTTTAGCTGACAGGCAAAGACTCTGAAGCCTTTGTCAGCTTGTATGCAGTATCTGTCTCCGCTGCCGGAGTATAAACAGTAAGCCGTAGGTTACCTGTAGGATGCACTCCAAAGGTATTAGAGTCGAATAGCAGCTTTCCCAAAACTGGGTGGTCAAGCTCTTTCTGCCAGTCGAGAGGTCGGGCAACGTCGTGACAGCTCCACCACTCCCGAAACTCAGGACTGGCTCTCTGGAGTGCAGTCACTAACTCACAAGAGCGCGAGTCACCAGTGCTGCGACCATAGTCCGCTCGGAAGTGGAGCAGCAAGCAACGGGCGAACCCTGTCCAGTTCACAAATAGCTGGCGCATAGCTTGATTGGTAAACGTCAACCACATGAGATTTCGTTCTGGGAGCGCATGACGAGCAAAATCGCCAAATACAAGACCAGCGGTACGATTCCACGCCAGAAGATCCCAGCGGAAAGAAGTGATGTAGGCAGGATTAGGTTCCAGACTATCTAACACTTGCTGCAGGCTGGCTGTTACTAGTTCACCAGATGGCGATGGAAGCGGAGGCGATTGTCCAGCAAGTAAGAACAAATGCTCCCGTTCCTGCGGGTCCAGATGGAGAGCCTGCGCGAGTTGCTCAAGAGTCTGAGGCGATACGTTGACTGGACGTGCTTGCTCCAACCAGGTGTACCAGGTTACACCAATATCAGCCAGTTCGGCTACTTCCTCGCGCCGTAGTCCTGGAACTCGGCGACGCGAACCTTTGGGCAAACCCACCTGGGCTGGTGCCAGCCGCGCTCGTCGGGTTTGAAGGAAGTCAGCCAGTTGGAGCCGCCGCTCTTGTTCATTCATAGTTCACTGCTTGAAGCTCTAATGCTAAGGTAGCAGTCTCAATACCAGTATAGGTAAACTCTGGTACCAAAATAGGGGGTCTGCCATAGTCAAAGTGTGTTTGAGAAATAGCATCATTCAGCAGTAAAGGAACACAGACAATGAAAGTGTTTTTGACAGGTGCCTCTGGTTATATTGGCGGATCAATAGCCACAAAACTGCTTGCCGCAGGTCATCAGATAGTGGGACTTGTGCGTTCAGGGGAGAGTGCGGCAAAGCTGCGAGAGATTGGTATCGAACCACTAGTTGGCTCGTTGACCAACCGGGAACTGCTAGCTGAGGCAGCCCGTTGTGCTGACGCAGTAATTAACGCTGCTGATTCAGACAATCGAGATGTTGTCGAGACAATTCTGTTGGTGCTAGAAGGCACAGGTAAGTCGTTCATCCAGACTAGCGGTACCAGCATAGTAGGCGATAAGGCAGCGGGCGAACCCAGTAACCAGGTATTTGATGATGAAGACCTACTTTTCCAACCCGTACCCGAAAAGGCTGCCCGCGTCGCCATTGACCAATTGGTACTTGATGCGGCTGGGCGAGGAGTGCGCTCAATCGTGCTTTGTAACAGCCTGATCTATGGTCAAGGGTTAGGAGTGAAGCCGGACAGTATTCAGCTTCCTCTACTCATTAACCAAGCAAAGAAGAGCGGCGTTGCTCGATATATTGGCAGAGGTGAAAATATCTGGTCTACAGTTCATATCGAGGATGTAGCCGAGCTTTACCTGCTCGCTTTAGAACATGCTCAAGCCGGAGAGTTCTTCTTTGTCGAAAACGGGGAGGCAAAGTTCAAGGACATCGTTGAAGCGATTAGCCGGATGCTTGGCATGGGAGGAAAAGCCGAAAGTTGTTCCATTGAAGAGGCGATTGGGGAGTGGGGGTATGAACCAGCCGTTTTTGCTTTAGGGTCAAACAGCCGTGTCAGGGGGACAAAGGCCCGCCAGATGCTGGGGTGGAAACCTAAATGGTCTTCTGTATTAGAGGATATCGAGCAAGGCTCCTACCACTTGGCACATCGCATTGCGGTGTGAGGAGAAGCATCAGTGAAATGGGCACCATTGGTTGTTGCAGTCGTAACCGATAGGACTGCTGCGTTACACGTGACAACAAATGTGTCCGTAAGCTGCTGAGAGTGCAAGGGCAAATTGTTATCAAACTAGGGACATGTTACCCGCGTTTCTAGCACTACAAGCTGGATTGAGAAATAGTACATTCTTGCTAAGAAGAAGGAAAAATGAAATGGCAGATACAGTCAACAGCGAAATTGTTTACAAATGGTACAATACCCACGACCATAGTTTAATGGATTCCGAATGCATATGGGAAATTGCTGAGGGTTTTCCTTATGGGGGTATTTATAACGGTTCCAAAGCTGTGTTTGAAGAGTTTTTTCCACGTCTTTTAGGTGAGTTTGACACCTTTAATGCCGAAGTAGATGAGATTTTAGATACTGGTAGTTTAGTACTGGGACTGGGTCGCTATCAAAGTCGAACAAAAGCTACCAGTACTAAGGTAAGCATCCCATTTGCTCATCTGTGGAAAGTGAAAAACGGCAGAATTGTCTAGTTTCGCAATTATACAGATACCCTACTACTCTCCCGTGCGCTGCAAGCCTGGTTGCTTGAGCCAATAGCCACTGATAAGGTGCAGGAAAGCGAATAAATCTGGCTCTTCCGTTAGTACGGTGATAATTTTTTCTAATTGGAGAAGCAAGCTAATAGCCTTTCCCGAAAATTGTTGAAATTCACGAAGCCATAAGCCTGCCGTTTAATCAATTTAATTCGAT
>JAABUX010005901.1_pt1 | contig 14842 bp, 16 predicted proteins | sample 5561851 | NCBI WGS metagenome assembly JAABUX01 (sample SAMN10711883, study PRJNA513361) | rock metagenome | isolation source: Antarctica rocks | place: Antarctica: Victoria Land, Richard Nunatak red sandstone | collected 2016-01-03 | reverse complement strand
CGGGCTTGGCCGGCGGGATCAGCGGCGCGAGGTACGCCCATTGCGCCGCGCTCAGATCGGACGGATAGGCAGTTCTGTTCATACCGCATAGTCTACCGCCCCCGGCACTACTTTACACACACGCTCTCAGACAGAAAGACAAGTCGTGGGCGTACCGCGAGGACGTCCTGCGGCGCTACAACATCTCGTGGGTAGATGTCAGCCCCCAACACGCCAGGGCTAGCTATAGCCATACACGCGCGGAAGTGCGGCAACTGCATTTTCGTGAACTTGAGTTGAGCGTACAGCGCTTAGACCTCCACTCATCGGTCTTTGGGCTGCCCACACGTAACGACTTACGCCAAGTTGGTCCTAGAGTCGTCAACAAACGTATGACCATGAATCTAGCACTACAGGCACCGACCATAGGGAGCTAACTAGGAACGCACGGCCGTAGAGATGTGTTATACTTACATAAGTAGGTAACGCTAGTGTGATTGCACAAGCCGTGATTGCTCCCTTCCAAGGAGCGATTACCCACGCCTTGCTTAACCGCACCCTTTTAACACCGGACGATTGTCGTCGGGTGTTTTTTTATTGGCATCGCTATGATGCGCCCACGCGAGGAGATCTCAATGATCCGTGGAAAATTAAGGGTTGCCGAAGCTGCTCGGCTGGTTGGTGTGAATGCCTGGACGTTACGCCGGCTCGAAGCCCTGGGCAGAATCCCGGCCCCGTCACGCGACCCCCTGTGTGGCTACCGCGCCTATACGGAATCTGATCTAAACCAGATCCGCGAGGCCCTCGGCCGCCTGGCCGATGAACGCACGCTAGCCACCAGCGCCTGACGCGCCCCATAGTCACCGCCTAGATACCGCCGCCATTTGGTCGGCGGTTTTTTGTTGCCCATTTGCGCAGATAATTGGTAGTTATCTGATGCAATAAACTGCTATACTTTAACCAAAGAGCGACAGCCGGCCATTGGGGTACGGACACGCACTCAATGGGAGGAAAAGAGCAGTAATGGAAACGACAGGACGGCATCCAGGCGGGCGCCCTCCCAAGGGCAGCAACCGGCGTGGCGTACGCGTCACCGTGCAGCTCACCGATGAGGAGGCCGCCCGCTTTAAAGCAAGGGCCGAGGAGCGCGGCCTTTCGACAACCGCATATATACGTCAGCACGCGTTGCTAGCACTCAAGGCCGACGAGATGGCAACGACATAAGCAATAGGCGCCGGCAGAACGCTACCAACGTTCACACCGACGCCTACTACCAATAGCTAAGGGCCTCCCCATCACCGGAACCCCTAACCAAGGAGCGATTTGTGTATAGCCCTATCCCCAGTTTATCACAAAACAAAGCAGCGTATGACAATTGGGTCGTTGATGACGACATCGACGATGAGTTACGCCTGCTTTTGTGGACGTTTACGACACCCCGTCGCGGTTTCGGCGGACGGACGTGCTGGCCTCTCGATGAGGTGACCGACCATGAGTAATCCCCACGGTCAGACTGTTCTTGAGGACGCCCAGGCATTTCTAGCGCGCGGCTGGCGAGTCATCCCCACTCCCGAGCGAACCAAAGACCCGGTGTTGCCTGACTGGCCCAACCTCGACATAACCTTTGAGGACTTGCCCAGGCACTTCGCGGTGAACGGTCACCGTCCCAACATCGGCGTCATCCTGGGGAAGCGCTCACGGGGGATTGTCGATGTAGACGCCGATGTCCCCGAGGCTATAGCGCTCGCCCATCTCTGGTTGCCCACGACGGACGCCGTGTTCGGGCGCGAGAGCAAGCGCCGGAGTCACTATCTGTACTACGCGGCCGATGGTGTTGGACCAAAAACAACGCAATTCAAGCGACCGGGCAACCCACGGGAAAAGACCGGGCCAGCCATGCTCGTTGAATTGCGGGGCAACGGTGGCCAAACCATCTTCCCCGGCAGCATCCACGAGTCGGGCGAGCCTGTGGAATGGGAGCGGGACGGCGATCCAGCGACAATTGATGGAGCGGAGTTGGAGCAAGCGGTGCGCTGGATCGCGGCCGGTTCACTGCTTGTTCCCTTCTGGGGCGAGGGGCAGCGCAACTACCTAGCGCTTGCGCTGGCGGGCGCGTTGCTCCGCGCGGAGTGGACCGTCGAGGACGCGGGCGACTTCATCGAGGGCGTTGCTCAGGTGGCGGGGGACCCTGAGTGGTCGAAACGACGACGGCAATGCGTCGAGAGCACCGCGGGCAAGCTCGCGGACGGCGCGAACGTCGTCGGCGTGCCGTTCCTGGCCGATCAGATTGGCGACCAGGCCGTCGTGAAGGCCCTGGTGTCTTGGCTGCGTCTAGGGCGCCCGGCCGTAGGACCAAAGGCGCTCAATGACAGCGCTGACGCGGCTGATGCGGCTGATGCATCTCCCGCGCCCGGTAAGCCCGAGATAGACGCGGGTATCCAGGCCCTGCCGATCGTGACCACGGCCACCTGGGACGCGCTCAAGGCCGCGAACAACCCGCCCTACTTATTCCAGCACGCGGAGACTATATCACGGTTAGAACGTAGCGAGGGGGGGCAGCTAGGCGTCGCGACATTGGATGAGCATGGCCTGCGCCACGAGGCCGCTCGTGCTGCCAACTGGTATCAAGTCAAGAAGGACCGGGATACGGGGCTTTTTAGCAGAAAGGACGCCCGTCCCCCACTGGATGTGATGCGTGATTTACTCGCCACACCGGCCGAAAAGCGTCCACTCCCGGTGCTCACACGCATCGTTCAGGCGCCTATTTATGCACCAACGGGGGATCTACTCACCGAGCCGGGCTACCACCCGTCAGCCCGCGTGTATTACGACCCGCCCCCAGGATTAACGCTCCCGACGATCTCAGCGCGCCCCACACCCACGGAGGTAGCGAAGGCGCGGTCTCTCCTTATGGACGACCTGATAGGCGACTTCCCGTTCGTTGGAGCAGCGGAACGCGCCCATGCCATCGCGCTGCTGCTGCTACCTTTCGTGCGTGACATGATTCCAGGCAACACGCCCATGCACTTGATCGACGCGCCGTCGCCCGGTAGTGGTAAGGGACTGCTCGTCAGCGTACTGCTCGCCCCAGCTCTCGGCGCGTCTGTGCAGCTCATGTCGCCCGCCAATGATGACGACGAGTGGCGCAAGCGGATCACCTCGGCGTTGGCAGGGGCGCCGGGAGCCATCCAGATTGACAACATTGCGCGCGTCTTCGCGTCGCCCGACCTGGCCGCCGCGCTGACAACGCTCGAATGGTCCGACCGCCTGTTGGGCCAGAGTCGCATTGTGCGCTACCCCGTACGGTGCGTCTGGGTTGCAACGGGGAACAACATGACGCTGAGTACCGAGATAGCGCGGCGGTCGGTGCGGGTTCGGATGAATCCGCAGCAAGACCAACCCTGGGAGCGGCAGGGGTCGGCTTTTCGTCACCCCGACTTGCACGCCTGGGCCATGAGCTCGCGGGGCGCGTTGGTGGGGGCCGCGTTGACCCTGGTCAACGCGTGGCTCGCGGCGGGGCGACCCGCCGGCAAGAAAACGATAGGCAGCTACGACGAGTGGTCCCGCCTGATGGGCGGTATCCTCACGGTCGCCGGCATTCCCGACTTCTTAGCAAACACGCACGAGTTTTATGAGGCGGCCGACACGGAAGCGGCGGTCCAGCGGCGGCTCGTCGCCGCCTGGTGGGCGGCGTTTGAGGAGGCAGAGGTCGGGACGGCCGAACTCTTCCCGGTCGCTGAAACGGTCGAGGGCTTGTCGTTCGGCCGGTCCACGTCGGAGCGGGGTCAGCGCACCGCGTTAGGGTCGTACGTGGCGAAGATGAAAGACCGCGTCTATGGCGACTACCGCGTCGCGAAGGGCGCTGTCCACGACAACAGGCAACTATGGCGTCTGCAACGGTCTGGAGGCGCTCCGACGCCGACGAGGGGGGGCCACCACGCCACTGACAACCGCCCTAACGATGGAGGGGGGGGAAGTAACCTCAGTAACCTTAGTAACCTTTCCGTACCCGGTGCACGCGGGCACGCAGGCGCGCACACACACGCGCACGCACGCAACGAGGGTGAAAAGGTTACTAAGGTTACTGAGGTTAAGCCAGAAGAGGTCGTGGGCGGGGCTGGCAAAGAGTCGTTACGGCCGTGCCCCGGCTGCGGCGTGTTGACGCCTAAAGGGTGGACCTGTAAGGCGTGCCGCACTGGATGCCCCTCGACTGCCCCCGCGACGACGGAGCCAGCCGGGCCAAGCCCGGTTGTGACGACGATAACCTGTGGCCCCTCGTACCCCGAGTTGCCGGTACGCACATTGGCCACGGTTGATGACGTACAGCGCGCGCTCCCGGCACTGCTGGCCGCGTCAATGGTGGGGTTCGACACCGAAACGACCGGCCTCGATCCGCTAACGGATCGGTTGCGCTTGGTCCAACTAGCGACGCACGACGGGGCCTACGTGCTCGACGCCAGGCGCGTCGACCCGCGTGTGCTCGCCCCGCTCTTCAACGCGCCAGTGGGCGCGGGGCCACTCATGGTCGCACAAAACGCCGCGTTCGACCTGCGGTTCTTACACCAGGTTGGGCTCGCGACGCCGGCGGCGGGACGCCTCTTCGACACCGAACTCGTAGCTCGGCTGCTCAGTGCAAGCGCCTTCAAGAAGGGGTACGCGCCGGTGAAACACGGACTGGCCGCGATCGCGCAGCGCGTGTTAGGGCTATCGCTGGACAAGACCGCGCAGACGTCGGACTGGGCGGGCGAGCTAACGGAAGAGCAGTTGCGCTACGCCGCTCTGGATGCCGTGGTCCTACCTCTGATCGCCGAGCGACTACAAACGGAGCTGGTAGCGGCCGGGCTTGAGCGCGTCGCGGCGCTGGAGATGGGGGCGTTGCCGGCGGTGGCGTGGTTGATGGAAACGGGGGTCCCGTTCGATAGCGACGGGTGGCAGCGGCTGGCGCGGCTGGCCGAGCAGGATGTCGCGCGGGTTGAACAGGACTTGACCGTGCTGGCCGCGACGGGGGGCCTCTTCGCTAATGGACAGAGCAACGTCAAGTGGTCGAGCACGCAACAGGTAGCGGCGTTGCTCCGTGAGCGCGGCCACGCCGCGCTCACCTCGACGGAAGAGGCGGTGTTGCGCCAACTCGCCGACGAGGGGGAGCCGTTGGCCCCGCTCCTGTTGCGGCACCGTGAGGCGTCGAAGCGGGCGAGCACCTATGGGCTTGACTACCTCAAGCACGTTCATGCGCTCACGGGGCGTATCCATGCCAGTTTCCGTCAACTAGGGTCGGAGGCGGGACGTATGAGCGCGACCGATCCCAATGTCCAACAGGTGCCGCGTGATAAAGCCTATCGGGCGTGCGTCCGTCCCGGACCCGGCCGTGTGCTTGTTAAAGCGGACTACGCGCAGATTGAGTTGCGCCTTGCCGCACAGATCGCGCCGGATGAGCGTCTGGTCGAGGCGTTCCAACGCGGGGATGATCTGCACACTGTGACAGCGCGCACGGTCCTGGGTAAGACCGACGTCACCAAGGCTGACCGACAAGCGGCGAAGGCGGTCAACTTCGGGCTGCTCTACGGAATGGGGGCGAAAGGGCTACGGCAATATGCGGCGGATGAGTATGGCGTCCAGTGGACGGAGGAGGAGGCGCAGACCGTCCGGGGGCGCTTCTTTGCCGAGTACCGCGGCTTGCAGGCGTGGCACCGTAGCCAAACTGATGGCGAGGTTGAGACACGCACCATCGCCGGTCGCCGCCGCCTGGGGGTCGAGCGCTACACAGAGAAGCTCAACTCCCCCGTTCAGGGAAGTGGAGCGGATGGCCTTAAAGCGGCGTTAGGCCGGTTGTGGGAAACCCGTCATCGTGTTTCCGGCGCCGCGCCTATCCTGGTCGTGCACGACGAGATCGTGGTGGAATGTGACCGCGACCAGGCCGAAGAGGCGCGGGCCTGGGTCATGGACGCGATGCGGAGCGGTATGGAAACCGTCTTACATCGTGTGCCGGCCGAGGTCGAGGCGACGATTTGTAGCGACTGGTCGGGAACGGCGCTCGACGGCGGTGCGCCGTAATCTGAAACCCAGGCCGTTCGCATAACCATTGTTCCCTAAAGTTATCGGCTTATCCGTAGTTTTAGCGACCCAGAAGACCCGCCAATTTCGGCGGGTCTTTTCTATTGGAGACAGTCATATGAGATTAGGACCCGGAGCCGCCCGTGTGTTGGTGTGGGAAGAGGGTGGCCGTATCTATCTGGTGTGGCGTAGCGCCGCGCACTGGACGGACATCAAGACATCGCTCAAAGAGTCATTCCCTCGCCACAGCCAACTCAACTACGACGCAGGCCACCGTCGATGGAGCGTGCCGGCCACGATGCGGAAACCGTTGGAGCAGTGGCTAGTCTGGACATTCACGCGCGATGTCGTCGAATGGGTAGATGACGATCCGGTGAGTTTCTCCCGGTACGATCACCCCTCAAAAGAAACCGCCGCAACCGATAGCAGGGCGATGAAGGAGGCGTCATGACCGACTTGCAGCAGCTCGTCGCGGCGGCCCGCAAAGCCGGTTGGTCAGTTCAGAAAAGACGTGGCGGGCATCTTTGCTGGCGACGACCAGACGGCGACGGCCTGATCTTCTCGGCCTCGACACCCTCCGACTGCCGCGCAGCCGCGAACATCAAAGCCAGCCTGTATAGGGCGGGACTCGACATACGGAACGGAGGGAAACGACATGACTAACAGATCCAAGCGACACATCGTCGATACGCTCAGCCAGGCCGCCGAGAGCCGGTTTACCGTCCTGCACAAGCGGGTACCCCTACCACACGGTAAGCGGCAGGACAACGGGCTCTCCGAGGCGTTCGTCACGTCCCTGGACCGCTCTCAGCTTCGTGTGGTGCGGCCTGGCGACCCGCCCGTACCGCTATCCCTCGCGGACGCGTGGGCTAGGCTGCGCACCGAGCAGTCGCGCCAATCGCTCCAGGTAGAGCGTCCACTTTTGGTCCAGGTGCGTGTCAGTGAGAAGGAAAAGTCTCGTTTGATTAGCCTCGCGCGGGCAGAAGGCTTTGAGAGTATGTCGGCTTACGCCCGCGCCCGGCTCCTGGGCCAGCCCGGTCCGCGCTCGGCGGCCTAGCCCTAAAGGAACCCCCGCATGAAACCACCTGATCGCGCTGACGCTAGCACCCTCTCGCCCAATGATGTGAGGCTGTCAGATGGGCGGGTCGCCCGTATGCGTGACGCCGATCCCGCCGCCGACCGCCGCACGGACCTCCTGCTGCTCCAGGCCGGCTTCTATCGTGGGGGGCGCGTCGACCCCCTGGCCACGGCGATCTTTCGCGTCCTGCTCTCGATCACGCATATCGACGGCGCGCCCGTTCCCTATCCGCCCGTGCCGGCGCGGCGCGATCGCTTGCGCGCCTACGTCGCGACGTTCACTGACGACGACCTCACCCATCTGTGTCGCTGCTACACACGCTTGAATCCCACGCTAACGCCCCTGTTGCGCCTTGACCGGCGCGGGCGCGTGGTGGAGTTTATCGGCCGGCAGCTTATCGGCCGGCAGCTTATCGGCGGGCCGCCGCGTTCGGCGGCGTGAGCGCGCGGGCAAGAGAAAGCCGCTGGTCGGGCTGGAACCAGCGGCACTGTTGAGGCGGATTGTGCGAGGCGGCTGTCGATCTCGCGGCCGCCTCTTGTGACAAGGTTATGTGTCACCCCTGACCCAGGTGGTGGACGGACGTAGGTAGGGGTGCCATTTTGAGCGAGACATACGAACTCAGCGTGAAGTTCAGCCTCTTAACGGCGGGCTTTGCGATGGGCGCGACCGAGGTCATGAACGGCTTCAATCGCATCAAGACGCAGGCCGCGCAGGCGGAAACGGCCATCGGTAGCATTGAGCGGCGTATGCAGACATCCGCAAGCACCGCCCAGCGCTACGCCGAACAGGTGTCCGTGGGGCAGCGCGCACAGGCGGCGGCCTTCAACGACATGCAGCGTGCTCTTGCCGCGAACGACCCGACGGGTTTGGCGACGGCGCACAATCAACGCCTCGCGGCTATCGACGCCACGGCTGTCGCGCAGGGCAAGCTCAATGTGGCGAGCGGCGCCTACACGACGCTGGCGAGTGAGCAGCAGCGCGCCCTCACACAGCAAGCGGCGGCGCAGGAGCGGGCGACACGCGCCCAAACAGGCTTCAACGCCGTGCTGGCGGGCGCGACGATGACCACGGCCGGCGTCGGCATCATGGGCTTCCTCGACAAGTCGGTCAACCAGGCGATGGCGTTGCAGACCATCATGATTGGTATCGGCAACCGCACGGGGGCCAAACCGGCGCAACTCGCGGCCCTGCAAAATCGCTTTGCCGACGTGGGCATGACCAACCAGATGAATGTCACGGAGGTGGCGCAGATCGGGCAGGCGGCGAATCAGGCTGGTATCACCGACTTCGGCCAGCTCATGGGCATGATCAAGCCCATCGCCAACTTCTCGGAAGTGATGCTCGCCTCGCGCCAGCTCGCACCGCAAGAGAGCGCGACGGTGGCGATGCAGTTCGCTCACCTTTTTGGCGCATTCGGAACACAGAATGTCCGCGACCCGCAGACGCATCAGATGATGAGCGACACCCAGTACCTCGTCAATCAATTGGGCAAAGCATTGTCCATATCGCCCGGTTCACCGAAAGAGTTCCTGACGCTGGAAAGCCAGTTCGTGGGTACGATGCGGCCCATGTATCGGGGGAAGCCACAGCAAACGTTCATCTCCGATGCCATCAATTACGGCGTCCTGATGAGCCAGATGGGGCAGGAAACGCGCGGCGGCACGCAGTTGAGCCGTCTGCTGGTCCAGGCTATGGGCGCGGGCAGCCGCACGAGCAAGGCCGGGCGACAAGACCTCGCGACGATACAGCAGGTGTCGCATACCCCTTTCGTCAACGCGCAGGGGCAGATTACGGACCCCATCAAATTGATGCAAGGGCTGACCCGTTTCGCCGCCGACAAGCGCGTGACGCCACAGCTTGAGGGGCGGTACTTCCAGCAGGTGTTCAAGCAGGCGGGCGCCAGTATCGCCGGCCAGTTGGCCGACCCGATCGTCGCGGGGCGCTTTTCGCAGATCGCGGGCAAGATGCAGACGCTGCCGACCAACGCACAGCAGCAGGCCGAGTACAACGCGTCGGGGCCGGGACAGTTGCGCCAGGCACAGAAAAACTGGGAAACGTTCACCACGCTACTGGGGACGCAGTTGATCCCCGTGGCGACGCAGATGTTCAATGTCCTCGCCAAGATCGCGGGTGCCTTCGCGTCGTTCGCCGAGCACCACAAGACGCTCACGGCCATCGTCGCGGGGTTTGCCGCTATCACAGGGGCTGTTTTTTTGATTGCCGGCCCCATTCTGATGATCGCTGGTGGTTTGATGATGATGGGCGCCGCAATCCCTATTTTGTCGGGCATCGCGGCGGGCATCGTCGGGTTGACGGTCGCTGCCGTGACGGCGATTCCTGCTTTCGCCGGGCTAGATATTGTGTTGTCGCCTATCCTCATCACGGTCCTGGCTATCGCCGCCGCCGTGGGGGCCGTCATCTTCGTGTTCACGCACTGGTCGGACATTACCCGCTTGGTTGGTGACCTTATGGGTGTTCTGGGCGACAAGCTCCACCAGTTTCTCGTCTGGGCCGGCCTCTTAGATACAAGCAAAAAGGTTGTCCATAGCAACAGCGGATTGACCGTAGATCAGGCAAATACCTATAACAAAGCCCATCCTTATGCGGCCCCAATCCTCCCTAATCAGAATGGACACTGGCGCTCCTTCCGTGGTGGCGCGACGTGGGTACCCGATCCGCCTGCGCACCGCCCGCCCACCAAAGGCAAGGGTGGCGGCGGGGCTATCTGGGACATGCCGGACAGCGGCCCGTCGGCACGGGCCGCGCACGGGGCGGCTCCCGTTGTCCATACGGGGCCGGTCACGATCGGCCCCATCCACATCAACGGGGTAAAGCACGAGGACGACGAAGCGCTGGCGCATCGCCTGACACAGTATATCGCGCGACATTTTGGGGACGAGGTATTGCATGCGCTTACGTCGGGCGCTCCGTCGGTGTTCGGGCTCTCGCCCGTGCTAAACACGCCGGCGCCGCGCTAAAGCGGCCGGCGAGAGACACAGAAAGGAGCCATCAGAGATGACGCAAATCACAGATGTACCACCCGTCAGGCAGGAGCTGATCAAGCAGTGGCAGGCCGCGTTGGGTCGTGGCGACTGGCAGGCCATGCTCGTCGCCAAACAAGAACTCGCGGTCAGGGTAGAGTATGACGTGGCGATGGAGATTCGGCTTGCCCAACAAATCCTCGCGCGGGCGAGGACGCGATTGGAGGCCGCGCAGACCGAGCGGAGCGTGGTAGGACAGGCGCTGGAGGACGCCGCCGAACGTGCCCCGCTGGCGGCCGAGCAGGCGTCTCTTGTCGCTGACCCGCGCAAGAGGGCAGAGGTGCATGCCGCCGCGGCGTGGTGGCGCGACCAGATCCCGACGCGCGAGGAAGCGCTCCAGGCCGCGGCGGGCCGGTATCGGGACGCGGACCGGATCGCGGTAGCGGCCCAGGAGCGCCTCGATCAACTGCTCACCGCCGCATACGCCCGTGTGCAGCCGGTCGCGGACGACGCTGCTGACAGGAGAGTACAGGCATGACTCCACGAAACGATCCACGGATCTTCTGCGGCCCGCCACTGCCGCTCGATGACCGCACCGTGTCACAGCCTGGCGTGGTGTTCACGGGCGAGGAGCAGCCGCGCGACGCTCAGGGGCGCTACCGCGAGGCCCAGGGTCCCTATCGAGGCGAGGCCCTGACGCCCGCGTACCGGCGACACTTGCTTGAATTGTCGCCGCTCGGGCGAAAGATCCTCGTGGCCGAGGCAGCGGCGGGAGCGCCGGCGGTCTTAACGGGCGGCACGGGCAGCAAAGCCGTGACGAACGCAAACCACCGGCAACCGCTCACGTATACGCAACTGTGGTGCCAGATCGTCGAGGACGAGGCCGCCACGCAGGCCAGGCGGTAGCAATGGCCCACAGGTGGTCGCGGACCGTCCACCTGTGGGCCATTCATGGGGGCGCGGCAGTCTGACGCGTCCGTCCATACAGGTCGAGATAAGTTCACAAAGAGAAGGAGAACAGACAATGGCAAAAGGCACCATCCAGAGATTGAGCGGCGACCACACGCGCGGGGCGCGCAACGGCTTCATTCGTCCCACCACCGCGTCGGGGGCCACGCTCGTCGGGCAAGACCTCTTTTTTAACACGACGCAGGTCGTGAGCCTCGGCGAGGACGCGGCTCCCCTGGGCGTGGGTGATGTTGTCGAGTACAGGTACACGCACCCTGTCAACCGTGGCGCCGGGACAGCGCCGGGGACGCCGGTCGCGGTCGAGATCGAGCGCATCGAGCGCATCGAGCGCGCCCCCCAGGGCGACGAGCGCGGGCGGTCGGCCAACGTGGCGGCGCGGGCAGTCGGGGGCAATGGCGACCCCAGCGTTGAGGAGCAGATGCGGGCGAACAACATATACCGCGCCATCTGAGGGAGGCTGTCCAATGTCGCGCACCTGCACCGTCTGCATGCACCCCGAGCGCACGGCTATTGACCGCGCGCTTGTCGCCGGTGAGGTGATGCGAAATGTTGCGTTACGATTCGCTATATCGTTCGCCGCGCTGCAACGCCACAAGGCGAACCACCTCCCCGTGGTGCTCGCCGAAGCGAAACAGCGGCGAGATGAATCGCACCAATCGCACGTCGCGGCCGTCGGCGTCGCGGTACAGGATCACGCCGCCGCCGAAGAGGCGCATGCCCTTGATGTGATGGAGGAACTACAGCGGTGCTTCCAGCGCGTCAACCTGCTCTTCGACGCCTGTGACCGTTGGCTTCGCGACGCCGACGACCCAACCCGGTATGATATCGGGCCGCGTGCCGACGACATCCTCGTGACGTACCTCGCACAGGGCGACGCCGACGGCGACAAGCCGACGCGCAAGAAGGGCTCGCTCGCGCGTCTGTTGGCGCTGGCCGAGGGCGGCGGCGTCATGATCGAGCGGTGGGATACGAAGTACGCCGATCCCCGTGAGTTGGTCTTGAAGACCGCGCAGCAGCTCACGGGACAGACGCAGCTCCTGGCGAAGCTCCTGGGCCAACTTGACGAACGGCCGCAGGTCAACGTCCTGATGGCCCCTGAGTGGCTCCAGGTGCGCGCGGCGCTGCTTACGGCCCTCGCGCCCTATGCCGAGGCGCGGCAAGCCGTGGCGGCCGCTCTGGTGTCCATTGAGGCCGGTCCTGTGACGGGGGCAGCGTGATGGCGCTTGCATCCATGCCTACGACGCGGACGAAGGCGGCAATCGCGGCTGACCTGGCGCGGGCGCTCGATCCCGTGCTCCTTGCCGAACAAGCCGGCATTGTGCCCGACCCGTGGCAGGCCAACGTGCTACGCTCGTCGTCGTCGCGATTGTTGCTCAACTGTAGCCGGCAGTCCGGCAAGAGCACGATTACCAGCGTCCTGGCCGTGCATACGGCGTTGTATGAGGCCGGGAGCCTCGTACTGCTTCTCTCGCCGTCGCTGCGACAGAGTGGTGAGCTTTTCAAGAAGTGTCTGGCGACCTATAAGGACTTGGAGCGCCCGGTGTCACCCGAGTCCGAAACGGCCCTCACACTGACGCTGGAGAATGGGAGCCGCATCGTCAGCCTGCCCGGCGCGAAGGATGGCAACATCCGCGGCTACAGCGGCGTCGACCTGCTCGTGATTGACGAAGCGGCGTGGGTCGCGGACAGCCTGTACATGTCTGTCAGACCCATGCTGGCTGTGAGCGGTGGCCGGCTGATGGCCCTCTCGATGCCGCACGGGACGCGGGGGTGGTTCTACGACGCGTGGCGCGGCGACGAAGCATGGGAGAGGTACGAGGTGCCAGCTCCGCTATGCCCGCGCATCTCGGCGAAGTTCCTGGCCGAGGAGAAACGCAATATGGGTGAATGGTGGTACCAGCAGGAATACATGTGTCAGTTTAGCGAGGCCGAGACGCAAGCCTTCAGGAGAGAAGACGTGGAGGCCGCATTTCGGGAGGAGGTAACACCATGGGAATTGTGACCATTGGGGCCGACATTGGGCAGCGGGTCGACCCGACAGCCATCGCCGTGGCAGAGACCGAGGCGCGCGTAGTTGATGGACGGTTAGAGACCTTTTACCGCATCCCGTACCTGGAACGGTTGCCACTGGGCACCGGCTACCCTGCCGTCGCCGAACGGGTGGCGACCGTCGCCGCTGGCGTGACAAAGAAGGGAGCGCTGGTACGGCGCTTGTATGCCGACTGTACGGGCGTCGGGCGGCCAGTGGTGGACATGCTGCCGCCGGCGCTCATCCGTCAGCATGTCACGACGCAGGTATGGGCCGTGACGTTCACGTTCGGAGATCGCCGCACCGAACACAGGGACGAGCGCGAGATTATCATGGGCAAGGCGTGGTTGGTCAGCTGGCTACAGGTCCTGCTCCAGAGTCAGCGCATCCTGTTACCGCACACGTCCGAGGCGCGCGCCTTGGCCGATGAACTCCTTGTCTATGAGATTAAGCAGACGGATAACGGGAACGAGCAATTCGGCGCCTTCAAGGTCGGTACGCATGACGACCTTGTGACCGCGCTGGGCTTGGCCGTGCAGGACGTAGGGCGCACGCCGGGCTCTCGCGTCGCTGGCGGCGTGCGCCCCGGCTTCCGTCCGGGGCCAGGCCCACGTCGGAACCAGCCAAGGGGAGTGTGATCTATGGGACCTGTCACGATCGGGGTCGATATCGGGCAGCGGGTCGACCCGACAGCCATCGCCGTGGCGGAGCTAGAGCGCCGCGGCGACGACGCGCACCACGTCATCCGTCGCATGGAGCGGCTTCCGTCGGGCACGTCGTATCCCGACGTTGCCCGCAGGCTTGCGGAGGTCGTCGCCGGCGTCCGGGCTCGTTTTGTCCAGGATGAGGCCGAGCAGCAGATCCTGCCGCGCTGGCAACGGGCTCCATCTGTAGACCTGGAGCTTACCATCTACGTCGATGCGACGGGAGTCGGCCAGCCAGTCGTCGATATACTCGCCGTCGCCGTCGCGGGGGTGCCACTCCATGCCGTGTACTTCACGCACGGCGACCGCCGGACCGTCGATGGCTTGCAGGTCAGCCTTGGGAAGGCGTGGCTCGTCAGCCAGTTGCAAGCGCTCTTGCAAACGGGGCGTATCCTGCTGCCCAAGATGGCCGAGGCCGAGGCCCTCGCCAAGGAACTCATGGACTATGAGATTCAGGTGACCGAGCAGGTCAACGAGACGTATGGGGCTTTCAAGGTTGGGACCCACGACGATCTTGTCACCGCTCTTGGCCTGGCGGTGCAACCGGCGCCAGGGCGGTGGTCCTGGCTGGACCCTGAGCTTGCGCGCGCGATCCAGGACGGCGCGAACAGTTGGCAGGAGCGGTAAGAATAGCAGAAGCAAGGAAGGATTGACGGATAATGTTTACCGACGATAACAGGCCCCATGGGGGCGACGTCGAACGCGGCGAGGGGACCATCAGGCGACTCATCACCGACCGCGGCTTCGGGTTCATCCGACCAGCGCGCGCAAATGGTCCTATGCGGAATGATCTCTTCTTTCACGCCGCGCAGGTAATCGGCGTCCGCTACGAGGAGTTGAGAGAAGACGATATCGTGAGCTATACGCTCGCGGATGATGGGCGCGGCAAAGGCCCGGTCGCGACGAATGTCGAGCGCATCAAGTGTGCGTCCGGCTTCCGGGATGAGACAGAGTTTCGCAAACTCGACGAGCCCGCGCCAGGGCGGTGGTCGCTCGCGCCAGGGCAGGTTGCGGATGAGGAGGACGACAACACGTACGACTGGGGCGCGAC
>JAABUX010005900.1_pt1 | contig 14843 bp, 17 predicted proteins | sample 5561851 | NCBI WGS metagenome assembly JAABUX01 (sample SAMN10711883, study PRJNA513361) | rock metagenome | isolation source: Antarctica rocks | place: Antarctica: Victoria Land, Richard Nunatak red sandstone | collected 2016-01-03 | reverse complement strand
AAACGCCTCCAAGCAGTCCTCCATGGGCGCAAGTCACACCCCCCATGGCAGACACCACCCCATCAAGCCACCACAACAAACAACCTACTCGTCAACCAAAATCCAAATGCGATCACCCTGCACCTCACGCCCTCCTGGCTTGTGCGGCGTCTCATTGCTTGGCACGGTCACCGAGTCCAGTGGAGAGCGATCGCGATGCCGGCATACACTTTCCTGCGCAGCCGCATGGTCGTTAGCGCGATGCTTGTTACTCTCGCCCCCGGGTGTTCCGTGCAAAATGCTCAGAGCAATCCGGAGCTTGGAGCAAGCTCCGGTGGCGGTGCGGCCGTCTTGCCGGCGGCTCCCCCGGCCGCCCCCAAGCCGCCGGCTGTCAGCGCGCCGGTCCTCGCCGCCCCGCGCGAAGAGGCCCCGGCCCCCACTCAGGCCGCTACTCCAAGGGACGCCCGGCCCAGCCGCAACATCACCGTCACCGCCTCGGGTGGCGACGCAATGGAGCTTGCCGCGCCTCCCAAACACGGCACCGTCGCCATTTCCAGCTCCGGCAGCGCGGCCCGCTCAGGGCGCTACACACCCACCCCGGGCTACCTCGGCGACGATCAGTTCTCGCTCAGCCTAGCCGGCGGGCGTCAAACCGTTACCGTTTCCATCGTCGCCGGGCCGCCGTAGCGGGTTCCGGCCTCATCCGGCCGCGTCGAGTGGGGTTTTCGGGGCGGTGCTGGACAGGCCGAGGTTGGCGCCTTCGATTTCGGCCGGCATTTCCGAGGAGGGGCTGCGAGTTTTTGGCGAGGGCTTTGCGTCGGCCGGCACCGCGGCGCGATTGGCGATGACGAGGAAGATCAGCCGGCCCGATCGGTGGCGAGTGAAGTTGTCCCATGCTGGCGGGATGCACGGATCGGGCGGTGGTGCTGAGGCGTTGGGTGACATAGGGGATGGCCTCCTCCAATCCCGGATGCCCATTTTGCCGTTCAAGTCGAACCAGGACCGCCGTCATCACCTCCCGCACCAGCAGCACAGGGTGACGAACTGGCCGGCATACGACGCCAGCCTGCGTCAGCGAGGCAGCCTAACGGTGTGGTTCACCGACGAGGCGGTCGCGGCGTGGGCGACCGAGCCACGGACGACCCGCGGTGGGCAGCCCTGGTATTCACCGCTCGCCATCCTGACGTCGCTCACGATACGCGCGGTGTTCCGCCTGGCCTACCGGCAAGCCGAGGGCCTGCTCGGTTCCATCATCGGCCTACTCGGCCCCAGCTTGCACGTGCCGGACCACACCACCTTGAGCCGGCGTGCAGCGACGCTGGATGTGCCGCGGCCGCGGAACGCCGGTGCCGGTGCCGGTGCCGACAGCGAGCCCATGCACCTGCTGGTAGACAGCACGGGCCTGAAGCTGTGCGGCAAGGGAGAGTGGCTGTTGGAGAAGCATGGGACAGCGACACGCCGGTCGTGGCGCATGCTGCACCTGGGCGTGGACGCCGAAACCGGCCGGATTGTGGCGTCGACGCTGACCCGCAAGGACGCGGACGACGCGTCCCAAGCCGGTCCCTTGCTCGATCAGGTGGCCGGGCGCGGTGGCGTCGTTCACCGGCGACGGCGCGTACGACCAGGACCGCGTCTACGCCGGGGTTGCCGAGCGCCACCCCGAAGCGGCCGTGGTCGTCCCGCCGCGCGCGACCGCGGTGCCGAGCGAGATGGCCGAGAGCGCACCCACGCAGCGGGACGGCCACCTCCAGCACATTGCCGAGCACGGGCGCATGTCTTGGCAGAACGCGTCTGGATACAATAGGCGCGCCCGGGTCGAAGCCACCATGAGCCGATGGAAGCAGGTGATCGGCGACGAGTTGCGCGCGCATACCGATGAGCGTCGGCGGACCGAGGTGGCGGTCGCTGTCCACGCGCTCAACCGCATGCTCGAACTGGGACACCCAAGCTACGCCCGCGTCGCCTGAACCTAAACGGCATTGGGATCAGCGCGCCCACATCCCTGATCCCTGCACCACGCTAGCACGGGCCTCAAGCTATGTGGCGCAGGCGAGTGGCTGTATGAGAAGCACGGCACCAAGGTGCGCCGGTCCTGGCGGAAGCTGCACGTCGACCTGGATGTCGGCACTGGACAGATCGTCGCGGCGGTGCTGACCAACAAAGAGAGGGACGACGGTGCCGAGGTCGGCCCCTTGCTCGACCAGGGCGCGGGACCCGTGGCCTCGTTCACCGCCGATGGTGCCTACGACCAGAAGGGCGTTTCCGCCGCCGTCGCCAGGCGTCATCCCGCAGCAGCGATCATCGTGCTGCCGCGTTCCTCGGTCGTGCCGAGCGAGACGGCCGAGACCGAACCCACGCAGCGCGACCGCCACCTGCAACGCGTCGAACCCAGGGGTTCGCCGGGCATCGCCGAGCATGGACGCGCGGCTTGGCAGAAAGCGTCTGGTTACACGAAGCGGGCCCGGGCCGAGGCGGCCATCGGGGGCTCAAGCAGTTGATAGGCGGCGGGCTGCACCCGCGCACGGACCGGGGCCGGGCGACCGAGGTGGACGCAGCTATCCATGCGCTCAACCACATGCTGGAACTGGGGCGCCCGATCTCCGTCCGCATCGCCTGGACCACAGCCGGGGCTGGGACAACTGCGCCCGCATCCCAGGTCCATGCAACACCGTCACCAGCCCAGCCCGATCTGAGTCGTACAGCTCAGCCAGGTGCCGGCGGTGAGCCCTCCCAGCTTACCGGCCGCGTGCAGGACCACCAGCAGGCCCACCTCCTGCACCCGGTCCAGTGCCTGGCTCCCCGCCTCCACCCGGGGCGGACCCAAAGCCAGGCCCATCGCTGGTGCGGCCGGAGCCGCCCGGCTCCAAGCGGGCGCCAGCGCGTCTTCCAGGGCCGCCCTGCCTGTCGCCAGTCCCCCCTGCGCGGCCGGCGGCCGGTCCAAGTGCGCGGTTGGGCACGGGAGCCGGCTCAAACTGCCGGGTGGGCACCGGGGCGGCGTCTCCGCGCCCGCCCGAGCCCGCCGGGCCGGCCGTCCGAGAACCCGGCGTTCCGAAGTTCACGGCACGCAAGCCGCCGCCGTCGCGCTCCAAGGTCAGCACGGCCCGCCTAGCCGCAGCCGCCACGAAGCCCGGCGCTGCCGCCGAGAACCCCTGGCCCGACCGCACCCGATCCCCCTCGACGACGGCATAGGTCTCGATGAGCAGTCCGCTCACGCCCACGCCGAACAGCGCCGACGGGTCGGAGGCCAGCAGGTCCGGCGCAAGCTGCTCCACCTGCAGCACGCCGCCCTCCAGCACCCCCACCACGGTCACATCCTGGCTGTCCGGGACAGGCACGCCTGGCGCCGGGCGGACCGGCAGGGCGCCGATGCGCCACAGCCCGCCCGCCCGCACCAGGCGTCCGTGCACCATCACGTCGCCCGGCGGCCGACGGTCCAGCCGCGTTGCCTCGATCACGCCATCCGGGCGGCGCAGGCCGCTGACGGCAACCCACTCGCCCGGCGCGGGCCGGTCCCCCAGGGTTCCGGCGGGCACGGCGACCTGCTGGCCAGCGACGCGCAGGCTGCCGCCATCCGCCGCCTCGACCGGGCCGGACACCTCGTAGCGGATGGCGACGGTGCGCGCGCGCAGCGACGGCCCTGTCCCGGCTGCATCGACCACCGCGACCTGGCCCGCACGCAACGCCTCCGCCGTGGCCGGGCGGTCCCCGATCAGCACCGGCACGCCGGGATCAAGCGCAACCTCCTGCCCGGCCAGGCAGACGCTGGCAAAGCCGGTGATGACGGCAACGATGCCGGTCCCGCCGATGCCCCGGTCGGCAACCTGCGGCCCGGCCGCGCCGGTCCCGCCGATGCCCCGGTCGGCCTCGCGCACCGCGGCGCCCGTGCCGCCGATGCCGCGGTCAGTGATGCGGGGCCTGGAGGCCGGCGGCGGAGGGCCGTCATCCGGTCCGACGCGGCACACGCCCGCCGTGTCCGGTGCGCGTGCGGCGCTCGGGGCCGGCAGGTCCGGCGCGGCAGGTGTGCAGGACGCGAGCAGCGCGATGAACGGGAGCGCGCGAACGCGGATGAGGCGCCGGGGATGGTCAGCCGGCAATGGGCGGCTCCACCCGAGGCTCGTCCTCGGTGTACAAGTAGATGCCGAGGTTGACGCGCCGGGTCGGCTGCGTGCTGTCCGCAGCGGCGGCGTCCTTGTCGGCAATGCCGAGCGCCACCCGGTTCACCTTCAGCAGCAGCCGGGTCGCGGCCTCCCGGGTCTCGCGCTCCAGGGCTGCAGCGGCGTCCAGGCTCAAGCCGTCGTAGTGGACGCTGCGGTCCAGGAACGGCGCCGCCCCGGCCGCCGAGATGTTGGCCGACGCCGCGGCCACATGGTCGTGCAGGTTGCGCGCGAAGTAGAACAGCCGGGCATCGAGGTTGTCCGCCGGCAGGAACCCGGCCGTCTGCAGCCGCACCGATCCGTCCGCCTCCAGGGTTGCGATCCCCTGGGCTACCCACTCGTCCAGCACGGCGCGGGGCCGCACGTCCCGGGTTGCGCCCGCGACCAGCGCCTCGAACGACGGGGCCGGGCCGGCGCGGGGCAGCGGCACGGGGTTGCCGTCGGCGTCGGCGTGCGTGCCGAGCCATCGCGCCACGAGCTGGCTGTTGAGCGTCACCACCGCCGGCTCGACGTCGTCGCCGGCCTCCAGGCGTTGACGGCGCAGCTCCTTGCGGTGGATGCCGGTCAGCAGGGAGATGCGGCTGTCGGTGCGGGGGCGCTCGCCAGGCAGCAGGTCGCGGGCGGCGACCTCGACATACAAGCCCCGCAGCAAGTCCGCGAGCACCGGGAAGGTCACGCCCGAGCGGATCAGCAGCCGCACGAGCGGGCGCAGCAGCCGCGCGAGCGGGCGCAGCAGGGCATCAGGCGGCGGGGAGCGGCTAACGGGGTCGAGAATGGGACGCTTGCTCCTGGCTCATGCTGGATGGGCCATTTTACGTGGGAAATCATCCCACAGCAATGAACGGCCTTGACGTGGGAAATATGCCCACATTAAATGGGTGATGACAACAGTGAGGCTGTCATCATGAGTGTCGTCCTACCCTCTCCTCTCGCGTCCTACGCGCACCCGTGCCCGCAGCATCCCGACATGCAGGCCGACTTCCGGCAGCTTCGCCACCAAACCAAGAACACCCTGGCCACGATCATGTTGCGGGTTTCCCAGTGCCTCGAGACTGGCGGTTGCCACAACCTTGCAGCCGAGGTCGAACGCCGGATCATGCTGGCGGCCAGGATCTCGAACGCGCTGTTCGGGCTGACCCAGGCGCCGGGTCCGTTTGCAGGCCGGCTGCGCAGCTTGTGCGACAGCATGGTCGGCTTGCTGGGCGACCCGACGCAGGAGATCGAGACCGTGGTGGACGTGCAGCCGGGCGTGCCAGCCAACCTGGAGACCTTGTTGCTGCGTGCGGCGCACGAGCTGGTCGGCAATGCAATCAAGCATGGCCTGCATATGCGGCTGATCGGGTGCATCGAGGTGGCGGTAACGTCCGATGCGGACGGCACGGTGCTGGTCGTGTCCGATGACGGCTGGGACTATGAGAGGAGTTTCCTGCCCGGCGAGGGGCTTCAGATCGTGGGGGTTCTCGCGCAACCCTTTGGCGGCCAAGTCTCGTTGCGGCGTTGCGGCGACCGTACGCTCGCGACGCTGCGGGTGCCCGGGCCATGATGCGCCGGGCCGTTCAGGCGATGGTTGGGCCGCTGCTAATGCTGGCATGGGCCGTGCTGCCCCTGCTTCCCGTCGTGAGCTACGGCATCAGTTGGCTGGTGGGCCTGAATGGTGGGCGCTGACCGCTGCCCCCAGGACAGCGGACCGGAGTGAGCCCAGCGACGGCAGCATCGGCATCGGCGGCATGCGGGCCGGGCCATGCTTCCGTCGCCTCACCTACCCCGTCCGAATAGCTTCAGCCCCATGCCGTCCAGCACCGAACATGCAGGGCCAAGCGGATCATTCGGCGGATATTCAGCATGAGTCCGATGCTCAGGTTGCATATCGGCGCTGAACCAGAATCCTGATCGACTTGCGGCTAACACTCTGGAAGACCCTGCTAAGTTGGGTGGAAGGTAGGACGCCGATAAGGACCCCACCCGGCCCAGCGGCTCTAAAGTCCCCTCAAGCACTTCACCGGAGCTGCTGGAAGGTGCCGGGCTTGCGCCGGGGGCAGCGGGAAGGGGTGGGTCGCAGATGTTTGAGCCGCCCTGATCGCCGCGTGTTAGCTGCGGGAGCGCCGCAGCGGGGAGCGAATGGCTCGAAGCCTGCCATACACTACGGCGGCCAAGCCGGGCTCATCGTCGGCAAGGTACATAGCTCCATCTCGTAACAGGAGATAAAATGGCCAAGCAAGGCCGAGGCTGCGCCTCATGGTCCATCGTCGCCCGGCTGACCAACGAGGCGCGGCTGAACTTCATCGAGCGTTTCCATCGCATTCAGCCAAGCTGGTGACCGGACCCGGCCGCTGGTGGCTGCGGAAAGGCGACGCGGGCCTGAGCGCGTTGCTTGCTGCGCAAGGTCTGACGCTGTTCGTCGCTATTCCGCTTGGGACGGTGCATCCGGCAGCGCACGTGCTGCTCGACGCCTGCCATCTCGCGTTCGCGGCTATATGCGTCGCGGTCCTTACCCGTCATCGTGCAGTGCAGGGCGCTCTGCTGACCGGGCTAGCGGTGCTCGCCGTCGGCCCGGTGCTCGGTGATCGCTTGTCAGAGCGCCTCGGCCTCGACACGGTCGGGCTGCATGCGATGGTTGCGTTCACCGCATTCGGCTTCAACGGACTGGTCACCGCGCTCGTGGCGCGCCACGTGTTCGGCCCCGGGCGCATCACGGTGCACCGGGTGCAAGGCGCGGTGCTGCTGTATCTTAATGTGGCCGCACTCTTCGCGATCACGTATGGAGCGCTTGAGACGTACGCGCCGGGTGCGATCGTGCCAAACGCCGGACACGTGCTTTCCACGGCGCCGGGGGAAAGGATCGCCGCGCTGACGTATTTCAGCCTGGCGACCATCACGACGACCGGCTACGGCGATCTCGCACCTGTGCATCCGCTTGCACGCAGCCTGGCGAACCTGGAGTCGGTCTTCGGGCAGCTCTTCCCGGCGACACTCCTCGCGCGGCTGGTCGCTCTCCAGCTCGCTCATGGGAGGGGTGTCGCGTTCGCATCGTCAGCACATGACGAGAAGGAGCCCGAAGGTGACGGCAGGGCATGACGCGCGATGGCAGCCACTTGCTTCACGGCGTGGATCAGGTGACGCGTGATGCAAACCGCCCACTGGTGTCGAGGCCGTGTTCCCCGCCTTTCTAGACGAGGTGCTGTAGCCCAAGCTGCAAACGGCGCGGCCCGGCATGGCGAGAGTGCCAGGCGCTCGGCAGTCCGATGCACATACAGCGTGACCGCGCAGTAGAGGCCGAGCAGCAACGGCGTTGTCTGGAAGATCGCGGGACCGGACCATTGGCGCTGTGTTTCCATCCCGAGATGTACGCCGGCTTCCTCGTAGGTGGTTTCGACGGCCCAGCGCCGGTTGAAACAGTCCAGCACATCCCACGCCGCTACCTGCCCAACGCCTCCATGACCCGCGCCGTGAAGGCCCGCGTGCCCAGCGGACCCCCGAGGTCCCGCGTTCGGTGCTGCGGCACGCCGACCACCCGGTCCAGCGCCGCCTCGATCAGCCCGGCCGCGCGCAGCAGGGCACCTTCCCCCCGCCGCTCCCCCAGCCACGCCAGCAGCATGGCAGCGGAGCCGATCAGCGACGCCGGGTTGGCCACGTCCCGCCCGGCGATGCCCGGCGCCGAGCCGTGCTGCGCCTGCGCCACCCTATGCGCCGCCCCCGCATTCAGCGACGCCGCCAGCCCCAGGCTGCCCGACAGCTCCGACGCCTCGTCGGACAGGATGTCGCCGAACATGTTGGTGGTCACGATCACGTCGTACGGGCTGGGGTCGCGGATCAGCAGCGCGGCCATGGCGTCGATCAGCTGCTCCTCGTACGCCACGTCCGGATAGCCCGCTGCCACCTGCCGCACGCACTCCAGGAACAACCCAGGACCCCAGCGTGAAGCCGAACTGCACCAGCGGCCCTGTTGCATGGATGATTTGTAAGTTTATCAGTGTTGTAAGCTGCGCCAGAAGCACGTCTTGGGGCCAAAATGGCCTAGGGTCTAGGGACAAAGTTGGTCGGAGTAGCAATGACCTCGCCAATCCTACTTACAATGACCCTGTGCCTTCTACATTCCACCCTCTCGGATATCGCAATAATATTGTAGCTGGATCGAGAATTTATCAAGCAGTCACAGCAGGTCAAAAACTTTGTCCCCAGACCCTAGATCATTTCGAATGAGGTAATTTTTCCCGAATTGTTGCGATCTCTTATCATCCACGCTCCGCCTACGCCGAAGGTATCTTGCTGAAACCACTCGATAGCCTCTCCCGGCTCAACTGCTGATCCATGCAACAGCGCCGAACCGCTTGCCTCATGCCAGGCCCTTGCTCAGTACAGGTGGCATGCCACGGCATGTCCGGGCGCGTGGTCAACCAGCGCCGGGTCGGCGTCGCGGCAGACTGGCATCGCATGGGGGCAGCGCGTGTGGAAACGGCACCCTGCCGGAATGGCCAAGGCGCTGGGGACGTCGCCGCCCACCCGCGCCCGCTTAGCCCGCCGCTCCGCTCGCCCCACGGGCGTCAGCGCCGGCACAGAAGCGATCAGCGCCTGCGTGTAGGGGTGCATCGGACGGGCATACAAGGTCCGCTTGTCTGCCTGCTCGACTACCCGGCCCAGGTACATGACCGCCACCCTGTCGCTGATGTGGCGCACGACGCCCAGGTCGTGCGCGATGAACAGCATCGCCACACCCAGCTCCGCCTGCAAGTCTTGCAGCAGGTTGACGATGCCGGCCTGCACCGACACGTCCAGCGCCGACACCGGCTCGTCGCACAGCAGCACGCGCGGCTGCAGGATCAGCGCCCGGGCGATGCCGATGCGCTGCCGCTGCCCGCCGCTGAACTCGTGCGGGTAGCGGCCGGCGGCGGAGGCCGGCAGCCCCACGCGCTCGAGCATGGCCGCCACCTGGTTGCATCCACTGCCTTTCCCCCCATCGCGCTGGCCCCGGTCACCTTGCCCATGGATCAGCAACGGCTCCTGCACGATGGCCTCGACCGTCATGCGCGGGTCCAGCGCGCCGTACGGGTCCTGGAACACGATGCCCATGGACCGCCGGGCTGGCCGCAGCGCCCGTCCGTGCAGGGCGGTGATGTCCTGGCCGTCGAACAGTACCCGGCCGCCGCTGGGCGGCACCAGGCGTATCAGCATCCGGCCCAGCGTGCTCTTGCCGCACCCGCTTTCCCCGACCAGGCCCAGCGTTGTCCCAGCCTCGATATGCAGCGAGACGCCGTCCACCGCCCGCAGCACCGCCTGCGCGCCCAGGCCGAACAGTTCCTTGCGGCCGAGGCTGTAGTGCTTCGACAGCCCCTCGGCCTGCAGCAGCGCCGTCACGCCGCGCCCGCCCGGATGCAGGCGGCCCGATGCTTGGCGTCCTCCTGGTTGGCGCCTTCAAGCCCGGCCCCCAGGGGCAGCAGCGGCGGCACGCCCGCGTCGCACGCCGCCAGGTGCAGGGTGCAACGCGGCGCGAAGCGGCAGCCCGGCGGACGCGCCCGCGGGTCTGGCAGCGCCCCGGGGATGGCGGACAGCCGCGGCCGGTCGTCGTCCAGCGCCGGCACGCAACCCAGCAAGGCCCGGGTGTAGGGATGGCCCGGCGCCGCGAACAGCCGCTCCACCGGCGCCTGCTCCACCACACGTCCGGCGTACATCACCGCCACCCGGTCCGCGGCCTCGGCGATGACGCCCATGTTGTGGGTGATCAGCAGCACAGCCATGCCAAGCTGGTCGCGCAGGTCCAGCAGCAGGTCCAGGATGCCGGCCTGGATCGTCACATCCAGCGCGGTCGTAGGCTCGTCGGCGATCAGCAGGCGGGGGCGGCAGGCCAGCGCCATCGCGATCATCACCCGCTGCCGCTGCCCGCCGCTGAGCTGGTGCGGGTAGTCGCCCAGGCGCCGCGCGGCGGAGGGGATGCCGACCCGCTCCAGCATCTCCACCGCGCGGTCCCTCCGCTTGGCGCCGTCGCGCTCACCATGGGCGGCCAGGGTCTCGGTGATCTGCTCGCCGATGGGGAACACCGGGTTCAGGCTGGTCATGGGTTCCTGGAACACCATGCCGATGCCGGGTCCGCGGATGCGGCGCAACCGGTGCTCCGCCATGCCGGTCAGCACCATGCCATCGAACACCACGCGCCCCTGCGCCACGCGCGCCGCCGGCTCGGGCAGCAGGCCCATGATGCTCAGTGCGGTGACGCTCTTGCCGCTGCCGCTCTCGCCGACCACGCCCAGGATTTCGCCGGGTTCCAGGTGCAGCCAGACATCCTCGACCGCCGTCGCCTCCCCCCGCTCCCCGCGGAAGGCGACGGTCAGGCCCTCGACGTCCAACAAGCTCACGAGGGCAAGCTCACGAGGGCAAGCTCACGGCTGCAGGCGCAGCCGCGGGTCCAGCACGTCGCGCAGCCCATCGCCCAGCAGGTTCAGCCCCATCACCGTCACCATCAGCAGCACGCCGGGGATGGTGATGATCCACGGCGCCTCCCGCATGTAGGCCCGGCCTTCCGCCATGATGTTGCCCCAGGTGGGCGTCGGCGGCACGGCGCCCAGGCCGATGAAACTCAGCGTCGCCTCGGTCAGCACGGCGTAGGCGAACAGGAAGCTGAGCTGCACGATCAAGGGCGCCAGCGCGTTCGGGATCACATGCGTGCGCAGGATGCGCCAGTGCCCGGCCCCGGCCGCCACGGCGGCCTGCACGTATTCCATCTCCCGCAGCACCAGCACCGAGGCGCGCACGATCCGTGCGGTGCGCGGGATATAGACCACCGCCAGCGCCAGGATCAGGTTCTCCGTGCTCGGCCCCAGCACCGCCGTGATCCCGATGGCAAGCAGGATGGCGGGGAAGGCCATCAGCGCGTCGTTGACCCGCATCAGCGGCCCGTCCAGCCCGCGGAAGTAGCCGGCCAGCGCGCCCACCAGCGTGCCGAACACCGCATTCAGCACCACCACCGCGACCCCGATCTCCATCGACAGCCGGGCGCCCCACACCGTGCGGGACCACAGGCTGCGGCCCAGGTTGTCCGTGCCGAACACGAACTCCGCCGAGGGCGGGCGGAACTTGGTGCGGATGCCGAGCTTGGTGGGGTCCGCCGTGGTGATCCAGGGCGCCAGGGCCGCCAGGGCCAGCACGGCCAGGAACAGCACCAAGCCAGTCATGAAAAGCCGGTGCCGGAACAGCCGGCGCAGCGCCGCCCGCCCCGGCCCCGCCGCCCGCACCGCGCCCGCCGCGCTACCCGCCCCCATGCTACCCGCCAAGACGCACCCGCGGGTCCAGCACGGCATACAGCATGTCCACGCCCAGGTTGACCAGCACCAGCAGCGCCGTCACCAGCAGCAGCCCGCCCTGCACCATGGGATAGTCCCGGCCCAGCACGGCGGAAGTCAGCAACTGGCCGATCCCAGGGATGCTGAACAGCGTCTCCGTCACCACTGATCCCGACACCAGCAGGCTCACGATGATGCCCACGACCGTCGTGATGGGGATCATGGCGTTGGCCAGGGCGTGCTTGCCGATGACCAGGTGCCGCGGCAGGCCCTTGGCACGCGCCGTCCGCACGTAGTCCTGCCGCAGCACCTCCAGCATCGTGCTGCGCGTCACCCGTGCCAGCAGCCCGATGTTGAGCAGCGCCAGCGACACCGCCGGCATCGTGCTGGTGCGGAACCAGCCCCAGGGGTCATCGGTGAAGGCGACGTAGCCGCCGGTCGGCAGCCAGCCCAGCCCGACTGCGAACCAGATGATGAACAGCAGCCCCAGGAAGAAGTTGGGGACCGAGATGCCCAGCAGCGCCACCATCATCGCCGCCTGGTCCACCCAGGTGTTCTGCCGCAGCGCCGCCAGCACCCCGGCGCCGATGCCCACCACCAGCGTCACCACCAGCGCATACAGGGACAGCGCCGCCGTGACCGGCAGCCGCTCCATCGTCGCCCAGAACACGCTCTGCCCCAGCAGGATGCTGCGCCCGAGGTCCCCGTGCAGCAGCCCGCCATACCAGTGCAGCGCCTGCTGCAGCAGCGGCTGGTCCAGGCCCAGTTGCTCGCGTATCTGCGCCACCATCGCCGGCGTCGCCGACAGCCCGGCGATGGCGGCCGAGGGGTCACCCGGGATCAGCCGCATCAGCCCGAAGCTCACCAGGCTCACCAGCAGCAGCACCGGCACCGCGCCGGCCAGGCGGAGCAGCAGCAGGCGGATCAACCCCGGAGGCAGACGTTGAGGAAGGGACTCAATTGGCGAACCACACGTTGGAAATGCGCGGGATGCGGAACGGTACCCAGCCCTCCACGTTGGCCCGCGTCGCCTGCACCTTGGTCAGCGAGCCAAACGGGAACACGTAGGCGCGCTCCAGCAGGACCTGCTGCATCCGGCCGAAGGCGGCACGGCGCTCCTCCTTGGTGGGCAGGTTGTTCATGTCCCGCCAGGCCGCCAGCACGTCCGGGTCGTCCTTGCCGTCCTTGGGTTGGTACTGCGCGCCCGGCGGCGCCAGAAAGGCCATCGTGGCCAGCGCGCCCAGCGCGGGCTGCGTGCCCCAGCCGCTGAAGAACATGTTCCAGCCGGAGTCGGCTTTCAGGCTCATCTGCACCGAGGTCGGCCAGTCCACCACCTTCAGCTCGGTGTTGATGCCCACGGCCTTCAACTGCTCCTGCACCACCAGGGCAGCATTGTACATCGAGGTGTAGTCCTTGTTGGTGAGCAGCATGAGGGGCTGCCCGTGGTAGCCGGCCTCCTGCAACAGCCGCCGGGCCTTGGCCGGGTCCTTCTGATTGTAGGTGTCCTTGCCCGTGGTCACGTAGTCCGGCTGGTTGGGGTAGGCGAAGCCGTAGTTCAGCTTGTAGTTGCCGTCGGTCGCGGCATCCATGATCTCGTCCATGTCCAGCGCCGCCTGGATCGCCTGGCGCACCCGGACATCGTCGGTCGGCGGCGTGCTCGCGTTGCCCAGCGCGATCTGTATCCACCAGTTCGGCAACGGCAGCAGCTTTATTCCCTTGTCCGCGCGCAGCCGTTCCAGCGACTTGGTCGGCACGTCCTCCACCGCGTTCAGCTCCCCGGTCTCCAGCCCGGCAACCCGGGCGCCACCCTCGGTCACGATGCGGAACGTCACCTGGTCGAAGCAGGCCTGCTTGTAGCCGCCGAAGCCCGTCCGTCCCTCGAAGTGCGGGTTGGGGGTGTAGCCGTCATAGCGCTTGAGCGTCACGAAGCTGCCGGGCACGGACTGCACGAGTTGCCACGGCCCCGTGCCGATGGTGCGGAGCTGCTGCGGCGGGTCGTCCCGCGCCTCCGCGGGCACGATCACCACGGGGATGCTGAAGCTGCTGAGCTTCTCCAGGAAAGTCGGCTGCGCCTGCTTCATGCGGACCACGAACGTCATGGGGTCCGGCGCGTCCCAGCCCGCCACCTGGTCGAACACCTGCCGGTCCAGCCCGACCTTGCCGTAGCGGTCCCAGCTTGCCGCCACGTCGGCCGACGTCAGGGGCTTGCCGTTGTGGAACCGGACGCCGGGGCGAAGGGTGAAGGTGTAGGTCAAGTGGTCCGGCGCCTCCACCAGGGTGTCGGCCAGATCCAGGATCGGGTTGTTGTTCTCGTCCCGCGTGGTCAGCGCCTCGAACACGTTCATGGCGATGTTGCGGGTGCTGATGGTGTTGGACGTCATCTGGTCCAGGCTGTTGACGTTCGCCTCCTGCCCGAACACGAAGTTGCCGCCTACCTTCGGGCACTTGAAGGGTTCCGCAGCAAGAGGACCCGCTGCGAGCAAGCCGAACACCGCCAATACCGCCGCCCGCATGTGCCCGTCCCCGTCTGATCCAACAAGGCATCATCACGACCGCACTTGCAAACCGTCAAGCGTTTCCGCTTTGCTGCGCCATGCCCGACCTGCACGCGCCCGATCCCGACGCCGCCGACCTGGATGCTGCCGAGTGGGAGATGCGCTGCGACATGGCGGCGGTGTTCCGCATCGCGGCGCGCCACGGCTGGAACGAGCAGATCGGCAACCACAACTCCCTCATGCTGCCCACCGCGCCCGGCGCGCCCGAGCAGTTCCTGATCAACCCGCGCGGCCTGCTGTTCCAGGAATTGACGGCGAGCAAGCTGATCGTCTGCGACCTGGACGGCCGGGTGCTGCGCGGCACGGGCGAGCTGCGCAAGGTCGCCTTCCACATCCATGCCCGCATCCACCTGCGCCACCCGGCGGCGGCCTGCGTGATGCACGTGCATCCGCAGTACCTGACGGCGCTGTCGCTGCTCGCGGAACCTGAGCTGGCGCTGGCGCATCACAACAACCTGCTGCTGAACGACCGCATCCGCATCGACCAGGGCGGCGACGCCCCGGCCGGCGACCATGCCGAGGGCGACCGTCTGGCCGCGGCGATGGATGGCGCCAGCGTGCTGGTGATGGGCGGCCACGGCGTGACCGTCGCCGGGCCGACGGTGGCCGACGCCTTCGACGAGCTGTTCATCGCCGAGCGCACGGCGATGTACCAGATGACCGCGATGGGCACCGGCCGTCCGCTCCGCACCCTGCCGGAGCGCGGACGCCGCAACTGGCATGGCCCCTGGGGCGAGAAGCTGGACGCCCGCCTGCACTTGGACGCCTGGCGCCGGGTGCTGGACCGGGAGGAGCCGGACTACCGGACCTAGGCAGCCCTGTCAGGTGAACACGGCGTCCACGGCCTCCCCCAACCGTCCGACGATCTCCGCCAGGTCGGCGTC
>JAABUX010005899.1_pt1 | contig 14848 bp, 8 predicted proteins | sample 5561851 | NCBI WGS metagenome assembly JAABUX01 (sample SAMN10711883, study PRJNA513361) | rock metagenome | isolation source: Antarctica rocks | place: Antarctica: Victoria Land, Richard Nunatak red sandstone | collected 2016-01-03 | reverse complement strand
CGCCGCTCAACCCCGGTGATGATCTCCATCCCCAACCGCCTCCAATCTTAACAGCACTCATACGAGCGCCCCTAAGATCATCAGGCCGGGTCAGGTATGCCAGGCGCTACTCGCCGGATGGATACTGTCGACCACAGCACGGCTGCGGCGCTGGTGGAGGCCAACCAGGACGCGCTCGCCGTCCCGCTGCAGCGGGAGGTCGATGCGCCGCCGGGCAGCTTCTGGCGTGCGGGAAAGGGGGTCGAGCGGCGGGTCGGCGAACCCGGCGCGGACGAGGGCAGTGCGAAGCTGTCCGACTTTCCAGTCGGCATACGGCGCGTCGGCCCAATGCTGGAGCGTGCAGCCACCGCACGGGCCGAAATGCGGGCATGGCGGGATCTGCCGGTCGGGGGAGTGCGTGACTAGGCGGGCGTCGGATGCCGCCCAGCCTTCCCCCCGCGGGCTCAATCGACCGGTGGAGAAAACCTCGCCCGGCAAGCTGTCGGCGATGAACACGGCGCCGCCGCCCGGCAGCGCCGCGATCCCGTCTCCGTCGACGCCGATCCGCCCGACCGTGAGATCGAGCGGATCGGGCGCCGGGTCAGCCGCCGAACGCGCTGAGGCCGGTCTGCGCGCGGCCAAGGATCAGGGCGTGGACGTCGTGCGTCCCCTCGTAGGTGTTGACGGCTTCGAGGTTCATGACGTGCCGGATGACGTGGTACTCGTCGGAGATGCCGTTGCCGCCGTGCATGTCGCGCGCGGTCCGGGCGATGTCGAGGGCCTTGCCGCAGGAGTTGCGCTTGCACAGGCTGATCATCTCGGGCGCGGCACGGCCCTCGTCCATCAGCCGGCCCAGGCGCAGCACGCTGTGCAAGCCGAGGGTGATCTCGGTCTGCATATCGGCGAGCTTCTTCTGGATCAACTGGGTGGCGGCGAGCGGGCGGCCGAACATCTGGCGGTCCATGGTGTAGCTGCGGGCGGCGTGCCAGCAGAACTCGGCGGCGCCCAGCGCGCCCCACGAGATGCCGTAGCGGGCGTTGTTCAGGCACGAGAACGGCCCGCGCAGGCCCTTGACGCCCGGCAGCATGTTCTCGGCCGGTACGAACACCTCGTCCATCATGATTATGCCCGTGACGCTGGCGCGCAGGCTGAACTTGCCCTCGATCTTGGGCGCCGACAGGCCCTTCATGCCGCGTTCGAGCAGGAAGCCCCGGATGTCGCCGGCATCGTCCTTGGCCCAGACGACCATCACGTCCGCGAGCGGCGAGTTGGTGATCCAGGTCTTGGAACCGCTCACGAGGTAGCCGCCATCGACCGACTTCGCGCGCGTGCGCATCGAGCCCGGGTCGGAGCCGGCGTCTGGCTCCGTCAGGCCGAAGCAGCCGATGAACTCACCGGTTTGCAGCTTGGGCAGGAACTTCTCCTTCTGCGCGTCGGAGCCGAACGCCCAGATCGGATACATCACCAGCGAGGATTGCACGCTGAAAGCACTACGGTAGCCGCTGTCGACCCGCTCCACTTCGCGCGCGATCAGGCCGTAGGCGACGTAGGACACGCCGGCGCAGCCGTAGCCCTCCAAGGTCGCGCCCAGGAAGCCCATCTCGCCCATCTCGTTCATGATCTCGCGGTCGAACGTGCCATTGCGATTGGCCATCAGCACGCGGGGGAACAGCTTCTCCTGGCAATAGGCGTGGGCGGCGTCGCGAATGGCGCGCTCGTCCTCCTCCAGCACGTCGTCGAGGCGCAGCGCGTCGTCCCAGGTGAACGGCCCGAGCTTGCGGGCGGTCGCGGGTTGACTCTCGAGCGGGCGAGCCTCGGCGGCCTCGGGCGTCTGGACGGGCGTGATGACGTTCATGCGTCGCTCTCCTCTCTCTCCAACTCGGGTACCTCCGACTCGGGTGTCTCCAGTTCGGAGCTGGCCATTGTGGACGCGGCCTGACCCGGCGTCCGGCGCAAGCGTATCAGCATGAAGGCGGGCACGTCATCGCCGAAACCACGGACCGACGGGCCGAGATCGTCGTCGCGATAGCGTCGCGGACCCCGATCGCGCGATTCCCGGAAATCGCGAACCGGCGCGGAAAGCGGCATCTCAACCTCTGCGCGGGCCGGGTCCACCGGTGCGGCAGCGACCCCGCGCGGCTTGCGCTCGCCTCGCGGCTTGGCAACGCGCGGCTCCCGCTCGGGCTTCGGCTTGGCCTCGGCTTTCTCCTTCGTCGGCCCCGACTTCGAGGATGGTTTCGACGCCGTCTTGCGGCCGCCACGGCCCCGGCGCTTACCGTCGCCCTCGGCCCACTCCACGGGATCGAAGCCCTCCACCTGCATCCGCGGGATCGCCGATCCGACCAGCGCCTCGATCGCCTCGACGGCGAGCCGGTCGTCGGGGGTCGCCAAGGTGAATGCGTGCCCGACCAGTCCGGCGCGGCCGGTGCGGCCGATCCGGTGCACGTAATCCTCGGCATGGTGCGGCACGTCGAAGTTGAACACGTGGCTCAGTCCGGTGATGTCGAGGCCGCGGGCGGCGACGTCGCTGCACACCAGCAGGCGCAACTCATTGGCCTTGAAATTGGCCATCGTCGCCGTCCGCTCCGGCTGTGACAGGTCGCCGTGCAGGGCGCCGACGTCGAATTCATGCTTCCGGAGCGACTTGTACAGCGTGTCGACTTCGATCTTTCGGTTGCAGAAGATCAGCGCGTTCTGCACGTCCTGCGTCCGGATCAGCCGACGCAAAGCCTCCCGCTTGTCGTGCTCGGCCACCAGCGCCAGGCCGGCGACGATCGTGGTCGCGACCGAGGCAGGGCGCGAGACGGTGATGATCTTTGGGTTCTGCAGAAATGCGTCGGACAGGCGCTTGATCTCGGGCGCCATCGTCGCGGAGAAGAACAGCGTCTGCCGGGTGCGGGGCAGCATGGACACGATCCGCTCGACGTCGGGGATGAACCCCATGTCGAGCATCCGGTCGGCCTCGTCGATGACCAGGATGCGCGTGTCGGTCATCAGCAGGCCGCCGCGCTCGAACAGGTCGATCAGGCGGCCCGGCGTCGCGATCAGCACATCGACGCCGCGCATCAGCGCGTCCTTCTGATCGTTCATGCTCTCGCCGCCGATCAGCAGCGCGTGGGTCAGCTTGAGGTGCTTGCCGTATTGCACGAAGTTCTCGGCCACCTGCAGCGCCAGCTCGCGCGTCGGCTCCAGGATCAGGCTGCGCGGCATGCGGGCCCGAGCGCGGGAGCCGGTGAGGATATCCAGCATAGGCAGGGTGAAGCCGGCCGTCTTGCCGGTGCCGGTCTGCGCCACGCCGAGCACGTCGCGACCCATCAGCACGACGGGGATCGCCTGCTCCTGGATCGGGGTCGGATGCTTGTACCCCATCTCGTCGATGGCCCGTAGGACCTCCGGCGAGAGGCCGAGATCGGCGAATACCACCCGCTCCACGACCGGGGGCGGTTCCAAGGCCAAAGAAATTTCGGGAACCTCGTCCGGCGTTGGAAGCTCACTGGGTTCAGAGGGTCCGGGGGTCGCAGCAACGTCGTGGGCCGCCAAGTCGGGCGCGTCCGTTTCCTGCTCCAGGCTGGCCGGAGCGTCGGGATGCAAGGGTATCTCCGCGGGGGCGGTCGGAGTATCGTTCAACAAACAATCTCGGTCACGGTAAGGGGTGCTGCGGCCGCGTTGTCGTGGCCACGGTGGCATCTGCAATGCGCGCTAGCAGGCCATATCTGGAAACGGACCCACAAAGTCAAGGATGCCACGCGCCGAGGATGGCTTTTCATATGCTCCGTGAGCGGCATCCGCGGGGGGGCTGCTGCGTTGGCGCTCGTCACCGTATCGGATCGGAGCCGCCATGTCGCACGAGGATGTCCCGGAGCAGCCGCTCGCCATCGAGGAATACGGAGTGATCGGCGACTGCGCGACCTGCGCGCTGGTCGGGCTGAACGGGTCGATCGACTGGCTATGCTGGCCCCGATTCGATAGCGGCGCGGTGTTCGCGGCCCTGCTCGGCGACTCCCGCAACGGCCGCTGGAAGCTCGCCCCGGTGGCCGCGTCCCACGCGACCCGACGCTACCGCGACAACTCGATGGTGTTGGAAACCGAGTTCGACACCGACAGCGGCACGGTCGCGGTGATCGACTTCATGGTCCCGAACGCCCCGCATTCCTCGCTCGTGCGCATCGTGGAGGGCCGCCGTGGCGCAGTCGAGCTGCAGACCGAGATCGCGCTGCGGTTCGATTACGGCATGTCGGTGCCGTGGGTGACCCGGCTGCCCGACGATGCCGGCATCTGCGCCATCGCCGGCCCTGACATGACGGTGCTGCGGTCCACCGTGGCGCTGGAAGGGCGCGACATGCAGACGGTCGGCCGGTTCACCATAGCCACCGGCGAGCGGGCGTGCTTCGTATTGACCCACGCGCCCTCGCACGAGAAGGCGCCGCAAGCGTTGGACGCGATGGCTGCCCTCGCGGAAACAGAGCGCGTATGGAACGAGTGGTGCGCGCGCTGCACCTACGACGGGGAGTGGCGTGAGGCGGTGCTGCGGTCGCTGATGGTGCTGAAGGCGCTGACCTACAATCCGACCGGCGGCATCGTCGCGGCCGCCACCACGTCGTTGCCGGAGCAGTTGGGCGGCGTACGGAACTGGGATTACCGGTTCTGCTGGCTGCGCGACGCGACATTGACGCTGTTCTCGCTGATGCACGCCGGCTACTACGACGAGGCGGGCGCGTGGCGCGACTGGCTGCACCGGAGCATCGCCGGCAGCCCGGACCAAATCCAGATCATGTACGGCATCGCCGGCGAGCGCCGCCTCGAGGAGTGGCAGGTGCCCTGGCTGGCGGGCTACCAGGGCGCATCGCCGGTGCGGATCGGCAATGCAGCGTCCAGCCAACTCCAGCTCGACATCTACGGCGAGATGATGGGCGCGCTGCACCAGGCGCGCGCGGGCGGCTTGCCGGACGCGCCCGTCAGCTGGGATTTGCAAAAAGGCATCATCGAGCACCTGGAGGAAATCTGGAAGGAGCCGGACGAGGGAATTTGGGAGACGAGAGGCGGCCGGAAGCATTTCACCTACTCCAAGGTGATGGCCTGGGTCGCGTTCGACGCGATGATCAAGGACGCCGAGACATACGGCCTCGATGGCCCGCTCGACCATTGGCGTGCCGTTCGCGACGACATCCACGCAACCGTCTGCCGCGAAGGCTTCGATGCGACAAAGAACAGTTTCGTGCAGTATTTCGGCTCGGACCAGCTAGACGCGAGCCTGCTGCTGATCCCGCTCGTGGGCTTCCTGCCGCACGACGACCCGCGCGTGCTCGGGACGACGACAGCGGTCGAGAGCGACTTGCTGTCGGACGGGTTCGTCATGCGCTACAGCACGTCGGACGGCGACGACGGGCTGCCTCCCGGCGAAGGCGCGTTCCTGGCCTGCAGCTTCTGGCTGGTGGATTGCCTCCACATGCAGGGGCGTTCCGTCGAAGCGCGGGCGATGCTCGAACGGCTGCTGAACCTGCGCAACGATCTGGGGCTGCTGAGCGAGGAGTACGACCCGACGGCCAAGCGCCTGGTGGGCAATATGCCGCAGGCGTTCTCCCACACCGCGCTGATCGCCAGCGCGATGAACCTGTCCGATGGCGGCCCGGCGCACCACCGGGAGGCAGATAGCGCTACTCAGCCGGCTGGGGCGTCGTGATCTTGACCCGGCGTCCCCGCGCCAGCCGCTCCAGGGCGAGATAGACGACCGGGGTCGTGTACAACGTCAGCATCTGGCTCACGATGAGGCCACCGACGATGGCCGTGCCCAGCGGCCGGCGGAACTCCGACCCGACGCCGTAGGAGAATGCGAGGGGGAGCGCCCCGAGGATGGCGGCCAAGGTCGTCATCATGATGGGGCGGAACCGTTCCAGGCAGGCCTCGTGGATGGCCTCGAATGGCGCCAGCCCGCGTTCCCGCTCGGCTTCCAGCGCGAAGTCGACCAGCATGATCCCGTTCTTTTTCACGATGCCGATCAGTAGGAGGATGCCGATGATCGAGATCACCGACACCTCGCCGCCGGTGATCGCCACCGCCAGGAGCGCGCCCAGACCGGCCGAGGGGATGGTCGACAGGATGGTGAGCGGGTGCAGCAGGCTCTCGTACAGGACGCCCAGCACGATGTAGATCGTCAGTAGCGCTGCGCCGATCAAATAGGGCAGGGCGGCGAAGGTCTTCTGGAAGTTCTGCGCGGTGCCGGCGAATTGGGTGCGCACGCCCTCCGGCATCAGCAGGTTGCGGGCGGTCTGCTCGACCAGGGATGTCGCCTGGCCGAGCGTCATGCCGGGTCCGAGGTTGAAGCTGATGCTGGCGGCGGGGAACTGGCCCTGGTGGCGAACCGCCAGCGGGCTGCTGCTCCGTTCGAAATGCGCCACACTGCCGAGCGGGACCTGCGCGCCGCCGGGTGCGCCGACGTAGACGCCGTCGAGCATGGACGGATCGGTCTGCAGCGCCGGGTCGACTTCCAGCACGACCTTGTACTGGTTGCGCTCGGTGTAGATGGTCGAGATTTGCCGCTGGGCGAAGGCGTTGTCGAGGGCGTTGTCGATCGCGTTCACCGTGACGCCCATGCGCGACGCGGCCTCGCGGTCGATCACCACATTGGCCTGCGGGCCGGAGCGGTCCTGGTCGGAGGTCACGTCGGCGATGCCGGGCACGCCGCGCAGCGCCGTCTCCAGCCGGTCGGTCCAGACGCGCAGCTCGTTGATGTCCTGGTCGAGCAGGACGAACTGGAATTGCGCGCCGCCGCTGCGCCCGCCGCCGCGGAGGTCCTGGGCGGAGTAGAGGAAGGTCTGCACGTCGGCCATGCCGATCAGCTTGGGGCGCAGCCGGGCGATGACCGCCTCGGAGGACAGCCCGCGCACGGATTGCGGCTTGAGCTGGATGCCGAGCTGGCCGCGGTTCAGCGACGAGAAGCCGCTGGTGACGCCGATGATGCTGCTGACGCTGTCCACCGCCGGGTCGGCGAGAAGAACGTCGACCACGCGCTTCTGCCGCTCGGCCATGGCCGCAAACGACACGCTGGGGTCGGCGACGGTGGACCCCATGATGATCCCGGTGTCCTGCAGCGGCAGGAAGCCGAAATGCACGATCCGGAACAGCGGCACGATGCTGACGGCGGCGGCGAGCGTCACCAGCAGCATCAGCCGCCGCCAGCGCAGCGCCCAATCGAGGGTGCGGGCGTAGAAGGCGAGCGAAACGGCGAAGGCACGCTCGACCGCGGCGTCGACCGGCGCCCACCAGCGCGGGATCGGACGGTTGGAGGTGAAACGGCCGCAGATCATCGGCGTGAGCGTCAGCGAGACGAGGGCGGAGATGGCGATGGCGATCGTCAGCACCATGGCGAACTCATGGATCAGCCGGCCGAGCAGCCCGCCCATGAAGATGATCGGGATGAACACCGCCACCAGCGAGATGCTGATGGACATGACGGTGAAGCCGATCTGGCGCGCGCCGGCGAACGCTGCCTCCAGCGGACTCATGCCCTGTTCCTGAAGGCGGAAGATATTCTCGATCATGACAATCGCGTCGTCGACAACGAAGCCGACGGAGATCGTCAGCGCCATGAGAGAGAAGTTATCCAGGCTGTAGCCGAGCAGCCACATCGCCGCGAGCGTGCCCGCAATCGACAGCGGCACCGTGGCCGCGGCGGCGATGGTCGGCACCAGGCGGCGCATGAACAGCAGCACCACGAGCAGGACCAGGACCGCGGTGATCAGCAAGGTAACCTGCACGTCGTCCACGCTGGCGCGGATGGTGGCGGTGCGGTCCTGCATCACCTTGGTGTCGATGTCGGGCGGCATCCAGGCCAGCAGCTGCGGCAGCACCGCGTTCAATTTGTCCGTGGTCTCGATCACGTTGGCGCCCGAGGTCTTGCTGATGGTCAGCAGGATCGCCGGCTCCTTGCCGTCCCAGGCCGCCAGCCGGGTGTTCGCGACCCCGTCGATGACGCTGGCGACGTCCGACAGGCGGGTGGCGGAGCCGTTCTTGGACTTGATGACGACGCGGCCGTACTCGGAGGCCTGGCTCATCTGGCCGTTGACCTGGATGTCCTCGGCGCGGTCCGGGCCCTCGAAGCCGCCGAGCGGGCCCATCACGTTGGCCGTGCGGATGGCGGTGAACACGTCCTGCGCCGACAGCCCGGCGGCGCGCAGCAGGCCCGGGTTGAGCCGCACGCGCACGGCGGGTTTTTCCGCGCCGTTCACCTGCACCTGGCTGACGCCGTCGACCTGGCTCAATCGCTGCGCCAGGATCGTGTCGGCGGCGTCGTACACCTGCGCGGGCGATAACGTCTGCGAGGTGAGCGCGATCGTCATGATCGGCGCTTCGGCGGGGTTGAACTTGCGGTAGTACGGCCGCAGCGGGAGGTCGGACGGCAGGTCCGAGGTGGCGGCGTTGATCGCGGCCTGCACGTCGTGCGCGGCGCCCTCGATGTTCCGGCTGACGTCGAACTCCATCACAATCGAGGTGGAGCCGGTGGAGGACACCGACGTCATCTCGGTCACGCCCGCGATCTCGCCCAATCGTCGCTCCAACGGGCTGGCGATGGAGGTCGCCATGGTCTGCGGATCGGCGCCGGGCCGGCCGGCGAACACCACGATGAACGGAATTTCGACGCTCGGCAGCGGGGAAATCGGCAGGAAGCTGTAGGCGACCCCGCCGGTGATCAGCAGCCCGATCGCGAGCAGGATGGTCGCCACCGGACGCACGATGAAGGCGGCCGAGAAGCCCCTCATTCGGCAGGACCTGGTTCAAGCGACGGCCCGAACGCGCGCAGCCGGAGCCGCTCCAGCGCCAGGTAGATCACCGGCGTGGTGTACAACGTCAGCAACTGGCTCAGCAGCAGGCCGCCGACGATGGTGACGCCGAGCGGGAAGCGCAGCTCCGACCCGGTGCCGTGTTCCAGCACCAGCGGCAGCGCGCCGAGCAGGGCGGCGGCGGTCGTCATCATGATCGGGCGGAAGCGCAGCAGCGACGCCTCCTCGATGGCGGCGGCCGGGGACAGGCCGCGGTCTCGCTCCGCCTCGATGGCGAAGTCGATCATCATGATGGCGTTCTTCTTGACGATGCCCATCAGCAGCACGATGCCGACCAGGGCGACCAGCGACAGGTCCAGGCCGAACGCCATCAACGCCAGCACCGCGCCGATCCCGGCCGACGGCAGGGTCGAGAGGATGGTGAGCGGATGGATCGCGCTCTCGTACAGGACGCCCAGCACGATGTAGATCACCACGATCGCGGCGAGGATGAGGTAAGGCTCGGTGCCGAGCGAACGCTGGAACTCGGCCGCGTCGCCGGAGTAGCTGCCGGTGACGGTGGCGGGCAGGCCGATCTCGTGCTCCGCCGCGGCGACCGCCTGCACGGCGTCGCCGAGCGATGCGCCCGGCGCCAGGTTGAAGCTGAGGGTCACGGACGGAAATTGCTGCTGGTGGGTGATGGCGAGCGGGGCGACGCCGCGCGCCATGTGCGCCACCGCCGACAACGGCACCTGGGACGTCGGCGCGCCGATGACGGTGGCGCCGGTGGACGTGCTCTGCCCCTGCGCCGACAGGATGCCGGGGACACGCAGGCGGTCGAGCGAGTGCGGGTCGGCCTGCCAGTCGGGTGTGGCTTCCAGCACGACGCGGTACTGGTTGGATTGCGAGAAGATCGTGCTGATCTGGCGCTGGCCGAAGCTGTCGTACAGCACGTCCTCGATCGACTGCATCGAGACGCCCAAACGCTGCGCCGCGTCGCGGTCGACGGTGATGTTGGTGACCAGCCCCGCGTCCTGCTGGTCGGTCGCGACGTCCTGCAGCCCCGGGATCGCCTGCATCCGCGCGAGCAATTTGGGCGCCCACAGGCCGAGTTCGGCGGCGTCGGTGTCGATCAGGGTATACTGGAACTGGGTGCGGCTGATGCGGGTACCGATCTGGATGTCTTGCACCGGCTGCATGAACACCGCCAGGCCGGGAATGGACGCCATCTGGGCCATCAGCCGGGCCATCACGGCGTCGATCGGGTCGCGCTCGCGCCGGGGCTTCAGCGCCAGGGTCAGCCGCCCGGTGTTGGGTGTCGCGTTGATGCTGCCGGCGCCGACCAGCGACACTACCCCGGTGACCGCCGGGTCGGCCTGGGCGATGGCGGCGGCCTGGTTCTGCAGGCGGCTCATGGCGGGGATGGAGATGCTCTGCCCGGCCTCGGTGATGGCGACGATGACGCCGGTGTCCTGCGCCGGGAGGAAGCCCTTCGGCACCGCCACGTATAGCGCCAAGGTGCCGACCAGGGTGCCGAACGCGACCAGCAGCACCAGCGCCTGCCGCCGCAGCGCCCATTCCAGCGACCTCTGATAGCCACCCTGGAGGCGGACGAAGCCGCGTTCGAAGCGGCGGGCGATCCAGCCCTGCCGCTCCTCGTCGAGCGGACGCAGCAGCCGGCCGCACATCATGGGCGTGAGCGTCAGCGACACGATTGCCGACACGATGACGGAGACGGCGAGGGTGACGGCGAACTCGTTGAACAGGCGGCCGACCACGCCGGTCATGAACAGCAGCGGGATGAACACCGCAATCAGCGAGACCGTCAGCGACACGATGGTGAAGCCGATCTGGGCGGCGCCCTGATATGCCGCCTGCAAGGGCCGCACGCCCTTCTCGATGAAGCGGACCACGTTCTCGATCATGACGATCGCGTCGTCCACGACGAAGCCGGTCGACACCGTCAACGCCATCAGCGACAGGTTGTCGAGCCCGTAGCCGAGCATCGACATCACCCCGAACGTGCCGATCAGCGACAGCGGCAAGGCGATCCCGGGGATGACGGTCGCGCGCCACGAGCCGAGGAACAGGAAGATGACGCCGATCACCAGCGCCACCGAGATCGCCAACGTAATCTGCACGTCGGCGACCGAGGCGCGGATGGTCTCGGTCCGGTCGGTGACGACCGTGAGCGCGATGCCGGCCGGCATCGACCGCTGCAGCGCCGGCAGCTGCGCCTTGATGTCCTCCACCGTCCGCACGATGTTCGCGCCCGGCTGCCGCTGGACGTCGAGCACGACCGCGGGGTGGCCCTGATACCAAGCGTCGACGCGGTTGTTCTCCACCCCCGCCACGACCGTGCCGACGTCGCGCAGCCGCACCGGCCCCGCGTTCTTGTAGCTGATGACCAGGTCGCGGTAGGCGTCGGGGGATAGCAGCTGGTCGTTGGCGCCGAGTGCGGAGGATTGGAAGCGCCCGTCGAAGCCGCCCTTCGCGCCGTTGACGTTGGCGGCCGAGACGGCGTTGCGCACGTCCTCCATCGAGAGCCCGTAGGCGGCGATTCGCGCCGGGTCGACCCGTACCCGGATGGCGGGGCGCAGGCCGCCCTGGACCGTCACCTTCCCCACCCCGTCGATCTGGCTGAGCTTGGGCTGCAGCAACGTGTCGGCGGCGTCCGACACCCGGTCGATGGTGATCGAGTCGGAGGTGAGTGCGAGGGTGACGATCGGCGCGTCGGCCGGGTTCACCTTCGCGTACACGGGGGGGTAGGGCAGGTTGGGCGGCAGCGTCCCCGTGGCGGCGTTGATCGCGGCCTGCACGTCCTGCGCGGCACCGTCCATGCTGCGCGACAGGTTGAACTGCAGGGTGATCTGGCTGGTACCCTCGCTGCTGGTGCTCTCCATGGAGGCCAGGCCGGTGATCTGGCCGAACTGCCGCTCCAGCGACGCCGTGATCAGCGTCGCCGTTGTTTCCGGCCCGGCGCCGGGTAGCTGCGTCGTGACCTGGATGGTCGGGAAATCGACCTGCGGCAGGGCGGACACCGGCAGCGCGCGGTAGCCGAGCACGCCGCCCAGCAACACGGCGACCGCCAGCAGCCCCGTAGCGACCGGCCGGGCGATGAAGGGGGCGGAGATGTTCATGCGGCCTCCCTCAGGGCGCGGCCGACGCCCGCTTCTCGCCGTGGCGGGACGTGCCCGGCGTGCGGGCGGCGCTGGGAGCCGTCGGGGCCGCAGGGTCGGCGATCGTCACCTTGGCGTTGTCCGTCAGGCGGGACGCGCCGTCGATCACCACCGTCTCGTCCGGTTGCAGCCCGGCGGTGACGATGGCGGTCGCCTCGTCCTCGTGCCCCACCGTAATCGGCCGGCGGCTCACGGTGTTGTCGTCGCGAACCACGTAGACATAGGCGCCCTTCGGCCCGCGCTGCACGGCCAGCGGCGAGACGGTGGTGGCGTCGTGCTCCGTCTGCACGAGAAGGCGCACGTTGACGAAGCCGCCGGGCCACAGCTTCAGGTCGGGGTTGGGGAAGGTCGCCTTGAGCTTGATGGTGCCGGTGTTCTGGTCCACCTGGTTGTCGAGCACCGCCACTTCGCCCGTGTCGATGACCCGGCGCCCGGCGCCGTCGCCTTGCGGCAGGGCCAGGACCTTGGCCGGCCCCGCCTGCATCGCCGACGCGACGGCGGGAAGCGCCTGCTGCGGCAGGGTGAACACCACCGAAATCGGCTTGAGTTGCGTGATCACGGTCAGCGGGGTGACGTCGGTGCTGTGCACGATGTTGCCCTGGTCGACTTGGCGGATGCCGGTGCGCCCGCCGATCGGGGCGAGGATCGTGGTGTAGCTGAGCTGGGTGCGGGCGTTGTCGATCTGCGCCTGGTCCTGCCGCACGATCGCCTCCTGCTGCGCGACCGTCGCCTTGGCGGTGTCCGAGATCTGCGCCGACGTGTAGGCGCTGGCGGCCAGCTTCTGGTACCGCGTGAGGTCGAGGCGGGCGTTGGCGAGAGTCGATTCGTCCTGCGCCTTCTTGGCCACGAACTGGTCGAACGACGCCTGGGTCGGGCGCGGGTCGATGCGGGCCAGCACGTCCCCGGCCTGCACGTCCTGGCCCTCGCGGAAACGCACCTCGATCAGCGGACCGTCGATCATGGCCTTGATCGAGACGGTGTTGAACGCCTGCACGGTGCCGAGCGCGTCGAGGTAGATGGGCACGTCCTGGGTCGTCGCGCGGGCGGTCAGCACCGGCACCGGGTCGCCGACGCCGTGCTTCTTCGCGGCCGTGGTGTCGACGCCGGGGCGAAGGGCGTAGTAGGCGCCGCCGCCGGCCACGGCCAGGCAGAGGGCGACGGCGAGGATGCGGCGTGATCTCATGTTGTTCCGAACGACCTGGCTTGCGTGCCCGTGGGAAGTGCCCAGCCGCCGCCCAAGGCCTTAAAAAGGTTGACCAGCGACTGGAAGCGGATCAGCCGCACCTGCACCAGCGTGGCCTGGTCGTTGAACAGGGTGATCTGGGTGTTCAGCACGATGGTGATGTCGACCGTCCCGGCCGCCAACTGCGAGCGCGCGATGTCGGACGCGCGCTGGGCCACGGCGACGGCTTGGCGTTCGAGCCGCTCCTGCTCGGTGGCATACTGGTAGGCCGTGAGGAAGGTGTCGGCGTCGGTGAAGGCCTGCAGGACCGCCTGGCGATAATTCGCCAGCAATTCGGCGTAGCGGCCCTTGGCGAGGTCCAGATTGCCCTGCCTGAACCCGTTGTCGAAGATGGTCTGCGCGACGCTGCCGCCCGCCTGCAGCAGCACGCTGGCGGGGTTGAACAGGCTGCTGAGGGCGAAGCTCGTGAGGCCGTATTGGCCGGTCAGTTGCACGGCTGGGAAAAAGGCGGCGCGCGCGGCACGGATATTGGCGTTCTGCGCCACCAGGGCGGCCTCGGCGAAGGCGACGTCCGGGCGGCGCGTCAGCAGCTCGGACGGCAACCCCGGCGACACCGCAGGAGCGGCCATGCTCGACAGGGTATCGGTCACGACATGGATGCCCTCCGGCGGGCGTCCGACCAGGATGCCCAGCGCGATCACCTCCTGCTCCAGGACGCTCTGCAGGTTTGGGATTTGCGCTTCCTCGCCGCGCACGAGCGCCTCCTGCTGGGCGACGTCCAGCGCGGTGGCGGTGCCGACGGCGACGCGGGTCTGGAAGATTTGCAGCGACTGCCGGGCGCTGGCGAGGTTGCGGCGAGCGACCGCCAGCTGGTCGGCGTCGGCCAGCGCCTGGAAGTAGGCGGCGGCGACCGAGGTGACCACCGTCAGCGCCACCGTTTCCTGGTCGAAGCGGCTGGCGATCGCGTTGGCCTCCGCGGCTTGGAAACCTGCGCGGTTCTGGCCCCAGAAATCTGCCTGGTAGCTGATGGCGACGGCGCCGCCATACTGGCGGCTGTCGACGAAATGACTTCCGCTGTCGCCACCCAGTCCGCCGAATGCGGAGCCGCTCCGGGACACTCCCCTGCGCGTGAAGGCGCCATTGGTCGACCCGGTGATTGCGGGCAGCAGAGGCGCGCCGAAGATTGCGACCTGCGCGTCGGCCTGGAGGACGCGGGCGGCGGCGGCGGCGAGGTTGTCGTTGCGGGCGCGGGCGTCGGCGATCAAGCCATCGAGTTCGGGTGAGCCGAAACCGTGCCACCATTCGAGCCCCGGCCAGGCAGCGGCGGCGCTTGCCCGGGTCGCGCGGAACGCGGGCGGGATTTCAACCGTGGGCCGGACATAGTCGGGGCCGAGATCGCAGGCGCCGAGCGACAGCAGCCCGGTCAGGACCATGGGTGTGAAGGGACGTAAACTGAGCATGAATTGATGTCGCGGCGGTCCTAGGTGGCGCGCCGGAGATGGGGCCACCGAGCCTCAATATCACCCCGCGGGATGGCCGGGGCAGATGGAAGGCCATCGCTCTGCCCTGGACCCGCATCTATTTGGGTTTCCAAAGGCATCATGCCTTTGGCGGAGTTTGAGGCAGAGCCTCATCCTTCCCCTTGGCCTTTGGTCTAAGTGTCCATCCGAGAACATCTTGAGCCTTTGTGTCGGGTTGTGGTTTGATCGGTTTCGATCTGACATGCCTGGGGCCTTGCCATGTGGACCACT
>JAABUX010005898.1_pt1 | contig 14848 bp, 11 predicted proteins | sample 5561851 | NCBI WGS metagenome assembly JAABUX01 (sample SAMN10711883, study PRJNA513361) | rock metagenome | isolation source: Antarctica rocks | place: Antarctica: Victoria Land, Richard Nunatak red sandstone | collected 2016-01-03 | reverse complement strand
CCTGGACCATCGCGCGCACCGTTTCGATGCGCCGGGCCAGCTCGGACGGGGTCGCCCCGTCGCGGACAGGGACCAGCGCGACCACGGCGTCGCTCTGCTGCCACAGCAGCGCCGAGCCGCCATCGGCCACCGCGTCGGCGGCCAGCCGCGTGAAGCGCTCCTTGAGCTTGACGATGGCGCCCTCGCCGCTGACGGGGCGCGCGGCGATATAGCGGGCGAAGTTGTCGATGTCGAGGATGACCACGGCGTGCGGCCCGTCGAGATCGTGGCCCAGGAAGCGCGCGCGCTGGCGCATGGCCTCAATGGAGTGGTAGCCCTCGGTCAGCAACTCCTCCACGAAGTTGCCGCGCAAGTGCAACTGCGCCTCCAGCACGGCGCGCTGGCGGGCCATCTCGATGGCGCAGACGGTGGCCGCGTGGCCGATCGTCACGTCCACCAGCGGCTCGAGCGCCGCCACGGCCGCGTCGGCCCAGATATAGCCGACCGGACCGGTCGGGAGCACGATCGGCGCCGCCACGTAGGCGTGGGGCTCTCCGGCCAGGGATACGTGCAGCACCGGCGGGGAGCTAGGGATCAGCCGCTCCCGTTCCAGGTTCGGGCGCAGGCGCTCGCGCAGTCCCTCGATGAGGAGCTCGTCCGGGACGGCGACCGCGGCGCCGTCCACGCCGAACGAACAAACCGGCCGCCACTCCTCGTCCACGACGCTAACCGGCAGCCCCAGCAACGTGGCCACGGTCGACGCGATGCTGGCCAGACCCTTACCCGCGATAGCCAACTCGGCCAGGCGGCGGTAGACGTCGATACCCTGCACGGCCAGCCGCGTCCGCTGGTCGTCGAGCCGCCCGCTCACGGCGTCGACGATGCCGCGCGGCTCGGCGCCGGGCGGGAGCATCAGGACAGGGTAGTCCACTTGCGCGCTGCCCATACCCATGCTGCCCAGCTCGTGCGTCGAGGAGACGACCAGGGCGGCGGGCGCCGTGGAGAGCAGATCGGCCGTGTCGGGCGACGCGTCGCGTCCCGCGACCGCGAGCGTAGCGCGGTCGACCAGCGGCGGGTCGTCGCCGTCCAGGATGGCCACGCGGCTGATGGGCGCCGCCGTCACCGGCGGACCGCAGATACGGTGCGTGCCGGACGGGAGCAGTTCGTTGACGACATCGGTCAGGGTTAGCATAGTGCGCAACTCTCCACTGGCGACTGGCGCATGGATAGATGGCGCGCACGACGCTGTGGCGCTCACTCAAAGGAATCGTCCTCGCCCCGCAACGGGTTGACGGGCAGCGTCCGAAGACGCGGCGGGCGTGGCGACGGTCCAATCGACGACGATATGTGGTGATTGCAGTATAGGGCCTTCGACACCAGTTTCACAATCGGCGGTGGTATACTGGTGTCGCGTGAGCGAAAGGACGTGCGGCATGGCCGGCAAAGCGGCGCATAGCGGGTTCAGGGCGCCTCCGGAGATCGTGGCCCAAAATCGCGCGCACCGGCGACGCATGCTGCGCCTCTACGGCGTTGGCGTCGTTGGGCTAGCCCTGGTCGTCCTGACCATATTCCTGGCCTACGACGTCTATCAGCAGCATCTGTTAGACGTGAACCACCATGTTGCCGCCGCCTATTCCGCGTATAGTCATGGCGACCTTGGCACGGCGGAGCAGCAGTTGCGCGGCGCGCTCAGCCTCGACGACGGCAACTACACGGCGCACCTCGACCTTGGACTCGTGTTGCTCAAGGCCGGCCGCTACTCCGACGCCCGCGCCGAGTTGCACCGCGCCGGCGACATCAATCACGTTGCCACCGCCTACCTCTATGCTGGCGTCGCCGCGCTTGCCATGCGTCAGCCCCAACTTGCCCGCGGCGAGATGGCCCAGGCGCTGGCCCAGACGCCCTACGACGCCGCCGTCAACGCCGTCGCGGCCATGGCCGACCGCGCATCGGGCCGCGCCGCGACGGCCGCGCGGGAACTAGCCGTCGCCCACTCGTACGGCTATACTGGCGCCACTCTCAAGGACTACATCGCGCGGGCCATACTGGAAGGCCCGAGTTAGTTGCCAGTTATCAGTTATCAGTTATCAGTTGTCAGTAATCGCCTGACCTCTTCTAATGCCTCCTGGCAACTGGCAACTGGCAACTGGCAACTGGCAACTGGCAACTGGCCTGGCACGGCCCGTGCGTCCATTCAGCGGGGAACCCGTGTGCCCTCGATCATCGGGGGTGACGAACCACATAAGTGAGGAGCATGAGATGAGCCAGTCACCGGATCAGAACCGCGACCACGGTACGACGCACGACACCCCCGCGCGCCGCGCGTACGACATTGGAGCCGAAGGTGTCGAAGCGGTCGTCGGCAGGGATGGTCCGCAAGAGGCGACTGAGACGCAGGACGCCGAGACCACCCGCCGCATCGCCCACGAGCGCGCCGAGGCCAACGGCACGGCCGGACACTCCTGAGCCGCCTACTCCTCAATCCTTTGGTTGTTCTACCAGGCGCCCCGCCTCGCGCAACGTCCTGGCGGCCGTGGTCACGACATCACGCACGATGTCTCCGGCCGGCTGTAGGTCGCGGATCAGGCCGGCGCCCGCGCCGGCGAGCAAGATCATGCCTTCGGGATCGTCGGCCCGCTCCGCTCGTGTGATCCCGTCCAGTATCTCATCGCGCGCGGCCAGCAGCGTGTCAGGGTCCGCGTCCGCCCACCGCTCGGCCAGACCGTTGCGCAGGGCGCGCGCCCGCACTCCTGGCCAGTCCTGACCCCAGATGAGGTCGAAGGCAGGGCTGGCTACCGTCGAGCCAGGGACCGCGTCGAGGATGGCCTGCTTCCACGCCGCCGAGATCGGCGCCTCGCGCGTGGCCAGGAAGCGCGTGCCCATCAAGACGCCGTCGGCGCCCAGGCACAGCGCGGCGGCCAGTCCCCGCCCGTCGACGATGCCGCCCGCGGCGAGCACGGGTCTCGCGGCCTCGCGGGCGATGGCGGCCACGGCCGGCAACAGTAACGACAACGGCAGTGGACCCATGTGGCCTCCCGCCTCCGCCCCTTGCGCCACCAGCACGTCCACCCCTGCCTCGCGGGCCTGTATCGCCTCGCCCGGCGTGGTGCCCTGGTGCATCACCACGGCGCCGGCATCATGCGCCCGCGCCGTTGCGTCCACGAGTTGCTCGGGGCTGCCGCGAAAGAAGGAGAAGACCGGCGCGCGCTCCTCCAAACAGGCGGCGAACGTGTCCTCGTCGCGGAGATGCAGCACCAGGTTCACGCCGAACGGGCGGTCAGTCAGCGCCCGAATGCGCGCGATCTGGGCGCGCGCCTCGTCGGCGGGCCGGCCGAGGCAGCCCAGAATACCCAGGCCGCCCGCCGCCGCGACTGCCGCGACCAGTTCCGCGTTGGTATTCCAGCGCGCCATGCCCGCCTGCGCCACCGGATAGCGCATCCCCAACGCCTTGCACGCCGCCGTGTACAGCATCATGCCTCCTTTCCCCTACCCTACGATCTAGACTATACGACCTGTCGGGCTGGCGCCTGACCATCCGACGACGGGTTGATCGCTACTGGTTGGAAAGGGCGCCCTGATTGTGATCACGGGCGTCCGAGTCCGCGGCGATAACAGGCGTCAGCGGCCACGACGCCGTGACGCCCGTGGCGGGTGGTGCGCCATGACCTCCTCGCGCCGCCACCGCGCGGCACTGAGCGCGATCAGCGCCGCATCCAGGGCGACCATGGCGACAACCACCAGCAGGAGAAGTCCCGGACCTTGTTTCTGAAGCGCAAAGGCGAGACCGAAGAGGACGGCCATCACGGGCAACAACACCAGACTCGACACCGTCTGCGCTCCCTGATACGTGCGCACGCGCGACGAGATGAGGCTTGCCACCGTGGCGCCCAGTACCGCGTACGCGGGTACCAGCGCCACCATGGCAAGCGACAGCGCGACTGGCAACAGGCGGAGCGCGCCGGGACCCATCAGCAGCGCGATGTCCACCAGGTAGCTCGTCTCCGCGATCAGCGCGTACAGCAGCGCCGGCAGCACCGCCCCGAGCACTTTGCCCGCGAAGATGGCGCGGTTCGACGCTGGCGTCGCCAGCAGGGGAGCAAGGTTGCCCTGCTCCTTTTCGCCCGCGAACATGCCCGAGGCGACGCTGACCGCGCCGGTCGATGGCATCAGTCCGACGACTAACAGATAGGTCGCCATCAGCGCGCCCAGCACCTCCGCCCTGGCGCCGCCCTGGGCCGCCTGAGGACGAATCACCAGCAGCGCCACGAGGAATGGCAGCGCCAGCGCGAAGATGGCGCTATAGCCCACCGTCATGCGGTCGCGCAACGATTCCAGCGCCCCGCGCCGCGCGATGAGCCACGTGACCCGAGTGTCGCTCGGGCGCGTGAGCTCGTCGCGCTCCTGCTGGGCCGGACCGATAGCGCTCGTCATCGTGGGGCTCCCTGTCCGTTGGCCACGGTGGCGACCGAAGCCATCTGCTCGGCAGGGGATACATTGGCGTCGGCAGCGGTGGAGATCGGGCGCGACGGCGCGACGGCGTCAGCGTAGACATCCTCGAGCGTCCGCGTCGTGCAGGTCACCATCACCACGCGCGCGCCCGCGGCGATGAGACGTTCCAGCGCGCACGGGTTGACCTCCTCCGGCCGGAGCGTGCGGTACTGTAGCTCCGCCGTCCGCGGCGCCGAGGGGTCCGCGGGCAGGGCGGTCGGCGCCAGGACACCGTCGATCGCCCGCAACGCGGCGAGGGCCGCCGGGCACGGCCTGGCGAGCGTCACCCGCACCGTCGTCTCGGGTGACGCCTGGGCGCGCAGCGCGGCCGGCGCATCGCAGGCCACGATCCGTCCCTGGCGCATGATGGCGACCTGATCGGCCAGGCGCTCTGCCTCATCAAGGTCGTGCGTGCAGAGGATGATGCTGCGGCTCGCCTGCTTCAGCGTCACAATCAGGTCGCGGACCGACCGCGCGGCAAGTGGGTCCAGGCCGGAGGTGGGCTCATCCAGGAACAGCGCGGGGGGCTCGTGCAGCAGCGCGCGGGCGAGAGCAACCTTTTGCTTCATGCCTTTAGAGAAACCGATCATGCGCTCCGTGCGATGCGCGTCCAGATCGAAGAAGGTGAGCAACTCGTCGATGCGACGCGCGCGCGTGGCGCGCGGCAGGCCGTAGACGCTGCCGAAGAAATCGAGATAGGCCGGCACGTTCATCTGCTCGTGCAGGCCGGGCACGTCGGTCACCAACCCGATGCGGGCGCGGACAGCCGTCGGGTCGCGCCGCACGTCATAGCCCGCGACCGTGGCCTCGCCGGCCGTCGGCGCCAGCAAGCCGGCCAGCAAGCGCACGGTCGTCGTCTTGCCTGCGCCATTGGGCCCCAACAACGCCAGGATCGTCCCATCGGGCACGCGCAGGCTGACCCCGTCGACGGCCGTGACAGCGCCGAAGCGCCGGCCGAGGCCTCGTGCGTCGATCACCCGTATCTCCTTCTATACTCATCCGCTGGGCGCTGCCCTGCCGCATACGCCGTCCGATCATGGTGCTACGATCACCGTAGGCGAAGCGAGCGGTCGTGTCAACAGCGCGGCCAGAGGGTCGTGAGGCGCGGGACCTACTCACCCGCTGTATGTCTCTTGCTCAACGACCACGGGGTTGCTGCTCGTCACCGTAGCGGTGACATTGTCGATGCCCGGCGCCACGACGTTTTCCTCGACGTTTGCACGGCTTTGGGGGGGCGCGAACAAGCTCATGTTGCCCAGAGTGACGCCAAGGCGCGAGTAGAAACGTGCCGTGACCCGAGCCGACGAGTCGCCGGGATTCACGATCGTCAGGTAGGTCTGGGTGCGCCTCACCGTGACGCCCCCGACGAGGACCCACGTTGTCGCCGCCACGTCGGTTGCCGTCCGCGTCGTCAGTCCATGACTGCCGCGCTGGAACGTGAGCGTGCGCTCGACGCCGACGGGCTGATCCGCCGTGACGAGCAGGCCGAACGACTGCCTCGGCAGGACCGTGTTGAGATCGTCGAGCGCGACGGCATGCGCGGGGACGGTGAGAGCGATGTCGCGCCGCGCGTTGTGTTGATCGACGGGCAGCACATGGAAGCGGACGTGGGCGGGACGCCGCGGGGACGGATTCAGCACGCTGACGATCTCGTGGTATGTCTGGCCGGTGTAGCCTTCGGCCAGATACCAGGTCGTCCCAAGGGTCGTGTGACCGCGCAGGATATCGCTCGCGGCCCCATCCCTCACGGTGAGCTGTGCGGCGACAGGGCCATCCGCGCTCACGGTCATGCCGAAGTATCTCTGAGGGAGATGCATATCCGTGATCGAGACGACGCTGTGCGTCATGGGGCCGACGGTCATCAACCGCACAGCGGTTCGTCCATCAGCAAAATAGAAGGTCAGGTGCGCGATGGCCGGCCGTGTGGATGTGTTGAGCACGGTCACGACGGTACGCGTGGTTGGGCCATTAACCCCGCCGGCAAAATAGAACCGCGTGTCAGGGGGCGCTACCCCGGTTAGTTGCGTTGCAACCGCCACGTGGCTGGCGGCGCCAAAGGCGATCAGTGTGTTCGCGCCGCCCACGAGGGTGTGCGGCACGACGACGTCGCGCGCGACGTTGCCGTCCGCCCCCGTCACGATCGGCGTCTTGACGGCCAATTGCGCACCATTTAGGGTAAGCGTCACCGCTTCGTGCGCCGCGAAATGTTGTCCCGTGACCCGGACGACCTCGCCCTCCCGTGCTATCGGCGGCGATACGGCGATGAACGCTTCGCCGTCCACGGTCAGGACAGGTGTGGGATGGACCGGGGAGGGAGTAGCTGATGCTCGTGTCCCACCATTGGGCGCAGCGGAGGGGGTCGGCGGCAATTCGTGCGTGGGCGCGACGGTCGCGACGGTTAGAAGCGCCGTCAGGTTAGGGCTGAGAGTCGGCGCCAAGACCGAGACGGTCGGTCCGGCTATCACTTGTTGCCGCGGCAGGCCAACGTCTGGCGCAATAGGGTTGATGGGTGGTACAGGGGTGGGGCTATCCGTGGTGGTCGGCGGCGCAGGGGTGGGGCTATCCGTGGTGGTCGGTGGCACAGGGGTCGGAGTACTGCTGACCAACGTCGCGGTACTCGATGGGACAGGGGTCGGAGTACTGCTGACCAACCGAGGGTTTTCTGTACCGTAGAGATCAGTCAAGCGGAAGGCGCGATATTCGGCCGTCGTCGTGTTGTCCTGCGCAAAGATGGCGCTGCCGTCCGGCCCCACCTCGATGACCTGTGCCACCGGGCCGGGCGAGTCGACGCCCGCGGTGAAGATAAAGTTCCCGTTCGACAACCGCTCGGCGCTGCCCAGGGCGCTGGCGTAGGTCCCGAGGTCGACGTTCAGCAGCGGCGTTGCCACCCGGCCATGCTCGTCGATCGCGAACACCTGTCCGCGGCTGTCGCAACTCGCCGTGCTGTCGTCGCAGCGGGTATCACCATTGTCGAACACGACCATCGTCGTCGCGTCGACGTAGTGCGCGTCGTGTTGGTGGGAGAACCAGGGGTACGGGTCGGTGGAGGGGACGGAGAAGTCGCCGCCCGCGCCCAACCGCCATAGCACGTCGCCGTTGCCGCTTCCATTGCGATAGTCAATCTTGATGACCCAATCCTGGTTGCGCAGAGAGAGCGTGAGATCGCTATCCTGCGGAGACCAGCCGATGGCGTTGGTGTGCAGCCAGTCTTCGGCCTGGGGGTCGGGCACGGTGCAGAATCCAGAATCGGCGGAGGCGCAGGTCTCGCCGAGGGTGGCCTGGCGGGTAGGGTCGAGATGGTCAAAGGCGTCCCAGGTCCAGACAACCTGGAAGTCGCTGTCCAAGCAGACGAGCATGTCGCCCATGATCGGGTGCCCAGCGATGACCTGCTCCGTTTGACCCAGGACAGCGGTGTCGCCGTTGGGAAGGCGCTGGGCATCGTGATGGAACCCGTAGATCATTTCCTGGCCGCGCGCGGTGAGCTGCGCGTTGACCGCGGCGAGGCTGGTCTCGCGCAGGGGATCGCCGGCCAGGTCGACTTCGCGCAGCACATCGAAGCCGGTCGTGGTTGCGCCGTCGCGGCCAAGCAACAACACCGTGCCTCCAGGGACGAGTTGCGTTGGCCAGACGGGGTAGAGGTCCGACTGTGTGGTGTCATCGTACCAGACCACGTTGCCGGCCAGGTCGGTTGCCAGCGGGTTGGGCGTCGTGCGCGAGACGAACGGGAGGAGGTCATGGAACGTCGTAGAGGCGGTGAGGTCGGCCTGGGGGCCGGGCGTCGCGGGCGAGCCGAACGACGGGAAGGTCAGCGTTGAGGGCGGCGTACCGGTCGTCAGCGTGGACGGCGGCGATACAGTCTCACGGCCCCCAGCGTCGACCACGTTCTCGACGGTATAGATTGTCCCGGCCTCCATCCCGGTGAGCAGGATGTTGACGCTCTGTCCCGGCAGACATATCTGAGCGGGCGTCGCTGTCCACGAGGGCGGGGACGCCGACGCGAGACTGAACCGCACCATCATCGTCCCATCCGTGCAAGGCGGCGCGCTGTAGAGGAACACGAGAGGGTTTGCGGTCGCGCTGACCACCGCGTCTAGGCCGGTCACACGCGAGGCGATGGCGTAGGGGACCACGGCCCGAATCGCGTTGGCGGTCGGTGTATCAAAGCCGTCCTTGACGTCGACCACCACGTCGTCCTCGCCCTCGCGCATGGGCATCCAGGTCAACGACGCGTTGGGACTGAAGTCGCGCACGACCTTGTACGGCCCCCCGGAGGGGCCGATGCTGAAACGGTAGACGGGGGCGCCGGAGAGCGCGGAGGTCGCGGTCCAGGTGATGATCGTGCCCACCAACTGTCCAGAGGGGAGGTTCGACGAGAGGGAAATGGTGAGACGGGGCGTCGCCGACGGTGGCGCGGGTATATCCGTGGCCGGCGCGGGCGTCGCCGATGAGGGCGCGGCAGTGGTCGTGGTCGGCGTTGGGGATAGGGGAGTTGCGATCGTTTGTGTCGCCGTGTCTTGCGGTGATGCAACCTTCTGCGCAGTGCTAGAGGCGTATCGGTTGGGGGAGCTGCCCTGCAGCCCGAGCATGACCGACGGCCCGATTGCGAGGATGACGAGGAGTCGCTTGGGCGCGCGCATTGACTCTCCTTGCTCTTGGGCCCCCGCGCTTTGGCGGAGGGCCGTCTAGTGGTTTAAGAGCAGTGTAGAAGTCTATCATGAGAATCCAATGATCAAACTGTGATAAGACTGTAATTTAATTGTAAACTCGTCGAGCGCCAACCTTGACGCGCCGCGAAGGTGAAGGTATCGGACTGATACGACACGTCGCCGGGCGAGAGTGGGTCATGAGCAAGCAGGGCAGGGCTGAGGCCCAACTATCGCCAGCTTGAGACTCAGTCCAACGTGAGCCCCTTGACGAGGGCAGCCCAACTGCCGGCGTCCAACCTGTCGATTAGGCGGTCGGCGAACTGACGGATGCGGGGCTCGAGCGTGGCGACCTGGCGTGTCGAAAGGGCTCTATTGCTCGTGCAGGCCGGGCACGTCGGAAACCAACCCGATGCGGGCGCGGACAGCCGTCGGGTCGCGCCGCACGTCATAGCCCGCGACCGTGGCCTCGCCGGCCGTCGGCGCCCGCAAGCCGGCCAGCATGCGCACGGTCGTCGTCTTGCCCGCGCCATTGGGCCCCAACAACGCCAGAATCGTCCCATCGGGCACGCGCAGACCGACCCCGTCGACGGCCGTGACAGCGCCGAAGCGCCGGCCGAGGCCTCGTGCGTCGATCACCCGTATCTCCTTCTATACTCATCCGCTGGGCGCTAGAAATCGATGTCGCACTTGCGGAGGGCGGGGAGGAGATCGAGCAGCGCCGGGTCGAACTGGCGCCCGGCGGCGCTCTCCAGCTCTCGGATAGCCTCGTCGCGGCTGAAGGGCGCACGGTAGGGGCGCCCCGCGCGCATCGTCTCGTAGGCGTCGACGACGGCGACCAGGCGGGAAGCGAGTGGGATGGCCGTGCCGGCCAGGCGGTCGGGATAGCCAGCGCCATCCCAGCGCTCGTGATGGTGGCGGATGGCAAAGGCGACCGCCTCAAGGCCTGGGACGGGACGCACGATCCGCTCCCCGATAGTAGGGTGCTGCCGTATCAGCGCCCACTCGGGCGCGCTCAGTGAGCCGACCTTGTGCAGCACAGGCAGGGGGATGGAGACTTTGCCCACGTCGTGCAACGCCGCGGCCCACTCCAACTCCAGCAGTTCGGACGACGAGAGACGCGCGGCCTGACCGCAGGCGCGGGCGAGGCGGCGGACGACCTGGCTGTGCACGGCCGTGGCCGGGTCGTAGGCCGCGAGCATGTGCACCAGCCCGTCGACGATGCCGGTGATCGACGACAGGCGCGCCGTCGACGCGGCCAACTCCATCTCCACGCGTTTCGCAAAGGCGCGTGCCAGCGTCTCGCCGGCGGCTAACTCCGTCGCGGGATGGTGGTAGAGGAGCACGACTCCGCGCATGTCCGCTCCGAGCACCGGCGCCCCCACCACACCTGGATGGGACACGACCGCCTCCTGGTCGATGATCGCGGCGGCGGCGGCGCGCCAGGGGACACGCAGCCCGGACGGGCTCGTCAGACCGAACTGGCCATTGTCCCCGTACCGAAGCACGAGGCGCGCTCCGCGGGCGACAGGCAGCGCGTCGTCCAGGATGGCTTGGAGCAGGGGCAGCAGGGCGGGATCGGTGTTCCAGGGGGCGTCGTGCCGAGCTAGCGTGCGCGCTAGCTCAGCCGACGCTAGCATATGACCAGTTGGCGGCGGCATCGTCGTAGATGCGTGGAAAGAGGGCTTTCACGAAGTCCTGGAGATCGTTGGCGCGGATATCCGCGACTTTGGCCGCGTCGGCCGATCCGATCCCAAACGCGAGAGCGGCCTTTTGCGGGTCGCGGAGCAGCGCGGCGCGCACCTTGGGGTCAACGATGGCGGTGCCTACGAGCCTTTCGAACCCCGCATGGAGCGGACGGGTCATGTACATGGTCGATCTTTCCGATGGTTATGTATGATGATGGGCTTATCGGCAGGGGACGTGTGATAGTATGAGTTTGACCCACGCGAGGCGTCCATCAGTCCGTTGTGCCGACACAGTGCGGTGAGCGGATTGACCGACCTACCGCTGCGACGCGGACACCACAAGGGGATCGGGCGGCAGCCAGGCGGCGGTCTTGTGGGTGGACGAGGCATGGCCCAGCGACGATAGGGTGGCCAGGGAGAACAGGGCGATCAGGACAAGGCGGCGAATAGAGAGAGACATTGGCTATTTCCTCCGGCGCCGGAGCTAGCGGCAACCACTGACGCTATACTAGCAAAAGCACCCTGACGCGAACCTGAGACGTAATGAGGTGTGATGTATCTATGAGCAACGCGCCGACGCCTCGTCTCGGCAAATGGCCCACGGCAAAACTAAGCGTCCCGTCCCCGCGGGCGCTGTTGCCACGCCCGCGGCTGCGCGACGCGCTATCGGAGGCGGTCGCGTCCGGAGGGGTCATCCTTATTTCAGCGCCGGCTGGATCGGGGAAGACATCGCTGCTCGCCGATTGGGCGCGCCATGCCTCGGTCCCCGTCGCGTGGTACGCGCTCGATGCCGCGGACCGCGATACCCGCCGTCTCCTGACGGGCCTGTGCGCGGCGGTGGAGCGGGCGCTTCCGGGAGCAGGGGTGGCGGCACTCGCGGCTCTGGACGGTGGCAGCAAGGAGTCCGCCGCGGCCGGCCTGCTGCTGGGCGACCTCGACGGTCAACGCCTCGTGCTGATCGTGGACGACTTCCAGCACCTCGACGATGTGCCCGACGCCGTCCCCCTATGGGATCACCTGCTGCGCTTCAAGTCGTCTTCCCTGTCGCTGGTCGTCCTGTCGCGCTCGATGCCCCTGTTTGGGTTCGCGACCCTGACCCTGAGCCAGCAGATAACCGGGTTCGGACGCGAGGACTTGCGCTTCGACGAGGACGAAGCAGCGGCTCTATTCGCCGTCCACGGCATTGATCGCGTCGATATGGCGCCACAGATGGTGAGACGAAGCGACGGCTGGGCCGCGGGGCTGTTGCTGCTGGCCCGTACCGCGCCAGGTACCGGTAAGATGGGCTTCCTTCACGCGCGCGGCGATGTGCTGATGGAGCACCTGGGCCGCGAGATCATAGGGTCGCTCCCGCCGGACCTGCGCCAGTTCATGTTGGAGAGCGCGGCGCTCGGCGCCGCATCGTGCGAGGACGCGGACGCCGTGCTGGGCCGCTCCGATAGCGCTGACTGCTATGCCGAGGTCGCCGTCCGCGGCCTCTTCCTGGAGCGTCACGACACCGCTTACCGCTATCACGACCTCTTCGGGGATTGCCTCGTGGGCGTCCTGAGAGCGGAAGCCCCGGACCGTTTGAGGGCGATCCGACACGTTGCCGCGGTGCGCTGGATCGACGGTGGGGATTTGCCGCGCGGGTTGGCGATGCTCTCCACCAACGAGGAGTGGGGCATGGTGGCCGCGGTGCTCGAGCGCGAGCGCAAAACCGTGTGGAGGCAGGGCCTTTGGGGGACCGCGCTCGCGTACGCGGAGCGCCTGCCCGATGAGTATCGTACTCCCCGCCTGGTGACGCTGGCCGGCCACGCACGGGCGCAACGCGGTGAGCACGAGCAAGCTCTGGTCCTTGCCGATAAGGCGATGGCGGTGGCCAGCGACGACGAGGAGTGGCTCGCGCCGGCGGTGCTGAGGGCGCAGGTGTTAGTCTCCGCGCAGCGATTCGAGGAGGGGATCCGCAGCGCCAATGCGGCGCTGGCCGTCGCGGAACGGATCGGTCATAGCGCGGCGTCCATGCAACTGCGAGAGATCCGAGGACAGGGGTACCTGTCGTTGGGGAAGGTCGCTGACGGGCGCAACGATCTGCTCATCGCGCTGGCCGCATACGAACGCGACAAGAATGTTCTGGGGCAGGCCCGCGTGGTGACGAACCTTGCCACGCAGTTGGTCGAGGCGGGTCGGGCGCGCGAGGGCGAGTGGTACCTGATGCGCGCGCGTGACCTGTGGCTTCGCGTCGGAGATGGCCCGCTGCTCGGGTATAACCATCTCACCTGGGCGCTGGTGCGCGCGCTGGACGGAGACTACTTGGCGGCGCGCGACGAGGTGGACAAGGCCCTCCGCCTGGCTCGGGAGGGCGGCATGGCGCTGCTGGAATGCGAGGCCATGGCGGCGCTGGCCGATGTGCATGCCTGCAGCGGCAGGGCGTCCGAGGCCGAATCGGCGGGCCTCGCCGCGGCTAACCTGGCCCTACGCCTTGATCTCAGGACGGCGCTCGATGTCGCGTTCCGGGCGCGGATCACCGCCGCGCTCTTGCGGCGTGATCGAGCCGGCGCGCGTCGTCTCATCGATGAGGCCCGCCAGGTCGCGTTCGGCCCCATCGAGACCGCGCTGCTGAGTGTCGCGGAGGGCACACTGGCACTGCGCATGGTCTCCTACGGGCGAGCCATAGACATCCTGGAGGGGGCGGTGGCACGGCTCGAAGCGGCCAATCGCCCGCAGGACGCGGCGCGCGCGCTCCTGCTGTCCGCCGAGGCGGCCTTCGTGTCGGGTCGGGTTCGCCGTGCCGAGGACAACCTCAACCGCATGGCTAGCCTTGTCCTCCCCCTCGATTGCCAGGGATACCTGCGGCCACTCATCCGCTGGACTCCGCGCGTGCTGGCCAAACGACGAGAGTTGCGCCGCCTGCGGCGCGATGCGCGCCTGCTCCTGGACGGCCTGGAGGGTCGGTCGCCCATGCTGACGCTGCTCAAACCCGGCGGCGAGGACAACCCCGTTGCGCCACTCCCGACAGTGCGTATTTCCCCCTTCGGCGTCGGCCTGCTGGAGGTGGACGGTCGGCGCGTCGATTTGTCGGTGCTGTCGCGACGAACCCGCGAGATGCTGTTTTACACGGTGCATCTGGGACGACCGGCCCGCCGCGACGAGCTTATCGAGGCAGTATTCGGCGGCTCCCTGTCCAAGCAGACGAGCCAGTCCCTGTGGGACGCGAGCAGGCACATGCGACGCCTGTTCGGCGAGCAGGCGTGGCGGCCCCACGGGGGGACGTACGACCTGGACTGCCTCATCGAGAATGAGGAACTCTCCTTCGCGAAAGCCGCGGAGACGGCCCTGGGCAGCGGCCCGTCGTCCGACCGTAGAAGCGCGGCGCACCACGCCATATCTCTCTTCGGGGATGGCGGCTATTTGGAGTGGTGCGATAGCCCCTGGGCCGAGGGTGAGCGGGCGCGGGTGACCGGTCTGGCCATAGCAACCGCGTGCGCGCTGGCAGGGTTGTACACGGAGATCGGACAGGTAGAGGATGCGGTGGCGATGTGTCGCCGCGCGACAGGGTGGGATGTGCTGGCCGAGGAGCCACAGTTGGCGCTGATGCATGCGCTGGACCGCCTGGGGGATGTGGGTTCCGCCCTGCTAGCCTACCATAACTACCGCCGTGTGCTGGACCAGGAAGGAATGGAGCCGTCCACCGGGTTGGTCATGCTCGCCGCGTCGCTCGATGCGAAAATGAAGGCTCAAGGAGGCGGCGCGTCCAAGTCTCGCGCTTGACCAACCTGGCGAGCGTCGCCACGTACTCATGGGCAACTGGATGCGCCTGGGTACACCTCAAAATAGTGGAATCCGACCTGCGACTGCGGTCGCATGGCAAACGAGGGCCGACTGCGGTCGGGTGTGGTCCGCCGCCCTGCTGCTCCTACCCCCGTTCCGACACCGCAGTGTCCGTGATTTGCCATGCGACCGCAGTCGCAGGCCCGTTCGGCCCGTTCGGCCCGTTCGGCCCGTTCGGCCCGTTCGGCCCGTTCGGCCCGTTCGGCCCGTTCGGCCCGTTCGGCCCGTTCGGCCCGTTCG
>JAABUX010005897.1_pt1 | contig 14851 bp, 12 predicted proteins | sample 5561851 | NCBI WGS metagenome assembly JAABUX01 (sample SAMN10711883, study PRJNA513361) | rock metagenome | isolation source: Antarctica rocks | place: Antarctica: Victoria Land, Richard Nunatak red sandstone | collected 2016-01-03 | reverse complement strand
CGCTGACGGGGCGCGCCGTCGTGTAGCGGGCGAAATGGTCGATGTCGAACACGGCCACCGCGTGGGGCTGGTCGAGGACGTGGCCCAGGAAGCGGGCGCGCTGGCGCATCGCCTCGACCGACTGGTACCCGTCGGTGAGCAACTCCTCGACGAAGTTGCCGCGCAGGTGCAGCTGCGCTTCCAGGACAGCCTGCTGGCGCGCCAGGTCGATGGCGCAGACCGCGGCGGCGTGGCTGATCGTGACGTCGACGAGCGGCGAGAGGTCGGACGCGGCTCCGTCGGCCCAGATGTACGCGCTCGGGCCGGCGGGCAGCACGACTGGCGCTACCACGTACGTGTGCGGCTCGCCGGCCAGCGCGACATGCAAGACGGGCGGGGCGCTGGGGCTGAGCCGCTCACGTCCGAGCGCCGGCGCCACCTTCTCGCGCAGTCCGCGCAGGATCGCGGCGCCCGGCTCGGATACCTCCAATCCATCGACGTCGAAGGCATAGAGGGGGCGCCACTCCTCGTCGGCCACGGCGACTGGCAGGGCCAGGGAAACGGCCACGGCGGCGGCGATGTCGGCGATGCCCTTGCCGGCGATGGCCAACTCGGCGAAACGACGGTAGACGTCGATACCCTGTATCGCCAGCTGTTCCTGCTGGCCGCGCAGGCGCCCCGCGACGAGGCCGGCGGCGGCGGCAGGATCCGCGCCGGGCGGGAGCATCAGCACCGGATAGTCGACCGGCGCGACCGCGCTATCGTGGCTGTAGGGGATCACCAGGGCCGCCGGAGCCGTCGACAGCAGGTCGGACGCGCCGGCCTCCGCCGTGCCGGCGACGGCCAGGGTGGCGCGGTCGACGACCGGGGGGTCGTCCTCCGTCAGGATGACGGCCCGGCTCACCGGGACGGAGGTGACGGCGGGCCCGCCCACATGGCGTGTCCCGGCAGGTAGGATGTCGTCGACAACATCCGTCAGTGTCAACATGCGCACGTCCTTCGTGTAGCTGCATCACGTAAGGTTGGGGCGTCGCGCACGACGTTGTGACACGCGCAGGTACGACCGCCGACAGCTCCGTCGCGGTTGGACGGGGCGGCGTCAAACCATCCCCGCCATGTAAAGAATAGTATACGGCCTACATGGCGTCGTATACAATGCTATCCTTTAGATTGTTGATATGGCCTGCGGCTTTAGTCGCAGGCCTTTGGTTGGGAGTTGTAGACGGTATGGTACAGATGGTGATCGACACCGCGCTGCCGGAGACCACGGCGCGCGAGCAGGAGCTGATCGCGCGCGCGGACGACCTGGGGCGTACTCTCCTGGCCGCGAACGCTGTCGCCGTCGACGAGGGGACCCTCTCGGCGCGCGCGAACTTGCAGGCGCTCGCCGCCGTGGGGTTGGCGGGCCTGCGGGTCCCACGCCGGTACGGGGGCGACGAGGTCTCCCGTGCGGTCTATCTGCGCGTGCTCGAGGGCCTGAGCTACGGCGACGGGACCACGCCCTTCATCATCGCGCAGCACTATGGAACCTCTGTAATGGTCGCGCGGAGCTCCAACGAGGCCCTGCGCGCGCGTCCTGCCCGCCATGGCCAGCGGCGACACGCTGTGTGGCTTCGGCGTCTCGCACATTCGCCGGCAGGGGCGTCCCGCGCTCACCGCCACGCCACAAGGCGCCGGACCACATGGTGGCGGCTACCGCCTGGACGGCGTCATCCCCTGGATGACCGGCGAAGGGCTTTTCAGTCACGTCGTCATCGGCGCGACGCTGCCCGACGGCGACACGCTGCTGTCGTGGGCGCCATTCGCGTCATCCGAGGGGCTGCGTCTGGAGTCGCCGATGGACCTGGTAGCGATGAACGGGGCGCGTACGGTCGCCGCGACGTGTGAGGGGCTGCGGGTACGCGCGGACGACGTCCTCGCCGTCGAGCCGGCGGGGCGCCGCGCCCGCGCCAACACCACGACCATTCCTTGCCTCTATGGGCTGGCGCGCGCCAGCATCGACGACCTGGAACAACGAGCGGCGCGGCGTGGCGCGCCCGCCTTGGCCGCCGCCGCCGACCGGCTGCGCGCCCGCCTCGACGGGGAGCGGCGCGCCTTCTACGCCGCGCTCCCAACGCTGGAGGACGGTCCGTCCGAGGCGCCGCTGGCGGCGGCGCGCGCCGCCGCGACACAGCTGGCGTTTAGCGCGATCGTGGCGCTCACCGTCGCCGTGGGCGGGGGCGCCAACGCGCGGACAAATCCGGCGCAGCGTCGCCTGCGCGAGGCGTCCGTCTTCGCCACCTGGGGCCTTTCCGTCGAAGCCGTCAACGTCGCCGTCACGCGCCTGAGCGAGACCCCATCTACTGCTCCACCGATCCCATAATGATCCCCTGCAACGCATACACGTCGCCTTGTAGTGACTCCAGGCTGATATGACACGACGACGCCCGCGCTGCATTGATAACTTCGACCGTCACACTTTTTAGCACCCCATCCTCATCCACGATGTGGATGTCCTTTATATCAAGCGATGGATGGGCAGCAACGCAGTCTTTCAAGTCTTCTAACGACCATGGCCCCGCGATGTTAAACCCCATATTATTGAGCAAAGCCACCCAGTCTGCCCATGGCATCCTGTCCGGCGCGCTTTGCATCGCCGGGTCTTCCCGTACCCGAGCATGTGATACGAGTCCTAACCGAGATAAATCACGATCGTTGCGAATCAGACCATTACCTATATCGGCTAAGCTTAACTCGGCAGGAGCGGGAGCATAGTCCGTGAAAAAGTGCGCGGCTCTCCGACGTAATGCGATAATTGCTGCATTACTAAGCCGCGCTACTCGACGGCGACGGCTAACATAAGCTGTATCGACAGTAGTCATGTAGCGTAGGTTTACCAGCATATCATCGGTGTCTCGTGAGGAGTCCTCCCATGACGGCAGAAAAAACGTATGGTTGAAACCTTCACCATTCCGCACCAGGATATAATCCTGGTCAGCAATCCCCGACGCCACCAGTCTCTCAATACGAGCAACTAAACGCACACGATTTCTTCGGCCCTTTTCAGGGCCATAAAAGTCACAGGTGTGCGGCAAGATAATAACGGGATCGGCGTGAATAGTGATCCCTTCTTTCACGCTTGAAAGCCGTGGCGGATCAAGAGCCTCAGCGGGCGGCATTGTAGCCAAGGGCTGTTGGAAGCTGTTGCTTAGCTCAGGATGTTGAGCTACCAACACAGGGATGCCCCAAAAGATATCGCCCTGCTCAACCTCGTTTCCCTCGGCGACCGGGGCAAAATAATCGCGCCGCTTGGGGTACCAAGGCATTGCTATACTCCCTCTAGACGGTTCACTGGACCGCTAGGCCCATCCTCAGGCCAGCTAGATGGCGCGTAGAAACGGCGCGTCTGATCTTCCGTATCGGGGGGCGTTGGATGCAGAATAAGCAAACGCTCACTGGGCTCTAATCCGCTGGCTCGCAACTCCTCTATGAGCTGCCGCATAGGCTGACCCACCGCGCTAAGTAGCATCTGTGTTAAATGAGAAAAGTTGCCTCCGGCTATCGCCTCAGCCAACTCATCGGCAAGCCGCGCCTCTTCTGGAGCAAGTGACACGCTACGTACTGTAGCCGTTCGAGCCATTTTCCCACCTTTCAGCCTCAAGGACATAGTTTAGGGCAAAGTAGCCCCGTATGCATGTGTCAACAGAGTGGTTAATAACGGTTATAACACTATTTCCGGCCAATAACAAGGAGAAGACGTAATCGAATGCCCCTACCACGCGCGCTCACATCCTCGCCGCACTCTCGGGGCGGTGGGGACCGGTTCCCCCGCCGTGTTAGGGCTCCGTCATGTAGCTGGCGACTGCCCAGATGCTCACGATCAGCACGACGATGGGGGGTACGATAAGTAACCACAGGTTGCCGATCAGGGTTCCGACAATCAGCGCGCCGGTGGCAAGCACAAAGACGACAGCGGTGGCGAGCGCCAGGTAGTGGGCACGGCGATCACGCGGGGATCGCCTCCGCGCCGGTTCGTGGTCTGGTCGTGCCATCGCTCTGCCTGCCCCTTCTCATCCTATCGGCGGATCTTGTTGCCCGCGACGAAGCCCAATAGCCCGGTCAGGAAGATGCCCAGGAACGCCTCGGTGCCGGTCAATAGTTGAACGTATGTGTTGCTGGGCAGCAAGCTGATTGAAGGGCTACCCGATGTCGTGATGGCGTACAGGCTGAAGATGGCTAACTCGCGTGGATCGTGGGTGATATAGCGGTCGCCCGCGGTGTCCCCAATATGCAGGACGCTCCCGGTCAGGCCGTAGAGCACGAGGTAGACGAGGTAGACCGTCAGGATCGATGCCAGCACGCGTGGAATGCTCTCGCCGTAGTCACAGACCCACTCGACGAGTTGCGCGACGCCGACGCGGATGGCCTGGCGCGCGGCGGTCCGCCACGCGTGCGCGCGCCACGAGACGCCCGCCTTGTGGCGCGCCGCCCGCTTGCCCATACGCCGCCTCTTGCCGTAGGCCCAACTTGCGGCGTCGGAGTCGCCTAAATCAATAAAGTTGCGTTCCAGCGCCAGGTAGCCTTTCGCCGCGCCCTCGTAGTCGCCGGCCAGTTCCTCGCCGATGGCGCCGCCAAGTTGATCCTGTCGCAGGCGTGTTTTGTCGAACCAGACGCCGCTGACGTGGGCGTGGGTGAGCGTACAGCGGGAGAGGTCAACGCCCTGCAACTCGGCGTCGCTCAACACCGCGTCGGTGAGGTCGGAGCCGGTCAGGACCACGCCTTGCAGGTTGGCGCCCTTGAGCCGCGCGCCGCGCAGGTCCATGCGCTGGATCGTGGCGCCGCGCAGGTCGGCGTTGCCGAGGTCGGCCCCGCGCAGATTGCCCTCGCCAAGCCTTGCGTCGCGCAGGTCGGCGCCGGTCAGGACCGCGCCCTCCAGCACGGCGCCCCACAGGTCGGCGCCGCGCAAGTTGGCGCCCTCCAGCGCGGCGTCGTGGAGATCCGCGAAGCGCAGCCCCGCGCCGCGCAGGTCGGCGTCTTCGAGCAACGCCTCGCGCAGATTCACCTCGCTCATGGCGGCGTCGCGCAGGGTGGCGCCGGCCAGGTCCGCGCCCTGCAGGATCGCCTGTTCGAGCAAAACGCCCTCCAGATTGGCCTGCCCGAGCATGGCCCCTGTGAGGTCGGCCTCGCGCAGGTCAGCGCCTTGCAGATTGACCAGTTGTAGGTTGGCGTCGCGCAGTACGACACCCCGTAGAGTGGCGTGGCGCCCGTCGCGCGCCGACAGGTCGAGCCCCCCGTCGGAGGTATCCGCGAGCAAGCGCTCTACGATGCCTGCCCGTTCCGCTGGGGACGCGGCGTCCAGGCGCGCGTAGATGTCCGTGGCCGCGGGGACAGGGCGCGCGCCGGTGCCGGCGTCGGTCTGTTCAGCTAGCATACGTCGGCTACCCTGTCGCCGCTTTCTTGCTCAGGAGGGCATCGATCTGGGTCAGGAGACGCGGGAGTTCGACCGGTTTGGTGTGGTAGTCGTCGCATCCGGCTTGCAGCGCCTTCTCGCGGTCGCCCGACATGGCGTGCGCCGTCAGGGCGATGATGGGCACGGACGCGCCGCCGGGCTGTGTCCTGATTTGGCGCGTCGCCTCCCAGCCGTCCATGACAGGTAGGTTCATGTCCATCAGGATCAGGTCGGGCGCTTCGGATTGCGCCAGAGCCACGGCCTGGGCTCCATCCGCGGCGCGCACGGCATCGAAGTCGCGGCGCTGCAGGCGGCGGGACAACATATCCCAATTCTCATCATTGTCTTCGACGATCAATAGCTTCGTCATGGTGATCCTATTTCATTAGTCTAATCGTTGGGCGGCTCCCCTCTCCCGCGTCAGGGAGAGGGCGCTGGACCGTCGATCCCGCGGCTAGGGATCGACGGTCCAGTTAGCCATGGGTTGGGGGTGAGGGCCGCGCCCTCGGTGTCGGTGGGGCGGGCGTAGGCCGTCACGAGGTCGCGCACCTCGCGCAGCAGATCCTCGCGCGAATAAGCCCGCTTCTGGATAACCTCCTCGACGTGGCCGTTCAAGCGGCGGCGGTCTTCGGCCGTCAGGTCTTTGCTGGTCATGACGATGACCGGTATGGCGCGCCATTCCGCGCGGGCGCGCAACTCCTCGGCGAATCCGAAGCCGTCCATCTCCGGCATCAGGAGGTCAAGCAGGATCACGTCGGGCGTCGTTTCGGCCATGCGCTCGAGGGCGTCGCGCCCGTTCTCGGCCGTGACGACGGCGCAGCCCTCGCCCTCCAGCGCTTGCTGGACCTGCGTACGCGTCAGCGGATCATCTTCGACGACCAGGACCGTCTCGTTGGCATGGCCGGGACGATACTTACGCAGCACGTCCACCAGGCGCTCGCGGTCGATGGGCTTGGTCATGTACGCGGAGGCCCCTAACGCATAGCCCAGGTTCTTATCGTCGATCATGCTTAACATAATAACCGGAATGTCCGCGATCAGCGGATCGGACTTGAGCGCGGTCAGCACGGCCCAACCGTCCATGCGCGGCATCATCACGTCGAGGGTGATGGCGATGGGGTGTACCTGCCTGGCCAGACGCAGCGCCTGCTCGCCGTCTGACGCGATGACCGTCTGAAACCCTTCCTTGGCAAGGTAGCGCGTCATCAGGTCGTGCACCACGGGGTCGTCGTCGACGACGAGGATAGTGTTTCGCCCGTTCGCCCGCGGCGCCTCCGCGGGCGCGTCGTCCCCGTCTTGCTCACGCGGGGGCTCCACCACATCGGCAGGGAGCGTGATCGTGAAAGTCGAGCCCCGCCCCGGCGTGCTTTCGACCGTGATGTCGCCGCCCATCATTTGGCAGAGGCGGCGGGTGATGGTCAGGCCCAGCCCCGTCCCCCCGAACTTGCGGGTCGTCGACGCGTCGGCCTGCGTGAAGGGCTGGAACAGCTTCTCCATCTGCTCCGTGGTCATGCCGATGCCCGAGTCGGAGACGCGGAACGTCAGCCAGTCGCGCCCGTCCAGGGCCTCGCGTGTGGCGGACAGCGTGATGGTCCCGTGCTCGGTGAACTTGGCGGCGTTGCTGAGCAGATTAAACAGGGATTGGCGCACCTTGGTCAGGTCGGCGCGCATCGCGCCCACGTCCGGCGCGATGTGCGCGTCCAGCGTGTTGCCCTTCTTGTCGATGAGCGGCTCGACGGTCGTGATGACATCTTCGATCGTCGGGGCGACGTCGAACGCCTCCAGGTAGAGTTCCATCTTGCCGGCCTCGATCTTGGAGAGGTCGAGCACGTCGTTGACGAGGCTCAACAGGGCCTTGCCCGCCGTGTGGATCTTCTCGATGTCGGGCACGAGGTCCGCGGCGCCGGCGTCCGCGGCCTCCTCCTGCAGCATCTCGCTGTAGCCGATGACCGCGTTGAGCGGCGTGCGCAGTTCGTGGCTCATGTTGGCCAGGAACAGGCTCTTGGCTTGGTTGGCCTCCTCGGCGGCCTCTTTGGTCAGCTGCAACTCTTCCTCCGCCAGGCGCTGCTCTTCCACATCGGTGTTGGTGCCAAACCAGCGCACGATGCGCCCGCCGGCGTCGCGGATGGGGACGGCGCGGGAGAGGAACGAACGGTACGCGCCGTCCCGGCCGCGCAACGGGAAGGTGTCCTGCCACGGTTCGCCCGAGGCGACGGCGCGCTGAAAGCGCTCGACCACGCCCTCCACCTCGTCGGGATGGTGGACCGTGCGCCAACCCCAGCCCAGCATCTCCTCTGGCGTGGTCCCGGTGTAGTCGTACCAGCGCTGGTTGTACCAGTAGATCGACCCGTCCGCGTCGGCCATCCAGGCCAGTTGAGGGATGGAGTCCGCGAGGGTGCGGAACTGCTCCTCGCTCTCGCGCGCCTCCTCTTCCATGCGGCGCCGCTCAGTGATGTCGCGGTAGTTGTTGACGATACCCTCAACCGCCGGGTCGCCGAGCAAGTTCGCCCCCGTCGACTCGATGGTGCGCCAGGAACCGTCCGCATGGCGGATGCGGACCTCGATGGCGCGCTGACCACCCGGCTCGGCCATGAGGTCGGCGAGGGCGCTTTGCACGGCGGGCAGGTCATCGGGGTGGATGGGCATCGCTGCGAGGGCGGGACGCCCGACCAGGTCCGCGGCGCGGTAGCCCAGGATGCGCTCAATCGCATTGCTCAGGTAGGTGAAGGCGCCGTCGGGGCCGATGATGGAGATGCCGTCGGGGGCGTTTTGTACGAGCGAGCGGAGGCGCTCTTCGCTGCGGCGCACGGCGTCCTCCGCCCGCTTGCGGGCCGTGATATCGGAGAAGGTCACAACGGCGCCGTCAACGGTCCCGTCTTCAGTCATCGGTAGGGACGAGTACTCGACGGGGAACGACGTGCCGTCGCGGCGCCAGAAGACATCGTCGTTGATGTGGCGGATGCCCTGGCCGGTGCGGAAGGCACGGTAGATAGGGCACTGTTCGGTGGGGTAGGGCGAGCCGTCCGCATGTTTATAGTGCATCAGGGCGTGGGCGTTCTGGCCCAGCAACTCCTCGGGCGTGTAGCCGAGTAGCGCGGCGGCGGCGCGGTTGACGAACGTACAGTTCCCCTGCATATCCATGCTGTAGAGCCCCTCGTCCGTGGAGTCGAGTAGCAGCCGGTTGTAGTGAGCCATGCGCTGCTGTTCCTGCTCGGCGCGCTTGCGTTCCTCGCGCGCCTGCTTGAGGTCGGTGATATCGGTGCAGTAACCGACCCACTCGCGGACGCTGCCGTCGTCGTGCAAGACCGATACGCCGCGGGCGAGGAAGTCGCGATAGGCGCCGTCGTGGCGCCGGATGCGGAACTCGGCGTCGTAGGCGCTCTTAGTCCCGATCGCGCGCGTCCACGCTGCGATCGCGTGTGATCGGTCGTCGGGGTGGACTGCGTCGAGCCAGCCGAAGCCTTTGACCTCTTCGGCGCTCTGACCAGTGTAGGCGCGCCAGGACGGCATATCGTCGACCAGCCCCTCGGCCGTGGTCGTCCAGGTGAGTTGGCCCGTGGCCTGGGCCAGCGCCTTATAGCGGTCCTGATAGATGTCCCTAGTCTCGTCGACGGCTTGTGAGATCGCGTCCAGCGCCGCCATCTCGCGCGGCGTCGCGTTCTCTTTGGCATCGTCGATCGCTTGCGCGACCGCCTTCAGCGCGGCACTCTCTTCTGGTGTCGCCGGGACATGCTCCGGCGCGTCCGTCGCACGGCTCCCGTCTGTTTCTGTCTTTGCCGCGTTGGTCGCGCCGGTAGGATGTTCGCGCTTGTCCGCCGTGGTCATGTACCCTCTTTATCCAGCTTTATCCAGTGTGGTCTATCGTCTATTGGGACGCGGCCTGACCTTAAAAGGTCATGGTAGCGGCTTGACGTTGAAAGGTCTGTCTGGGCGCGGCACACGTCTCACCCCGTACGGCGGTGTGACCTTTTAAGGTCCGGTTCCTGCCATGACCTTTTAAGGTCAGGCCCACGGTGGCCGCCATCATCATTATGGAGGGCATGCTGTACGTGCCCTGTCGCGTGATCATTAGATGCAATTTGCATACCATAGATATAGATAGTAGGGGCGGGTGTAACAGGACGCGCGCCTTGCGCGTCATGTGGCCGTTCCGGTATGGTTGTGTCATATAGTGAGACCGACGAGTGAAGAGCGGGAGGTGGGCATGCGGCTGGTGACGATGAGGACCGCGACGGGGACGAAGGCGGGGCGACTCGATGGGGAAACGATCACGGAGTTGCCGTTCGACGACGTCAAGGCCGTGTTGATGAGCGGCCCTACGTGGGCCGCGACGGCGGCCCGCGCGACCGGCGCGACACACGCCGTCGCCAATACTACTCTGGCTCCCGTCGTGCCGCGGCCCGAGAAGATTATCTGCGTGGGGCACAACTACTTGCGGCACATCCAGGAGATGGGCAATAAGACGCCCACCCATCCCACACTGTTCGCCAAGTATACGCGCGCCCTGATCGGCCCGCGCGACGACATCGTGCTGCCCGCCGCCTCCGACACGGTCGACTGGGAGGTCGAACTGGCTATCGTCATCGGCAAAGAGACGCGGCATGTTTCCAAGGCGCAGGCCTTGGACGCCGTCGCCGGCTGGACCATCCTCAACGATGTCTCGGCGCGCGATTGGCAGCGCCGCACGGGGCAGTTCCTACAGGGCAAGACGTTTGAGCGCACGACACCGCTCGGACCCGCCCTCGTCACGCGCGATGAGGCCGGCGACGGAAGCGACCTGGCGCTGCGCTGCGAGGTCGACGGTCATGTGATGCAGGATTCGCGCACCTCGGACCTGCTGTTCAAGCCAGCCGAGCTCATCGCCTACATCAGTACGATCATCACGCTCGACCCTGGCGACATCATCGCCACGGGTACGCCCTCCGGCGTCGGAGCCGGCCGCGACCCCCAGGTCTTCTTGCAGCCCGGCCAGACAGTGCGCAGCATCGTCGAGGGGCTAGGGGAGCTCGTCAACACCTGCGTCAAAGAACAGGCGTAGGGACCGTTATGCCTGTCGGATCCGTGACGTCCGGCTGTCCCAGCTGATCCAGCGCGCTGTTTTCCGCATCGTCGGCGGGTGAGGATTCCAGGGCGGGCAGTGCGACTATGACGGCCGTCCCCGGCGCCGGGTCGCCCGCCCGCGCGCTGCCGCTGTCCTCGATGGAAATGCGGCCGCCGTGCGACGATACGATGGCTTTGCAAATAGCCAATCCTAGCCCGCTGCCGCCGCTATGCTCCGCCTGTTGGCCGTTCCCGACCAACGGCAGGGCTTCGCGGGCGCGGTGAAAGCGTTCGAAGACGCGGTCCCGCTCGTCTGGTGGTATGCCCAGCCCCGTGTCGCACACGCGCATGATGACCATGCGCGCGGCGTTATCACCATGGCTTGGCTCCTCGCGCAGGGTGAGCCTGACGGCTCCTCCGGCCGGCGTGTAGCGCAGGGCGTTGTCGAGCAGGTTGCGCACGACCTGCGCCAACCGCAGTTCATCGCCCAGTACCAGGGTCGCGCGGGGCGGCAGGTCGGCGGTCAGGCGGATCGCGCGCGCCGTCGCCAGTGGCTCGAAGGCGCGTACGACACCGCGGCAGACGTCGTCGATCTCCACGAGCTCGCGTTGTAGTGGGAGCCGCCCCGCGTCGGCGCGCGCCAGCAGCAGAAGGTCGTCGACCATGCGGCCCATGTGGCGGCTCTCATCCAGGATGCGCCGCAGGGCGTCTTCGTACTCGCGCGGCGTGCGCGGCCGGCGCAGCGCGATCTCCGCGCCGCTGGCGATCGTGGCGATCGGTGTCGCCAGTTCGTGCGCGGCGTCGGCGGTCAGGCGTCGTCGTCGCTCGCTCGCCTCCTCGATGCGCGCGAGCATGGCGTCGAACGTACGCGCCAGGCGCGTCAGCTCGTCGCCGCGCCCATCGCGGGGTCGGCGCCTCACGTCATCGCTCACCCGCCGGTGCAGTTGGTCGGCCCCGATCTCGCCCGCCAGCCGCGTGAGACGGTCGACCGGCCGCAGGGCGCGTTCGGCCAGGAACAACCCCCCCAGGGCGGCTCCTAACACGATCAGGGCCGCCGCCGCCCCCATGGCCGCGAGGAGGCGCTCCCGCGCCTCTTTGATTGGCCGCGTCGTCGTCAGGACCTGAATCGTGACGGCGCGCCGCCCACCGCGTACGATGGGCCGGACGAAGAGACGGTAGCTGTCCTCCCTGCCTACCGTCCGCGTATATAGCCCCGGCGACAGGGTGGCCGGCGCGACCGTCATCGCCCCGGCCAGGCGCGGCCCCTGCTGGAGCGCGACATACCCTTGTGGGTCGAGCACCCTGATCCACAAGCTCATCTCGCCGAGGTCGCGCGTGCTCTCGTCGGGGGCGTCGGCGTGGAGCGTGATCGGCGGACCGAGGTTGATGTCGGCCGCCACGTCGGCGGCGCGCCGGCGTAGCGACTCGTCGAGCGCGGCGCCGGCGGCCCGCTCCGTCTGCCACAGGATCGCGCCGCCAAATAGGGCCAGGCCCACGCACAGCAGCGCGACATACCATAGGGTCAGCCGCAGGCGGATGCTCATGACATGCCCCGCGTCCCCGCCGCGTGGGGAGACGTGGCGGTCCGCTCCGGCAGGCCGCGCAGGCTGTAGCCCACACCGCGCACCGTATGGATCAGCTTGTGCGCGCAAGGGTCGTCGATTTTGCGGCGGAGGTTGCGCATGAAGACGTCGACGACGTTGGACGCGTGTTCGGCGCCCAATTCCCACGCCCCGGCGGCGAGCTGGTCGCGCGTCAGCGCCTGCCCGTGGTGGCGCAACAGCAACTCCAGGATGGCGTACTCGCGCGTGGTAAGGTGGATCACGCGGCCGGCGCGCTCGACGCGGCGCGTGAGTGGGTCCAGGGTCAGATCGGCGACTTGTAGCGGGCCGATATGCAGGCCCGGCTCACGGCGGCCTAGGGCGCGCACGCGGGCCAACAGTTCGGCGAAGGCGAACGGCTTGGTCAGGTAATCATCCGCCCCCGCGTCCAGCCCGCGCACGCGGTCCTCCACCGTCTGGCGCGCCGTGAGCAGCAGGATCGGGACCCGCAAGCCATGGGTCCGCCACTCCCGACAGAGCGCGATACCATCGCGGCCGGGCAGGAGCACATCGAGCACGACGACATCGTAGCGGCCCTCGGCGAGTTCCGGGGTGAGGTCGAGCGCGGCGCGGCCATCGGCCAGCAGGTCCACGGTATGTTGCTCCTCGCGCAGGCCGCGCGCGATCTGCTCGCCCAACAGCGGTTCGTCTTCGACGATCAGAATACGCATCGCCCGTCTTTCACCCTTATTGATCGCTGGCCGTGTGCGTCCATGATGGTTTGCCACGGCGCCTTCTCTCCATCATGCTAACGCATCCCTGCGGATCGTGGAACGCCGGCTCCAGCGGCGCGTCAACCTCGCGGAGGAATGGGCACGCATCGTGCTCCCTCTTCATGCAATCTTCATTTTCACCTTCTACGCTAGGTAGTAGGGGCCGTGAACGCCCACTGACGCTGCGGCTAACCCAACGAGATAGACATGAAGGTGTGACAAGTGATCGAGAGGTTAATAGATGCGCTGGGCGTGCGGGGCGAGCCGGGACGTATCCCGGCGTTCGCGCTGCTGCCGCTGCGCCTGTTTTTCGGCGTGACTTTTATCTACGCGGGCTTGCAGAAGCTGACCGACCCGCAGTTCTTCAGCCCGACCGCGCCCGGCTTTATCGGGCGCCAGATGAGCGGCTTCGTGCGCGGCGGCTCGCCCCTGTCGCCCCTGCTCACGCACTTGGCCGTCCCGCACGCCGCCCAGTTCGGCGCCCTGATCGCCTTCTGCGAGCTATGGGTCGGCCTCGCCACGGTGCTGGGCCTGCTGTCCCGCCTCGGGGCGCTGGGCGGCCTCGCCATCAGCCTTACGTTCTACCTGACCGCGACCTGGACGGTCCACCCCTACTTCCTCGGCGCGGACTTACCCTACGCGCTGGGCTGGCTCACCCTGCTCCTCGCTGGACCCGGTCTGTACAGCCTCGATGCGTACTTCTTTGGCCGTGTGTTGCGCGCGCGCGCCGCGCGTGCCCTGGAGCCGGCGCGCAAGGGCCGGCCAGCCCCTGTCCCTGTGCCGCTCGCGCAGGACCCCGTGGCGCGTGGCGCCTTCATGCGCGGACTGGGGACGGCCGCGGCTGTCGTGGTTGGCGGCGGCATCGTCGGCGGTCTCGCCAAGCTGCGCACCGGAAACAAGGTCTTCGCGGGGGCGGCGCAGAGTCTGGGCGGCGCGCCGACACCCGCGAACACGGCAGGCGCGCCCACACCGGTCGCGGGCGCCGCGGCGACGGCCGCCCCCGCGCCGGCGCCCGCGGGGACCACGCTGCTGGGCAGCGTCAAGGGCATGCCCGTCAACAGCGCCGCGCAGTACACCGACCCCGGCTCTGGCGATCCGGCCCTGTTGATCCGCATGCCCGACGGCCATTTCGTGGCCTACGACGCCGTCTGCACGCACGCCGGCTGCACGGTGCAGTACGATCCCACCCAGCGCGAGATCGTCTGCCCGTGCCATGGCGCGGTCTTCGACCCCGCACATGGGGCGCAGGTGCTGGCCGGCCCCGCGCCGCAACCGCTGGCGACGCTGCATGTGAGTGTCGACGCGCGCGGCAACGCCTACGCCGAGCGCTCGTCCGGCGGCTCCACCTCGCCCGCGACGGGTGGATAGCGGATAAGCGCGGGGGGCGCCAGGAATCAAGCGCAGGCTGGCGCCTCCCGCGGCGTGCCGTGCGCGCGCACTACGATCGCATGGATGAGCGAAGCGTTGAGGCGTTCAAACGTCCTTGGCAACCCGTCGCATCTGGACGACGGCAAGGACGAACACGAGCGCTTCCACGACGAGTGACGCCACACCCAACGGCTCCAGCCAGTTGCCGATGTCGTCAGTGGCGCGGGGCAGGCCAATCGTGCGGTTGACCGCGTAGCTCACGAAGGGGCCGGCCGCCAGCAGCGCCGCGAACGCCCATGCCGCGCGCGTGTCGCGCAGGATGAGCAGGCCCACGCCGATCGCACAGCCGAGGATGAGGGCGACATAGAGCCAGAAGATGTAGCGCGCGTCGGCCGCGGCGTACTTGCTGTGCGCGTCCGCATAGTGGATGATTGCGATGGCGATCAGCCCCGCCACGCCTAAGGCCCGCTGGGCCACATCCCGTCGCGTGCCGGGGTCGCCCCGATCCGCGGACGCTCCCGTTATCGTCCCCTGTCCACCCCGTTCCGTTGCTGTTGCCATATATCCGTCCTTATCTCATCATTTCATCATTGCCGTACAGGTGGGGCATGTCAGGCGGTCGATAGGCGCATGACGCGTGCTGGACGATGCGGTGCGGCCACGGCGCCGGCGACATGGGTTATCCACCAGTAGTAGCGCGGGCCCGCGCGATGATGACGACT
>JAABUX010005894.1_pt1 | contig 14856 bp, 21 predicted proteins | sample 5561851 | NCBI WGS metagenome assembly JAABUX01 (sample SAMN10711883, study PRJNA513361) | rock metagenome | isolation source: Antarctica rocks | place: Antarctica: Victoria Land, Richard Nunatak red sandstone | collected 2016-01-03 | reverse complement strand
GGGGGTACTCATCAAAACACTGATGAAGGATTACAACCTCTCGAAAGCCAGTGTGTATCGATACTTGGACGGAACAAAAGTCGCAAAGTCGCCAGACTGAGACTCGAATGTCTCATTGTGGAATATATCTTTTCGAGGGGTTATGCAAAAAACCCCTATTGCAGTTTCAACGTTCCGCAACATCCGTCGTCAACAGTTAGAACAGCAGTCATCGCAAGTTCCGGTTGCCGATGTTGCCTTCGTGATGGAGATGGAAGCCAAGCTCGAAGCTGACGCTATTGAATTAGATCAGGCCGATGGCGCTTACCGGGTATGGCGTGGCACGACCCTAATGGGTAAGGTTCAACGCTGTCCAAATTCCTCGCACTGGCTAGCTGAGTTTGCACACCTCAGTTTTCCTTGCTGCTATGAGTCGGCTTCCTCTGCTCAACAGGCGGTTATCGAAACCTATAACTGGTTTGCAACGCCGATTGGGAGGTTGTAATAGCAGGCATGGCAAGCAGAGATTACGAAATTTTAAATAGGATTTTACAGGCGCTCCGTCTTCTCCACGGCAAGTCTGAGGAGCACAAAAAAGAGCTTGCGACTCAGCGAACAGATATTGGCAGGGCGTTGTTGGAAATCCGTGAAGCTAAATCTGCGGTTACGGACTGGCTTGTGGAACAAGTAAAACTTGAGCTTCTAGAGCAGGAGATCCGAGAACTCAAGGCGGAGGTTTCTGGACTACGCACTGAAATCCAGCAGCTAAAAAGCCGCTTGCCCGAAGACAAAGACAGCGATTGAACGTTCAATCGCGATCGCATAGTGAAAAAAAAACAAAAGCCGTCGCAGCGCCCTAGGAAAGTTCTGCGACGGCTCCCAAACCACCCTAATTTCAAAGGTAGTAACACAATGTTATCAGCAGTATTGCAACCAGAAATCGATACACTTCAGTCTCAGATTGCCCAATTGCAAGCCCAGATAGCTGCCGCTCAAGCGCGTGTAAATGAGTTGGGTGAAGCCGAATCTATAGCCGATGGCGCTATCCAGTCTCTCCAGACAGCGTTGCAGAAGGTTTCGGCACTGGCTCCGAGTGCGATCGCCACCCTACGGCAGACTGTGCTGAATCTATTTAATGATGATGGTGATGCTGATGACGACGGCAACCAGCCTATTAACCCCGAGCCAGAACCAGCGCTACCTGGAGGTGAGTCAGTGGATGTGACTCCCGCACCAGAACCGGATAGTGAAGATGTTTCACCTGTAGCGCTTCAAGACTTGGAGGAAGTAGAGGAGCCAGCACATATCGACTTGGTATAGGTCAGTGACAGTATTGCCTACATGAAAAGGCTTGATGGAGAAATCATCAGTGTCTACGCTGGTGGTAACAACAAAGGGAAGTTGAGGAATTGGGGCGATTGGCTGACTCGTACTCATAGCGTTACCAGTGGGTACGAATTGAGGGAAGGAAAGCGGTTGGACACGAAGTGGGAATTGAAGTTAACCGCGATGACCCTCAAGCAGATTGAGAGACTTGCTACTTGCAACTTCTCTAAGGACCCGCGCAGCTGCTACCCAGAGGCACCCAAGCGCCCAGCCCAACCAGCACCACGAATTGTTGAAGTTGGAGATATCGGAGTCGGCGATCGCGTCCGGTCAGTCACAGTCAAGCACTGGGAATACACAGTAACAGGCATTAACTCGGATGGCTTCTTCGAGTGCGAACGCGAGGGCACAAATCCGGTAATCACTCAAGTGCTGCATCCTGGCAGCGTTGAATTAGTCCGCAAAATAGACGTGGTTGATGTTGCCTCACAGGAATTGGCAGACGATTTAGAACAACAAGCAGAGTCAATTGCTCCAACTCCTACCATTGATGAGACTGATGTGCCGCGAGGGGTGCTCCTACGCCCAACCAGCGATGACATGCTAGTTGAGTATCTGGTGTACGCGTGGGTTGTTGTCCGCAACCAGGGCAAACCAGAGCCTTGCCAAAAACACTTTGGGCGAATTGTTGAGGGTTTAGGAAAAATCGAGGCATACAAGCCGGTGTCTGGAAGATACCAAGCGTTTGCCACGACGATGGACGCGGTGAACTTCCTGATCGCTACATCTGACTACAGCACTTCAGACATCGACGCGGGTGTCGAGCTATATGAAAGTCGCTCCTCACAGAAGGTGCTGGTAGGTGCTGCTGGTATAGAAGAACCAGATTTCTAGAGCGATCGCACATTCCACCCCAGCTGCCATCGGCTGGGGCATTCCACAGAAGAACTTAATCAAGGTTGGGGCTTTTTTGTATTAACTAGCCTGGCTGTCCTTAGTTGGATCTAGCTCGTGGAAGATAGGGACTGTGGCAATTAGCAGGTCCCAAAGAGGAGTCTTTTCATGCCCTTCTGCAAGATGGTACAAATGAGCGCGAAACATATCATTACGAACTAATATACCCTCTCTCATCCAATTTGAAAGACACCTGGCAACTACGCTGGTATTTACACCAGTGTGATGAGCCACTTGGTTTATGTCAAACCAACGCGTGCTTGAGTCCTTGATGAATACAAACACTTTTAAATGATCTAGAGTAAGTTTCATAAGTCAAAGTCATAAATTAAACCAACCCGCACCTGGCGGTGCAATTACTTCGATACACGCTTTGAGGCACATAACTACCTATAAAGACGCGGTGAACAGTGCCACACCAAACCGTGCTCAGTTGTTCACCGCGACGTACCTCGCAAAAAGAAACAGTTCCTAAAGCTCAATTATTTCTAGCGCTTTTAGGATTTTTTTCGTGAGTTCATGTTTTTCGTACCCATCAGCCAGCCTGTATTGATTCTCCGGGAAGAGATCGTAAGATCTCTCTAAAATCCCCAATCGGAAGAGATCGCAGGCTTTATGCCTAGCAACAGAGTCAGAGACATTAGCTCCCTTGGCTATCTGCCGTGCAGTGAGCCAGTGATCAGACTCCATGATGCACAAAAAGACGCGGACTAAATGCGGACTTATTTTTCGGATCACGACGTTTGTACTCCTTTGTGGTTAACAAAAGCCATGCCCTACCAAGCCTTGATACACCTAGATGTATCGGGGTACGCGTTCCTACACAGAAGTGTAACGAGTTGCGTCTAGCCCGTTTTTATCATATATCTTGTGTTGTGAAAGGAGTGTGGCTGCTAGTTAGCTTCTATCTAAATCTTACTTTTTCTTACTGAAACTCAGACGGTTTCTAGCTGTCTCATCAGCAGCAACCATGATTAGATCCAGACAGAGTTTATTTCCCGTGTACGTGGATTTACACTTTATTCCTTTTGAATGCTGAGTCTAATTATTTGTTTTGTATAGCACAAATGACCCAAGTATCTGAAGAGTTTTGGCAATTTCTAACTAACAATGCACAGCTAATTAAAGAAAAATCCGGCGACCTGGAGGGGAAGCTGGGCGCGGTCTTGTTTTTTGAAGAAGGGAAGGATTTGCGAGTATCGGCGGTAGAGCGAACAGTATTATTAAAGACTAGAAGACGTTTTGAGGAATCCTTTGGAAAAACCTCCTTCAACCAACTCGCGAGAACCATCGAAGAATATATACCAGAGAGCCAGGTTGTAGTAGGCTGGTTCCGGGACGCTGAGCCTCCGCATATTCAATATTCAGTGGCGGCGATAGAGTTTAACAAAATTTAGCATTGGGCCACCGCCAGCGGTGGAGACACAACCTCTTGATGAACCGCGTGTCGAATAAACGTGCGGAGTGCAACTCCTCCACTCTTCGCGCTCGCCAACCGGCTCAGGAGCGCTCTAGAATTGCCTTCACATTGCGAACCCCGTATTAACGGATGCATTAGTGTGGTAAGCCGCTTGTCGCAATGGCAACCAAGGTGCTATCTCCAGCAACGCCATATCTCAGCCACATAGAGTACCTTTTTTTTGATACACCTGAGGAGAGGGTTCTGCTTCAATAAAATCCGGTGCTCAAGGTAGTTTGAGTGGATCAAAAAAAGGTAGCCCTGACGCTTTGATTCAGTCATTGTCGAGCGATAACTTCGGTGACTCAACTCGCTCCCAACTGGGGCTGGACTCTACGTCGTCATAGACTGGTTTCCCGACGTGCGACAGCATCGCCAGCGCCGCGATCGCTCCCCTGACTTGTTCGGGCTTCACCTCTAAATATTTTTGTAATTCATCTAGTGTACGGTGTCCCGACACCTCCTGAATGACTCTCAAAGGAATGCCGGTATCACTCATTTGAGTCAAGGCGCTGCGCCTAAAACTGTGGGTACTAACGCCGTCTATCCCTATTCTCAGGCAGGCTTCGCGTAAGATTCGGGCAGCTGAATCTGAGTTGATGTGTCCACTCCCATGACGGCCCGGAAATAGAAACCATTGGTTTGTTGGGGGATTGTAGTCGGCCAACAAACTTCGGAGGTCTTCACCCACAGGTAGGTGTAGCGGCTTGCAATCATCGAGGCTCCGGCTTGCAATCATCACAAATCCTGGCGCAAATTAAATGCGACTCTAGGAGCCGATGGGCGCAGATTAAATGCGACTGGGCTCACATTCTTTGGCAACGGGCGCGCAATCATCCGTTTGGGCTCACATTAAATGCAACTGAAGAGCAGCTCTGGTCAAAAAGCAGTGTGTTAGAGCGGCAGACCGGCTTTGAGCATCTGGTTGTGCAATTCTTGAGTGCGTACCGGGTCAAGCTCCCCACGAAACAGCAAGCGGATCTCCGTTGGTCTGGCGTTAAACTGCTCAGCCAGGTCTTTGACGCCATAACCATGTCGGGTCAGCGTTGGTTCGAGATCGTCTATCTGCTTGGACAGAACTGACTCAACTACCTCCGCATCTACTGGACTGCCACCAGCTTTGTACGCTGCCTCAAAAGCCAGTGTTAAATGCTGTTCAATTTGCAAAGGGGTTCGCAGCCGTCCAGCGAGCAGTTCAATCGCCTCTGTCACTATCATCTCTAGCCTCTGGGCATCTGCAGCAAAGCAGGTGTTCAGTAGCCATTCGATGTATTCACGTTGACTGCCAGCAATGCCGTCCAACTCAAAGACCGCTGCGCGGTAGCCAATTTCTTCCATCGTCGGACGGCGCAGGTCGTTTCTCAGCTTGGGATGGCCCGCTACTACCACTGAGAGGCTGCCGCCACTGTCTTCAACCATTTCATTAAGGCGCTTTAGACCTGTCAGGGTCTTGTTGTGTAGGTCGTGAGCTTCATCAATAAACAGTGCTACAGGCTTCTTACCCTTCTTAATCAGGTCGCGCAGTTCCCGCTCCCGCTTCTCGCCCTGAGTGGGAATTTTGATATCTTTGTCGCCTGGGGACAAGTCATAGAACAAAGCCGAGATGAGCGTTGCGAGCGTGGTACGGTCCTTATCTACCGACAGCGACTTGCAAACGAGGATTTTACCTTCTTTTTCCAGCACTTCTTGCAGTTTGCGTAAAGTGACAGTCTTACCACAGCCAACCACCCCAGTTAGAGCCACCAGCTTCCCTGCGACAATGGCGGCTTTGATGTCTTTGAACATCTGGCGCTGGTGAGCGGTTTCGTAATAGCCAGCCTTGTGAAACTCCCTGGCTAAGCCGTAGTGTTGCATCACCTCAGTGAGCATGGTGTTCCCCTCGTGGTGGTCGAAGAAAATGCTGTTGGACCCGCTCCAGGACCACTTTCTTGTTCAAGGTTTCAGCTAGCAGCGCATCGATAAACTGTCGCTGTTCGGGGGAAAGTTTGGCTAGAGCTTGACCAAGGTACTCGGCAATCGCTAGCTTCGCCAGCAACTTAGCTGGGTAAGTGAATTCCTGAAATGGATCGGGATCGCGGAAGGCCGTAACCGATGGTGTCGGTGCCTGTTGGTGCTCAGCCAGAAACTCCAGATCGGTGTTGCCTGATAGGGCAGCCCGCGACAGGATCAGCCGAGTTGCCAGTGCTTCGATGCGCTCGGAGCGCTCCTCAGTACGAGTTTTCTTGAACTTACGGTAGCGATGCAGGGGAATGGGGCCACCCACCGGGTGATAGGGACCGTAGCGCTGGTCGTCTTTTTCGACGTAAAGTTCACTGTCAAACAGTCCCCACCACAGCACCACTGTCTCTCCAGCTAGGTCTGGGTCTACCTCGTAAGCCGTGCCTGCGACTGTAACTCTGGCATCACCAGCTACTTTGCGCCGCTCCGGTTCGCGGGCAAAGGTGCAGAACCGCTCCCAAGAGCACATCCCCTGCACGCCGGTAGCTGGTAGATGGCGCTGCCAGTCTGACAAGCGGGAGTGGGGCTCAACTCTGTGGGACTGGTCGTTGTAGTTCAGCAGATGTCGATGGAGCCACAGATTGGCCTCGGCCTCAGTTTGCGGCTGGTGGAAGTGGTACAGGGTCTCGTGTGCTTCTTTGATAGTCCGGAACGGTCTTTCAACCTTGCCCTTAGACCGAGCGGTGACGCGGCGACCATCGGAGCCAGCGGGCATATGGGTGGCTACCTGAACGCCTAGATATTCCATCACGTTCAAGAAAACCCGGCTTTTGCTTATCGGTCCATTGTCGGTGTAGAGCATTTTGGGAATGCCCTGGAAGACAAACCCGTCCATCGCCTTAACACTCATGGCGTTAAACAGAAAGCGTAGGGCAGCTTCGACATCCTCGCCGTATACGCAGTGGTACTCCTGATAGCACACGCCGCTACGGTCATCAACGACGCTGTAGAGCATCAGCAGAGGGTTACCCCGACCCGGTTCTATCCATGCAGGCGGCTGTTTGAGGTGTTTGAGATCAGAGGGGCTGAGGTCGAAGTGCCAGCAGGCATTGCTGTGCTCCGCTTGGAAGCGCACCGCAGGCGGTTGCCGGGTCACAGTGGGATGGTCGTAACCCCACTTTTTGAGGTAGCGATTGACGGTGGCCTTGTTCAGCAGGCCGGGTTCCGGTTGGACAAAGCCGGTGGGTGTCTCCAGGCCATACTTTTCTAACAGCTCGATGGCTCGTGCCGTGGAAACATGCCGCCCCTTTTTATTGCAGGTGCGCACTTTGAGGGCCGCGATGACTTCGCAGTAGCGTTCCATTTCAGCCTTAGGCAACGTGCGGGGGGTACCACTATCCGCACGGCGAAGGGCTTTGGGCCGCCCATGCTGGCTCAGGGCACGATAGAGGGTAGCGCTCGAAACACTGTACAAGGCTGCTGTTTGTTCGATGAGTCCCCGGCGCTGCTGACAACGAGGGGGAAGGGCATCAAGCCGCGCTCGCAACTGGATGAGAGCCTCTGCTGGAATCTGTTTGCTCACCGGCTCGCTTCTGCGGAGTGTTGATGCTCAGCAGCAATGTAGTTGTAAAGGGTCGGCTTGGAAATGCCCATCAGGCGGCAAATCTCCTCGACTGAGTGCTGGCGTTCCGCATACAGCTCGAGCGCCAATTGACGTTTAGCTGGGTCAAGAGCCTTGGGCCTGCCACCTCTGCGGCCCCGAGCGCGCGCTGCTATCAGTCCAGCTTGAGTGCGCTCACGGATCAGGTGGCGCTCAAACTCAGCTAGGGCAGCGAACAGATGGAAAACTAGACGACCACCGCTCGTGGTTGTGGCAATCGCTTCCTGAAGGCTCTCCAATCCAATGCCCCGTAACTCCAACATCTCCATCGTTTGAATCAGGTCTTTGAGCGAACGGCCAAGACGATCTAGCCGCCAAATCACTAGCACGTCATCCTGGCGCGCGACTTCTAGTGCCAGCTCAAGTCCTGGGCGGCTAGCCTTCGCACCACTGGTTTTGTCCTCGTAGATTTTTGTACACCCAGCAGCAGTGAGGGCATCGCGTTGCATGTGCAGGTGTTGGTCGTCAGTGGAGACGCGGGCGTAGCCAATGCGCATCACAACGTCGCTCTCTCGTAAAGGAACCCGTTATCAGGTATTGTATAGTACCGTAGATAAATTTACGGAGTTTATTTACTCAAGCGCACCTGATTTGTCGCTCAGCTTGGGGAGTACAGCGGACAGTAAAGAAAACGTTCCTTTTTTTTACCACTTGCGCCTACCTCTGCTCTCGTTAAAGATTGTGCATTACCGAGGAAGGCAACCCAACAGCTCCCACAACGCATAAACAGAAGTTACTATGGCACCTCAATCCGAAAGCAGCTTCGAGCGCATCAGCCAAACAGCGATTGCTAACACCTATTTCCGGCTTCTAGAGGAACTCCCCTATGCGGAGGCTTTATATCGGCTAGTAGATGCCGAAACGCCGATTGGGCAGCACATTGAGGAGAATCCCAGGATGCTTGCTCCAGCAGCGCTACAAGTCGTAGCGCGCTACAAGGCTGTTGATCATCTGCTCGCCACGTCTGGGTGTACTCAGATCGTCGAACTGGCCTCTGGCCTTCTGACTCGCGGTATGTCTTTGAGTAATGACTCCTCTGTCACGTTTATCGAAAGTGACTTGCCTGGGATGATCGCTCGCAAAAAGGAACTCGCTACACGGCTGGTCGGGTCGCGGCCCAACCTGCACTTCGAGTCGATAAATGCAGCCGCAGCCCCCAGTCAACTCCCACTAGCCGCAGCACATTTGCAGGCTGGCAGTTCAATCGCTGTTCTTTGCGAGGGGCTGCTCCAGTACCTGACTTTCGAGCAAAAAGTGCAGGTCGCCGCCAACGTCCGGGAACTGCTCCAACGATTTGGTGGCATCTGGATCACCCCGGATCTCACTACCAGGGAAAACTATGTGGCACTTGCATCCAGCGCGGCGGCTCAGGCGGCATTGCAGAACGCTGCCACTGGCACGGGCCGGAACCTCATGGAAAATGCCTTTCTTGACGTAGCACACGCTGCGTGTTTTTTTGAGGAGCAGGGCTTCCGGGTCGAGAAACACTCCCTGTCGGAAGTGGCCGATGACCTGGTTTGTATTGAGCGGTTGGGAATCAGTAGTAACGAAGCGAGGGTGGCACTTCTAGACGTTTATATCTTCGCGCTGTCGCTCTCAAGTAGTTGACACCACACGCTACCCGCTCCCTTGAACACACACCACGCGACACCTGGACTATGGCGAAGCATCCTCACCCAGCTGTTTTAGAGAATTTTCAGTTGCATTTAATGTGAGCCCAAGCAGATGATTGCGCGCCCGTTGCAATTGAATGTAAGCCCAGTCGCATTTAATCTGCGCCCAGCAGCTCTTATAGTCGCATTTAATCTGCGCCAGGAATTGTGATGTTTGCAAGCCGGAGTCTCGATGATTGCAAGCCGCTACAGGTAGGGTGCGGGTCGCCAGCTTGCCTTTGGTGTTGCCTTTGCGGATCATCAGTTCTGGCCGGACTCTTCTGGATGAATCGTAGACATCCGCTCTCCTCAAAGTGCAGGATTCAGCAATCCGACAGGCGGTGTACAGGCAGATGCCGAACAAGCTGCGATCGCGTTTAGTCTCCAACCCCTTATTGAACAGCAGCTGAATTTCTGCTTGAGTAAGAATCTTGGCTCTGCCGTGCCGGTCTATTTTCATCCCATTAGAAAATTTGGCGGAATCCCCACGCCGTCCTGGAGGGCGGCGATGGGATGGATAGCCAATTAAAGAAGGGAACATCGAGTTCCCTTCTTTAATAACTTCTTTTGGATCGAACGAATAAACTCCCTGAACACGTCAGTCTGAGTACGGGAGGTTAAATTGCAATATGTTAAGAAATCTTCCTTCTCTTGTGAAGTTATTCTAAAAGTTACAGTTTCGTCTTTGTTTGTCATGATTTTGTACTAAGTTATGATGTACAATAATAAAATGAACATATCACACCAGTACAAACTTCTGCCAACTCACTCTCAAAAGATTCTGATGTCTCGCACACTTGACATGCTCCGACATCAGTACAATTTTTTGTTGGCAGATACAGCGGATTTCAGCTTGATGAAGTACAGTGGCAACCTGTGAACTCCGATACCCTGGCACAACCCGTGTACTCTGCTTACTTGAAATCTGCTGTAGGTTTAACTGGTGGGAACAAAATCGGTGTGATATTAATGCCTGCTCCTTGGTCTGCCATCTACCGGAGCTGCGGGACAATCCTGAATATTACTCCCAGAAGCGCAGTCTTGTGTTTCTGAAAGTGAGTAGACCTTGGTACAAAGAGATTTATTCTCAAGTGCTTCAGGACTTGGTGATGCGCGTCAAACTAGCTTTTGACCGTTTCATCAAAGGAGATTGTAACGGCAAGCGTAGCGGTAGACCACGATTTCGTGGGAAAGGTCGTTATCGTTCATTTACTTACAATCAAGTGGAGGATAAAGACCTTCAGGGTAATTGGCTCAATCTGCCCAAAATTGGACTGGTCAAACTGGTCCTGCACCGCCCTATTCCCGAGGGGTTCAAGATCAAGACTGCCATTATCAGCAAAAAGCCCGATGGCTGGTATGTAACTCTGAGTCTTGCGGATACTTCTGTGCCAGAGTTGACCAATGCTGACGTACAGCCGACAGTTGAGAACAGTATCGGGATTGACGTTGGCCTTGAGAAGTTCTTGGCTGATTCCGGGGGCAAGTTTGAAGAGATTCCCCAGTACTTCAGAAGGTCTGAAGAAAAGCTTGCCAAATTACAGCAGAAAGCATCTGCAAGGAAGAAGGGTAGCCGTGCCAAGAAGTTGTTAAACCGCAAGGTTGCAAAGCTACATCAGAAAGTGGCAAGGCAACGGAAGCAGTTTCATTTTGAGACTGCCAAAAAAGTTCTTAGCAAGGTCGATGTGGTTTTTGTTGAGGATTTAACCGTCAAAAATATGTCGAGACGGTGCAAACCAAAACAGGATGCAGACGGCAAGTTTCTTCCGAATGGGCAAAGCGCTAAGTCTGGATTGAACAAGAGTATCGCTGATGCGGGTTGGAGTCAATTCATTGACATACTGACATTCAAGGCTGAAAGAGCTGGCTTGAAAGTTGTCAAAGTTAACCCCAAGGGAACCAGTCAGTATTGCTCAATCTGTCTGAATACAGTACCTAAAACACTTGAGGACCGCTGGCATAGTTGCCCGAAATGTGGCCTAGAAGTGGATAGGGATACTAACTCAGCAGTGTTGATTAAAAAAGTGGGGCTGGGCGTCGTCCTCACTATAAAACGCTCAACTCGTAAGAGAAGAGAAGCCCGTGCTATGCCGCTTGTCGGCTAGCGCCGGGAGTACGTCACAAAATTCCTTGGTAATTCACAGGCTACACCAAAGAAGTCCCGATTTAGCCCCGAGCTCCCAGATTGGAGTTTTGAATAAATGGATATCCAAAAATCTAAATATTCCTTTATTCGACTAACTAGACATCCAGAATATCGAAGATGCAGAAATATGGTATTTTGCTGCAATGTATCGCTCTTATTCGGTGAGCTCTTATTCGGTGAGGTCAATAAACATGATCATCACAGTGGCATCATTCAAGGGCGGTGTCGGCAAGACGACCACAGCAGTTCATCTGGCTGCCTATCTTGCATCAACAGGAAGTGTGGTTCTGATTGATGGCGATCAAAACCGCAGTGCGACGGGTTGGGGCCAGCGGGGAAATCTGATGTTTGAGGTGGTGGATGAGCGGCAGGCTCCCTATCGGCTGACCAGTGACAAGCCGGACCACATCGTGATTGATACCCAAGCCCGACCGTCATCAGAAGACTTATCCAATCTAATCCGTGGGGATTTACTAATCCTGCCAACCACTCCAGATGCGCTTGCCCTGGACGCCTTGTTCCAAACTGTAGTGGTGCTCAAAAAATTAGATGTCAGCAAGTTTCGGATTCTATTGACCGTTGTTCCTCCCTTACCTCGAAAGTCTGGGGGACGGGCAAAAGATGCCCTACTGCAGCAGGGCCTGCCCTTGTTCAAGCACTGGATTCGGCGGTTTGCTTGCTATGAAACAGCCGCTTTGCAAGGGTCTGTTGTCAGTGAAGTCAAAGACAAAAACTCTGGTATTGCCTGGAGGGATTACCAACAGGTCGGGGCTGAACTGCTATGACTGGAAAAGACAATCCCTTTAACCGGATATTTGATGTGGCAAGTCTGGCTGAGTCTACTGCTCCACCTCAACCAGAGACTTTGCAACCGCCAGAATCGTCACCGGACCCCGAGCCCAAACAACGGGGGAGACCACGGGGCAAGAAGTCCGATCCAGAGTATGAAGCTGCGATCGCCTACATCCGAAAGAAAACTCATATTCAAGTCAAGCGACTGCTGCTAGATAGAGAAGAACTTGGGGAAAAGCAAGATTTCTCAACACTAGTACAGGAGTTACTGGAGTTATGGGTTGAAATTCAGCAGGGGGGCGAGCTAGAAATTCTAATAGCTAGATTTTCGGATATCCAGAAAACTAAACTGCCAGAAAACTGATAGGCGAGCTCTCCGGCTATTTTGGCCTAAAAGAATTAGAGGTGCGAAAACCTTAATTAAGCGTATTGCTCCCGTACCCATGTGTTCGTGGTGGCAGCAACGTCTCAACCTCTACGATATGCACCAAATCCAACTCAGAAATGCCTGTGCGCTCTGATAGCTGCTCAAAGGTAATCTCGCCTTCCTGGTATCGACGAATGTCCATCCCCACGGCATGTACCCAGCGCCGCATAGCCTGGAGCGGTGTCTCATGGCTTAATTCCCGCGCTCCGGGCTTGTCGATACCGGCGTAGTAGCGATCGCCAATTCGTCTGAGGTTGACGTTAACGTTCATTCCCATTTCTTATTTAGTGGCAGCCGCTGACAAATACTGATCAAGCGCCTCTCTTACCAGGTCGGGCACAGTACATTTCTTCTCTTCTGCCAAATTCTTCAAGGAGAGCTTTACATCTAGCCTGACCTGCGCTTTCACCTGCTCTGGCAAAGGCTCTTCTCGTCCAAAGTTGAACCGATGTGGATTGTTCTTTCCAAAAACGGGATTTCCTTTCGGGTTAGCCATCGCCTTTAAATATCAAAATCATCCAACTAAGTATTGAAAACAGTGCAATAACGTTGTACAATGTTATTGTGTTGATAAGCGGGCCGGTTTCAGATTGAGCCCTGGATGCCGACCCGCATCTCAGTAACGAAGTACATCACTATTGCGCGAGGTACACCTCTAATATGCCATATCTCACAGCGACAAACGCAACCCCTGTAGACTCACATCGTTTCTATGCCGAGCTAGCCAGCTCCCAGTTGGACTCTGACGGAATACCAGAGTACTTTCGCATCATCGATATCCAGGTCGCAGAACCCACCCAGCAAGCGATAGAGCGCGAGATTGCTGCCTGCGACTGGCTCAAGGGCTACACCCTCATCGACTACTGGAGACCCCAGGACAATTGTCCGTTCTAGGACAAGGGCGATCGCTCTCGGCACTAAGCCGAGGGCTTTTTGAATTGGGCAGTAGGAGGAGAGATGAACCAAAAATTGTTAGATGTCAATTGCATTCCCACCCCTGTAGAGTTAGCGGTGAAGTTGCGGGATTTCTTGAAGACTAGAGCCTCTGATGGTGCAATGTTCTTGCAGCAGTTGCACTACTGGACCATCAAAGAACAAGGTCGATTGATTGATGGCGCGAGGTGGATTTACAACACCTATGCACAGTGGTTGCAGCAGTTCCCCTGGTGGCAGGAATGGGATTTCAGGGTAATAACCAGGGTGTTACGAGAGCAGGGGTTGATTGTGTTCAAGCAGTTGAATGACCACGGACGCGATCGCACCGGGTTCTATGCGTTGAACTACGACCACGACTGGCTTAAACCTTTGTTGCAGAATTCCTCGGATGGAACCGAGAACGTATCTCCAGTGCATCCGAGAACAGTCCTCGGATATATAGAATCAGAAACTACTTCTGAAAAAACTCCAGAAACACAAACAGTTGTTGTGGAGAAAGAGGAGAAGGCAGAAGAAGTTTGTAGACCATTGGTCAACAAACTAGACGAACCCACAGACCTTGAGCCTACCAATGAGCAACTTAACGAGGCATTCATCGAAATCTCTGCTGTGTCGCCCGATGTTAAACTTAATCCCACTGTAAGGAAGCTCTTACTTCAGTACTGGGCAAATCTTCCGGCTGCGCTCGAACGACTTAAAAAAGCGGTGCGTGAGAACTGGCGCTGCAACTTGACTGGCGTATTTGTCAACGCCCTCAAAGAGCCACCAGAGCAGTTACCGCCATCGCCGAAGAGAGAGTATCCGCGCCCGACGTTGGAGCAGTTGAACGAACTGGGGATGCTTGGTCAACTCGTACATACGACTCTGGACGAGCCTGGATATCCGCAAGTGGTGGCTGTAGATACTGGCTCAACGGTGGTGGCGTGGTGGCAGGCACTCAACTTGGACAACCTGATACAAGAGGATTGTCTGAGTGCGTAAGTGTTTGCCAACTCTTCATGCAATTCTTTATCATCTCTAAACCCTATCTGTAATCACAGAAGCCAGCATAAAGGAGTCGCTCTACTTCAGTAATTAGGACTTCGTAATGAACTCTTCATTTAAATGTTTGACATATGTGGGAACAGCACTTGCTTTATTAGCAACAAGCTTAAGTTTTCCTTTCCCTGCTAGGGCATCATTGCCTTGTCATACTGGGACAATTAGTAGTTATCGAAATGGCTCAATTTCAAGTTGCCTTCTTGAGGCTGATGTGGATATAAATACAGGTGGTTTTAATTTTTCTTGTCAAAAAAATCAGTTTATTTCTTTTGATGACAAAGCTCATCTCACAAGCTGCATCCTTACTACATCCTTGATGGTTAGAAAAAATAGTGAAATTGAGACTTGTCCGGCAAAATCTAGGGTGGAGGTTTCGTTCCTGCCAAATGGAAACCAAGTTATTAGTTGTCAAAGTTTATAAGGCTACCAATTTAAGCCGGGACACTTTGCAGGGTAAGTCTTTGAGACTTTGCTAACTTTTTAGAGATTCTGGGTCGGGGCAACTCACCCATCTGCTCCATCACCCAAGCAAACAGGTTTGGGAAT
>JAABUX010005890.1_pt1 | contig 14862 bp, 15 predicted proteins | sample 5561851 | NCBI WGS metagenome assembly JAABUX01 (sample SAMN10711883, study PRJNA513361) | rock metagenome | isolation source: Antarctica rocks | place: Antarctica: Victoria Land, Richard Nunatak red sandstone | collected 2016-01-03 | reverse complement strand
CAGCCTGGCGCTCTACGCCAACGCCGTCAGCTTCGATCAGCTGCTCGCTCTTGGAACCCAGTAATCAGAACTGAATGGCCCTGCGTGGGCGACAGCGTCGTCGCCTTCTACCGCGAATTCAAGAACCAGGGCATGTCGCAGGACAAGCTGCCGATCTGCGCCACCGTGACCTCCGAGATCGAGATCGCCGCCATGGGGCCGGAATACGCGGCGGGCAGCTTCACCTCGTTCCCGTACTTCATGGCCATCGACACCGACGCCAACAAGGCGTTCGTCGAACGCTACCGGGCCTACGTGAAGAATCCCAAGGCGGTGACGCACCACGCGCTCGAATCCTCCTATTTCCAGGTGTTCCTGTGGGCGCAGGCGGTCGAGAAGGCCAAGGAGGTGCAGCCGGTCTTGATCCGCAACGCGCTGGCCGGCCAGGAATTCGCCGCGCCGGGCGGGATGGTGAAGATCGAGCCGCAGAACCTGCACACCTGGCTCACGCCGCGCATCGCGCAGTGGCAGCCGGACGGGCAGGGCAAGATCGTCGATGCCTACAAGGCGCCGGTCATGCCGCTGCCCTACGTGGCCTATGGGGAAACCGACAGCGCGCCGTTCTGCACGGGCAAGGGCCTCGATACCGCCAAGCTGAAGGGATAGGCGCGCATGACAGGAGGCGCGGCGCATGGCTGAAGTCGTGTTCATCGGCCTGAGCCTCGCCTCCGTCCTGCTGCTCGTCGCCCTGGGGCTTGCGATCACCTACGGGGCCATGGGCGTCATCAACATGGCGCATGGCGAGATGGTCATGCTCGGCGCCTACACGGCCGTGCTGACCCGGATCTACCTGCATCTGGACATCCTGGCCGCGATCCCGCTCGCCTTCGTCGCCACGGCCCTGGTCGGCTACGCCATCGAGCGCGTGGTGGTACGCAGGCTGTATGGCCGGCTGCTCGACACCCTGCTCGCCACCTGGGGCGTCGCGATCCTGATCCAGCAGGCGGTGCGGCTTGAACTGGGCGCGTCGTTCTTCGGCCTGCATATCGCGGGCCTCGGCCCCGGCCTGCAGAACGTGGCCGTGCCGCCGGAGCTGACCGGGGCGCTCACGCTGGGCCATGTCCAGGTCAACGCGTTCCGCGCCTTCATCATCGTGGTCACGCTGCTGCTCGCGCTCGTCACCTGGCTGCTGATGCACCGCACCTCCATCGGCATCCAGGTCCGCGCCATCATGCGCAACCCGGGCATGGCCGCCGCCTGCGGCATCGACGTGGACCGGGTCAATGCGCTCACCTTCGCCTACGGCTCCGGCCTCGCCGGGGTCGCCGGCGTCATGGTGTCGGGCTTCAAGACGGTGTTCCCCGACATGGGCACGCCCATGGTGGTCGATGCCTTCCTGGTGGTCGTGGTGGGGGCGTGGGGAGCCTCGCCGGTTCCATCCTCTCGGCCGGGCTGCTGGGCCAGCTCAACGGGATCACCGCGTTCCTGTCGAACGACATCATCGCCCGCGCCGTCGTGTTCGCCTTCGTCATCGCCGTCATCATGACCCGGCCGCGCGGCCTGTTCGCGCCAAGGGCGCGCTGAGCCATGCCGGGCAAGCGGACGCTCGACTATGCCGCCTACGCGGTGTTCATCGGCCTGATCCTGTGCGCGCCGCTGGTGCTGGAGGAGTTCTGGCTCAACCGCATCGCCAAGTTCCTCGTCTATGGCCTGCTCGGCGTCGCCATCGCGCTCAGTTGGGGCTATGCCGGCATCCTCAACCTCGGCCAGGGCCTGTTCTTCGGCTTAGGCGCCTACATGATGGCCATGTCGCTCAAGCTGGCCAGCCCGACCAGCCTGCAGCAGGGGTCCGCGACCCCGGTGCCGGACTTCATGCTGTGGAACGCGGAGCCGGGCGCCAAGACCGACCTGTGCTGCATCAACCACGGATCGTTCCTCTGGACCCCGTTCCAGAACCCGTGGTTCGGCATCGGCATGGCCGTGCTGGCGCCGGTGCTGGTCGCGACCGTGATCGGCTGGGTGATGTTCCGCAAGCGCATCTCGGGCGTGTTCGTGTCCATCATCATGCTGGCGCTGGTGCTGCTGGTGCGCCTGGTGGTGATCGACGCGCAGCCGATCACCAACGGGTTCAACGGGCTGACCGACCTCGGCAACCTCGTCGTGTTCGGCGTCGACCTGGACCCGTACGAGGTCGTCACCTACTACGTCGTCGCCGGCGCCCTGGCGCTGGCGTTGATCGCCACGCGCATGCTGGTGGAAACGCGGGCCGGGCTGATTTTGCAGGCGATCCGCGACGACCAGAACCGGGTCCGCTACCTCGGCTTCGACGTGCCGCTGTACCAGGTGTTCTTCTTCGCCGTGTCCGCCGCCATCGCCGGCGTCGCGGGCATGCTGTATGTCGTTGTGGCGCAGTTCGCCTCGCCCACCTTCATGGACCTGTCGTTCTCCATCACCATGGTGGTCTGGGCCGCGGTCGGCGGACGCGCCTCGCTGCTCGGCGCTTGCATCGGCGCCATCGGCATCAACATCATCGAGGCCGGGGCGAGCGAGACCCAGGCCCTCGTGCAGGCCTGGCGCGCGGTGATCGGCCTGATCTTCGTGCTCGCCGTGCTTTACCTGCCCCGCGGCGTCGCAGGCTTCGCGAGCGACGCGGCCGACGCCGTGCTGGCGCGCTTCGGGCGCAAGCGGCCACCGGCGGCCCAGTCTACCGAGGAGCGGGTCGCGTCGTGAGCGCCGTGCTGACGGTCGATGGCCTCGGCGTGTCGTTTTCCGGGTTCAAGGCCGTCGATGGCGTGTCGCTGGTCATCGAGGAGGGCGAGCTGCGCGTGCTGCTCGGCGCCAACGGCGCGGGCAAGACGACGCTGATGGACCTGATCTCCGGCAAGACCAAGAGCACAGAGGGCCGCGTCCACCTGCGCGACACCGACATCACCAACTGGGAGGAGCCGGCCATCGCGCGGGCCGGCATCGGCCGCAAGTTCCAGATCCCGAGCGTGTTCCGCGAGCTGACGGTGCGCCGCAACCTGGAGGTCGCCGGGTGCGGCAAGCCCGGCGTGTTCGCCAACCTGCGCTTCGGCCTGCCGCGCGCCGCCCGCCGCCGCTTGGAGGAGGTGCTGGACCTCACCGGCCTTGCCGACGAGGCGCAGACGGTGGCCGGCACGCTCAGCCACGGCCAGACCCAATGGCTCGAACTCGGCCTGCTGGTCATGCAGGACCCGAAGCTGCTGCTGCTCGACGAGCCGACCGCCGGCATGACGGCCGCGGAAACGCTGCGCACCGCCGACATCATCAAGAGCCTGCGCGGCACCCACACCGTGGTCGTCGTCGAGCACGACATGGCCTTCGTGCGGGAGATCGCCCAGCGCATCACGGTGATGCACCTGGGCCAGGTGCTGGCCGAGGGCGACATGGCGGCCATCGAGGCCGACCCCCGCGTCCGCGCCGCCTACCTCGGCTCGAAGGGCATTCATTGATGCTGACGCTCGACGCCATGGACGCCTTCTACGGACGCAGCCACGCGCTGCACGGGGTGTCGCTCGGCATCCCGGCCGGCGCGATCACCGCGATCCTGGGGCGCAACGGGGTCGGCAAGACCACGCTGCTGAAGACCCTCATGGGCCTGATGGAGCGCGTCACCGGCACGATCCGCCTGGCCGGGCGGGACATCACCCGGGTGCCTGCCCACCGCCGCGCCCGCGCCGGCATAGCCTACGTGCCGCAGGGGCGGGAGATCATCCCGGACTTCACGATCCGCGAGAACATCCTGATGGGCGCTTTTGCCCGGCCCGGTCGCCGGGTCATCCCGGACCTGGTGCCGGAGCTGTTCCCCTATCTCATGCAGAACCTCGACCGGCCCGGCGGCGTGCTGTCCGGCGGGCAGCAGCAGCAACTGGCCATCGCCCGCGCGCTGGCCGCCGACCCCAAGGTGCTGCTGCTCGACGAGCCGACGGAGGGCATCCAGCCCAGCATCGTCGAGGAGATCGAGGCCATCATCATCCGCCTCAACAGCGAGGCGAAGCTGACGGTGGTGCTGGTCGAGCAGAATGTCGCCTTCGTCCGCCGCGCCGGCCACCACTTCGCGATGATGGAGAAGGGCCGGGCGGTGGCGGAGGGCGGCATGGCGGAGCTGACCGATGCGCTGGTGCATCGGCACATGGCTGTCTAACAAAGGGAGTTAACAATGCTTCACGGTGATATCTCCAGCAGCAAGGACACGGTCGGCGTTGCCGTCGTCAACTACAAGATGCCGAGCCTGCACACCCGCGCGGAGGTGCTCGACAACGCGCGCAACATCGCCACCATGCTGACCGGCATGAAGCGGGGCCTGCCGGGCATGGACCTCGTGATCTTCCCGGAATACTCGACCCACGGGATCATGTACGACAGCAAGGAGATGTACGACACGGCGTCGTCCATCCCGGGCGAGGAAACCGAGATCTTCGCCGAGGCCTGCCGCAAGGCCAAGGTCTGGGGCGTGTTCTCGTTCACCGGCGAGCGGCACAAGGAGCATCCCCACAAGGCGCCGTACAACACCCTGATCCTGATGAGCGACAAGGGCGAGGTCGTCCAGAAGTACCGCAAGATCATGCCCTGGGTGCCCATCGAGGGCTGGTATCCCGGCAACTGCACCTACGTCTCGGAGGGGCCGAAGGGCCTCAAGATGAGCCTCATCATCTGCGACGACGGCAACTACCCCGAGATCTGGCGCGACTGCGCGATGAAGGGCGCCGAGCTGATCATCCGCTGCCAGGGCTACATGTACCCGGCGAAGGAGCAGCAGATCCTGATGTCGAAGTCGATGGCCTGGGCGAACAACGTGTATGTCGCCGTGGCCAATGCGTCCGGCTTCGACGGCGTGTACTCGTATTTCGGCCATTCCTCGATCATCGGCTTCGACGGGCGCACGCTCGGCGAGTGCGGCACGGAGGAGAACGGCATCCAGTACGCGGCGCTGTCGAAGTCGCTGATCCGCGACGCCCGGCAGAACATGCAGTCGGAGAACCACCTCTTTAAGCTGCTGCACCGCGGCTACACGGGAATGCTCAACTCCGGCGACGGCGACAAGGGCGAGGCGTCCTGCCCCTACGACTTCTACGCCAAGTGGATCGCCGACCCCGAGGCGACGCGGGAGATGGTGGAAGCCATGACCCGGCCCGCCATCGGCACCGACGAGTGCCCCATCGAAGGCATCCCGACCGAGGCCGCCGCCCACCGCTAGGCTGCTTTAGGGCCAGGGGCGGCACCCCTGGCCCTTATCGCCGCGCCAGCCTGAAATACAGTCCCGACAAGCGCGCCGGCAGCTCGGCCAGGTCCCGCACCGCGATGGTGTTCGAGGGGCCGAAGACCTGCGCCGCCGATCCGACGCCCTCCGGGTCCAGCACGACGCCGAACACGTCGATGCCCGCCCGCTTCAGCCCGAGCGCCGCCCGCCGCGCATCGGCCACAAGCTCCCGGCCATGCGCCACGTCGATGTCCGACGGCTCCCCGTCCGTCAGCACCAGCAGCAGCCGGCGCCAGGCGCGCGAGCCTTCGAACTCCGCCCGCGCGTGGCGCAGCGCGGCGCCCAGTCGGGTCGAAAGCCCCGGCCGCAGCCCGGCCAGGCGGGACAGGGCAGCGTCGTCGAACCGCTCGCCGAACGTCTTGATGTCCGTCATCCGCACGTCCTCCCGCCCGTTCGACGCGAAGGCGCAGAGCTTGAAGGCGTCGCCCCGCTGCTCCAACGCCTCGCCGAGCAGCGACACCGCGAGGCGCTGCACGTCGAGCACGCTCCGCCCGTCCGGCAGCCGCGCCGCCATGGAGGCGGAGGTGTCAAGCATGACGATGGTCGCGAGGTCCCGGCTGCGCGGCCGGGTGACGTGGAATACCCTTGTGTCCGGCGTGAGGCCGGCGCGGAGCGCGACCGTGGCGTCCAGCGCCGCATCCATGTCCAGGTCGTCGCCGTCGGCCTGCCGCTTCAGCCGCACCGGACGGCCGATGGCGGCGGCGCGGACCAGCCCGGCGATCTGCCGGCGCAGCGCCGCCTGGGCCTCGACTGCGGCCCGGAGCGGCGCCGGGTCGGCGGGACGGGCCGGCACCTCGCGCAGCACGGTCCAGTCCGGGCGTTCCACGCCGGCGGCGGCGTCCCATTCCGGGTAGGTGGCAATGACGGTGCCGCGCTCGTCCGCCGCCGCCTCCCGCGCCCGCCCGGCGCCCTCGCCGCCGTCGGTGCCGCCCGCGGCGTCGTTCCGACCCCGGGCGGCCTGGATGGTGAGATCGAGCGCTTGGGATGGCTCGTCCGGCGGTTCCCAAAGGTGGTGCCCGTCGTCACGGTACTCAGGCGCGATGACGTAGTCGCGCCAGTTGAACTGCACGCGCATCTGGCCGAGGTCGTGCCCCAGGACGCGGCCGATCCGCAGGCTGAGCGCCGGGTCGTCGAGGCCGCGCGCTGCCTCCTTTGCAAATAGCGCGCAGGCCTTCGCGACGAACCCGTCGGAGTCCGCGTGCGCCGGGTCGAACAGGGCGCGGGACAGCCGTGCCAGCAGGTTGGTCGCCGTGCGCGGCCCATCCGGCGGCGCCGCGTGGAACGGCGTCCACAGCCGGCGCAGCCCGGGAAAGCGACGCATCGCCAGCGCCTCGATCCGCGCATCCTCGACCAGCGTGACGAGCGCGATCTGCAGTGGCTTCAACGGGCCGGCCGCATGGCGCGCCGGCGGCAGCGCCAGGTGCGCGGAGGCGTGCGCGGCCGTCGCGAGGTATAGCCGTCGCGCCGCCGCCTCCGTGTCCGCCGCGACCGATGGCGGCAGCAGGACGACCCGGCCCGCCAGGCTGGCGCGCGGCTGCGGGCTGTCGGACGGCCCTGCGCGCCACGTCGCCACGTCGCCCCAGACCGCCCGCGAATACGCGGACAGCAGGCGCGACAGCACCTCGAACCCCGGCACATCCGGACGCCGCGCCAGCAATGCCCGCGCCCACGGGTCCTCAAGCGAGAAGAATGCCCGGCGCCGCGCGGGGTCCTTCGCATACGCTTTCAGCCCGGCCGCCACGAAGTCCGCGAACACCCGGCCGCTCCGGTCGGCAAGGAGCTTTTCTGCGTGACGCGCGGCTGGCGCCACGCAGTCCGCAGTCTCCCGCGCCAGCCGCTCCAGCCCCTGCCACCATCGGCGCAGCGCCTCATCCTGGCCCACTGCGCCCACAGCGCTTGGCAGGGCCTCCAAGCAGGCGAGGGCGGCCCGTGCGCCCGCGTGCCGGCACACCGCCGCCGCTCCCCGTCCATTGGCGGCTTGCAGACGCAACGACGCCCCGCCTGCCGCGGCGCTCCAGAACGCGAGCTGGCACGCCGGCCCGGCGTTGACCTCGATCAGCTCCACCGCCGCCGAGGCCCAGTCTTCCAGGGCCGCCGCGTCGTGCTTCGGCAAGCGCCGCCACGCCCGCTCGAAGCCGGACCGCAGCGCGTCGCGGTGCCGGACCAGCCGGTGCAGCCGCGCGGCGGCGTCCCCGTACGCCGCGACGGCCGACGCGCTCATGCCGTGCAGGCGGCGATGGCGTTGTCCAGCGTGTCCCGCATGTCGGCGTCGTCCGTGATCGGCAGCACGACGCCCGCGCGCACCGCGTCGTGCAGCGAAACGCCGCCGGCCAGCAGCCGCCCGGCGTGGATCAGCATCCGAGTCGAGGCGCCTTCGTCCAGCCCATGGCCGCGCAGGTGCCGCGACCGCTCGCCGATCTGCACGAGGCGTCGGGCGGCGGCCTCGTCGATCCCGGCCTCTTGCGCGATGATCGCCGCCTCCACCGCCGGGGCCGGGTAGTTGAAATCGACCGCGACGAAACGCTGCTTGGTCGATTCCTTGAGGTCCTTGATGGCGCTCTGATATCCAGGGTTGTACGAGATCACGAGCTGGAAATCCGAGTGCGCCTGCACGAGTTCCCCCTTGCGGTCGAGCGGCAGCACCCGGCGGCTGTCGCCCAGCGGGTGGATCACCACCGTCGTGTCCTGCCGTGCCTCCACGATCTCATCGAGGTAGCAGATCGCCCCGTGGCGCACCGCGAGCGTCAGCGGCCCGTCGTGCCAGACCGTGCCCTCGGCTGCCAGCAGGAAGCGCCCCACCAGGTCGGCGGCCGTCATGTCTTCGTGGCATGACACGGTGATGAGCGGACGCCCAAGCCGCCAAGCGACATGCTCGACGAACCGGGTCTTGCCGCAGCCGGTCGGACCTTTCAGCATCACCGGCAGGCGTTGCCGGAACGCGGCCTCCACGATGCCGACCTCCTGGCCGGACGGCTCGTAATAGGGTTCTTCGGTGATCCGGAAGCCAGACAAATCCATCGTGGAGTCTTTCGAAGAAGGGCAAACGGCCGCGGGCATTACAGCACTGCAAGGGGCAGGCGCATACTCCTGCGGCGGTCCTGGCGCTGCTCCGCGCCCGGTACTGCCGGACGAGGCGGCGTCGCTCGATGGCGGGACTCGCCACGTCGTGATAGCTTCGCCGCGCCGGGCGGCTGATCGCGCCTCGCGCGCCGACCGTTCACCTCCATCGGGATGCCGCATGACCCTGATCCTCACCAACGCCCGCCTCGTGCTCATGGACGAGGTCGTGCTGGGCACCGTCGTGGTGGAGGACGGGGTCATCGCGGACGTGCAGCCCGGCCGCGGCAGCCCGGCGCCGGGCGCCGTGGACCTCCGGGGCGACACGCTGATGCCCGGCATCGTCGACGTGCATACCGACAACCTGGAACGCCAGGTGCAGCCGCGCAGCAACGCGCGCTGGCCGTCGCGCTCCGCCATGGCGGCGCATGACGCGCAATGCGCGGCGGCGGGCGTCACCACGGTGCTGGACGCGCTGTGCCTGGGCGACCTCGGCTTCGACAAGGACCGCGTGCTCACCTTCCACGACGGCGTGGCCGACCTGGACGCGCTGGCCGACACGGGATTGCTGAAATCCGAGCACTTCCTGCACCTGCGCTGCGAGCTGCCGGCGCCCGACATGATGGGCCTGCTCGATCCCGTCGCCGAGCACCCCCGCGTCCGCATGGTCAGCCTGATGGACCACAGCCCCGGCGTCGGCCAGTACGCCAACCTCGACCGCTACCGCGCCATGCGGCTGCGGGAAGGGCACGGCCTCGCCTGGATCGAGGGCCGCATCGCGGAGCTGCAGGAGCAGCGTGCCCGCACGCGCGGCCCGAACCGCCGGGCGCTGCTGGACCGCATCGTGCCGCTCGGCATCGTGCTGGCCAGCCACGACGACAACACGGCGGAGGAGGTGGCGGAGAACGCCGCCGACGGCATCCGCATCAGCGAGTTCCCCGTCTCCATGCTGGCGGCGACGGAAGCGCGGGCGCGCGGCATGGACGTGATCGCCGGCGCCCCCAACATCGTGCGCGGCGGCTCGCACTCTGGCAACGTTTCGGCGGCGGACCTGGTGCGGGGGCGCATGGTGGACGCCTATGCCAGCGACTACGTGCCGTCCAGCTTGCTGGAAGCCGCCTTCGCCAGCGTCGCGCAGACCGGCATCACCTTGGCCCAGGGCGTCGCGATGGTGACGGCGAACCCGGCGCGCATGGCCGGGCTGCTTGACCGCGGCCGGATCGAGCCGGGGCTGCGCGCCGACCTGCTGCACGTGCGGGAGCACGAGGGCATGCCGGTCGTCCGCCAGGTCTGGCGCGGCGGGGAGCGGGTGAGCTAGGCCGTGCCTGCGGAGCAGGTGAGCTGACCCGGCCTGCGGAGCAGGCGAGATGAGTGTCCGGGCTGCGCTATACTACGCCCCCGCTCTGTCCGACCCGTTGTGGCCGGCGGCTTGCGCCTGGCTGGGCCGCGACCCGGAAACCGCGGCCACCCTGAAGCAGCCCGACCTGCCGGGCATCCACGCCGTCACCGACGATGCCCGGCTGTACGGCTTCCACTGCACTCTGAAACCGCCGATGCGGCTCCGGACGAATTACCACGCCTTTGTGGACGACGCTGCTGCCCTGGCGCGCGTTTTGGCCCCGTTCGCCATGCCGCGGCTGCACGTGGCGGACCTGTCCGGGTTCCTCGCCGTGCGGGAAGCCGAGCCGTGCCCAGCCTTGCGCGCCCTGGCCGATGCCTGCGTGGCCGGAGTGGACCGCCACCGGGCGCCCCTGGAGGAGGCCGAACTGGCACGCCGCCGCGGGGCCGGGCTGTCCGCGGCGCGGGAAGCAAACCTGCTCCGCTGGGGCTATCCCGGCGTGTTCGAGGAGTGGCGTTTCCACATGACGCTGACCCGGCGCTTGACGGACGCGGAGCGCGCCGTGTTCCTGCCGGCCGCGCAGTCGCACCTGGCGGACGCGCTGCCGCACCCGCGCCGGGTGGACGAAATCTGCGTATTCACCCAGGCCGGACCCGGCGCCCCGTTCATGATTGCAGAGCGTCTCCCGATGCGCGGGTGATCGCGCCCAGCAGCTCGCGCACCCCGGCCTCCACCGTATCATCGTTGACCACCGTCTGCCGGTCCACCGGCAGCCGCAGCTCGATGGAGCGGGCCAGGCGGCGCGCGACGTCCACCGCATCCTCCCGCCCGCGCGCCGCGAGCCGCAGCGCCAGCACGTCCGCCGGCGCCGAGATCTCGATCACCGAGACCGGGAAGCGGGCCGCCGCCTCCGCCACCACGGCACGGGACACGTTGACGATCACGACCCGGCCGCGCGCCAGGTCCATCGAGATGTCAGCCGGGATGCCGTAGTGCAGGCCATGCGCGCGCCAGGTCAGCGCGAAGTCGCCGGCCTGCCGGCGCAGTTCGAACGCCTGCTCGGTCACGCTTTCATGATCTTCCTGCCCCATGTCGCCGGGCCGGGTGATGACGCGGCGCACGAAGCGGAAGCGCAGGTCGTCGGCCAGCGCGTCGCGGGCGCCGTTCAGCAGGGTATCTTTGCCGGCCCCGGACGGCCCAACGATCAGGATCAGCATTGGCGCTCCGTACTCACGCTCTGGTTTTACGCGGGCGGACCTTGGCGATAGGCTGGGCGGCGCGCAACCCGGAGACGGCCCACCATGTTCACCACGCGACCCGAGATCGCCGGCACCTTCGGCGTGGCCGCCAGCACGCACTGGCTGGCGACCGCCGTCGGCATGGCGGTGCTGGAACGCGGCGGCAACGCCTTCGACGCCGCCGCCGCCGCAGGATTCGTCCTCCAGGTCGCCGAGCCGCACCTGAACGGACCCGGCGGCGATGCGCCGATCATCATCCACAGCGCCCGGACCGCTACCCAGCATGTGATCTGCGGCCAGGGCACGGCGCCCGAGGCCGCGACGCTGTCCCGCTTCGAGTCGCTCGGCCTCGACCTGATCCCGGCGACCGGGCTGCTGCCCGCGGTGGTGCCGGGCGCGTTCGGCGCGTGGTGCCGGATGCTGCGGGACTGGGGCACCTGGGAGCTGGCCGACATTCTCGCCTACGCCATCGGCTACGCGACGGCCGGCGTGCCATTGGTGCCGCGCGTTCCCGCCACCATCGAGGGGGTGCGCCCGCTGTTCGAGGCCGAGTGGCCCAGCAGCGCCGCCGTCTTCCTGCCCGGCGGCGCCACGCCCGCGGTCGACAGCCTGTTCGCCAACCCGGACCTTGCCGCCTCTTACCAGCGCCTGTGCCGGGAAGCCGTGGGCGCCACGCGGGAAGCGCGCATCGACGCCGCCTGTGCCGCCTGGTACCAGGGCTTCGTCGCCGAGGCGGTCGGGCGCTTCTTCGCGGACACCGACGTGCTCGACGCCTCCGGACGGCGGCACCGCGGGCTGCTCGCCGCCCAGGATTTCTCGAAGTGGTCCGCAACCGTCGAGGACCCCGCGACCTACGACTATCATGGCCACACCGTGCTGAAATGCGGGCCTTGGAGCCAGGGGCCGGTGTTCCTCCAGCAGTTGGCGCTGCTGCGCGGCTTCGACATCGGCGCGATGGACCTGCTCGGCCCCGACTTCGTGCACACCGTGGTCGAATGCGCCAAGCTCGCCTTCGCCGACCGGGAAGCCTATTACGGCGACCCGGACTTCACCGCCGTGCCGCTCGCCGACCTGCTGTCGCCCAACTACAACCTGGCCCGGCGCGGCACCGTGGGACCGCAGGCGTCCATGGGCCTGCAACCCGGCGGAATCCCGGGCTTCACCGCTTGGGTGGACCACCATGCGCACCGCCGGGCCGGGATGCTCGACCAGGCGCCGGGCGCGGGGGAGCCGACGGTGGCGCGGCTGGGCGTGATCGGCGCCGACACCGTGCATGTCGATGTGATCGACCGCTGGGGCAACATGGTCAGCGCCACGCCCTCCGGCGGCTGGCTGCAATCCTCGCCGGTGGTGCCGGGCCTCGGCTTCCCCATGGGCACGCGCGGCCAGATGTTCTGGCTGCGCGACGGCCTGCCCAACAGCCTGGCGCCCGGCAAGCGGCCCCGCACCACCTTGTCCCCGAGCTTCGCGCTGCGCGACGGCAAGCCGTGGATGGCGTTCGGCACGCCGGGCGGCGAGCAGCAGGACCAATGGTCGCTGACCTTCTTCCTGCGCATGGTGCACGGCCGCCTCGGCATCCAGCAGGCCATCGACATGCCGAGCTTCCACTCCGAGCACTGGCCCAGCAGCTTCTGGCCCCGCATCGCCCGGCCCGGCAAGCTGGTGCTGGAGGGCCAATACCCCGCGGGCGTGCTGGACGAGCTGCGGGCGCGCGGCCATTTGGCGGAGCAGGGGCCGGACTGGTCCGAGGGCCGGCTGTCCGCGGCGCGGCGGGAGGGCGCGCAGATGTTCGCTGGCGCCAACCCGCGCGGGATGCAGGGCTACGCGGCGGGACGGTAAGGCGGCGCCCCTTTACGCCCGCCATGCAAACCATGCCGCATCGGAATTGGCCTCGGACGCAGGGAACGGATACCCCGCATACTGGGCCGCAGGCTCTTGTCCCGAGGTGAAGCCCCATGGATTTGACAGGCCGGCTTGCGGCGCTCCGAGACGCCGAGTTCCAGGGCGAGGTCCGTGCAGCCTACGCCGGATTCGTGGCGATGCTGGACCGTGCGGAAATCGCCGCCCACGTTTTAGCGCCCGGCGCGCAAATGCCGGACTTCCTGCTGCCCAACGCCGAGGGGCGGCTGCTGTCTTCAAGCGGCCTGCTGGAATCCGGGCCGTTGGTGGTGGTGTTCTTCCGCGGCGACTGGTGCCCGTTCTGCATGATGATGCTCGCGGCGCTTGAGGAGGTGCTGCCCGAACTGCACGCTGCCGGCGCGACGCTGATCGCCCTGACGCCGGATACCGGGGGCCTGGCGCTCCGGGCAAAGCAGTCGCACGGCCTGCATTACGAGGTGCTGTCCGACGTGGACAACGAAACGGCGATGCAGTTCGGCGTCGTGGTCAACCCGCCCGAAAGCTACCGCGCCCTGCTGGCCAAGGCCGGCATCGACCTAGCGGAGCGCCACGGCAACCCCGGCGGCTTCATCCCGCTGCCGGCGACCTTCCTGATCGGCCAGGACGGCATTGTTCAAGCGGCCTGGATCGACCTCGACGTGACCCGGCGGGTGGAGCCGGCGGCGATCGTCGACGCGGTGCGGCGGCTCGCGGCCTGATGGCAAGGGCCTGGCCGGGTCAGTCGAACTCGGTCGGCAGGGCGGGGTTGCGGGCATGCTCGAACATGCGCCGAAGCTGGCCGGGCAGCACCCGGCCCAACGAAAGGTCGCCGGGCAACCCGTCCTCCGTGAACCACTGGACCTCCGAGGTTTCCGGCCCCGTCGCCGCGGCACCCCCCACCACGTCGCAGATGAAGAAGAGCTTGCAGCAGGAGAACACGCCGCCCGCATGGCCTTGGCGGGTCCGGTCCCAGGCGGCGGCCAGCTTGCGCACGCGCACCTCGTAGCCGCTTTCTTCCCGCATTTCCTTGACCACGTTCTCCGCGGGCGTGAGGTTCACGTCCGCCCAGCCGCCGGGCAGCGTCCAGCGCCCGCTGTCCGCCACCTCCCGCACCATGAGCAGCCGCCCGGTGCCGTCGAACGCCGCACCGCGCACGTCCACCTTGGGGGTCGCGTAGCCATGCTCGCCCGCAAACAGCGCCTCGATCCGCTCGGCCGGCGCTCCAGTGCGCGCGGCCATGATCTCTGACGCCAGCGCACGCAGCCTCTCATACCGCTCGCGGTCGTAGGCGTCGCGGGTGAAGGCGAGGCCCGTTTGGGCGATGGCCTGGAGTTCCCGCGTCCATGTCAGCCAGTCCGGTTCAGCCATCGCCCTGCAAAGCCTCCGCGATCCAACGTCCAGTATGCGCGCGGCCGTTCTCCGTTGCCATGCGGCGTCAGTGGAACGGCCGCACCAGCCCCATGCGGATCGTGTCGTCGGGCGGCACCGGCGCCGTGCCGGCCGGGTCGAAGGTCGGCAGCGTGCGGAGCTGTTCGGGCGTGAGGTCCACCAGCGCCAGGTGCTCGCCCAGCAGCGCCAGGGCGTCCGAGGGCACGGCAACCGGACGGGCGCCGAGGCCGAGCGCGCCGCGCCACCCGGCGTCCCGCGCATCCACCACGACCAGCACCGCCCCATCCGCCCGCCGCGCCACGCCGTCCACCCGGCCCAGCACGGTTTGCCATTCGACCGGGCGGAGCACCTGGCGATGGATCAGGTCGCCCACCCGCACCGGCTGCGGGAAACGATGGGCGGCCTGCGCGGACTCCTGCGCACGCACGGGGACGGTCAGCAGCAGCGCGGCGAGCAGGAGGACGGCAAGCGGGCGGATGGGCGGCATGGCGGGCCTCATGTTCAGAGCGGACAACGCTGCAGCGAGCCTATCACGCCCATGCCATGCCGGGTTGTCATGCAGTCGATAACCACGTTTCACCGCCGGGCGGCGCGGCGCGTGCTATACCCCGACTCTGTGAAAATCCGGCTTTCCCGCTTGCCAATTTCGCCAGGCGCGACTCTACCTACTGCCATGATCCGCCCCAGCTTCCTCGACCCTG